>Ga0310822_100083_pt1 | contig 156651 bp, 154 predicted proteins | sample P4_ome_2_FD_201313 | JGI IMG/M metagenome (GOLD analysis project Ga0310822, IMG submission 201313) | Sorghum-adapted microbial communities from Joint BioEnergy Institute, Emeryville, California, United States - P4_Day56_Rep2 | ecosystem: Engineered > Bioreactor > SSF (Solid state fermentation)...
AGCGAATCAGCCCGCCGCGCAGCCCTGCCCGCCTGGCTGCACTTCTACAATCACCACAGGCCCCACACTGCGATCGGGAAGCTCCCGCCCATCAGCCGGATCTCAAACAACCTGCCTGGGCAGTACAGCTAGGTGCGATTCGGATTCGTCGCGGCACCGTCGAGCCACAGCGTGTCGGACTCGTCGCGGTGGACGCCGTCGGTGCCGACGTGCTTCGTGGGGATCTGCGGGCCCTTCGTGATGACGTGCACGAGCGCCATCGCGTGCCCGCGACCGAGGCCGTAGTCGGCCGCGAGCCACTCGATGATCGGCGTCGCCTTCGAGTCGGGGCCGAAGCCCTTCTCGGTGGCGATGTCGACGAGCTGGCGGGGCGTGAGCCCGGTCTTCTTCTCGATCGTGTCGAGGTAGGCCTGGAATGACATGGGTTCCTCCGTGGTGTGTGAGTGGTGCCGGGGGTGGTGCGGGCTTACTCTTCTTCGGCCCAGGTCTGGATGATGACGTCGGATGCGTGGATGCAGAGCACGCGCAGGCGGTCCTCGCCCACGTTCTCGAAGCGGTGCCACACACCGGCCGGGCCCGTGACCGTGTCGCCCTCTCGGGCGATCAGCTTGCGGTCGCCGATCGTGATCTCGGCGGTGCCGGCCAACACGACCCACGTCTCGGTGTAGGGGTGCCAGTGCAGGCCGGGGCCTTCGCCGGGCTCGTTGTCGACGAAGAAGTACGAGATGCCGGCGCCGTGATCGCGGCCGACGAACCGGCGCGTGCGCCTCGTGCCGACGCGCAGGGCCTCGGCGGGGATGATCTCCTCGGTGCCGGCGGGTGCGTGCATCGCGGGGGACATGGTGATCTCTGCGGCGTTCATCTGATGTCTCGATTCCTTGCGGTGGTTTCGATGTGTAGAGACTGCCGCCGCGGCATCCGCCACCGTAGTCTTTCGATGTGAGTCGAAACTTCGTCGTGTTCCGGCTGGCCGCCGATGACATCTCGGCGATCCGCTTCGGGGTGTCGCCGAGGCACGAGCTGTGCCACGCCGTGCGGGTGCTGCAGCGGCCGGCCGAGCATCCGCTGCAATGGGGCTGGTTGCGCAGCGTTCGCTCGAAGGTGCCGCGCGAAGCGTTCGAGCTCTTCGCGGTGCTCGTGCGCGAGCGCGGATACTTCCCCGACTTCCTCACGACGACGCCGACATGGGACCTCGAGCCCGCCGATGAGGCCGAACGCCTGCGGGACGTACCCGACGAGCTCATGCGCGTCGACCTCGGAAAGGTCGCGGTGCGCTCGGAGGGGTCGCGGCGGCGGGCCGTCGAGGCGATGCTCGACAACATCCCGCGCGCCCGCGCGATGATCGCCGACGCGTGGCTCGAACTGTGGACGGCGCTTCTCGAGCCGGTGTGGCCGCAGCTCGAGCGCATGCTGCGTGCCGACATCGCCGTCCGTTCGCGTCGCGTCGCGACCGAGGGGCTCGCGAGCATGGTCGGAGGGCTCCATCGCACGGTCGACTGGAGCGCGGGCGGATTGCGCGTCGAGCTCGGATTCCATTCCGAAGTGCTCGACTGCCGCGGATCCGGCATCGTCCTCGTGCCGTCGGTGTTCGCCCAGCAGGGTTGCGCGGTGCTGACCGAACCGCCCGCGCAGCCGACGCTCTTCTATCCGGCGCAGGGCGTGACAGAGAGGTGGGCGGCGGATGCCACGGCTCGCGACGATGCGCTCGCGGCGCTTCTCGGACCGGCGCGCGCCGGCATCCTACTCACCGCGCACGAATCGCGTACGACATCGCAGATCGCCGCCGACGCGGGGCTCGCGCTCTCGACCGCATCGCATCACCTCACCGTGCTGCGCGCCGCCGGTCTCATCGCTAGCCGGCGCGATGGACATCGCGTGCTGCACCTGCGCACTCCGCTCGGCGAGGCGCTCGTGGGCGCCGGGCTCTGACACCCCTCCTCGCGTCGGAAGGGATTCTTCCCGGTGCGGCGTCGCTGCGCCGAGCGTCCGGCATCTCAGCGCTGTTTCGCGTGGTCGGGAATACCGAGGGCGGGAGCGCGTTGAACTTGATACGAATCTGCTCAAGTTTGTAAACTTGACAGTGCAAGACTCAAGTCCAGGAGACCGATTAATGCCTGAAGACACCACTCCCACCGGCGGCTCGTTCGACGAGTTCCTCGCGCGGTACCTCGCGGGTGAGCGGGCACGCGCGGAGCGGTCGATCGACCTCAGCCGCTTCCTGAGCGCACGCACGCAGGAGATCCTGCAGCGCGCCGGCCAGTACGCGCTCTCGCGCGGTCAGCGCGAGCTGGACGCTCTGCACGTGCTGCGCGTGATCGTGGGGGAGTCTCCCGCGCGCGACGCCGTCGAGCGCATCGGCGCCGACCCGCGCGCGATCGCTCGCGCTGCGGACGACCGACTTCCCGCCGCCGGGGCCCCGGCCGACGTCGACGGCGCCGTCGTGACTCCGTCCGTTCAGCGCGCGCTGTTCCACGCCTTCCAGGTCGCCCGTTCGTCCGGCTCGACGTACGTCGACCCCGAGCACCTCTTCTTCGCCCTCGTCCTCGCGCAGGACACTCCGGCCGGCCGCGTGCTGGCCGACGCCGGCGTGACGGCCGAGGCCCTCACGCAGGGCGTCCGCGAGACGGTCGCCCCGAACGGCGCGCCTGCCGGCGACGAGCAGGAGGATGAGGCATCCGAGACGCCCATGCTCGACAAGTACGGCACCGACCTCACCGCGCTCGCCGCGGCGGGCGAGCTCGACCCGGTCATCGGCCGTGCCGATGAGATCGAGCAGACCATCGAGATCCTCAGCCGACGCACCAAGAACAACCCGGTGCTGATCGGCGAGGCGGGCGTCGGCAAGACCGCGATCGTCGAGGGCCTCGCGGCCGCGATCGTGGCGGATGCCGTGCCCGAGCAGCTGCGCGGCAAGCGCGTCATCGCGCTCGACCTTCCGGCGATGCTCGCCGGCACGCGGTTCCGCGGCGACTTCGAGGAGCGCCTCACCAAGACGATGGACGAGATCGCCTCGCTCAAGGGCGAGTTGATCGTGTTCGTCGACGAGGTGCACACGGTCGTCGGCGCAGGCGCAGGCGGCGAGGGCGCGATGGACGCGGGCAACATCCTCAAGCCCCGCCTCGCGCGCGGCGAGCTGCACCTCGTGGGTGCGACCACGCTCAAGGAGTACCGCGTGATCGAGAAGGATCCCGCGCTGGAGCGCCGCTTCCAGCCCGTGAAGGTCGGCGAGCCCTCGATCGAGGATGCGGTGCTGATCCTGCACGGCCTCAAGCCCGCGTACGAGGAGCACCACGCCGTCACCTACACCGACGAGGCGCTGCGCGCCGCCGTCGAGCTGAGCGACCGGTACCTCACCGAGCGCGTACTGCCAGACAAGGCGATCGACCTCATCGACCAGGCGGGCGCACGGCTGCGTCTGCGCCTCGGCGCCAAGGTCGACGTGTCGGAGCTCATGGAGCGTCTGGCGGCGCTCGAGGCCGACAAGAACGCGGCCGTCTCGGCGGAGCACTACGAGGAGGCCTCGCGCATCCGCGATGAGATCGCGGCGGTGCAGGCCAAGATCGAGGAGGCGACGGCGACCGGCGGCGGTGGTCTCGAGGCTGTCGTCGACGAGGCCGAGATCGCCGCTGTGATCAGCCGTGCGACCGGGATCCCCGTGAGCCGACTCACCGAGACCGAGCGCGAGCGCCTGGCGAACCTCGAGGCCGAGCTGCACGAGCGGGTCATCGGGCAGGACGAGGCCGTCGCCGCCGTCGCGAAGGCCGTGCGCCGCAACCGCACGGGCATGGGCGACGCGCGTCGTCCGGTCGGATCGTTCCTGTTCCTCGGCCCCACCGGCGTCGGCAAGACCGAGCTGGCAAAGGCCCTCGCGGCATCGCTGTTCGACGACGAGGGCGCCGTCATCCGCTTCGACATGAGCGAGTTCGGCGAGCGCCACACGGTGTCGCGCCTGGTCGGCGCCCCTCCGGGGTACGTCGGCTACGACGAGGCCGGTCAGCTCACCGAGCGCGTGCGTCGCAACCCGTACTCGATCATCCTGTTCGACGAGATCGAGAAGGCGCACCCCGACGTGTTCAACCTGCTCCTGCAGGTGCTCGACGACGGGCGCCTGACCGACGGTCAGGGTCGCACGGTCGACTTCCGCAACACGGTCGTGGTCATGACGTCCAACCTCGGCAGCGAGTTCCTCGCGTCGCGCGCCGGCGCGATCGGGTTCGTCGCCGACGGCGGCGGTGAGACCGGGTTCGGCTCCGAGAAGGATCTGCGCGACCGCGTGTTCGCGAAGCTCCGCGAGTCGATGCGACCCGAGTTCCTCAACCGCATCGATGAGATCGTGCTGTTCCGCAAGCTCGACCGCGACCAGCTGCGCGAGATCGTGGCGCTCATGATCCGCGCGACCGCCGACCGCCTCGCGCGTCGCGAGGTCACGATCGACGTGACGGATGCCGCGGTGGACTGGCTCGCCGAGCACGGGTACGAGCCCGAGTACGGCGCCCGCCCGCTCCGGCGCCTGATCCAGCGCGAGGTCGACGACCGCGTCGCCGACCTGTTCGTGACGGGCGCGCTCGTCGACGGCGGGTCCGTGACAGTCGACGTGGCGGGCGATCAACTCTCCGTGACGTCGGACACGGCGGTGCCGCAGGCCGCGTAAGACCGTCCGACACAGGTTCCCGCTCGCAGCGGAACGAGGCCGCCACCCACTCCGGGTGGCGGCCTTCGTCGCATCCGGACGATCTTGCACATCGAGCAGGAATCGAGAAGTGTGCGACGAGCCACCCGCGTAGCGTCGCCGGTATGAACACGACGGACAGCACGACCATCACCTCCATCGATGCGGTGACTCTCGAAGCGCCCGACCCCGAAGCGGCTGCCGCGTTCTACCGGACCGCATTCGGCCTCGACTCGCAGGTGCGCACCCGCGCGGCGCAGTCGGAGACGGGCGGATTCCGCGGCTTCACACTGTCGCTCGTCACGGCTCAGCCGGCGAACGTGCAGGCGCTCTTCGACGCCGCCGTCGCGGCCGGGGCGACGGTCGTGAAGCCGACCGAGAAGTCGCTTTGGGGCTTCGGCGGAGTCGTGCAGGCGCCGGACGGCGCCATCTGGAACCTCGCGAGCTCGACGAAGAAGGACTCCGCACCGGCGACGCGCGAGTTCGAGAGCATCGTGCTGCTGCTCGGGGCCGACGACGTCTCGGCGAGCAAGAAGTTCTACACCGCACGCGGTCTGTCGGTCGCGAAGGGCTTCGGCAGCTACGTCGACTTCGCGCTGCCCTCGAGCCGCATCGGTCTCGGCCTCTACAAGCGGCGTGCGCTCGCGAAGTCGGTCGACGTCGATCCCGCGGGAACGGGTTCGCACCGCTTGCTCATCCACTCCGACGGCGGATCGTTCACCGACCCTGACGGCTTCGAGTGGGCGCCGTCGTCCGCGGGGTGAGGCCGCCCCCGCCCCGGGTGGCGGGGCTTGCCGCATCCGGGGCATGCTCGAAGCATGCCTGAAGCTCTCGTCTCGATCGGCGTCGCCGCGGCCCTCGGCCCCGACACGATCGCCGCGGTCGCCCCCGCCGTGGAATCGGCGGGGTTCCACGCCCTCTGGGTCAACGACACTCCGGGCGCCGACGCGCTCGCGGCGCTCGCGGCGGCGGCAGCCGTCACCGACCGGCTCACTCTCGCGACCGGCGTCGTGCCGATGGACCGCCGCCCGCCCGAGTCGATCGCCGACGCGGTGCGTGCGCTCCCGCAGGACCGGCTCGTGCTGGGCATCGGGTCGGGCGCAGCGCGCTCCGGCGTGCTCGCGCTCATGCGCGAGTCTGTGCGGCGACTGCGCGAGGTGACGTCGGCGCGCGTGCTCATCGGGGCGCTGGGGCCACGGATGCGCCGCCTCGGCGCCGCGGAGGCGGACGGCGTGCTGCTGAGCTGGCTCACTCCCGAAGCCGCGAAGGCGCAGGCGGCCGAGGCGCATGCCGCCGGTCCGGCCGCGCAGGCCTCGCTGTATGTCCGTGCGGCGCTCGACCCCGATGCCGTGCAGCGGCTCGAGGAGGAGGCGGGGCGTTACGGGGCGTTCCCGCAGTACCGGGCGAACTTCGAGCGCCTCGGAATCGCGCCGGGTGCGACCGTCCTGCGTCCGGACGACTTCGGGCGCGGCATCCGCGAATACCGATCGGCCGTCGACGAGGTCGTGTTGCGCGCGATCGTCGCGGAGGACGACGTCGCGGCCTACACGCGGTTCATCGAGACGGCGGCGTCGAGCGTCTGACGCGGTGCCCGAACCGACTCTCGGGCGTTGGGCGGCGCGATCCGGTACGAGGGCAGTCCGCGGCGGCGGATGAGCCACTCGGCGACGAGGAGGTTGGGGATCCACGCCAGGAACGGCACCACACCGTAGGCGTTGTCGAACGCCGCCTCGAAGTCGAAGCCGTCAGGGCCGGCGAACGGGATCTGCGCGAAGATGAGGGCGAACAGCCAGAGCCGCAGCGTCACCGCGCTGTAGGTGACGGCGAAGGTGCGCATCATCCACGCGCGGTGGTTCGCGACGTCGCCGCGCCGGATCGCGCGGTACGCGCGCCATCCGGCGTACAGCCACACCATTCCCAGCCCGCCGAACCCGAAGAGGCCCACGAGACCCGCGGAGTTGAACGGCGCGATGACGAGGGCTCCGACGGCGCCGACCGCGAGGCCGACGAGCGCGACGCGGCCGATCCAGCGGTGCACCTTCGGAGCGCGTTCGCGCAGCATCCGCACGAACTGCAGCGGCATCAGTGCGAGCGCGACGCCTCCGCCGACGATGTGCGCGTAGAAGCCGCCGACGACGACGGGGGACTGGGTCGCGTAGTGGTCCGCGAGACCCGCGGTTCCTCCACCTGTCTCGGCGAGATCGGAGAGTGCGGCTGTGAGGTACGGGACCACCGCGTAGGCGACGATCGCGAGTGACGAGAGCAGCACCCAGGTCCATCCGATGCGGGTGCAGAGTCGACCGGGGCTCGGTGAGGGGCCGGTCGAGGCGGGTCGGGTCGTGGTCGCGACCCCGTTGTGCACGCTCATGCGCTCAAGCTAGGACCGGCGTGCGGCCGGGGCGATGCCGCCAGCCCCCGAATCGACCGGGGGGTGACCCCCGCATCCGGCGATGTCGCGGATGTCGGCGATCGGCGGCAGAGTAGCCGCATGACCCGCGTCGGCGCCATCTTCAGTCCGTACCCGAACCCGCCCGAAGCCTTCCGCGCCGCGGTCGAAGCCGCCGAGGAGGCGGGCGTTCCCGAGCTCTGGATCTGGGAGGACTGCTTCCGCCAGTCGGCGTTCGCGACGGCATCCGCCGCTCTCGCGTGGACGGAGCGGCTGCGCATCGGGATCGGCATCGCGCCCATGCCGCTGCGCAACGTCGCGGCGACCGCGATGGAGATAGCGACGATCGAGCGCATGTGCCCGGGGCGGCTTCTGCCGGGCGTCGGGCACGGCGTGCTGCCGTGGATGGCGCAGGTCGGCGCGCGGGCCGCGTCGCCGCTGACGCTCATGCGAGAGTACGTGCCCGCGCTGCGCGCACTGCTCGCCGGCGAAGAGGTCACGGTGGACGGGCGCTATGTGACGCTCGACCACGTGCGGCTCGACTGGCCGCCCGCCGCCGCGCCGCGCGTGTACTGCGCCGCCGAGGGGCCGAAGACGCTGCGGCTCGCGGGAGCCGTCGCCGACGGCGTGCTCCTCAACAGCGGGTACGCGCCCGATGCGATCGCGCGCTCGGTCGAGGCGGTGCGAGCAGGTCACGCCGAAGCGGGGCGCGATGACCGGTTCGACGTCGCGGCGTACGTCGTCGCCGCATTCGAGCCGGACGCCGCAGCCCGCGCCGCCGCCGAGGTGGAGGAGATCTCGCCGGGCTCGGATCCGCGTGCCGCGGTGCTCGCGGGCGCGCCGGATGAGGTCGCGGCCGAGATCGCTCGCTTCGCCGACGCCGGGATCGACGACATCGTGTTGCTGCCGCCGCGCGAGGAGCCCGACCTCGCGGCCTACTTCCGAAACGTCGGCGAGGTGGCGCGGCTGATCGCGTGATCCCGGGGAGCGCGCGGTGAGCGCCGACCGTGTCGGACGGCGGTGCGAGAATGCGGGGATGCTGCTGTCCCAGGTGGTCGACACCGTCGACGCGGTCGCCGCGACGCGCTCGCGACTCGCCAAGATCGACGCACTCGCGACGCTTCTGGGCGGGCTGACGCCCGACGAGCTGCCCATCGCGGTGGGCTTGCTGACGGCGAGTCCCCGCCAGGGGCGACTGGGCGTCGGATGGCGTGGGTTCGCGAACCTCGCGGTCGAGCACGCCACCGGGCCGACGCTCACGGTGCGCGATGTCGACGCCGCATTCGAGACGCTCGCGAGGACCGCCGGAGCGGGCTCGGTCGCCGCGCGGCGCGATGCCCTCGAGGCGCTCGCGCGGCGGGCGACCGAGCGCGAGTGGGACTTGCTCGTGCGGGTCGTGCTCGGTGAGCTGCGCACGGGAGCGCTCGAGGGAGTGCTCCTCGATGCGATTGCGAAGGCGTCGGATCGTCCTGCGGCGGCCGTGCGACGGGCCGCGATGCTGGCGGGCGATCTCGGCGAGACCGCCCGCATCGCCCTCGCCGAGCCGCCCGCCGCCCTCGACGCGGTCGGGCTGCGCGTCGGACGCCCCGTGCTGCCGATGCTCGCCTCCACCGCGGCGTCGGCGGCCGAAGCCGTTGAGACGGTGGGTGAGGCATCCGTCGAATACAAGCTCGACGGCGCCCGCATCCAGGTGCACCGTGACGGCGACGACGTGCGCGTGTTCACGCGCAACCTCGCCGACATCACGCACCGCGTGCCCGAGATCGTCGAGACGGTGCGGTCGCTGCCCGCCGAGCGGCTCATCCTCGACGGCGAGACGCTCTCGCTCGACGAGGACGGAGGGCCGCGGCTCTTCCAAGACACGATGGCGCGGTTCGGCTCCGAGACGGCGCCGCAGTTCGTGCTGCGCCCGTGGTTCTTCGACGTGCTGCACGCGGACGGCCGCGACCTCATCGACGAGCCTCTCGTCGATCGGCAGAGGGTGCTCGAGCAGGTCGCGGGGCGGTGGCGGATCCCCGGCACCGTCACCGCCGATCCGGCGGCGGCCGACGAGCTCTCGCGCGAGGCGCTCGCCGCCGGCCACGAGGGCGTCGTCGTGAAGGCCATCGACTCGCCGTATGCGGCTGGCCGCCGCGGCAAGAGCTGGATCAAAGTCAAACCCGTGCTCACCTACGACCTCGTCGTGCTCGCCGTCGAGTGGGGGTCCGGCAGACGCACGGGGCAGCTGTCGAATCTGCACCTCGGTGCGTACGACCCCGAGGGGGAGTTCGGGCCCGAGGGCGGGTTCGTCATGGTCGGCAAGACCTTCAAGGGACTCACCGACGAACTGCTGCGGTGGCAGACGGAGTACTTCCCGACGATCGAGACGCATCGCTCGGCGCACGCGGTGCACGTGCATCCGGTCACCGTCGTCGAGATCGCGATCGACGGCGTCCAGAGGTCGCCGCGCTACCCGGGCGGGATCGCGCTGCGCTTCGCGCGCGTCAAGGCGTACCGGCCGGACAAGAACCCGACCGAGGCCGACACGATCCAGACGCTGCGCTCGCTTCTGCGCTGACCCGGATGAGCCCCCGCGGCGAGGTCAGCGCGCCCGCTCCTCGTGGATGGGCACGTGCGGGATGGCCATGCACGCGAAGAGCATCGCGACCGACACGATCGCGACACCGATGTACACCCCGATCGCACCCGCTTGCACGGCGGCCGCGGTCTCGTGGCCGCCGCGGTCGTCGATGAGGCTGTTCGCCACCGCGCCGAACACCGCCACTCCGAGCGAACTGCCGATGGAGCGCGCGAGCGCGTTGGTGCCCGACACGACGCCGCGCTGACGCAGCTCGACGGAGGACTGGGCGGCGATGAGCGACGGGTTCGCGACGAATCCCAGGCCGAAGCCGACGATGAAGCATCCGACGCCCGTCAGCAGGGCCGATGGAGTGAACGCGAAGCCGGCGAGCCACACGGCGCCCGCGATCACGATGCTCGCACCGACGAGGGTCGTCGAGCGGAACCCGATGCGGAGATAGACGTGCCCCGCGAGCGCTCCGCTGATCGGCCACCCGATCATGAGGCCCGCGACCGCGAGGCCCGCGACGATCGGAGATGCGCCCGTCGTCGCCTCGAGGAACGTGGGCGTGTACGACACGAGGCCGATGAGCACGACCCCGATGAGCAGCCCGACGAGCGCGGTCGCGCTCACGAGGCGACTGCGGAAGACCCACGGCGCGAGGATCGGATCGTCGGCGCGGCGCTCGACGAGCACGAACGCGACGAGCAGCACGAATCCGCCGCCGAGCACGGCGAACGACTGCCATGACAGCCAGTCCCAGTCGACGCCGCCCTCCAGCACGCCGAGCACGAGCAGCACGAGAGCGACCGTCAACAGCACGGCTCCCGCATAGTCGATGCGCCGGCGGTGGCGTTCGAACGCGGGGCGGTAGTTGCGCCACAGCAGGAAGAGCGCGAAGAGGCCGAGGGGCAGGTTGATCCAGAAGATCCACCGCCACGACGCGAACTGCGCGAGCACGCCGCCCAGCGTCGGCCCGACCACGGCCGAGATCGCCCACACGCTCGAAAGATACGCCTGCGCGCGGGCGCGCTCACGCACCGTGTAGATGTCGCCCGCGATCGTGAGGACGGTGGGCATGATCGCGCCGGCGCCGATGCCCTGAAGCCCCCGGAACGCGATGAGGGTAGGCATGTCCCACGCGGTCGCGCACAGCACGGACCCGAGGAGGAACACACCGACACCCACGAGCATGATCGGCTTGCGGCCGAACGTGTCGGCGAGTTTCGCGTACACCGGGACGGTCGCCGCCTGCGCGAGCAGGTAGATCGAGAACAGCCACGGGAAGAGCGCGAACCCGCCCAGATCGCGCACGATCGTCGGCACCGCGGTCGACAGGATCGTGGAGTCGATCGCGATGAGGAACATCGACAGCATGAGCGCGAGCAGGATGGGCCCGCGTTCGGATCGCAGGCCGATGTCGCTCATCGTGAATCAGGGAACCACATGGGGGAGGGCGTCGTGCAACCCGACCCGCTGAGTGGGGCGTGCACGGAGCATCCGTCGGCGCGCCTTTCGTGCCGTTTCTCGAGTGCGCACCGCTTCTCGAGTGCGCACCGCTTTTCGAGTGCGCACCGCTTTTCGAGTTCGCACCGCTTCTCGAGTTCGCACCGCTTTTCGAGATCAGGACATCTGGCGGATGCCGGAGGATCCGACGCCGATCGTCCTGCATCCGCCAGATGTCCTGATCCCGGTGAGCAAGGGCGGGGTGAGCAGGGGCGGGGCGGGGTGGGCGGGCTGGCCCGGAGCGGGCGCGGAGCAGGTGGGGGAGGCGGATGCGCCGACGGGCGCGGCGCGCGCGACAATGGAGCCCATGCGCATCGTCGTGCTCACCGGTGCCGGCATCTCGGCCGAGAGCGGAGTTCCGACGTTCCGCGATGCCGGGGGACTGTGGGAGGGCCACCGTGTCGAAGACGTCGCGACTCCGGAGGCGTTCGAGCGAGACCCCGACACGGTGCAGGCGTTCTACGACGCGCGGCGGCGGGCCGCCGCATCCGTCGAGCCCAATGCCGCTCATCGCGCCCTCGCGCGCCTCGAAGGAGCGCTCGGCGACGACGTGCTCGTGGTGACCCAGAACGTCGACGACCTGCACGAGCGTGCGGGAACCCGGAACCTCGTGCACATGCACGGCGAGCTCAACCGCGCGCTGTGCACCGAATGCGGAGCGCGGCCGGAGTGGCGCGAGGACCTCCTCCATCGGCCGCCGTGCCCCGCGTGCGGGGAACGGGCGCTGCGGCCCGATGTCGTGTGGTTCGGCGAGATGCCGTACGACCTCGACCGCATCGAGCGGGCGGTCGTCGCGTGCGATGTGTTCGTCTCGATCGGGACGTCGGGGAGCGTGTACCCCGCCGCCGGGTACGCGGCGCTCGCCTCGGCGTTCGGCGCGCGAACGGTCGAGCTCAACCTGGAGGCGACCGACGGGCTCATCCCGTTCGACGTCGCACGCACGGGGCCTGCGAGCGTGCTCGTGCCCGCATGGGTCGACGAGGTGCTCGCGGTCGCCGAGTGACGACGCCTGCGAAGGGCGCCGCAGAGATGCGACAGGCGCCGGTCGAGTCGACCGACGCCTGTCGCGCAGCGCGCGCGGAGGCCCGGGCTAGGTTCGCGCTCCGCCCGACCGCAGACGCGAAACCGCGTCGACGGTCGCCGCCAGGATCAGCACGCCGCCCGTGACGAGCAGGTTGACGCCCGCCGGAAGGCGCAGCAGCGCGAGGCCGTTGGTGATCGTCGCGATGACGAGGGCACCGATGGCGGCGTGCATGAGGCGTCCGCGGCCGCCGAAGAGGCTCACGCCGCCGACGACCGCCGCCGCGACACCCGAGAGCACGATGTCACGACCCACCGTGGCGTCGACCGAGCCCACGCGCGCGACGCTGAGCAGCGCCGAGAGCACTGCGAGGCTCGAACAGATGACGAACGCCCACCACTTGATCCAGCGCACCTTGACGCCGGAGCGGCGAGCCGCCTCGGCGTTGCCGCCGATCGCGTAGATGTAGCGGCCGAACTTCGTGCGGTCGAGCACGAAGGTGCCGATCCACAGGATCGCGAGGACGACGGGGACGACGATCGGCACGCCCGACACCTCGACGACGGACTGGCCGCGGTTCTGGTTGAGCACGTACACGACGATGCCGCCGATGATCGCAATGCTCGCGAGCTTGATCCACACGAGCGAGATCGCGCGGTTCGGCACGCCCGCACGCGTGCGGCGTGCACGGTCCCAGAACGACGTGGCCGCGGAGATGGCGACCATGATCGCGAGCATGAGCCACCCGCCCCATACGGGGAGGTTGCCGTTCTGGATCGCGATCAGCTCGGGAACCTGCAGGCGGTACAGGCCGCCGGGCCCGATGATCACGAGCGCGAGGCCCTGGAAGCCCAGGAACAGGCCCAGTGTCACGACGAAGGATGGAATCCCGACGCGTGCCACGAAGAAGCCTATGAAGGCGCCGGTCAGGAATCCGAATCCGAACCCGAGGAGGAGCGCGATCGGCCACGCGATCCCGACCACGGCGTTGAGCACGACGAACAGCGCCATGCCGACGCCGCCGGTCACGCCGGCCGACAGGTCGATCTCGCCCAGCAGCAGCACGAACACGAGCGCCATGCCGAGCACGACGAGCGTCGCCGCCTGGTTGAGCAGGTTCGCGAAGTTGCGCTCCGTGAGGAAGAACGGGCTCAGGAACGAGAAGAGGACACCGAGCACGAGGAGCCCCGCGACGGCCGGAAGGGCGCCCATGTCGCCGCTGCGCACGCGCTGCCACCACGCCCGCACCTGGTCGCCGAGGCCGCCCTCGACGCCGCTGCCGATGAGGTCCCCGGCGACGGGATCTGGCGCGGCTTCGGTACGAGTCGCGTTGCTGCTCATCACACGTCCCCTTCGGTGTTGATGCTCGACGTCTCGATGATGTCGACGCCTTCCATGGTCTTCGTGCCGGTGATGTAGCCCACGACGTCGTCGCGCGTCGTCTCGCTCGTCGGCACCTGGGCGACCATCTGCCCGAGGTACAGCACGGCGATGTCGTCGGCCACGGCGAAGACGTCGGCGAGGTTGTGGCTGATGAGGATCACGGCCACGCCCTGGTCGGAGAGCCGGCGCACGAGGTTGAGCACTTGCTCGGTCTGCGCGACGCCAAGGGCCGCGGTCGGCTCGTCGAGGATCACGACGCGGGCCTTCTTGAGCACGGCACGCGCGATCGCGACGGTCTGGCGCTGACCGCCCGAGAGCGACGACACCTTCTGACGCACCGACTTGACCGTGCGAACGGAGAGCGATCGAAGGGTGTCGGATGCCTCGCGCTCCATGACGCCCTCGTCGAAGGTGCCGAACGAGAGCTCCTCGCGTCCGAGGAACATGTTCTGCACGATGTCGAGGTTGTCGCACAGTGCGAGGTCCTGGTACACGACCTCGATGCCGAGTTCGGCGGCCGCGCGCGGGCTGTGCAGATCACGGTGCTCCCCGTCGATGCGCACCTCGCCCTCGTCGTACGGCTGGACGCCGGCGAGGCCCTTGATGAGCGTGGACTTGCCGGCACCGTTGTCGCCGACGAGGGCGGTGACCTTGCCGGGGTAGACCTTGAGATCGACCCCCTTGAGGACGTTGACGGGGCCGAACGATTTCTTGACGCCGATCAACTCGATGATCGGCTCAGTCGCGGTGAGGGTCTGAGACATACTCGCTTCCTTGCGGTGTCGGACTCAGCGCGCGAGGGGCGCCGCGCCTCGTTGACGCGACGCCCCCGCGGCTTCTGACCGTTACGTTACGGCGTGACTCCGAACTCTTCACAGGCCGCCATGACGTCGGGCGTGCAGACGTCGTCGTACGACGCGTCGCCCGCGGCGATGACGTCCTTGACCTCGTTCGGGCCGACGAGCAGCGGCGTCACCTGGACGTACGGCGTGCCGTCCTCGAGCTCGGCGTCGGTCTCGACCGTCTCGCCGCTCAGCAGCGCGATGGCGACCTCGACGGCGGCCTCGGCCTCGTCCTTGACCGGCTTGTAGACCGTGGCGGTCTGCCAGCCGAGCAGGATGTTCTGCAGACCCGCGACGTTCGCGTCCTGGCCGGAAACGGCAACGCCCTGGAGGTTGTTGTCCTGCAGGACCTTGATGACGCCCGCGGCGTTCGTGTCGTTCGCGGCCCAGACGCCGTGGACCACGCCGTTCAGGCTCGTGAGGGCCTGCTCGAAGTTGGTCTGCGACTTGGCCTGGTCCCATGCCCCCGGCGGCTCGGCGGCCGGGGTGATGCCCGCCGCGGACAGCACCTCGTCGGCGCCGTCGTGGAACATCTTCGCGTTGCCGTCGGTCGGGTCTCCGCCGATGTAGACCACGACGGCCTCTGCGGGGTCGACGCCCGCGGCCTCGAGGCCGTTGAGCACCGTCTGGCCCTGCAGGCGGCCGACCTCGACGTTGTCGAACGACACGTAGTAGTCGGCGCCCGCGAACGGACGGTCGTAGGCGATGACCGGGATGCCCTCGGCCTTGGCCTTCGCGGCCACGGCCTCGGCGGCGCCCTGGTAGTCGACGAGCAGCATGACGCCGCAGCCCTGCGTGAGCTGCTGGTCGGCGATCGTGGAGAACTTGTTGACGTCGCCCTGCGCGTTCTGGATGTCGACTTCGAACCCGGCTTCTTCCAGACCCTCCTGGAGGTACTTGCGGTCGAAGTTCTCCCAGCGGGGCGACGACGCGGCGTCGGGCAGGATCACGCACGCACGGCCCGCGGCCTCGCCGCCGCCGTCGCCGCCATCCGTGGGGGTGCCTCCGCCGCTGCCGGCACACGCCGTGAGCAGCAAGGCCGCCGCGCCGCTGAGAGCGGCCGCGGCGAGGAGTGATGATTTCTTCATCATTCGCCTTTCGTCGTTGAATTCGCGATCGCGAGGTTGGTGCAGTTCGCGCTGGGTCGATACTTCCGGGCCGACCCCTTGGCGTCAAGTCTTGAACATAACGCTTTTGCAACCTGCGATCGGCGTTCGGCGCGTGAATTCAGAAACGAAACGATTCGATCGGATGCCGCGACGGCGAAGGCCTACGCGCGGCCTGTCGCGGCCCGCGTGCGGCGCGAGATCGAGTCGACGATGACCGCCAGCACGAGCACGGCGCCGGTCACCATGAACTGCACCGATGAGTTCAAGTTCAGGAGCGTGAGTCCCGACGAGATCGACTGGATCACGATGACACCGAGCAGCGCGGCGAACGCCGTGCCGCGGCCGCCGAACAGCGATGCGCCGCCGATGATCGCGGCAGCGATGGCGTTGAGGTTCGTGTCGCCGCCGCCCGAGCTCTGGTTCGCCGCGGCCAGGCGCGCGGCGGCGAGGATGCCGCCCACGGCCGCGAGACTCGAGCACAGCGCGAACACCGACAGGTAGATGCGGTCGACGCGGATGCCGGCGCGCCGCGCCGCCTCGACTGAACCGCCCACCGCGTAGACGGCGCGTCCCCAGCGCGTGCGCGTCAGCACGATGTGCATCGCCACCACGAGCGCGACGAAGAACAGGAACATCACTCCGACGCCGCGCGCGAGGTTGAGGTACCACGCGGCCGCGAGGAGGAAGGCGAGGAGTGCACCCGCGCGCAGCGCGATCTCCCGGTAGCTCTGGCTTTCGAGGTTCGCCGCCGCACGGCGGCGCGCTCGCCGGATGAGGGACCACGCGTACGCGGCGACCGACACGACGACCACGACGTACGAGGCCCACTCGGGGAGGAACCACTGCTGCGCGAATTCCACGATCCACGAGTCGAACGGCAGGTTGATCGAGCCCGTCTCGCCGAGGACCCACAGCTGGAGCCCGAGGAACCCGAGGAGTCCCGCGAGCGTCACCACGAAGCTCGGCAGCCCGAAGCGCGCGTGCAGCCAGCCGTAGAGCAGGCCCACGAGGCATCCGGTCGCCACCGCCGCCACGATGGCGAGGATCAGCGGCCACCGCAGCTGCACGAACCCGACAGCGAGGATCGCCGCCGCGAGCCCCGAGACCGACCCGACCGACAGATCGATCTCGCCGAGCAGCAGCACGACGACGACCCCGAGCGAGATGATGCCGATCGACGCGCACTGCATCGTGAGGTCGACGAGATTGCGGCTCGACAGGAACACCGGGTTGAGCGCCTGGAACACCGTCCAGATCACGACGAGCCCGACGATGACCGGGAGCGGGCCGAGATCGCCGCCGCGGATGCGCGCCCACAGGCGCTCGGCGGAGCCGCGCACCCCCGTGGAGTCGATCGCCTCGTCCGTCACGACGCGCCGCCCCGTCGCCGTCCGCGACGCGGTTCGCGCGAGGTCAGCGGGATGACGTCGGCGTTCGGGCGGTCGTCGGTCTTGTCCGCCGGCACGGTCGGCGTGCGCCCCGTGGGCGTGCGGCGGGTGCCGGTGTTGTCGATCGCGCCCGTGATCGCCGCGATGAGCGTCTCGCTCGTGACATCCGCCGCGTTGTACTCGCCGTTGTTGCGACCGAGCCGCAGCACGACGATGCGGTCGGCCACCGCCATCACCTCGGCCATGTTGTGACTGATGAGCACGACGCCGTGGCCCCGCTCGCGCAGGCGCTCGATGAGGTTGAGCACCTCGGCCGTCTGCGCGACGCCGAGGGCGGCGGTCGGCTCGTCGAGGATGACGACCCGCGGCTCGCCGATGAGCGAGCGTGCGATCGCGACCGTCTGGCGCTGGCCGCCCGACAGCGACGCGACCGGGATCCGCACCGACGGGATCTTCGCGGCGAGTTCGCGCAGCAGCGCCCACGTGCGCTGCTCCATGTCGACCTCGTCGAGCTTGCCCTCGCTGACCAGCTCGCGCCCGAGCCAGAGGTTCGCGACGACGTCGAGGTTGTCGCACAGCGCGAGGTCCTGGAAGACGGTCGCGATGCCGAGCTCCTGCGCGTCGGCCGGGCTGGAGATCGTGACCTCGTCGCCGTCGAACTCGATGGTTCCGGCATCCGGCGGATGCACCCCCGCCAGCACCTTCACGAGCGTCGACTTGCCCGCGCCGTTGTCGCCCACGAGCGCGACGACCTCGCCCTCGTTGACCCAGAAGTCGACGTCGGTGAGCGCCCGGACGGCGCCGAAGTGCTTGCCGATCCCACGCATCGTCAGCACGCGCTCGCGCGGGCGGCCCGCGCGGGACGGGTTCACGGCAGTCACGCGTCAATCCTCCCAGAGCGGTTCAGAGAATGCCCGCCGCTTCGCACGCGGCCTCGTACTCGGGCGTGCAGATGTCGTGGACCGTCCAGAACCCGTCCGCGACGACCGTGTCGAGGATGTCGTCGATCGTGACGGCGACCGGATCGAGGAGCGTCGCGGGGGTGCCGTCGACCTTGAGGTCTCCCTCGACCGTGCGCCCGTTGATCAGGTCGACGGCGACGTCGGCGGCGCGCGTCGCCTGCTGCTTGAGAGCCTTGTAGACCGTCATGTGCTGGTCGCCCGCGACGATGCGCTGGAGGGCCGTGAGCTCCGCGTCCTGCCCGGTCACGACAGGGAACGGCGACACGTTCGCGGCGCGGAGCGCGGCGACGGCGCCGCTCGCCGTGCCGTCGTTCGCGGCGTACACCCCCGCGATCTCGTCGCCGAACTGCGAGATCTGGCCGGCGACCCACGCCTGCGCCTTGTCGGGGCTCCAATCGGGCGTGTCGTACTCGGCGAGCACGCGCAGGCCGCTCTCGCGGATGACCTCGAGCGCGCCGTCGCGGAAGCTGGCCGCGTTGTTGTCGGTGGGCGAGCCGTTGACCATGAGGATGCCGCCCTCGGGCTCGCCGCGCTCCTCGAGCTCTTCGACGAGGGCGGTCGCCTGCAGGCGACCCACGCGCGTGTTGTCGAACGACACGTAGTACGCGAGCTCGCCGCCTGCGACCATGCGGTCGTACGCGACGACCGGCACGTCCTGCGCGTTGGCGGCGTTCACGATCGTCACGGCCGCCTGTGCGTCGACGGGGTCGAGCACGAGCACGTCGACGCCGGCCGTGAGCATCGACTCGGCCTGCTGCTGCTGTTTCGCGGCGTCCTGATCGGCGTTCGCGTACAGCACCTCGTAGTCGCCCAGCTCCTTGACACGGGCCTCGAAGACGGGGCGGTCGAACGTCTCGTACCGGGCGGTCTTCTTGTCGGGCAGGAGCAGCGCGATCGTCCCCTCCGACGACCCGGCCTGCGGCACGCACGCGCTGAGCAGCCCGGCGAGCAGGGCGACGGCGACGACGATGGCGGAGGTTCTTCTCACGGGCGGCTCTCGTACGGGACGCGGGAGCGGGTGGGAGGTGCTGTGCGTGTGGGTCGAGCCTACGCGGTGAACTGGATGACGTCGGCGTCGAGCGTCACATGATCGAGCGCCATCGCGATCGCCCCGCGCGTCTCGGCCCACTCGCCGAAGGACGCGCCGACGATCTCGGGCAGTCCGCCGACGGCGGCGAGCGCCGAACGCTCGAGGGCGTGGCGCATCGGCGCCATGAGGATCTCGCCCGCCTGCGCGAGCTCGCCGCCCACGATGATGAGCTCGGGGTCGAAGAGGTTGCACAGACTCGCCGCGGCGATGCCGATGTGGCGCCCGGCATCCGCGATCACGCGCATCGCGCCGCCGACACCCGCATCCGCAGCAGCGAGCAGATCGCCGAGGCGCTGCATGCCCTCGCTCTCGGGGAAGAGGGCGAGCAGCGCGGGTGCCGATGCGTAGGTCTCGAGGCATCCGCGGTTGCCGCACCGGCAGATCGGGCCGTTCTCGTCGATCGTCATATGGCCGATCTGGCCGGTCTTGCCGCTCACTCCGCGGAAGAGGTCTCCGTCGACGATGAGGCCGGCGCTGATCGTGTGGCCGACGCGGATGTAGACGGACGACGACGCCGCGCGGCCGCTGCCTTCGCGGGCCTCGGCCAGGCCGCCGAGGTTGGCCTCGCTGTCGACGTACACGGGCCGCTCGATGCGCGCGCTGAGACTCTCTGCGACGTCGATGCCCTCCCAGCCGGGGAGGAGCCCGGGGGTCGACACCATGCCGGTGCGCGGGTCGATGGGCGCGGGGAGCGCGACGCCGACCGACAGCAGGTCGCCGAGCGACCCGCCGAGGTTCTCCATCATCTCGGACAGCAGGATGCTCAGCCGGTCGAGCTCGGCGTCGTGACGGTGACCCGGCGCGAGCGGGATCGCGGTTTCTGCGACCGTCGTGCGCGTGGCGTCCGCGATCGCGATGTGGAGCTGGCGCGTCGAGAAGTGCGCGCCCGCGACGAGGCCCACCTTGCGGGCGAGCGAGACGAGGGTCGCGCGACGGCCGCTTCGGGATGTGAAGGACGTGTGGAGGATGCCGGAGGCGGTGAGTTCCTTGACGATGTTCGACACCGTCGCGGGCGACAGACCCGTGCTGCCGGCGAGCTCGATCTGCGTCAGGCGCCCATGGCGCTTGAGCGACTCGACCAGGCGCGCCCGGTTCGCTTCCCGGAGCGAGGACTGCGAGCCGGGTGGAGTGTTCCGGCGTACCACGGTGGACACTGTACCGGACGAGGTGGAATAGGTGCCGGGAACCACCCGCTCCGTGGGCGTCAGCGTTTGCCGGGTGCGAGGCGGATGAGGACGACGTTGCCCGATTCGTCGACCTCGGCGACGTCGGTGTGCGCCTTGACGAACTCCGAGAAGCTCTTGTGCCCGTACGCCCGCTCGCTGAAGGAGGGGTCGAGCCTCTTGATGAGGCTCTTGACGGCCGACGCGTGCTGCCACTCGTCGCCCTCCTTGTCGCTCTCGAGGCGAAGAGCGCGCTCGAGCAGGTCGGCCCCCGGATCGGTCGTCTTCTTGCGGCCCCTGCGACGCGCGGGTGCCGCGTCCTTCTTCTCCGACGGCTCCGGAGCCTCGACGGGAGCGACACCGGGCAGGGCGTCGTACGAGTCGAACTGGTCGCATGCGGCGGCGAGCGCCTTCGCCGTCGAGCCCGCGACCCCCACGCCCACGACGAAGCGCCCGAGGCGCTTGCAGCGCTGCGCGAGCGGCACATAATCCGAGTCGCCCGCGACGATCACGACGTGCGTGAGGTCAGGGAGGCGGAACATGTCCTCGACGGCGTCGACGGCGAGCCGGATATCGGCGCCGTTCTTCGCGTATGCGGCCGTCGGGAACAGCTGCACGAGGTCGACCGCACGCGCGACGAGCTGCGTCCGGTACTCCGCGTTGACCGGGGAGGACCAGTCCGCGTACGCGCGCGTGAGCACGAGCGTGCCGAACGACGCGGCGTAATCGATGATCGCGCCGACGTCGACCGTCGCCCGCTGCAGGCGCTCGGCGACCTCGGGCGCGATCGGGGTCTCGGCGATGCGCGTGCGATCGCGCGAGTACGCGTTGCGGCCGTGGACGCGGTCGTACCACGACATCACGATGTTGTCGAAGTCCAGGTAGACGGCGACGCGGGCGTTCTGCGAGTCCGGCATGGCTTCAGTGTGCCAGCGGACCGCGCTCTCCGTCGCTATTCCGCCTCGCTGGGGTAGCGCACGCCGATCTGCCGGCGGATCTCGTCGAGGGCGCCCATGATCGCGATCGTCTCGTCGATCGGCAGCACATCGCTGTCGGTCCGGCCCGCCGCGACGAACCTTTCGGCGGCGAGCGCCTGGTATTGCATGCCGCGGCCCTCGACCTGCGAGACGTAGTCCTCCAGCACCGCGCCGTCGGGAGCGATGAGCCGGAACGACGTCGGGGTGTACCAGACGCGGTCGATGTCGATGCGCGCCTCGGTGCCGACGATATGCGCCGTGTTCGGGCCCGCAGACCGCGACGCCGAGATCGAGGTGGAGATCGCGCCGTCCTCGTGCGTGAAGATCGTCGCGACCTCGGTGTCGGCGCCCGTCTCGCCGAGCCGCGCGGACGACACGATGGCGCGCGGCGCGCCGAGCACGTCCCACGCGAAAGAGATCGGGTAGACGCCGAGGTCGAGGAGGGCCCCGCCGCCCAGATCGAGCGCGTTCAGGCGGTGGTTCGGATCGGTCGAGATCCGCTGCGTGTGGTCGGCGAACACGGCCCGCACGTCGCCGAGTGCGCCGGCGGCGAGCAGCTCGCGCACGCGCACCATGTGCGGCAGATAGCGGGTCCACATCGCCTCCATCGCGAGCAGGCCGTGGTCGCGCGCGACGTCGCGCACGCGCGTCGCCTCGGCCGCGTTGATCGTGAAGGGCTTCTCGACGAGCACATGCTTGCCGTGCTCGAGCGCGAGGATCGCGTTCTCGGCGTGCATCGGATGCGGCGTCGCGATGTACACGATGTCGACGTCGTCGTCTTCGACGAGTGCCTCGTACGTCTCGTGCGCGTGCGGGATCCCGTACTTCTCGGCGAACGCCTGCGCGGCGCCCGGGCGGCGGGCGCCGACGGCCCTGACGTCGAGTCCCGCTGTGCGAAGGTCGTTCGTGAACGCGTTGGCGATGCCGCCCGCGGCGAGGATGCCCCACCGCAGGCCGGAGGTCGAGTCGGTCATGCCCCGAGCGTAGCGATGCGCGCGGTCACCGGGCGACGGCGGGGACGGCGGATGCGGCATCCGTCGTCGCCTCGTCCGCATCCGACCCCGTCGACACCGCGACCGCCAGCGCGCGATCGAGATCGGCGATGATGTCGGCGGCGTCTTCGAGGCCGATCGACAGGCGCAGCGTCGTCCACGCGATGCCCGCCTCGGCGAGCTGCGCGGGGGAGAGGTGACTGTGGGTCATCGAGGCGGGGTGCGCGACGAGGCTTCGTGCGTCGCCGATGTTCGCGACGAGCCGCACGACGCGCAGGCGCTCCACGACCCGCTCGGCGAGTGCGAAGTCCTGCTCGGGGTCGCCGGTCGAGTGCAGGTCGAACGAGAAGACGGACCCCGCCCCGCGCGGGAGGTACTCTGCCGCGGCGGCCCGCCACGGGCTCGACTCGAGGCCCGGGTGGTGCACGCGCTCGACGGCGGGGTGCTGCTCGAGGAAGCGCGCGACCGCGAGCGCCGACGACGAGTGGCGCTCCATGCGCAGGTCGAGCGTCTCGAGTCCCTGGAGCAGCTGGAAGGCGTTGAAGGCCGACAGCGACGGTCCGAGGTCGTGCACGTACTTCGTCTTGACGAGCGCGATGTACGGCGAGCCGTTCGCGCCGAAGCGCTCGGCGAGACTGCCGCCGGGCGCACGGCGGTACGTCTCGGTGATCTGCGGCCAGCGGGAGGGCTCGCGCGTGAAGTCGAATGTGCCGAGGTCGACGACGACGCCGCCCAGCGACGTGCCGTGGCCGCCGAGGAACTTCGTCGCCGAGTGCACGACGATGTCGGCGCCGAAGTCCTTCGCGCGCTGCAGGTACGGGGTCGCGAGGGTCGCGTCCACGACGAGGGGCACGCCGGCGTCGTGCGCGACGGCGGCGACGCGGCGCAGGTCCAGCACCTGCGCGTTCGGGTTGGTGATCGACTCGGCGAACACGGCGCGCGTCTCGGGGCGGACGGCGGCGGCCCAGGCATCCGCATCGTCTTGGTCGACGAAGGTCACGTCGATGCCCCAGTCCGCGAAGGTCTCGCCGAGCAGGTCGACGGTGCCGCCGTAGAGCTGACGGGCGGCGACGATGTGCTCTCCCTGTCGGGCGAGCGCGAGCAGGGCGACGGCGACAGCGGCCTGACCGGATGCCACGCCCGCCGCCGCGATGCCGCCCTCGAGCGCGGCGACGCGCTCCTCGAGCACGAGCACGGTGGGGTTCGCGGCCCGGCTGTAGATGTCTCCGTCGCGGCGCAGCGCGAACAGCTCGCGCGCCTCGGTGAGCGACGAGAAGGCGAAGGCGTTCGACTGGTGGATCGGCGGGACGGCCGTGCTGTGGACGACACCGGGCTCGTACCCGGCCTGGACCTGAGCCGTCGCGAAGCCGCTGGAAGGCTCGGACATGCCGTCCATTCTCGCGGCGGGCGCACACGGTCTCGAAGAACGTGTCGAACTGTTGCGCCCGCGGGTCGCGAGCCCGCCCATGATGGAAGCATGCATCCCCTGATCACGGCCCGCGAGCTCGCGGCGCTGCTCGGCGGCGGGCGGACCGTCCGGCTGCTCGATGTGCGCTGGCGGCTCGATCGTCCCGACGGCCGCCCCGAGTACCTCGAAGCGCACCTCCCCGGCGCGGTGTACGTCGACCTCGACCACGAGCTCGCGTCGCACGGACGCCCGGAGGACGGACGCCACCCGCTCCCGACGCGCGACGCGCTCGAGAGCGCGGCACGGAGGTGGGGGCTGCGCGCCGGCGACACGGTCGTCGCGTACGACGACGCGGGAGGGCTCGCGGCGGCGCGCGCCTGGTGGCTGCTGTCGCGCGCAGGCGTCGCCGACGTGCGAGTTCTCGACGGCGGGCTGTCGGCGTGGACGCGAGAGGGGCTGCCGCTCGAGGAGGGAGACGTCGTGCCGCAGCCGGGCGACATCGTGCTGCACGACGCGACCGAGGGCATCGCCGACATCGACGACGCGGCGGCATGGCCCAGCAGAGGCGTGCTGCTCGATGTGCGGGCGGCGGAGCGCTACCGCGGCGAGGTCGAACCGCTGGACCCGATCGCGGGGCACATCCCCGGCGCGGTGAACCTCCCGATCTCGACCCTCCTCTCCGACGGGCTGCTCCGGTCGTCGGATGAGCTGCGGGCGGCCTTCGAGGCGGCCGGGGCGACGCAGGACACGCCCGTGGCCGCGTACTGCGGCTCGGGGATCACGGCCGCGCAGGCGGCCCTCGCGGGCGTGGTCGCCGGCATCGACGTGACGGTGTACCCGGGCTCGTGGAGCCAGTGGTCGAACTCGCCGGGGCGTCCGGTCGCGACGGGCGCGGAGCCCGGCGACCTCTCGGCGTAGGCGCGTCAGGGCACGAGCACGATCTTGCCGTCGGTGCCCTTCTCGAGAAGCCGGTGGGCCTGGACGGCCTCGGACAGCGGCAGCGTGGGCCCGAGCTCGACCGTGAAACGGCCCGCCGCCATGAGGGCGAGCGTCACGGGCATCGCCTCGGCGCGCCACGCGAGCTGCTGCGGGGTCATGGGCACCGGCGAGCCGCCCGAGAAGGCGCGGATGCCGCGCCCCGCCGCGTCCCGTCCGCGCACGAGCGTCGCGATGCGGTTCCTGTCCGCCACGAGCGCCTCCGACACGTCGAGCGCTTCGTCGGTGCCGGCGGCGTCGATCGCGACGGTGACGCCGTCGGGTGCCGCCTCGCGCACGCGGTCGAGGAGCCCGTCGCCGTACTCGACCGGTGTGGCGCCGAGCTCGCGCACGCGATCGGCCCGTCTCCGAGACGACGTGGCCACGACCCGTGCGCCCCACAGCACGGCGTACTGGATGACCGCCTGGCCGACCGCCCCCGACCCGGCGTGGAGGAGCAGCGTGTCGCCCTCGCCGACGGTGAGCGAGCGCAGCGTCTGGTACGCCGTCCCGACCGGCACGCCGAGCGCCGCGCCTTCGGCGGCCGACACCGCGGGCGGCCGCGGCACGACGTGCGACGCGGGCATCACGAGCTCCGTCGCATACGACCCGGGCGCGGCGAACGCGATGACGTGCTCGCCGACGCGAAGGCCCTCGACGCCCTCCCCGACCGCGGTCACGACACCCGCCGCGTCGGCACCCACGCGGCGGGGGCTCGTGATCTCGCCTGAGGCGCGCGCGCCGCTGCGCAGCTTCGCATCGATGGGATTGACCCCGGCCGCCTCGATGCGGATGGCGACCTCACCCGCCGCAGGCGGCGGCACGTCGATGTCGACCAGCGTGAGCACGTCGGGTGATCCGAACTCCGTGTAGACGATCGCCTGAGCCATACCGAAAACGCTAGCGCCGCGGCGCGCCCGCGGGGGCCGTCGTCCCGACATCGCGCAGGGCTTTCGCGATGCGCTGCGGCGAGACGGGCTCGGCCGTGCCGAGACGCTGCGCGAACAGGCTCACGCGGTACTCCTCGAGCAGCCACCGCACGTGCACGAGCCCCTGCGGGGCATCCGGCGCGGGCGGAATCGTGCCGCCCGCTTCGGTGTACAGCGCGGTCGCGCGCTCGATCTCGGTCATGCGCTGCCGGTCGCGTCCGGCGTTGTCGGCGAGGCCCTGCACGCGCTCCAGCGCACCCTGGAGGAAGCGCGGCACGTGCGCGAGGCGCGCGAGCCCCGTGCGCGACACGAACTCCGGGAACACGAGTCCGGCGAGCTGCGCCTTGACGTCGTTCAGCGCCCCGAGAAGCGTGAGCGAGTTCTGCGACCGCAGCGAGCGCTCGACCTCGCGGGCGGTCGTGAGGATGCGCGCGGTGAGCGACACCGCCGCGAACAGCTCGTCGACGACCGCCGCCGAGAACGCGTCGCGCACCCGCTCGAACTGGGCGCGCGAGCGCACGACTCCCGACGCGGTGCGCCCGATGACGGCATCCGCGACCGCGACGCGCGCGTCTTCGATGAGCGCCTTCGCGGACGGGTAGGGCGACGCCGCGAGGGCGAGCTTCTCGGCCGACGTGAGGTGCTCGAGCACGTAGGCCGTGGGGGAGGGCACCGCGAGCAGCATGAGGCGCCGAACGCCGGCATGCGTGGCCGCTTCGGCGGCCTCGGGCGTCGCCTCGATGCGCGTCGCGACAGACGCGCCTTCGTCGACGAGCGCCGGGTAGCCGCGGACGACGCCGCCCGCGACTTTGGTGTCGACGACCTCGGGGATGTCGCCGAAGGACCACTCGGCGAGTCCGGACGCCTCGGTGAAGCCGGTGCCGCCCGTCCCACCCGGACGCTGAGCGATGGAGCGAGGCGACGGAGACGAAGCGCGTGCCTCAGCTCGCTTCGCCTCGCTCGCTCCGCTCGCCCGCTCGGCGTCCGGGGAGGAGAGCGACCGGGTGAGCGACGTCGCCACGGCGCCGCGCGCCTTCCCCGCGAGCCGCTGCTGCAGCGCCGTCAGGTCGCGATCCGACCCGGCAGCGCGCCCTCGCTCGTCGACGGCGCGGAACGACATGCGCAGGTGAGCGGGGACGCGTTCGAGGTCGAAGTCGTCCGCGGTCACGGGCTGGTTCGCGATGCGCTGGATGCGGGCCGCGAGCGCGTCGCGCAGCGTCGTCGGCGGGAGTCCGTCGTGCGACTCGGGCCCCTGACCCTCGAGCTCCTCCGAGAATCGTGCCGCCCAGTCCGCAGCCGGGACGACGTGCCGACGGATCGCCTTCGGCAGCGACCGGATGAGCGCGGCGATGAGCTCGTCGCGCATGCCCGGCACCTGCCAGTCGAAGCCGTCGGGCCGCAGCTGCGCGAGCAGCGCGAGCGGCACGACGACCGTGACGCCGTCGTCGGGTGCGCCGGGCTCGAAGCGGTACGCGAGCGACAGCACCTGGTCACCCTGCCGCCAGCGCGCGGGGAAGTCGCGCTCGTCGGACCGCGCCGCCTCGTCGAGCAGGTCGGATTCGCTCATGTCGAGAAGGCGCGGCGTGCGGACCGACGTCTCCTTCCACCACGCCGCGAACGATCGCGCATCGAAGACGTCGCGCGGAATCCGCGCGTCGTAGAACGCGAACACGGCCTCGTCGCCCGCGAGGATGTCGCGGCGCCGTTCGCGCTCCTCGACCTTCTCGAGTCGGCGGCGCAGCTCGAGGTTGCGGCGCTCGAACGCGGTGAGCTTCTTGTCGCCGCCGAGGAACGCCGACGAGTCCCACTCGCGCTCGACGAGCGCGTGCCGCACGAAGAGCTCGCGGGCGAGGGGGCGGTCGAAGCGCGCGAGCTGGACACGTCGTCGCGGCACGATCTCGACGCCGAAGAGTGTGACCTTCTCATACGCGGATGCCGCGCCCGCCGTCTTCGACCAGTGCGGTTCGCTCAGCTGCCGTCGAGCGAGGTCACCCGCGAGATCCTCGGCCCACGCGGGGTCGATCGCGGCCACCGTGCGGGCGAACAGCCGTGATGTCTCGACGAGCTCCGCCGCCATCACCGCCGACGGGCTCTTCTTGCGCAGCGCAGATCCGGGGAAGATCGCGAAGCGAGCACCGCGCGCACCGACGTACTCGCCCCGCCCCGGGCGTCCGCCGCCCGGACCGCGCCGGTCCTTGGGCGGGTTGAGCGTGCGCGCGTCGAGGATGCCGATGTGCGACAGCAGGCCCGACAGGATCGCGCGGTGGATCGCGTCGGGGTCGGCGACGCCGTCGTCTCCCGTGCGCGGTGCCCGCAGGAGGCTGCTGAGCTGGCGGTGCACGTCGACCCATTCCCGGACGCGCACATAGTTGAGGTGCTCCGAGCGACACAGCCGCCGGAATGCGCTCGAGCCGAGCGACGCCTGCTGCTCCTGCAGGTGGTTCCACAGATTCAGGAGCGTGAGGAAGTCGCTCGTCGGGTCGACGAAGCGCGCGTGCATCCGGTCCGCTTCGTCGCGGCGCTCTTCGGGACGCTCGCGCACGTCCTGGATCGACATGCCCGCGACGATCGCGAGCACGTCGCGCAGCACCCCCGTGCGACGTGCCTCGAGGAGCATGCGGGCGAAGCGCGGATCGATCGGCAGTCGCGCGAGCTCGCGACCGAGGTCGGTCAGGCGCGGGCCGGATGCCTCGCCGTCGCGTGACGGGGCGCGCGGCATCCGCACCGCCCCCAGTTCCACGAGCAGGTCGAACGCCGCCTTGACGCCGCGGGAGTCGGGCGGGGTGAGGAACGGGAACGACGAGATGTCGCCGAACCCCAGCGCGAGCATCTGGAGGATGACGCTCGCGAGGCTCGTGCGCAGGATCTCCGGCTCGGTGAACTCGGGCCGGCGCTGGAAGTCCTCCTCGGAGTACAGCCGGATCGCGATGCCCGGGGCCGTGCGGCCCGCGCGCCCGGAGCGCTGCTGCGCCGACGCCTGCGAGATCGCCTCGATGGGCAGCCGTTGGACCTTGCTGCGGTTGCTGTAGCGCGAGATGCGCGCGGTGCCGGTGTCGACGACGTAGCGGATGCCGGGGACCGTGAGGCTCGTCTCGGCGACGTTCGTCGCGAGGATGACCCGCCGGCGCACACCCGCGACCGTCGAGGGCTCGAACACGCGGTGCTGCTCGGCCGAGCTCAGGCGGCCGAAGAGGGGCAGGACCTCGGTGGGGGCGGCGTCACGCGCATACATGCCGCGAACGGCATCCATCGCGTCGCGGATCTCGGCCTCGCCCGGCAGGAACACGAGGACATCGCCCGCCGGCTCGCGGTCGAGCTCGCGCAGTGCGGCGACGATGCCGTCGACGTCGTCGTCGGCATCGTGCGGGCGGTACCGGATCTCGACGGGGTAGGTGCGGCCGGACACCTCGATGATGGGGGCGGGCGCGCCGTCGCGCTGCGCGAAGTGCTTCGCGAAGCTCTCGGGGTCGATCGTCGCGCTCGTGATGATGACCTTGAGGTCGGGGCGCTTCGGCAGGATGCGCGTGAGGTAGCCGAGCAGGAAGTCGACGTTGAGCGACCGCTCATGCGCTTCGTCGACGATGATCGTGTCGTACCGGCGCAGCAGCCGGTCGCGATGGATCTCGTTGAGGAGGATCCCGTCGGTCATGAGCGCGATGGTCGTGTCGGGGGAGACCTTGTCGGTGAAGCGCACCTTGTAGCCGACCGCCGAGCCGAGAGGGACCTGCAGCTCCTCCGCGACGCGCTCGGCGATCGTGCGCGCGGCGATGCGCCGTGGCTGCGTGTGCGCGATGCTCGTGCGGCCGAGTTCGAGGCAGATCTTCGGCAGCTGCGTCGTCTTCCCCGAACCCGTCGCGCCCGCGACGATCACGACCTGGTGGTCGCGGATGGCGCGCGCGATCTCGTCCCGCGCGGCGCTGACGGGCAGCTCCGGCGGGTAGGAGATGACGGGGGAGGGCGCAGACACAGCCCTCCATCGTACGACGGGGACCGGTAGGGGTCGCCGCTGTGCGTTGACACGCAGAGTGGTTTGCGTTACAAAGTAGTTCATGACCGATCAGACGCAGATCCGGCGAGACGTCGAGGTGTCGCCCTCCGCCGCGAAGGCGACCGGGCTGCTCGTCGGCCGCGTGGCGCTCGTGGGCGCGGCATCCGTCGCCGTGTGGCTCGTGTTCGTGCCGACCGGCGCGACCGCCTTCCCGCCCTCGCCCCTGTTCGGCGCGCTCGCGATGCTGCCCGTCAACCTCATGTGCCTGTGGTGGGTGCGGCGACTCGTGCACGGAGAGGGGCGTCGGCTGAACGACCTCATCGGGTACTCGCGCGCACGCCTCGGCCGCGACGTGCTGTGGGGGCTGCTCTGGCTCGTGGTGCTCTACGTGCCCTTCGTGCTCACGATCATGGGCGTGATGGCGCTGCAGTACGGCAGTGCGATGTTCGGGGCCTTCGAGACGGTCTTCTTCGACCCGGCATCCGTGCCCGATCTGCCGCGGGCGCTGATGGCGACCCTCGCCGTCGTCGCGGTGCTCACGTTCGCGCCGCTCAACGCCCCCGTCGAGGAGCTCGTCTACCGCGGCTACGGCCAGCAGGGACTCACCGAGCGCATGCCGGTCGCACTCGCGATCGGGGCCTCGGCGGCGATCTTCGGACTGCAGCACGTCTTCTACGCGCCGACCCCCGCGGCGGCTCTCGTCTACGCGTGCGCGTTCTTCGTGTGGGGCATCGGGTCGGGCATCATTGCCCATCGCCAGGGGCGCCTCATGCCGATCATCGTCGCCCACTTCATCGTGAACCTCTTCAGCACCGCTCCGGCGCTCGCGATCGTGTGGCTGCCGCAATGACCGAAACGGGAAAGGAACCGTCGATGACACCCGATGAACCGGCCGACGAGGGCCTCGACGCGGCCATGGATCCGGCGGCCGCGCTCGAACTGCTCACGAACGAGCAGAACCGGATGCAGCGCCGCATGGCCGCGGGGCTCCCCGTGATCCTCGGGGCGTGGGGAATCGCGTGGAGCGTCGGCTTCACGATGCTGTGGCTGATCGACGGGCTTGCGCCGGGATTCCGGATGCCGCTGGCGATCGCCGTCGCCGCGTTCATCGTGCTCATGGCGGGGGCGGTCGTCGTGAGCGCCGTCGCGGGCGCGCGCATGGGGCGCGGCATCCGTGCCGGTGCCTCGGCGGCCTGGACGGGAGCCGTCTTCGGCCTCACGTGGCCGATCGGATTCGTCGCGATCTTCGTGCTCGGCAGCGCACTGCTGTCGGCGGGCATGAGCCGCGAGGTGGCGAACATCTACTACCCGACGGCGTCGGTGATGTTCGTCGGCATCATGTACTTCATCGCAGGCGGGGTATGGCAGAACTGGGGCTCGATCGTCATGGGCGGATGGATCGTGCTCGTCGCGTGCGTCGCGCCGTTCTTCGGGTACCCCACGCACTACCTCGTGTTCGCGGTCGCCGGAGGCGGGGTGTTCCTCGTCGCGACGGTCGTGACCGCGATCTGGGCGTACGGCAGGCGAGACTCCGGGACGGGGCGCCGATGACCGATCTCGACCCCGTCATCCACGCGCAGGGGCGACTGCGGATCACCGCGGCACTCGCCACGCTCGACCCCGACGAGAGCATCTCGTTCCCGCGGCTCCAGGAGCTGCTCGGGATGACAGCGGGCAACCTCTCGACCCACCTGCGCAAGCTCGAGGACGCCGGCTACGTCGACGTCGCGAAGAGCTTCAGAGGTCGCACACCCGTGACCTACCTCTCCCTGACGAAAGCAGGGCGCCGTGCGTTCGAGGACTACACGGAGACCCTGCGCTCATTCCTCGGAGGCGTTTCATGAGCTCCACCTCTCTCGCACGCTTCGACCGCGTGACGCGCCGCTTCGGCGACCTCGTCGCCGTCGACGACGTGACCCTCGACATCGAGCCCGGGGCCATCCTCGGGCTGCTCGGACCGAACGGGGCCGGCAAGACGACGCTGCTCTCGATGCTCCAAGGGCTGTGCCGCGCGACGTCCGGCACCGTGACGCTCTTCGGCGGCGACCCGCGCGATGCGCGCTCGCGCCGATACCTGGGCACCACCCCGCAGGAGACGGCTCTGCCCGAGACGCTGCGGGTCGGCGAGGTCATCGACTACGTCGGCGGGCACTTCGCCGACCGGATCGAGACGGATGCGCTCGCCGAGGAGTTCGGGCTCACCGACCTCCTGCGCCGCCAGAGCGGCTCGCTGTCGGGCGGGCAGAAGCGCCGGCTCGCCGTCGCGCTCGCGTTCGTCGGTCGACCGCGACTCGTGCTGCTCGACGAGCCGACGACGGGACTCGACGTCGACGCACGGCGCGTCCTGTGGGACGCGATCCGGCACCAGCACGAGCTCGGCGCGACCGTCGTCGTCACGAGCCACTACCTCGAGGAGATCGAGGCGCTCGCGCAGCGCGTGATCGTGCTCGGCGAGGGTCGCGTTCTCGCCGACGACTCCGTCGCGCGCATCGTCGCCCAGGTCGGCGTGAGCCAGGTGCGGCTCGAGACCGACGAGCCCGAGGCCCTCGACACGATGGCCGGCGTCGTGCGCCGCGAGAGCGCCGACGGCGTCCAGCTCCTCACGGTGGCCGACTCGGACGCGTTCGTGCGCGCGCTCGTCGGCTCCGGCATCCGGTTCCGCAATCTGGGTGTGCGCGGCGCGACCCTCGAGGAGGCGTTCCTCGCACTGACCGCGCACCGTCCTGCGGACGAACTCGTCTCAGCCGTTGGAAAGGAACACCGATGAGCACCCTCGCTCAGACCGGTCCGTCGCTCGCGCGCCTGACGCTGCTGCACACCCGGTATCAGTTCATCGAGACGATCCGCGTGCCGATGGCGGTCATCGGAACGCTCGTCTTCCCCGCGCTCGCACTCGTGTTCTTCGTCGTGCCCCAGCGGGCCGTCGCGGAGAACCCCGTGTACGCGACGCAGGCCGTCATCTCGCTGGCGGTGTTCGCCGTCATGGTGAACGCCCTCTTCGGCTTCGGCCTCGCGATCGCGGAGAGTCGCGGCAAGCCGTGGGATCCGTACCTGCGCACGCTCCCCGCGCCGGGCCTGGCCCGCGTGCTCGCACTGATGCTGTCGACGGGCACGCTCGGACTCCTCGCGGTGATCCCGGTGATCGCCGTCGGCGGGCTGCTGACGGCGGCCGAGGCGTCGCTCGCGCGGATCGTCGCGGGGTTCATCGCGCTCGCGATCGCCGCGATCCCGTTCATGCTGATCGGCATCGCGATCGGGTACGCGATGTCGTTCACGGTGGCGATGGCCGTCATCCAGATCGCGATGTTCGCGCTCGCGTTCATCGGCGGGCTCTTCCTGCCCCCGCTCCTGTTCCCGCAGTGGCTCGACGTCATCTCGAGGTTCACCCCGGCGCGGCAGGCGCGCGAGCTGGTCATCTGGGCGGTCGAGGGCGGCACGCTCCAGTGGTGGGTGTGGGTCGGCATCATCGCGTGGACCGCGGTCTCGCTCGCGCTCGCCCTCGTGCTGTTCCGGCGCGACGAAGGGCGTCGCTACCACTGAGTCGGATGTTGCGAGCGGGCCGGTCCGCGAAGGGCCGGCCCGCTCGTAGGCTTGTGGCATGACGATCCCCAGCGTGACCCTCAACGACGGCAATCTCATTCCCCAGCTCGGCTACGGGGTGTTCCGCGTTCCGCCCGCCGACACGGAGCGCGCCGTCAGCGAGGCCCTCGAGCTCGGCTACCGCCACATCGACACCGCCGCGATCTACGGCAACGAGGAGGGCGTCGGCGCCGCGATCGCCGCGAGCGGCATCGCGCGCGACGAGCTGTTCGTCACGACGAAGCTCTGGAACGACCGCCACGACGGCGACGAGCCGAACAAGGCGATCGCCGAGAGCCTCCAGAAGCTCGGCCTCGACTTCGTCGACCTGTACCTCGTGCACTGGCCGACCCCCGCCGCCGACAACTACGTGCACGCATGGCAGAAGCTCATCGAGCTGCGCGACGCGGGCCTCACGCGCAGCATCGGCGTCTCGAACCACCTCGTGCCCCACCTCGAGCGCATCGTCGCCGAGACCGGCGTCGTCCCCGCGGTCGACCAGATCGAGCTGCACCCCGCCTACCAGCAGCGCGACGTGACGACGTGGGCGGCCGAGCACGACGTGAAGATCGAATCGTGGGGGCCGCTCGGTCAGGGCAAGTACGACCTCTTCGGCGCCGCTCCCGTCGCGGCCGCCGCGATGGACCACGGCAAGACCCCCGCGCAGGTCGTCATCCGCTGGCACCTGCAGAAGGGCTACATCGTCTTCCCGAAGTCGGTGCGCCGCGAGCGCCTCGCCGAGAACCTCGACGTGTTCGACTTCGAGCTCACGGCGCCGCAGATGGCCGCGATCGACGCGATGGACCCGGGCGACGGCTCGGGTCGCGTGAGCGCCCACCCCGACGAGGTGAACTGACCCGAGGGTAGCCTGGGGCTGTGCCCCCAGGGACGGATGCTCCGGACCGAGGCGATTCGGGAGTCTCCCGCCTCGCCGCTTCGACGAGCCCGTACCTGAGGGCACATGCCGGCAATCCCGTCGCCTGGTACCCGTGGGGCGACGCCGCGTTCGCCGAGGCGGCGCGCCGCGGCGTGCCCGTGCTCGTGTCGATCGGCTACTCGACCTGCCATTGGTGCCACGTCATGGCGCGCGAGTCGTTCGAGGACCCCGAGCTCGCCGCCGTCCTCAACGACGGCTTCGTGAGCATCAAGGTCGATCGCGAAGAGCACCCGGAGGTCGACGCGGCGTACATGGCCGCGGCATCCGCCTTCAGCCGGAACCTCGGGTGGCCCCTCACCGTCTTCACGACGCCGACCGGCCGCCCGTTCTTCGCGGGCACGTACTTCCCGCCCGAGCCGCGTGTCGGGCTGCCGTCGTTCCGGCAGGTGCTCGACGCCGTGCGCGAGGCGTGGCTGATGCGCCGCGGCGAGGTCGAGCAGACGGGTGCGGCGATCGTCCAGGCGCTCGCGGCCGCTCGCGGACCGGAGACACCGGACGGCGCCGCGGTCCCGACCGCGGACGAGCTCGCGCGCGCCGCCCGCGCGCTCGCCGACCAGGAGGACCCCGAGTACGGCGGGTTCGGCGGCGGCAACCCGGCGGCTCCGAAGTTCCCCGTCGCGACGGCGCTGCGGTTCCTGCAGACTTCGCTCGTGCGCGAGACGGCGGACGGGGCATCCGCCGTGGCCGACCGCGCGCTCGCGGCGATGGCGGCGTCGGAGCTGCGCGACCCCGTCGAAGGCGGGTTCTTCCGGTATGCGACGCGCCGCGACTGGACTGTGCCGCACTACGAGCGCATGCTCACCGACAACGCGCAGCTGCTCGACGTCGCGCTCGACGCGGGCGACGATGAGACGGCGCGCGGCGTCGCGGGCTTCCTCATCGGCGTGCTGCAGCAGCCGTCGGGGGGCTTCGGCGCAGCCCAGGACTCGGAGTCGTGGATCGACGGCGCGCGCAGCGAGGGCGGCTACTACGCGCGCGACGCCGCGGGACGGACAGAGCTCGAGCCGCCGGCCGTCGACGGCAAGGTCGTCACCGGGTGGAACGGTCTCGCGATCGCGGCGCTCGCCCGGGCGGGATCGCGGCTCGGCGAGCCCGCGTGGATCGAGGCCGCACGGTGGGCGGCCGACGCCGTGCTCACGACGAACGTCGACGCGGACGGCCGCCTCGTGCGCGCCTCGCTCGACGAGATTCCGTCGCGCGCGCCGGCGACGCTCGCAGACTACGGCCAGTTCGCGGGGGGACTCCTTGCGCTCGCGGCGGCGACCGGCGACGTCGTGTACGCCGTGCGGGCGCGCGACGTCGTCGCGGCGTGCGTCGAGGAGGATCGGATGCCGCGCCCTCCGACCGGCGGAGACCCCGTGCTCTCGGCACAGGGCGTCGAGGCACCCGCCGAGGCGAGCGACGGCGACGAGCCGTCGGGCCCGGCGTCGATCGCGCTCGCAGCGCTCGACCTGTGGCGGCTCGGTGCGGGGGAGCGGTGGCGCAGGGTCGCGGAGCGGATCGTCGCCGCGCACGCGCCGAGGGCGCTGGCTCAGCCGCTCGCGCACGGAGCCCTGGTGCGCGCCGCCACCGGGCTCGTCGAGGCGCCGCGGCAGTTGGTCATCGTCGCCGAGAGCGTCGACGATCCGCTGGCGGACGCGGGACGCGGCATCCGCGCCGACGTCTTCGCGATCGTGACGCCTGCGCAGTCCGAGGCGTTCGCGAGCGCCGGGTTCGAGCTGTTCGAGGGCAAGGCCGCGCTCGACGGCAGGGCGACGGCCTACGACTGCGAGGACTTCGCGTGCCGCCTCCCGGTGACGGATGCCGCGGAGCTCGTGTCTTCGGCTTCCGGTCGCTGAGCGAGCCAACCCCCGGGCGCTGAGCGAGCGAAGCGAGACGAAGCGCGCCACGGACGTGCGTGTTTCGTCTCAGGCGTGCGCGCCCTCGCTCAGCGTCCGGGGAGGGAGGACCCTGCGCTTGCTCGGCGTCCGGGTGGCGAGGGCCCGACGTCAGCCGATCGCGCGCAGCCCGCCGCGCTCTTCGCGGTCGACGCGGATGCCGAACACCAGCTCGAGCGCGCGCTCGAACTCGTCGAGCCGGCCCTCGGCCGCCGCCTCGCGCGCCCGTACCGACGGCGTATGCGAGAGGACCCCGGCGAGGTGCCGCAGGGCGGCCTCGGTGCGTCCGTCGTCGTCGCCGCGAAGCCGGACGAGCTCTGCCTCGAGGGCCGCCTGGATGTGCGATCGCACCGCGACGACCGCGGCGGCCGCGTCGCGCTGCGCCGTGAACGACGCCGCTGCCGAGCCGACGACCTCGTGCGCCCCGTGGCCGAGCTCGGGCACGGATGCGTGCTTGCCGAGCAGCTCGAGGTCGACGAGGGTGACGCCGTCGATGTCGGCGACGGCCGGGTCGACGTTCCGCGGCAGGCCGAGGTCCACGATGATGCGTTCGCGATCCGACGGGACGTCGTCGGCGGTCACGGTGTAGCGCGCCGTGCACGTGATGACGACGTCGGCTTCGCGGATGCCGCGCCGCAGATCGCTCTCGGCGCGCACGCCGTACTTCGCGGCGAACTTCTGCGCGCGGCCCGTGGCCGAGTACACGCGCACGTCGCCCGCCGCGCGCGCCTGCAGCGCGGCGATCGTGGTGGCCGCGTAGCTTCCGGTGCCGACGAGCAGCACGGCGGTGTCGCTCCAGTCGGTGATGCGCGACGCGACGAGGTCGAGAGCGAGACGCGCGAGCGAGCGGCCCTCGCCGACGAGGTTCGCCCGCGCGCGCACTTCGCGCGATGCGTGGGCGGCGCGCTGGAACGCCTGTTCGAGCAGCGGGCTCGTGACCCCGGCGTCGCGGGCCGAGCGCAGCGCGCGCTGCACCTGTCCGCTGATCTCCTCCTCGCCGACGACCATCGACTCGAGACCCGAGCTCACCGCGAAGAGGTGACGTACGACGTCGTCGCCGCTGAGCGTCACGGCGGAACGGCGCAGCGCCTCGGCATCCGCGCCGACGCGAGCCTCGAGCAGCTCGAGCACGGCCTCGTGCGCGAGTGCCGCGGCACCTGTCACCGGCTCATCGAGCTCGAGATACGCCTCGAATCGGTTGCACGTGGAGAGCACGACGGCGCCGCGCACGAAGTCGTGCGCGGCGAGAACGTCGGGCCCGGCAGCATCCGCCGCCTGCGAGATCCGCTCGAGGACCTCGAAGTCGGTGTTCCGGTGATTCGCCGTGAGGCAGAAAAGCACGCCGCGAGTTTACCCGCCCCGTCCAGGGCGGGCGGAATCCGAGCGGCGGTGTCGCTGTCGCCGCGGCGATTCCCCGCACACGACGAGGACAGGCGATGTCCTGGACCGGTCGTACCGTGAGCCGTGCCGAAAGGAGCCGCCATGGCCACCACCTCTTCCTCTTCCGCTCGAGCCCACGTGCCCGCCGGGTACACCGCGGTCGCACCGTGGGTCGTCACCGACGACACCGGCGCGCTGCTCGAGTTCATCGCGTACACCTTCGACGGCGAAGAGCTCGCGCGCGTGCGCACCGAGGACGGCTCGATCGGCCACGGTGAGATCCGCGTGGGCGACACCGTGGTGCTCGCGTTCGATCGTCGCCCGGACTGGCCGGTGATGCCGAGCCTTCTGCGCGTGTGGGTGGCGGATGCGGATGCCGCGGTCGCGCGCGCCGTCGAACGCGGCGCCGCGGTTGTCACGGACGTGGGGACGAACGCATTCGGGCAGCGCGGGGGGCGCGTGCGAGACCCGTTCGGCAACATCTGGTGGGTGACCGCCCATGTGGAGGACGTCCCCGAAGAGGTGATGTGGCAGCGGCTCCAGGAGCAGGAATACGCGGAGAACATGCGGTACGCGCAGGAGTCCCTCGACATGGCTCTGCGGGGCGGCGGGGCGGGCTGGAGCAGCGCTCCTGTGCAGGCCGGGTCCTGAACCGCACGCCGGGTGCTCCCAGACACGCGAACTAGCCTGGACGGGTGACGTTCGCCACCGCCGCCCTCCCCGCAGACCACCCGCTCACCGACGGACGAACCGCCGAATCGCCTCTCTTGCGCGCTGCACGCGGCGATCGCCCGGCGATCCCGCCCGTGTGGTTCATGCGGCAGGCGGGACGCTCCCTTCCTGAGTACCGAGAGAGCCGCGCGGGCACCGAGATGCTCGACGCGTGCCTCGACCCGGCGCTCGCCGCCGAGATCACGCTGCAGCCCGTGCGCCGTCACGGCGTCGACGCAGCGGTGTTCTTCAGCGACATCGTCGTGCCGGTCCTGCTTGCCGGAGTCGGCGTGAAGATCGTGCCCGGGCGCGGTCCCGTGCTCGACGAGCCGGTGCGGATGGCATCCGATGTCCTGAAGCTCCGTCCGATCGACCCGGCGGCACTCGACCCGATCCGCGAGGCGGTGCGCATCGTCGTCGGCGAACTGGGCAGCACGCCGCTCGTGGGCTTCGGCGGCGCCCCCTACACGCTCGCGAGCTACCTCGTCGAAGGCGGTCCGTCTAAGGAGCAGCTGCGTACGCGCGCCCTCATGCGCACCGACCCGCACACGTGGGCGACGCTCCTCAACTGGTGCGCCGACGTGACGGGCGCATTCCTGCGCGCGCAGGTCGAGGCCGGTGCGAGCGTCGTGCAGCTGTTCGATTCGTGGGCGGGATCGCTGTCGCGCAGCGACTACCAGCGGCGCGTCTCGCCGCACTCGCGCCGCGCGTTCGACGCGCTCCGCGGGCTCGACGTGCCGCGCATCCACTTCGGCCTCGGCATGGGCGAGATGCTCGACCTGCTGCCCGGGATCGGCGCGGACGTCGTCGGCATCGACTGGCGACTGCCGCTCGACGTCGCGAACGATCGGCTCGGCGGCCGCGTCCCCCTCCAGGGCAACATCGACCCGGCGCTGCTGCAGGCGCCCTGGCCCGTGCTCGCGGCGCACGTCGAGGACGTCATCGACCGCGGTGCGGCGGCACCCGCGCACATCGTGAACCTCGGCCACGGCGTGCCGCCCGAGACCGACCCGACGGTGCTCACGCGCATCGTGGAGTTCGTGCATGCCTGACGACGTCCTCGTCGTCGGCGGGGGAGTCGGCGGGCTCGTGCTCGCGCGCCGCCTCGCCCTCGCCGGCAGACACGTCGTCGTGCTCGAGCGGTCTGACCGCTTCGGCGGCCAGGTCGCGCGGCAGACGGTCGCGGGCGTGCCGCTCGACGCGGCCGCCGAGTCGTTCGCGACGCGGGGCGGCACGATGGCGGCGCTCCTGGCCGAACTGGGTCTCGTCGACGACATCGAGACCCCGTTGCCCAAGCCCGCGTGGCTGCACCGGGCCGACGGGTCTGCGGTGCCGCTGCCCGCGACGGGAGTGCTCGGCATCCCGGGCGATCCGGCGGCCTCCGATGTCGTGCGCGCGATCGGCCGCCGCGCGGCGTTGCGCGCGCGATTCGACGCGCTCCTGCCGGCACGCGTGGGGGCGGATGCCCCGTCCCTGGGCGAGCTCGTCCGCCGACGCATGGGCCGGGGAGTCGTCGAGGGCCTCGTGGCACCGGTCGTCCGCGGCGTTCACTCGAGCGACCCCTACTCCCTCCCGGTCGGGACCGCGTCGCCGCGTCTGCGCGACGAGCTGCGCGCGGCGGGTTCCCTCGCGGCGGCGGTGCAGCGCATCCGCGCCGCGGCACCCGCGGGATCGCAGGTCGCCGGCATCCGCGGCGGCATGTTCCGGCTCGTCGACGCGCTCGTGGCCGAGTGCGAGCGACTGGGCGTGCGGCTCGAGGCCGGCGCCGAAGCAGACGACATCACCCCCGACGCGGTCACCGTGAACGGACGACGTCGCGCGGGCGAGGTCGTCCGTGCGGCGCCTCCGACCGGGGCCACCGCCGGCCGGAGCGTCACGCTCGCGACGCTCGTGGTCGAGGCATCCGGTCTCGATCCAGCCCCCCGCGGTACGGGCGTCCTCGTGGCGGCCGGTGCTCCCGACGTCTCGGCGCGCGCACTCACGCACGTCTCGGCGAAGTGGGCATCGGTCGGCGCGCGCCTTCCGGGACTGCATGCGCTGCGGCTCTCGTACGACGGCGATGTCCCCGACGCGATCGAGCAGGCGACTGCGGATGCCGAGACGCTCACGGGTGCGCGCATCGATCGCGTCGTAGACGCGACGTGCGCGGTGTGGCAGCGGCGGCCGGGGGGCGCATGGGCCGACACCCCCGAGCCCGCGGTCGGGGAGGGGCCCGCAGGCACGGGGCTGGCGGCGGTCGTCGCCCATGCGGAGCGGGTCGCCGCGCGACTGGGCGCGGATTCGCCGGAACCCGCATCCGGGGGGAGGATGGAACGGTGACCGACACCGTCCCCGCCGTCGAACCCCGGTACTACACGCTGTTCGCCGTCCTCCGCCGCGACCCGCACCCCGCCGACGCCCCGCTCGGCGCACCTCCGATCGAGGACGCGTCGGCCGAGGTGGGCGACTCCCTGCGCGGCGTGTACGACGTGTCGGGGCTCCGCGCCGACGCCGACGTGCTGCTGTGGCTCACCGGTCACTCGGCCGAGGAGCTGCAGAGCCGCCTTCGCACGCTCCGGCGCAGCCGCGAGCTCGCGCCGCTTCTGCCGACCTGGAACGCGATGGGCGTGCACCGCGATGCGGAGTTCAGCCGCGACCACGCGCCCGCGTTCTCGCGGGGCCTCGCGCCGAAGGACTGGCTCACGGTGTACCCGTTCGTGCGCAGTTACGAGTGGTACCTCCTGCCGCCCGAGGAGCGGGGGCGGATGCTGGGCGACCACGGCCGCAAGGGTCGCGAGTTCCCGCAGGTGCAGAGCAACACCGTCGCCAGCTTCGCGCTCGGCGACTACGAGTGGCTCCTCGCTCTCGAGGCCGATGACCCGACCGACCTCGTCGACCTCATGCGCCACCTGCGCGCGACGGATGCCCGACTGCACGTGCGCGAAGAGGTGCCGTTCTTCACCGGGCGCCGCATCGCGCCGTCCGAAGTGCGCGAGGTGATCGAGTGACAGCCGTGCGTGTCCTTTCTGTCGTCGAGATTGCGCGAACGATGAACGCCGGGCCGCGCCGCCGGTGGTTCGCGCGATCTCGACAGGGGTCGGCCGACGCATGACCCTCCGCATCGGAACCCGCGCCAGCGCGCTCGCGATGGCGCAGTCGGGCACGATCGCCGAGCAGCTCGGCGGTGAGCTCGTGCCGATCGTGTCCGAGGGAGACACCTCCACCGCGTCGCTCTCGACGCTCGGCGGGCGAGGGGTGTTCGCGAACGCGCTGCGCGAGGCGCTGCTCGCCGGCGAGGTCGATGTGCTCGTGCACTCGTACAAGGACCTCCCGACGACCACCGTCGATGGGCTCGCGATCGCGGCCGTCCCCGAGCGGGCCGACGCGCGCGACGCGCTGTGCGCGCGCAACGGGCTCACGCTCGAGACGCTTCCCGAGGGCGCGCGCGTCGGCACCGGCTCGCCGCGCCGCCGTGCGCAGCTCGCCGCGCGGCGTCCCGACCTCGAGCTCGTCGATCTGCGCGGCAACGTCGACACGCGCCTCGGCCGCGTGGCCTCCGCCGATCCCGAGCGCGCGCTCGACGCCGTGATGCTCGCCGCCGCGGGGCTCGGGCGCATCGGCCGACTCGACGCCGTGACCCAGTACCTCCCGCTCGAGGAGTGGCCCACCGCCCCCGCGCAGGCGGCGCTCGCCGTCGAGACGCGCGTCGGAGACGAACACCTCGCCGCGGCGATCGACCACCGGCCGACGCGGCTCGCGGCCGATGCCGAGCGCGGCGTGCTCGCGCTCCTCGGTGCCGGATGCGCCGCCCCGATCGGCGCGCATGCGTTCGTCGAAGACGGCCTGCTGTTCCTCACCGCGGTCGTCTACCGGCCGGACGGCACCGCGCAGCTCTCGAGCTCGCACGCGGCGGCCATCGAAGACGACGGCGCGGAGGCGGCGGCATCCGTGGCCCGCAACGTGACCGACGAACTCCTCCAGCAGGGCGCCGCCGATCTCGCGCCCCTCGGCGACTGACGCGCCGAACCCACGAAGGACCCTCATGACCGAATCGCGCTTCCCCTCCGTCCGTCCGCGCCGTCTGCGCGCGACGCCCGCGTGGCGCCGCCTCGCGCGCGAGGCGCGCGTGCACCCCGAGCAGCTCGTGCTGCCTGTGTTCGTGCGCGAGGGCGCCGACGAGCCTCTGCCGATCGCGTCGATGCCCGGCGTCGTGCAGCACAGCCTCGACTCGCTGCGCCGCGAGATCGCGCGCGCCGCGGAGGCGGGCCTCGGCGGCGTGATGCTGTTCGGCGTTCCCGAGCGCAAGGACGCCGAGGGTTCGGGTGCGACGGATCCCGACGGCATCCTCAACGTCGCGACGCGCGTCGCGGTGGAGGAGGCGGGCGACGCGCTCGTCGTCCAGACCGACCTGTGCCTGGACGAGTTCACCGACCACGGGCACTGCGGCGTGCTCGACGCGAACGGCGCCGTCGACAACGACGCGACGCTCGAGCGTTACCGCGACATGGCCATCGCGCAGGCCGAGGCGGGCTCGCAGCTGCTGGGGCTCAGCGGCATGATGGACGGCCAGGTCGCTGCCGTGCGGTCGGCGCTCGACGGCACCGGTCACGCGGATGTCGCGATCCTCGCGTACGCGGCGAAGTACGCGTCGGCGTTCTACGGGCCGTTCCGTGACGCGGTGCAGTCGTCGTTGCAGGGCGATCGGCGCACGTACCAGATGGATCCCGCCAACCGCCGCGAGGGCGCCCGCGAGGTCGCACTCGACCTCGCGGAGGGCGCCGACATCGTGATGGTCAAGCCCGCGATGTCGTACCTCGACGTGCTCGCGGATGCCGCGGCGTCGTCGGCCGTGCCGGTGTGGGCGTATCAGGTGAGCGGCGAGTACTCGATGATCGAGGCCGCCGCCGCGCACGGCTGGATCGACCGCGAGCGCGCCGTCGACGAGTCGCTCACGAGCATCGTGCGGGCGGGCGCCGACGCCGTCCTGACGTATTGGGCGATCGAGGCGGCCGAGCGCCTCAGCCGTCGTTGAGCGAGGAGACGAAAAGCATGACTCTGACGAATGCGGATGCCGCTGCCCGCGCCCGCGCCGTGATCCCGGGCGGCGTCAACTCGCCCGTGCGGGCCTTCGGCTCGGTGGGAGGCACTCCGCTGTCGATCGTGTCGGCGTCGGGTCCGTTCGTACGCGACGTGTCGGGGCGCGAGTACGTCGACCTGGTCGCGTCGTGGGGTCCCGCCCTGCTGGGCCACGCACACCCCGAGGTGGTCGCGGCGGTGGCGGATGCCGCCGCCCGCGGCCTGTCGTTCGGCGCGTCGACCCCGGGTGAGACGGAGCTCGCAGAGCTCGTCATCGCGCGCCTCGCGCACCCCGCGCCGGACGCCGAGCGAGCCGGGGGCGAGTCGAAGCGCGCCATCGGGCGCCTCCGCCTCGTCTCGACCGGCACCGAGGCGACGATGACGGCGATCCGCATCGCGCGCGGCGCCACGGGCCGCGACGTCATCATCAAGTTCGCCGGCCACTATCACGGACACTCCGACGGCCTCCTCGCCGAGTCGGGCTCGGGCGTCGCGACGCTCGGTCTGCCCGGATCGGCGGGCGTCCCCGCCGACATCGCTGCGCTCACGCTCGTGCTGCCCTACAACGACCGCGACGCCGTGCGAGCCGCGTTCGAGGCGCACCCCGGCCGCATCGCGGCGATCATCGCCGAGGCGGCGGGCGCCAACGCCGGCGTCCTCACGCCCGATGCGGGGTTCAACCGCTTCCTCGTCGAGACGGCGCACGAGCACGGGGCGCTGTTCATCCTCGACGAGGTGCTCACGGGCTTCCGCGTGGGCTCCGCCGGCTGGTGGGGCCTCGAGCAGTCCTCCGGCGAGGACTGGACGCCCGACCTCGTGACGTTCGGAAAGGTCATCGGCGGTGGGATGCCGCTCGCCGCGATCGGCGGACGCGCCCGGTACATGGAACTGCTCGCCCCGCTCGGCCCCGTCTACCAGGCCGGCACGCTGAGCGGGAACCCGCTCGCGGTCGCCGCAGGCATCGCGACTCTGACGCTGGCGAACGAGGATGTGTACCGCCGGGTCGACGCCGCGGCGGATGCCGTCGCGACCGCGGCGCACGAGGCGCTCGACGCCGAGGGCGTCGCGCACGTCGTCTCGCGCGCGGGCAGCCTCTTCTCGATCGCCTTCCGTCCCGACCCGGTGCACAACTACGACGACGCCCGCGCCCAGGAGGCGTTCCGCTACCGCGCGTTCTTCCACGCGATGCTCGACGCGGGTGTCTCACTCCCGCCGAGCGTGTTCGAGGCGTGGTTCCTCACTGCTGCGCACGACGACGCGGCGATCGAGCGCATCACCGCCGCTCTTCCGGCCGCAGCGCGGGCCGCCGCATCCGCTTCTCCGGCCTGACGCCACGCGAGAATCCTCCTTCGCCCGGATCAGGACATCTGGCGTGCTCAGGAGAATCTGCGGCGGATCGGCCTCACGTCGCCAGATGTCCTGATCCGGGCGAGGATGGGCGCGGAGGGCTCGCCCCGGCGGATCCGGCCCCGAGCCTGAGAGCGGTGCATCCTCGTGCGCCGGTCACGCGAAACGCGGGATCCGGCTGAGCGCGAAGGTCAGATCCAGGTCGGCACCCAGTTGTGCAGGCGGTAGAACTCGTACGGCACCGAGATGCCGTTCACGACGGGGTACCAGAACGCGGCGACGAGCAGCGCGACGACGAGGAACACGATCACGAGGCGCTGCCCGGTCGTGCGGCGGTACGACGCTTCGGGCGACCCCGGAATCGCGGATGCGGCCACCCCGCCCCGCGCGATGTCGCGCAGCGCGAACGTGAGCGAGAGCAGCAGGAAGGGCAGCACGACGACCGTGTAGAACTGGAACGTCGTGCGGTCGGGATAGAGCAGCCACGGCACATACGTCACGCCGACGCCGAGGAGCACGAGCGCGAGGCGCCAGTCGCGCGCGAGCGCGAACCGGTACACCGTGTACACCACGGCGACGACGGCCGCGAACCACACGAGCGGGTTCGGCATGCTGTAGATGTTCTGCACGCAGCCGTCGGCCCAGCCGCATCCGGCGTCGCCGAGCGCGTCCTGGTTGAAGTACATCGACGTCGGACGGATCAGCAGCGGCCACTGCCACGCGGGGCTCTCGTAGCTGTGGTCGGTCGTGAGGCCGACGTGGAATCCGTAGATCGCCTGGTGGTACCGCCACAGGCTCTGCAGCGCGAGGGGCACCCACGACCAGACGCCGGTCGCGGGTTCGGCGTCGGCCGAGTGCCGGTCGTACCCGCCGTCGGTCATGAGCCAGCCCGTCCACGACAGCAGGTAGACGACGAACGCGACCGGTACGAAGAGCACGAACGTCACGACGCCCTGTCGCACCGCATCGAACGGCCACAGCTCCACGCCGAGGCGCCTGCGGGCGAGGGCATCGGCTACGACGAGATAGACGCCCAATCCGGCGAGCACGTACAGGCCGGACCACTTGACGGATGCCGCGGCCCCCGCTGCGACTCCCGCCGCGATGATCCACGGCCGATTCCACATGACAGCGCCCCACCGCAGGCTCACGGTCGCGGGCTCGTTGCCGTGGTGCGGTGAGCGCGCGAGCATCGCGGCCGCGAGACGGTCGTCGAGGCGGCGCCGGTCGAGCGCGACGAACCAGAACGCGAGCACGACGAAGAACGCCACGAAGATGTCGAGGATCGCGACGCGGCTCATCGCGATCGCGAGGCCGTCGACCGCCATGAGCCCCGACGCGATCGTCGCGAACGCGACCGATCGCGTGAGCGCGTGGGCGAGGAGGTAGAGCACGAGCACCGTCGCGGTGCCGAACAGGGCGACGGCGAATCGCCAGCCGAACGTCGACTCGGCGCCGAAGAGCGCCATGCCCGCGCCGATCAGGTACTTACCGAGGGGCGGATGCACGACGAAGCTGCCCTGCCCCGTGAAGATGTCGGTCTCGCCGTTCAGGAACCGCGCGTCGGCCCCGTCGGGCCACGTCGACGGGAAGCCGAGCACCCACTGGCTCCACGAGTCCTTGACGTAGTAGGTCTCGTCGAAGACCAGGGCGTGCGGGTTCGAGAGGTTCGCGAAGCGCAGGACGCCGGCCACGAGCGTGACGAGCAGGGGAGCGATCCATGCCCAGCGGGCCGCGATGCGGGGATCGGCGGCGGACCGGGCGGACCAGCGGTCGTACAGCGTCGGGCGGGCGGCGGGCAGCGGCTGCGGCTCGGCGACGGTCGACACGGCGACCAGCCTAGGGCGTCGGATGCGGGCGACGCGCCGCACTGTGAAGAACATAGGCTGGCCGCGTGATCATCCTCGCCGCGACTCCGATCGGCAACCTCGGCGACGCGTCGACGCGTCTCGTCGAAGCGCTCGAGGCGGCGACGGTCATCGCGGCAGAGGATACGCGCACGACGCAGCGACTGCTCGCGGCGCTCGGCATCGAGAACCGCCCGCGCCTGATCGCCTTCCATGACCACAATGAGAAGGCGAAGGCGGCCGAGCTCGTCGAGCTCGCACGCGACGAGGACCTCCTCGTGCTGAGCGACGCCGGCATGCCGACCGTGAGCGATCCGGGCTTCGGCCTCGTCGCCGCCGCCGCCGAGGCGGGCGTGACCGTGACGGCGATCCCCGGCCCGAGTGCCGTGCTCACCGCGCTCGCGGTGTCGGGTCTGCCCACCGACCGGTTCACGTTCGAAGGATTCGTGCCGCGCAAGCCGGGGGACCGCTCCTCCGCGCTGCGGGCGCTCGCCGCCGAACGACGGACGATGGTGTTCTTCGAGGCGCCCGCGCGCGTCGCGGCCACGCTCGCCGACATGGCGGAGGAGTTCGGCGCGCAGCGCCGCGCGGCGGTGTGTCGCGAGCTCACGAAGCTGCACGAGGAGGTCGTGCGAGGGACGCTCGCGGAGCTCGCGGAGTGGGCGCAGGGCGGCGTGCGAGGCGAGGTCGTGATCGTCGTGGCCGGCGCGGAGGCCCGCGCGGTCGCGTTCCCCGACGCCGTCACGCAGGTGCTCGAGCTCGTGCGATCGGGCACCCGCCTGAAGGACGCCGCCGCCGAGGTGTCGGCGCACACCGGCCATTCGTCGCGCGAGCTCTACCAGGCCGCCCTCGCCGTGCGCGGGTAGCCGCGACGCCCGCCGGCGCGGCCCGCGGTCGTCACACGGCCGGTCGCGGCATCCGGCCAATCTAGAATCTTCTGGTGACCTCCGGCCGATCCTTCTACATCACGACGCCGATCTACTACCCGAGCGACGTGCCGCACATCGGGCACGGCTACACGACCGTGGCCGTCGACACGCTCGCGCGCTGGCACCGCCAGGCGGGAGACGACACGTGGATGCTCACGGGAACCGATGAGCACGGCCAGAAGATGCTGCGCGCGGCATCCGCCAACGGCGTGACGCCGCAGCAGTGGGTCGACAAGCTCGTGGCCGAGTCGTGGTTCCCGCTGCTGAAGGAGCTCGACGTCGCGAACGACGACTTCATCCGCACGACGCAGGAGCGGCACGAGCGCAACGTGCAGGTGTTCTTCCAGGCGCTGTACGACCGCGGCTACATCTACGCGGGCGAGTACGAGGCGCTGTACTGCGTGGGCTGCGAGGAGTTCAAGCCCGAGTCCGAGATCGTCGACGGCACCGGGCCGTTCGAGGGCCTCAAGGTGTGCGCGATCCACTCCAAGCCGCTCGAGCTGCTGCAGGAGAAGAACTACTTCTTCAAGCTGAGCGAGTTCCAGGACAAGCTCCTCGAGCTCTACAAGACCGACTTCATCCGGCCCGAGACGGCCCGCAACGAGGTCGTGTCGTTCGTGAAGCAGGGCCTGAAGGACCTGTCGATCTCGCGCTCGACGTTCGACTGGGGCATCAAGGTGCCGTGGGACGAGTCGCACGTCATCTACGTGTGGGTCGACGCGCTGCTCAACTACGTGACGGCGGTCGGCTACGGCTCCGACCCTGAGCAGTTCGCGCGCCGGTGGCCCGCCTACCACGTCGTCGGCAAGGACATCCTTCGCTTCCACGCCGTCATCTGGCCGGCGATGCTCATGGCCGCGGGCGTCGACGTGCCCAAGGGCGTGTTCGCGCACGGGTGGCTGCTCGTCGGCGGTGAGAAGATGTCGAAGTCCAAGCTCACCGGCATCGCCCCCACCGAGATCACGAGCGTGTTCGGGTCGGACGCGTATCGCTACTACTTCCTGTCGGCGATCCCGTTCGGCCACGACGGGTCGTTCTCGTGGGAGGACCTGTCCGCCCGCTATCAGGCTGAGCTCGCGAACGGCTTCGGCAACCTCGCGTCACGTGTGACCGCGATGATCGAGCGCTACTTCGAGGGCGTGGTGCCGCCGGCCGACACGTACGAAGAGGGCGACCTGCACATCCAGAAGACGGTGGCGGATGCGGCGGCCGCCGCCGACGCGGCGATCGAGCGGTTCCGCATCGACGAGGCCATCGCCGCGATCTGGACGATCGTCGACGCACTCAACCTGTACATCACCGAGAACGAGCCGTGGGCACTCGCGAAGGACGAGTCCCAGCGGGCGCGTCTGGGCACCGTGCTGTACACGGCCGCCGAGGGACTGCGTGCGCTCGCCGTGCTGCTGTCGCCCGTCATGCCGAAGTCCACCGAGAAGCTGTGGGTCGCGCTCGGCGCCGACCAGGCGCTCGGGCGCCTCGTCGAGCAGCGGATCCGCGAGGCGGGGTCGTGGGGCGTCCTGCCCGCGGGCGCGTCGGTCAACGCGCTCGCCCCGCTGTTCCCGCGAGTAGAGCAGAGTCAGTGAGCGATCAGAAGCCCGAGACCGAGGTCTCCGGATACATCCGCGCGCGCCACAACGACGGCTCGCGCGACGTGCGGTGGCCCGAACCGCCCGCCGCGCTCGATGTGCCCGTGTACGACAACCACGCGCATCTCGAGATCTCCGACGGCGACGAGCCGCGTACGCTCGCCGAGCAGCTCGACCTCGCCGAATCCGTCGGCGTGATCGGGGTCGTGCAGGCGGGTGGCGACATCGAGTCCAGTGTGTGGTCGGCGGATGCCGCGGCATCCGACCCTCGCGTCCTCGCCGCTGTCGCGATCCACCCCAATGAGGCCCCCGCGTACGCGGCCGCGGGGCGGCTCGACATGGCGATCGAGGTCATCGACGAGCTCGCGGCGCAGCCGCGCGTGCGCGCGATCGGCGAGACGGGGCTCGACTTCTTCCGCACCGACGAGTCGGGCAGAGGCGCGCAGTTCGAGAGCTTCGAGGCGCACATCGCGCTCGCGAAGAAGCACGGCATCGCGATGCAGATCCACGACCGCGACGCGCACGACGCGGTGCTCGAGACCCTCGAGCGCGTGGGAGCTCCCGACCGCACGGTGTTCCACTGCTTCTCGGGCGACGCCGAGATGGCGACGATCGCGGCGGAGCGCGGGTACTACCTGAGCTTCGCGGGCAACGTGACGTTCAAGAGCGCCCAGAACCTGCGCGACGCGCTGAAGGTGACGCCGCGCGAGCGGATCCTGGTCGAGACGGACGCCCCCTTCCTCACACCCACGCCGCACCGCGGCCGCCCGAACGCGCCGTACCTCATCCCGGTGACGGTGAGGTTCATCGCGGCCGAGCTCGGGGTCGAGCTCGACGAGCTGTGCGCGCAGCTCGCGGCGAACACCGTCGACGTGTACGGCGCGTTCGGAGATTGACCTCAGCCGTTGAGGCGGATCGTGGCGCTCGCGGGCAGCGAGGTCAGGTCGTCCGCCAGGCGTGCCCAGAATGAGCGTCGGGTGGGCTCGAGCGGGGATTCGCCTGCCTCCGGCGGCTCGGGCAGGCGCCCGTCGATCATGGGCGTTCCATCGTGGTGCATGTCGTTCACCCTCCGTCCGGGGCGGTCGGTTCTCGGGCCGCCCTCACTCCGTCTACGAACAGCGCGAGCCGTTTTCGACCGTCCGTATGGGTTCGACGGGTCGAACTTCTTTCACGCAGGGTGTCGAATCGAGAGGATCCCGTTCGTAGACCTGGTATGCGGAGGAGCTTCCGAGATGACGTGGTGCTCATGACGTCGACCGTCGACGACGCGATCGCCCGCGCCCACCGAGAGGAGTGGGCACGGATCGTCGCGGGGCTCATGCGCCGGTACGGCGATCTCGACCTCGCCGAGGAGGCGGTCGCCGAAGCGTTCGCGAAGGCCGTCGAGCGGTGGCCCGCGGACGGCGTGCCGCCCAACCCCGGCGGATGGATCACGACGACCGCGCATCGCACGGCGATCGACCGGCTTCGTCGTGAGGCACGCCGCAGCGAGTTGCATCAGGAGGCGCTCATGCTCCACGACGACTCGCCGGCCGAGTCGGTGGGCGCCATCGACGACGACCGGCTGCGGCTCGTGTTCACGTGCTGCCACCCGGCGCTCTCGATGGAGGCGCGTGTCGCGCTCACGCTGCGGATCGTCGGCGGCCTCACTGTCGCCGAGATCGCGCGCGCGTTCCTCGTGCAGGAGACGACGATGGGCCAGCGCATCAGCCGCGCGAAGGCGCGGATCAAGGCCGCTCGGATCCCGTACCGCGTGCCGGAGCGCGAAGACCTTCCGAGCCGTCTCGACGGCGTGCTCACCGTGCTCTACCTGATCTTCAACGAGGGCTATCTCGCCACGGGCGAGGGGGCGGACCCGATCCGCCGCGACCTCACGGGCGAGGCGATCCGGCTCACCCGCCTCGTGCAGGGCCTGCTGCCCGATGAATCCGCCGAACGGGCCGAGGCGAGCGGCTTGCTCGCGCTCATGCTGCTCACCGAGGCCCGAGCCGGCGCCCGCGTGTCGGCGCACGGCGAACTCGTGCGGCTCGACGAGCAGGACCGCGGGTCTTGGGACCGGGCGCTCATCGACGAGGGCCTCGCGCTCGTCGATGAGCTGGACGGGACCTCACCGGGCCGCTACAGACTCCTCGCGGCGATCAACGCCGTGCACGTGTCGGCGCGGGACGCGCGCGACACCGACTGGTCGCGGATCGTCGCGCTGTACGGACGCCTCGAGCAGCTCGATCCGAACCCGATCGTGACGCTCAACCGGGCGATCGCCGTCTCGGAGTCCGACTCGCCCGAAGTCGCCCTCGCCCTCGTCGACGGCCTGGGCGATGCCCTCGACGGTCACCACGCCTTCCACGCGACGCGGGCCGAGCTGCTGCGCCGTGTGGGCCGCGCGTCCGACGCGCTCGCCGCGTACGATCGCGCGATCGAGCTTGCCGGCAACACCGCCGAAGTGGCTCACCTGCGCCGCCGCCGCGCCCAGCTCCCGACGACCCCGTGAACGATCCCGAGAAGGAAAGGGGGCCATCATGGCCCAGCAGTACCTCGTCATCCACATGACCGACTCGTCCGGCTCCGCGCTGGCGCGGGACGAGGACCAGCGCATGCTCGAGTCCTGGGCGAAGGAGGGCGAGGACGCCGGCCGCCTCGGACCCGGCGCCCCGGTCGCCGGTCCCGAGGAGGCGAAGTCGGTCGTGGTGCGCGACGGGAAGGTCATCGTCACCGACGGACCGTTCCCCGAGTTCAAGGAGTGGTTCGCCGGCTACGACCTCCTCGAGGCCGAATCGATCGACGAGGCCGCGGCGTACATGGCGAAGCATCCGACGGCCGTCGCCGGCAAGGTGTTGATCCTGCCCGTGGCCAAGCTGCCGTGGGAAAGCGAGGGCGAAGCGGCTGCGTCATGACCGGCATCCGATGATCCGCTCGCCGCGGTCGCACCCTCAGCGGATCGCGGCCGCGGCGTTCTTGCGCACGAAGAGCGTCTCGGTCTGCTCGAGCTCCATGCCCTTGGTCTCGGGGATCTTCCACGCGACGAACACGAACGACAGCGCCGCGAACAGCGCGTACATGCTGTACGTGAGCGGCAGCGACCATGCCGACAGGGCGGGGAACGTCATCGTGACGGCGAAGTTCGCGAGCCACTGGGCGCCGGCGGCGATGCCGAGGGCCTTTCCGCGGATGCGGCTCGGGAAGATCTCGCCGAGGAGCACCCAGACGAGCGGACCCCATGACGCGCCGAACCCGACCACGAAGAGGTTCGCGGCGACGAGCGCGATCGGACCCCACGGGCTGGGCAGGGTCACATCGGATCCGGATCCCTCGGCGAACGAGAACGAGACGGCCATCATGCCGAGCGACAGGGTCATGAGCACCGATCCGGTGAGGAGGATCGGCTTGCGTCCGACGCGGTCGACCAGGAAGATCGCGATGAGCGTCACGAGCACGTTCGTGACGGACGTGATGACGCTCGTGAGCAGCGCGCTGCCCTCGCCGAAGCCGACCGCACGCCACAGCGTCGTCGAGTAGTAGAAGATCACGTTGATGCCGACGAACTGCTGGAAGATCGACAGGATGATGCCGATCCAGACGATCGGCTGAAGCCCGAAAGCCCTGCCGCGGATCGACGCACCCGCGTTCTTGCGGTCGGTCTCGATCGCCGTCGTGACGTCGTTCATCGTCTTGTCGAGGTCGGCCGGGGGCACGAGTCGTGCGAAGATGTCCCGCGCCTCGTCGGAGCGGCCCGTCGCTATGAGGAAGCGCGGCGACTCGGGCACCGTGAACGAGAGGACGCCGTAGACGGCGGCGGGGACGACGCCGACGATGAACATCCAGCGCCACGCGTCCAGCCCGAACCACAGCACGTTGTCGGCGCCCCCGGCGCTCGTCGCGAGGAGCGCGTCGCTGAGCAGCGCGACGAAGATGCCGAGCGTGATCGCGAGCTGCTGAAGCGAGGCCAGTCCGCCGCGGATCTGCCGGGGCGCGATCTCCGCGATGTAGGCGGGGGCGACGACGGATGCGATGCCGATGCCGAGCCCGCCGACGACGCGCCACAGCGCGAGGTCCCACACCGAGAACGCGAGGCCCGAGCCCAGCGAGCTGACGAAGAACATGATCGCGCCGATGAACATGACCCGCAGGCGGCCCCACTTGTCGGCGAGCGCGCCGGCGGTCATGGCTCCCGCGGCGCAGCCGAGCAGTGCGATCGCGACGACGAACCCTGTGACGAAGTCACTGAGAGCGAAGTCCGACCCGATGGAGTCGACCGCGCCGTTGATGACCGACGAGTCGAAGCCGAAAAGGAAGCCGCCGACGGCGGCGGCGACGGCGAGTCCGATGGCTCGTTTTCCGTATGGGCCTTTCAGCGAGAAGGCGCCTGCGGGGATGGACTCGCTCGTCATGGCGGTCACGATATAGCGCGGAGCCTGCCGCACGACAGAGGCTTGCGAAACGCGGCGGACTCTCGTTGCTACGGTGAGACGCATGTCGGTTCAGCTGCTCGGCGCGTCCGAGATCCGCGTCCTCGCGGCGGAGCTCGACCTCACTCCCACCAAGAAGCTCGGGCAGAACTTCGTCGTCGACGCGAACACGGTGCGCCGCATCGTGCACGTCGCCGGCGTCGAGCCGGGGGAGCGAGTGGTCGAGGTCGGGCCCGGTCTCGGGTCTCTCACGCTCGCGATCCTCGAGGCCGGCGCATCCGTCACCGCCGTCGAGATCGACCATCGTCTGGCCGAGAGGCTGCCCGAGACCGCCGCCGCCCACGGCGTCGACGACGGTGCCCTCACGGTCGTCGACGCCGACGCGCTGCGCGTGAAGGAGCTGCCCGGCGACCCCACCGTGCTGGTGGCCAATCTGCCCTACAACGTGTCGGTGCCCGTCCTCCTGCACTTCCTCGAGACGTTCCCCGCGATCGAGCGCGGCGTCGTCATGGTGCAGGCCGAGGTGGGTGAGCGCCTCGCCGCGCCGCCGGGGTCGAAGGTGTACGGCGCCCCGAGCGCGAAGGCGGCGTGGTACGGGCCGTGGCGGCTCGCCGGGACGGTGTCGCGGCACGTCTTCTGGCCCGTGCCGAACGTCGACAGCGTGCTCGTCGCGTTCCGGCGCGACCCCGAGCCGCGCGGCGGAGAGGACGAGCGCCGCCGCACGTTCCGCATCGTCGACGCGGCGTTCCAGCAGCGGCGCAAGATGCTCCGCCAGGCGCTCGCGGGATTGCTGGGAGGGACGGCGGCCGAGGCATCCGCCGTGCTCGAGAGGGCGGATGTCGCACCCACCGCGCGGGGCGAGGAGCTGTCGATCGAGGACTTCCAGCGGATCGCGCAGGCGGCGGATCACTCGATGTGACCCAAGGATTCAGCGGGGATTCACCGCGTCTTTGCGGACCTCTGTGATTCGGCGGACCTAAAATCGACGCAGTCCCGGTCGACCACGGGACGGGGAGAGATCGATGCGCACCGCCGAGCATGCGGCGCCCGAACGCACGCTTCTGCACATCAGCGACACCCATCTTCGCGGTCCCGGACCGCGGCTCTTCGGCAGCGTCGACGGCGCAGCGAACCTGGCCCGCGCCCTCGACGTGATCGAGGCTTCGGGCGTGACTCCGGACGCGATCGTCTTCACCGGCGACCTCGCCGATCTCGGCGAGCCCGGCGTCTACCGCGACCTGCGCAGCCTCGTCGAGCCGTTCGCCGAGCGGATCGGGGCGCGCGTGCTGTGGGTCATGGGCAACCACGATGAACGCGCCGCGTTCCGACGAGGGCTCTTCGGCGAGGACGAGAGCGCGGGCGACCTGCTGCGGCCGTTCGATCGCGTCGACGAGCTCGACGGTCTGCGGGTTGTCACGCTCGACACGACCGTGCCCGGCCACCACCACGGCGAGGTGACCGACGAGCAGCTCGAATGGCTCGCATCCGAGCTCGCGACGCCGGCGCCTCTCGGCACGATCCTCGCGATGCACCACCCGCCGATCCCGAGCGTGCTCGCGCTCGCCGCGAGCGTCGAGCTGCGCGACCAGTCGCGGCTCGCGCGCGTGGTGCGCGGCACCGACGTGCGTGCGATCATCGCGGGTCATCTGCACTACTCGACGTTCGCGACGTTCGCGGGGATCCCCGTGTCGGTCGCGTCGTCCACGTGCTACGCGCAGGACCTCACGGTCCCCGTCGGCGGCACGCGGCCGCAGGACGGAGCGCAGGCGTTCAACCTCGTGCACGTGTACGACGACACGGTCGTGCACTCGGTCGTGCCGCTCGACGCGCCGAAGCCGCTCGAGCACATCGACGCCGTCGAGGCTCAGCGGCGCCTGCGCAGCGCCGGCATCGCCGATGTCAACCGCGCGCGGAGGGATGCGCCGACCGAGCCGATTCCCGTTCTGCGCTGACGTCGGCACGCTCCCAGGGCGCGCGCACCGGGAACATGCGCTCGAGCACCGACCGCAGTGCTCGTACGCGCAGCTCCTCGGGCACGTCCTGATCGGTGCCGCCGTCGTTCAGGCAGAACATGTCGATGTCGCGTCGCTCGGCGAGGCGCTCCATCGTGCGCAGCTGGCTCATCGTCGTGGTCTGCACGTACTGCACGCGCGGCTTCGTCGTGGGCACGGCGCGGCCGGTCATGAGCGCGTAGTAGTGGTACAGGCTGTTCGTCACCGAGATGTCTGTCGCCGAGCGGAACCGCGTGCCCGCGGTGCGGGCGAAGTCCTCGGCGAACTCGCGCTCCAGCTCGGCCATGACGCTGCGGCGGAGCGGTGCCGCGCAGTGCTCCAGATCACGTGTGATCGTGCGTCCGAAGCGCTCGCGCAGCAGCGCGCGGTTGACGCGCAGCGCGTTGTCGTGACCGCTGCGGTGCGCCGCGGGCTCACCCGTGCCGATGCGCACGCCGGACTCGACGAACTTCGTCACGCCCGCCGGCGTGAAGAACAGCTCGGGCTCGACGGGCCGGCCGAAGAACATGTCGTCGTTCGAGTACAGGAAGTGCTCGGCGATGCCCGGAATCCGGTGCAGCTGCGCCTCGACCGCATGCGAGTTGTGGGTCGGCAGCGTCGAGGGGTCGGCGAAGAACTCCTCGCTGCGCACGATGCGGACGCGCGGATGCTCCACCAGCCACGCCGGAACGGGGGAGTCGGTCGCGATGTAGATGCGCCGCACCCACGGGGCGTACATGTAGACGCTGCGCAGTGCGTAGCGCAGCTCGTCGACGTGCCGGTACCGCGCCGGGGAGTCGTCGCCCTCGCCCACGACGTATTCGGCGAGCTGCGCGGCGCGCTGCCGCTGGAACTCGCTGGACGAGCCGTCGACCCACGAGAAGACGATGTCGACGTCGCCGCGGAACTCCTCGGGGAACGGGTCGAACATGCCGTCGATCGTGCGCCACACGCGGCCGTACTGCTCCACGGTCGTGTAGCTCACGTCCTCGGTGGGCGTCTCGCGACGCAGCAGCACGTTCTCATCGGGCGCCTCGATGCGGATGTCGCCGAAGCGCCAGAACTCGACGCGCGCGGCGAGCGACGCGCCGTACCGGAGCGTGCGCCTCGGGGTGATCCGGGGCCGGTACACGCGCACCGCGAACGGCTCGGAGGTCCAGGGCTCGGCATCCGTCGCCAGCATCGGCGGCCGGCGCTTGCCCTTCACGTAGAAGGGGTCGTGCGCGAGCGACCGCAGAGCGGCGAACGCGTCGTCACGGCGGTCGATGTCGACCACGATCGCGGGCGTCGAGCGGTCGCGACGGATGAGCAGCATCGGCACATCTGCGGCGTCGAACGCGTCCGCGACGGCGAGCAGATCGTCGATGCGCGCCCGCCAGCCGGGGACGTCGTCGTGCACGAGATGCAGGATCCCGCGGTCGAGCACGACGTCCGGCCTGGTGAGCAGCGCGTCTGCGGGCTCGCGGCGCGTGGGGAGCGCGGACAATCTCACCATCGCGGCTTCCTCCTTTCAGTCAAGACGGATGCCTCCCGCCGGGTCGACGGAAGGACACCCTAGCCCGCCGGTGTTTCGCCGGCGTTTCCGGTCGTGGTCGGGGACCAGCGTGTACCGTCTCGAGACGTCGTTCGACCCCGTCGCCGCGGGGGGTCGCGGGCGCTAGCCTGAAAGGATGACCGACGCACCGCGCTTCCGGCCCGACGTCCTCGACATCCACCGTCCCTATACCGCAGCCGGAGACCGGTACGCGGTCGCCGACTATCGCCAGGTGGGGGCGTCTGGTCTCTATCTTCCCCCAATTTCGCTCGGACTGTGGTGGAACTTCGGCGACAACATCCCGCTCGACAACCAGCGGGCACTGCTCCGGCACGCGTTCGACAAGGGGATCACGCACTTCGACCTCGCGAACAACTACGGTCCGCCGTACGGCTCCGCCGAGAAGAACTTCGGCCGCATCTTCGCGGAGGACTTCCGGCCGTATCGCGACGAGCTGATCATCTCGTCGAAGGCGGGGTGGGACATGTGGCCCGGCCCGTACGGAGACTTCGCGTCGCGCAAGTACATCCTCGCGAGCGCCGACCAGTCGCTCACGCGCATGGGGCTCGACTACGTCGACATCTTCTACTCGCATCGCGCCGACCCGGTCACGCCGATCGAGGAGACGATCGGAGCCCTCGACACGCTCGTGCGGCAGGGAAAGGCGCTGTACGTCGGCATCTCCTCGTACAGCGAGAAGCGCACCGCGGTCGCTGCGGCGTGCGCGCGATCGATGGGGACGCCGCTCGTGATCCACCAGCCCGCGTACTCGATCCTCAACCGCTGGATCGAGGACGGACTGACCGGCGTGCTCAAGAAGGAGGGCATCGGCGCGATCGCGTTCACGCCGCTCGCCCAGGGGCTGCTCACGAGCCGCTACCTCGAGGACGGCACGGCGCAGCGCGCGCAGCAGCGCTCGTCGCTGCCCGGCGGGAAGCTGAGCGAGAAGGCGCTGGCCGCGCTGCGCAGCCTCGACGTCGTCGCGAAGGAGCGAGGGCAGACGCTCGCCCAGATGGCGATCCAGTGGGTGCTGCGCGACCCGGTCGTGGCATCCGCCCTCATCGGCGCGTCGAGGACCGAGCAGCTCGACGAGAACCTGGCCGCGCTCGACGGCCCCGCCTTCACGGCGGAGGAGCTCGAGCAGATCGACGCGGCCGCCGACGGCATCGACGTGGATCTCTGGGCGGAGTCGACCGAGCTGTGAGCGAAGCGCTCGCGACCGAGCGCGTCCACGCGAGGGCGCCGGGCAAGCTGAACCTCTTCTTCGAGGTCGGCGCGGTGCAGGACGACGGCTACCACGACGTCGCGTCCGCGTACCAGGCCGTGTCGCTGTACGAGGAGGTGTGGGCGGAGCCGTCGCCCGAGTTCACCGTGTCGGTGAGCGGCACGGTCGACGTGTCGGGCGTGCCCGCCGACGACCGCAACCTCGCACTGCGAGCGGCGCGGCTCGTCGCGAAGGAGCTCGGCCACGACGGCGGCGTGCACCTCGAGATCGTCAAGCGCGTGCCGGTCGCAGGCGGCATGGGCGGGGGGTCTGCGGATGCCGCGGCGGCTCTCGTCGCGTGCGACGCGCTGTGGGGCGGCGAGCTCGGCTCTGCGCACCTGCAGCGACTCGGCGCGAAGCTCGGCGCGGACGTGCCGTTCGCGCTCATGGGCGGCACGGCGATCGGCACCGGACGCGGCGACCGCTTGAGCCCCGCGCTCGCGCAGGGGCGCTTCGACTGGGTGATCGTCCCGTTCGAGGGCGGCCTGTCCACACCCGAGGTGTACCGGCACCTCGACTCGCTGCGAGAGGGACCCGATATCGCGCCGCCGCTGCGCGGCCCCGCGGTCGACCCCGCGGTGCTCCACGCGCTGCGCGCGGGGGATCCGGTCGCGCTCGCGCAGTGCGTGCGAAACGACCTGCAGCCGGCGGCGCTCTCGCTGCAGCCCGAGCTGCGCGAGACGCTCGAGCTCGGCGAGAGCGCGGGAGCCCTCGCGGGCATGGTGTCGGGGTCGGGACCGACGGTCGCGTTCCTCACCCTCGGCACCGAAGCGGCGCTGGACCTTCAGGTGCAGCTCACGGCCGCGGGCTACAACGCCCTGCACGTGCACGGTCCGGTGCCGGGTGCGCGCGTCGTCGGGTGACGAGGACTGCCACGCGTCGAACACGGAATGACAACGGATGCCGCGGCCCGACCCCGGTGTCCCAGGGGTCCGGTACCGTGGGGAAACCCTGACACCGACCCGAAGGCGACGAACGCGTGATCGAATTCGCCGATGTCACGAAGCGGTTCCCCGACGGCACCGTCGCCGTCGAAGGATTCAGTCTCGTGATGCCAGCGCGGCGCACGACGGTGCTGGTCGGATCGTCGGGCAGCGGCAAGACGACGCTCCTGCGCATGATCAACCGCATGGTCGACCCGACCTCGGGCAGGGTCTCGATCGACGGCGAAGACGTCGCGGGCCGCGACCCCGTCCGTCTGCGCCGCAGCATCGGCTACGTCATGCAGAACTCGGGCCTCATGCCGCACTTCACGGTGGCCGAGAACATCGCGACCGTGCCGGTGCTCGAGGGCGCCTCCCGGCGTGAGGCCCGGCGGCGCGCGCTCGAGCTCATGCGGACGGTGGGCCTCGACGAGAGCATGGCCGACCGCTACCCGAGCCAGCTCTCGGGCGGCCAGCAGCAGCGGGTCGGCGTCGCCCGCGGCCTCGCGGCCGACCCGAACATCCTCCTGATGGACGAGCCGTTCGGCGCGGTCGACCCGATCGTGCGGTCCGAGCTCCAGCAGGAGGTCATCCGCCTCCAGCGCGAGCTCGACAAGACGGTCGTGTTCGTGACACACGACGTCGACGAGGCCTTCCTCCTGGGCGACCAGGTGGTGATTCTCGAGACGGGGGCGCAGATCGCGCAGGTGGGCAGCCCGAGCGAGATCATCGAGGAGCCGGCATCCGAGTTCGTCGCGTCGTTCATCGGCGCCGACCGCGGTCGTCGTGCTCTGCGGCTCAAGCAGACGGCGCGCGGCACGGTGGTCGTCGACACCGAGGGGCGCACGCAGGGTGCGCTGATCGCCGAGGCGGATGCCCCGTGAGCTGGGTGCTCGACAACCTCGACCTCATCTGGTCGCTGACGCTCGTCCACCTGCGGCAGAGCCTCATCCCGATCGTGCTCGGATTCGTGATCTCGGTGCCGCTCGGGTGGATCGCGTGGCGGTTCCGGCTGCTGCGCAGTCCGATCGTCATCGTGACGGGCCTGCTCTACACGATCCCGTCGCTCGCGCTCCTCGCGATCCTGCCCGGGCTCATCGGCGTGCCCGCGTTCTCCGAGGTGAACCTGATCCTCGCGCTCACGATCTACGCCGTGGCCCTGCTCGTGCGCTCGGTCGTCGACGGCTTCGACTCGGTCGACGCCGACGTTCGCCTCGCCGCCGTCGCGATGGGCTTCGGCGGGCCGCGGCGGTTCTTCACGGTCGACCTGCCGCTCGCCGGGCCCGTGCTGCTCGCGGGGCTCCGGGTCACAGCCGCGAGCACGATCGCCCTCGCCACCGTGGGCGTGCTCGTCGGCGTCACGAACCTCGGCTACCTGTTCACGAACGGCCTGCAGCGGCGCATCGTCGCCGAAGTGTTCTCGGGCATGGTCGCCGTCGCGCTCATCGCGCTCGTCGTCGACCTCGTCCTCGTGCTGCTCGGGCGCCTGCTCATGCCGTGGCTGCGCGCGATGACGACGCGGCGGCGCGGCATCCGCATCGGCCTCGAAGCGGGGGCGACGACGTGAATCTCTTCCTCGACGCGTTCGCGTGGCTCTTCTCACCCGAGCGGCTCGAAGGGCCGACGTCCATCCCGGTCGCACTTGCGCAGCACCTCGCGTACACGGCCGTCTCGGTGCTCATCGCGGCCGCGATCGCCGTTCCGCTCGGGTGGCTCATCGGGCACACGGGCCGAGGCCGCGACGTCGCGGTCGCCGTCTCGGGTGCGGCGCGCGCGATCCCGTCGTTCGGGCTGCTCGTGCTGCTGGTGATGCTCATCGGCGTGCTGCACAAGCCCGAGGCCGCGGTCATCAGCTACGTGCTGCTCGCGATCCCGTCGATCCTCGCGGGCGCCTACTCCGGGTTCGAGGCGATCGACCGCGATGTGATCGGCGCGTCCCGCGCGATCGGCATGACGCCGTGGCAGGTGCTGTGGCGCGTCGAGGTGCCGCTCGGTCTCCCGCTGCTCGTCGCGGGCCTGCGGGCGGCGACCCTGCAGGTCGTCGCGACCGTCACGATCGGCGCGTACGTGGGCCTCGGCGGCCTCGGGCAGTACATCATCGCCGGCATCCCGCTGCGCCGCTACGACATGGTCCTCGGCGGTGCGCTGCTCGTCGCGGCGCTCGCCCTCGTGCTCGACGGGCTCTTCGCGCTCACGCAGCGCGCCGTCGTGCCGCGCGGCGTGCGCGCGACGCGCGCGGCGGGCCCCGGCGCGCCCGGTCCGTCTGCGGGCGCTGCGGATACGGCATCCGAGGCCGACGTCATCGGCCGATCCGGCCGCAGCCCCGTTCTCACGTGAGAAGTCCCGAAGTCCCCACCAGAAGGAGATCCCCCATGTTCACACGCAAGAAGTCCCGGATCGCCGGCGCACTGCTGGCGGGCACGGTCGCGGCCCTGGTGCTCGCGGGCTGCTCGTCGAGCGACCCGCTCGACCCCGGCACCGACGGCGGCGACACGGATGCCCCGAGCGACACGATCGTCGTCGGCTCGCAGGCGTACTACTCGAACGAGATCATCGCCGAGATCTACGCCCAGGCGCTCGAGAACGCCGGATTCGAGGTCGAGCGTCAGTTCAACATCGGCCAGCGCGACGCCTACATCCCCGCGCTCGAGAACGGCGAGGTCGACCTGTTCCCCGAGTACAGCGGCAACCTGCTGCAGTTCTTCGACCCCGAGACGACGGCGCGCACGTCCGAGGACGTGTACGCGGCCCTGCCCGACGCGCTTCCCGAGGGACTCGTCGTGCTCGACCAGTCGACGGCGAGCGACCAGGACTCGTACACCGTGACGGCGGCGTTCGCCGAGCAGTACGACCTGGCGGCGATCCCCGACCTGGCGAACGTCACCGAGCCGCTGAAGCTCGGCGGCCCGCCCGAGCTCGCCGAGCGCCCGTACGGGCCGACCGGGCTGCTCGACACCTACGGCATCGAGGTCGAGTTCACGCCGAGCGGTGACACGACGGTCGAAGACCTCGTCGCCGGCACCGTGAACGTCGCGAACGTCTTCACCGCCGACCCGCGCATCCAGACCGAGGACCTCGTGGTGCTCGACGACCCCGAGGGCCTGTTCCTCGCGTCGAACGTCGTGCCGGTCGCGAATGCCGACATCGCCGACGAGATCGCCGAGGTGATCAACGCGGTCAGCGCGGCGCTCACCCCCGAGGGTCTTGTCGCGCTGAACGTGCAGAGCACGCAGGACCAGCTCTCGGCCGAGGACATCGCGTCGCAGTGGCTGGAGGAGAACGGGCTCGCCTGACGCGCGGGCTCGACGGAACACACGGCGGTGGGGCGCCCGTCCTACCCTGGATGGGCGCCTCCACCGGGCCCGTGCGCCCCGAGGACGCCGCCGGATGCGGACAGGAGCACCAAGATGACCGAAAGTGCGACGACCATCGTCGTGAGCGAGGACGACCGCGCGGCGTTCCGCGCCGGACCCGTCGACGATCAGTCGCAGCAGCGACTCGCGGCGAACGGCCTCGCGTACCGACGGGTGCCGGTCGACAGCGACGCGTTCGGGCCGTGGCTGCAGTCCGTCGCGCGCGGGTTCCAGGATTCCGAGCGAAGCGACGAGCACATCGCGGCGGCGCGCGAACGATCGTCCTACCGTCGGGTGACGGGCGTCTACGACCCCGCAGCGCCCGTGTCGGAGGCCCCCGTCGGAACGATCGCCTCGTGGATCGGCGAGCTCACCGTGCCGGGCGGCACCGTGATCCCGTCGTGCGCGATCACCGCGGTCACGGTCGCGCCGACGCATCGCCGCCGCGGCATCGCCCGCGCGATGCTCGAGGGCGAGCTGCGCTCCGCGCACGCCGCGGGCGTACCCATGGCGATGCTGACCGTGAGCGAGTCCCCCCTGTACGGGCGGTACGGCTTCGCGCCGGCGGCTGCGAGTGCCGCATGGCGCATCGAGACGAGGCGCGCCGGATGGATCGGGCCCGTACCCGAGGGGCGTGTCGACTTCATCCCGCGCGAGCGCTTCCGCGAGCTCGGCCCCGCGCTGCACGAGCGCGCACGGCGGCACTTCGCGGGTGAGATCGACGTGCCGCCCGGCCAGTGGGACAACTTCGCAGGCACGAGCCCCGTCGCCGAGAAGGCGGGCGAGAAGCGGGCGGTCCAGTACACGGATGCGTCGGGCGAGGTGCGCGGGCTCGCGGTGTACGCGGTGCACGAGAACCACGACGACTTCACGAAGGCGAAGGTGTCGGTGCACTACCTCCTCACCGAGACGCCGGACGCATACGCGGCCCTGTGGCGCTTCCTGCTCGAGCTCGACCTCGTCGCCGAGGTCAGCGCGCACGAGCTGTCGGTCGAGGAGCCGCTGTGGTGGATGATCGCCGATCAGCGCGCCGCGACCATCACGGTGCGCGACCACCAGTACGTGCGCATCCTCGACCTCGTCGCGGCGCTCGAGACGCGGCGGTACGGCGCCGCCGGACGCCTGCTCCTCGACGTGACCGACCCTCTCGGCTTCGCAGGTGGCGCCTTCGTGATCGAGGTCGACGCCGACGGCGTCGGGCGCGTGACACCGGTCGACCGCGACGCCGCGCCCGACGCCGCTCTCGCGGTGCGCCTGGGCATCACCGAGCTCTCGGCGGTCTACCTCGGCGGAGTCTCGCTCGCGACCCTCCACCGTGCCGGGCGGGTGATCACCGACGACCCCGTCGCCGCCGCGCGCGTGTTCTCGTGGCACACGCCGCCTCGGTTGAGCATCTGGTACTGATCCCGTGGCGGTGATCTCGCGGCGGGTGGCGGCGCCGCGGGACCGCCCGTGTGCGATCGAGCGCGCCGTGTCGCCTAGCCTGGAGCGGACATGGCACATCTTCTCGGGGCCGAGGCCCTGCACCTGGAGTTCCCCACGAAGGTCGTCTTCGACGGCGTCTCGCTCGGCGTCGAGGAGGGCGACCGCATCGGGATCGTCGGGCGCAACGGCGACGGCAAGTCGAGCCTGCTCGCGATGCTCGCGGGCCGCCTCCAGCCGGACTCCGGACGCGTCACGATGCGCGGCGGTGTCCGTGTCGGCGTGCTCGATCAGTCCGACACCCTCGACGACTCGCTGACCGTGCGGGAGGCGGTCGTCGGCGACCGCGCCGAGCACGAGTGGGCGGGAGACGCCCGCGTGCGCGACGTGATCGCAGGACTGCTCGACGGCATCGCGTGGGACGGCCCTGTGACCGACCTCTCCGGCGGCCAGCGCCGCCGCGTCGCTCTCGCGGCCCTCCTCACACGCGACGACGATGTGCTGTTCCTCGACGAGCCGACCAACCACCTCGACGTCGAGGCGATCGCGTGGCTCGCCGCCCATCTCAAGCGGCGATGGCCGGCGAACGTCGGCGGCCTGCTCGTCGTGACGCACGACCGGTGGTTCCTCGACGAGGTGTGCACCAAGACATGGGAGGTGCACGACCGCATCGTCGAGCCGTTCGACGGCGGGTATGCGGCGTACATCCTGCAGCGCGTCGAGCGCGACCGTCAGGCCGCGGCGATCGAGGCGCGCCGCCAGAACCTCGCCCGCAAGGAGCTCGCGTGGTTGCGCCGCGGCGCGCCGGCGCGCACGTCGAAGCCGAAGTTCCGCATCGAGGCGGCGAACGCCCTCATCGCCGACGTGCCCGAGATCCGCAACAAGACCGAACTCCAGTCGCTCGCCGTGACGCGCCTCGGCAAGGATGTCGTCGACCTCCTCGACGTCTCGGTGTCGTACGACTCGACCGAGGTGCTCCACGACGTCGAATGGCGCATCGCCCCCGGTGAGCGCACGGGCATCCTCGGCGTCAACGGCGCCGGCAAGTCGACGCTGCTCGGCCTCGTCTCGGGTGACGTCGAGCCGACCTCGGGGCGCGTCAAGCGCGGCAAGACCGTCAAGGTCGCGACCCTCACGCAGCGCCTCGACGAGCTCGAGGACCACCTCGACGACCCGGTGCGCGTCGTCGTGTCGCGCCTGCGCACGACGTACACGTTCGGCACGGGCTCCAGGGCGCAGGAGCTCACCCCCGGCCAGCTCCTCGAGCGCATGGGCTTCGCGAGCGCGCAGCTCTCGACTCCTGTGAAGGACCTCTCCGGCGGTCAGAAGCGTCGACTGCAGCTCCTGCTGATCCTTCTCGAGCAGCCGAACGTCCTGATCCTCGACGAGCCGACGAACGACCTCGACACCGACATGCTCGCCGCGCTCGAAGACCTCCTCGACTCGTGGGCCGGCACGCTCATCGTGGTGTCGCACGACCGGTACTTCATCGAGCGGGTGACCGACCAGCAGTACGCGATCCTCGGGGGGCGCCTGCGGCATCTCCCGGGCGGCGTCGACGAATACCTGCGCCTGCGCGAGCGTGAGAAGGCGAGCGCGGCGACTTCGCCGGTGAAGGCGACGGATGCCGCGGCATCCGCTTCGCCCGCTTCTCCTGGACTCAGCGGGGCGGAGCTGCGCGCCGCGCAGAAGGAGCTGGCGGCGCTCGAGCGCAGGCTCGAACGGCTCGAGAAGGACATCGACGCCGCGCGCGTCGCGCTCGCCGACCGCGACCAGTCCGACTACGTCGCGCTCGGCGCAGAGATGGAGCGGATCGGCGCGCTCGAGTCGGAGCGGGACGACCTCGAGGCGCGCTGGTACGAGCTGAGCGAGCAGATCGGCTGAGGCCGTCCGCGCGCCCCGACGGCGGTCAGTCGGCCGTGTCGAAGCTCAGGCTGAGCTTGCGCAGGAGCGACGCGAGGCGTTCGCGGTCGGCGCGCGACAGGGCGTCGAGCAGGAGCGCCTCGGCGTCGACGAGGCGCGTGATGGCGGCGTCGACCCGTGTGCGGCCGTCTTCGGTGAGGATCACGAGGATGCTGCGCCCGTCGTCCGGGTCGGCTTCGCGTCGCACGAGCCGGCGGCCGACGAGCCGGTCGATGCGGTTCGTCATGGTGCCGCTCGAGACGAGCGTCTGCTGGAGGAGCTGCTTGGGGCTCAGCTGGAAGGGCTCACCCGCGCGGCGCAGCGCGGACAGGACGTCCCACTCCCACGGTTCGAGCTCGCTGCGGCGGAACGCGTCGCGCCGCGCGCGGTCGAGGTGGCGCGACAGGCGGTCGACGCGCGAGAGCACCTCGAGCGGCGAGAAATCGAGGTCGGGACGCTGCCGGGTCCACGCGCTGACGATCCGGTCGACCTCGTCCGTCTCCTTCGGCATCCCCCCATTGTTCCGGGATTTGGGGCGGGATTCCGACGCTGGGGCGCACGAAATGCGCCCCAACGTCGGGAATCCGCCCCGAACCGGTCTCGCCGACTGAACCGCGGAGGGTCGAACAGGCGCGGTCTGGCAGACTTGACGGGGCGCTCGTCCGGCAGCGGATGACCGCGATCCGCCGTGGTGTAATGGCAGCACGACAGCCTTTGGAGCTGTGAGGTCCAGGTTCGAGTCCTGGCGGCGGAGCATGGAGAACACCGCATCCTCGCTCGCCGTGATCGTGCTCGCCGCGGGCCAGGGCACCCGCATGAAGTCCCGCACGCCGAAGGTGCTGCACGGCATCGGCGGCCGGCCCCTCGTCGCGCACGTGCTCGACGCGGCGCACACGCTCTCGCCCGAGCGCCTCATCGTCGTCGTGCGCCACGAGCGCGAGGCCGTCGCGTCCGCGATCGCCGAGCTCGATCCGGCCGCGATCGTCGTCGACCAGGACGAGATCCCCGGCACCGGGCGGGCCGTCGAGGTGGCGCTCCCCGTGCTCGACGGGTTCGGCGGCGACGTGCTCGTGCTGAGCGGCGACGTTCCCCTCCTCGAGCCCGCGACGCTCGCCGACCTCATCGCCACGCACCGCCGGCGCCACGCCGCTGTGACATTGCTGAGCGCGGTGGTCGGCGATCCGACGGGCTACGGACGCGTCATCCGCGACGACTCCGGCGACGTCCGGCGCATCGTCGAGCAGAAGGACGCGAACGACGACGAGATCGCCGTCAACGAGATCAACGCCGGGGTGTACGTCTTCCGCGCCGACGCGCTGCGCACGCACCTGCCGCGCCTGGACTCCGCCAACGCGCAGGGCGAGCGTTACCTCACCGACGTGGTGGGCCTCGCGCGCGGCGAGGGCGAGGTCGTCTCCGTACAGCAGGCGCCGGATGCCGCGGCGGCGCTCGGCGTGAACGACCGTGCCCAGCTGGCCGAGGCGGGGCGCATCCTCAACCAGCGGATCGTGCGTCGCTGGCAGCTCGAGGGGGTGACGATCCAGGACCCCGCGACCACGTGGATCGACGTGACCGCGACCCTCGCGCCCGACGCCGTCATCCTGCCGAACACGCACATCCTGCGGTCGACGACCGTCGCGACCGGCGCGGTCATCGGCCCCGACACGACCCTCGTCGACTGCGAAGTCGGCGAGAACGCGACCGTGCGCCGCACGGACGCGACCCTCGCCGTGATCGGCGCCGGCGCGAACGTCGGGCCCTTCGCGTATCTGCGCCCGGGCACGTACCTCGGCGACAAGGGCAAGATCGGCACGTTCGTCGAGACGAAGAACTCCACGATCGGCGAGCGCAGCAAGGTGCCGCACCTGTCGTACATCGGCGACACGACGATCGGCACGGGAGTCAATCTGGGCGCCGGTGCGATCACCGCGAACTACGACGACATCACCAAGCACCGCACCGAGATCGGCGACGAGGTGCACACCGGGTCGCACAACGTGTTCGTCGCGCCCGTTAGGATCGGAGACGGCGCGAAGACCGGGGCGGGGGCCGTGATCCGCAAGGATGTCCCCGCTGGCGCCCTGGCCTTGAGCGTTTCACCCCAGCGCAACATCGAGGGCTGGGTCGAGAAGAACAGACCGGGAACCGCGGCGGCCGAACTGGCGGCGAAGGCCCGGACCGCACAGAAGGCGGACGATGGGGCGCAAGAACAAGACGGTTGACCTCGATCGAGAGCACGACATCGCCCCAGGGCTCGTCGCGAAGACCAAGAAGCGCCTCGTCGTCGCATCCGGTCGCTCCCATCCCGAGCTGGCGAGTCAGGTCGCGAAGGCGCTCGGCACGGAGCTCGTCCCGACGGAGTACCGCACGTTCGCGTCGGGTGAGATCCTGACGCGGTTCGAAGTCTCGATCCGCGGATGCGACGTGTTCCTCATCCAGTCGTTCGGCCAGCCGGTCAACGAGTGGATGATGGAGCTGCTCATCATGCTCGACGCGGCCAAGCGGGCATCCGCCAAGCGCATCACCGTCGTCGCGCCGTACTTCCCGTACTCGCGGCAGGACAAGAAGGGCCGCGGGCGCGAGCCCATCAGCGCGCGGCTCGTCGCCGATCTGCTGAAGACCGCGGGCGCCGACCGGGTCATGAGCGTGGATCTGCACGCGGCGCAGATTCAGGGCTTCTTCGACGGCCCGGTCGACCACCTGTTCGCCAAGCCCGTGCTGCTCGAGTACTTCCGCAGCACCCTCAGCGCGGACGACCGCGCGAAGCTCACCGTCGTCTCGCCCGACACGGGGCGCGTGCGCGTCGCCGACACGTGGTCCGACAGCCTGGACGCGCCGCTCGCGATCATCCACAAGCGTCGCGACCCGAATGTGGCCAACCAGGTCACCGTCAACGAGATCGTCGGTCGCGTGGAGGGGCGCGTGTGCCTCCTCGTCGACGACATGATCGACACGGGCGGCACGATCGTGAAGGCGGCCGAGGCGCTCAAGGCGAACGGCGCCGAGCGCGTGATCGTGGCGGCGACGCATCCGGTCTTCAGCGATCCCGCCTCCGAGCGCCTGCAGAGCGACTCGATCGACGAGGTCGTCGTGACCGACACGATCCCCGTGCCGCTCGACAAGCGCTTCCCCAGCCTCACGATCCTGCCGATCGCACCGCTGCTGGCTCGTGCGATCAAGGAGGTCTTCGAAGACGGCTCGGTGACCCGCATGTTCGACGGAGCCGCCTGACCCCCTCGATCCGCTCGCGCGAGGAGCCTCCATGGCAGAGCAGAGCAACACGGTGGGAGCGCTCGAGCGACCGTACGCGCTGCCGATCGATGACGTCGCAGAGGGTCTCGGGACGGGGCTGGACGGCCTGTCGTCCGCGGCCGCCGCGGACCGTCTCGAGGCGCACGGGCCGAACGTGCTGCCCGAGCCGAAGCGCAAGCCCGCGATCCTGCGCTTCCTCGCCCACTTCAACGACACGCTGATCTACATCCTGCTCGGCGCCGCCGCGGTGAAGGCGATCATGCAGGATTGGCTCGACTTCTGGGTCATCATGTCGGTCGCGATCATCAACGCGGTCATCGGCTACGTGCAGGAGGGCCGGGCCGAGAAGGCGCTCGCCGGCATCCGGGGCATGCTCTCGGCCGACGCGAGCGCACGGCGTGACGGACGCTGGGTCACCGTCGCCGCGGCCGACCTCGTGCCGGGCGACGTCGTGCGCCTCGCGCCGGGCGACAAGGTGCCGGCCGACGTGCGGCTGTTCCAGTCGTTCCAGCTGCGCATCGACGAGGCGGCTCTGACGGGCGAGTCGGTGCCCGCCTCGAAGTCGATCGATCCGGTCGCGACGGATGCCGGGGTGGGCGACCGCGCGTCGATGGCGTTCTCGGGCACCATCGTCGCCGCGGGTCAGGGTCGCGGCATCGTGACGGGCACGGGGCCGGCGACCGAGATCGGCAAGATCCAGAGCCTCGTCGGAGAGGCCGGCTCGCTCGACACGCCTCTCACGAAGCAGCTCGACGACTTCGGGCGCGTGCTGACCCTCGTGATCCTCGGCATGGCCGTCGTCATGCTCGCGATCGGACGTTTCCTGCACGGCATGCCGTTCGGCGAGCTGGTCTCGGCGACCGTCGGCTTCGCCGTCGCCGCGATCCCCGAGGGGCTTCCCGCTCTCGTGACGATCACGCTCGCGATCGGCGTGCAGCAGATGGCCAAGCGCCACGCCATCACCCGCAAGCTGCCGGCCGTCGAGGCGCTCGGATCGGTCACGACCGTGTGCTCCGACAAGACGGGCACGCTCACGAGGAACGAGATGACGGTGCGGCGCATCGTCACACGCGTGCACGGGTACGGCGTGTCGGGGCTCGGCTACGACCCGCGCGGCAGGATCACACCCGACGGACGCGATGAGGCGGATGCCCCGCCCCGCCCGACACCCGACCTCGCGGCGATCCTCGCCGTCGCGACCCTGTGCAACGACGCCCACATCGTGCGCGACGCCCCGGCCGCCACAGAGGACGTCGCCGACACATCCGCAGGACGCTGGTCGCTCGTGGGCGAGCCGACCGAGGGAGCTCTGAAGGTCGTCGCGATGAAGGGCGGCGTCACCAGCGAGGGCACGCGGCGAGTGGGCGTGCTGCCGTTCGACTCCGCGAACAAGCTCATGGCGACGGTGAACGAGTCCGCGGACCACTCGCGCGCGATCCTGGTGAAGGGCGCGCCCGACCGCCTGCTCGAGCGGTCGTCGAGCCAGCGCGGAGCCAACGGGACGGAGCCACTCGATCTCGCGCGGTGGGGGAGCGCGATCGACGAGCTGAGCGCGCAGGGACTGCGCGTCCTCGCGGCGGCGCGGCGCCCTGTCGCGCCGACGTTCGACCACGTGGGGCTCGACGACCTGCATGACCTCGAGTTCCTCGGGGTGTGGGGCATCCTCGATCCGCCGCGGCCCGAGGCGATCGACGCGATCGCGGACTGCCACGCCGCGGGCATCCGGGTCAAGATGATCACGGGTGACCACGCCGGAACCGCCCTCGCGATCAGTCGTGAGATGGGTCTCGTGCCCGACGGCGAAGACGTGCACGTGATGACCGGCACCGAGCTCGAAGCGCTCTCGCAGGAGCAGCTCAAGGGGGTCGTGCGCGAGGTCGACGTCTACGCGCGCACGAGCCCCGAGCACAAGATCCGCATCGTGCGCGCGCTGCAGTCGCACGAGGAGGTCGTCGCGATGACGGGCGACGGCGTGAACGACGCGCCCGCGCTCACGCGTGCGAACGTGGGCATCGCGATGGGCATCAAGGGCACCGAGGCCACGAAGGAGGCGGCCGAGATCGTCCTCGCGGACGACAACTTCGCGACGATCCGCAGCGCCATCCGAGAGGGCCGGCGGATCTACGACAACCTCCGCAAATCGATCGTCTTCCTGCTTCCGACCAACGGCGCGCAGTCGCTCGTGATCCTCGTAGCGGTCGTCTTCGGGATCGCGCTGCCGCTCACGCCGGTGCAGGTGCTGTGGGTCAACATGGTGACCGCGGTCACGCTGTCGCTCGCGCTCGCGTATGAACCGGCCGAAAAGGGCATCATGCGGCGCCCACCGCGTGCGGCCGGCGGCTCGATCATCAACCTGCGGGAGCTCGGGTTCGTGCTCGTCGTGTCGCTGCTCATCGGAGGCGCGACACTCGGTGTGTTCTACAGCGTCGTGGCAGCCGGCACCGGCATCCCGTACGCGCGAACCGAGGCGGTCGCGATGCTCGCGCTGGGACAGCTCGCGTACCTGTTCAACTGCCGGTTCCTGACGCGTTCGAGCTTCACGTCCGACGTGTTCCGCGGCAACCGCGTCGTGTGGTGGTCCGCCCTCGCGCTCATCGTGCTGCAGCTCGTGTACACGTACGCGCCGGTCATGAACGACCTGTTCGATTCGCGCCCGCTCGCCCTCACGTCGTGGCTGCTGCCGCTCGGGCTCTCCGTCGTCCTCTTCCTCGCGATCGAGCTCCTGAAGCTCGTGCGCCGCCGCCGCGCGCGCTCATAGGTTCCTCATAACCTCGATCGCGATGATCGTTCCCGTGTCCGAAGCCGTCCTCTCGAGGAGTCGCATGACCCGCGCCCCGCACCGCTCCGTCGTTCGCCTCGGCGCCCTCGTCGGCGTCGCGGGAGCTCTCGGCCTCACCGCTTGCGCACCCGAGTCATCGGCCGGCGCGGCCGGCGGCGAGGAGTTCGCCGACGGCACGTACTCGGCCGAGGGCTCGTACTCGACGCCCGAGACGGTCGAGACGATCCTGGTGACGGTGACGCTCGCTGACGGCGTCATCGCCGACGTCGAGGTCGAGGGCTCGCCGCAGCGGCCGGAGTCGGAGCAGTATCAGGGCCAGTTCATCGGCGGCATCGCCGACGAGGTCGTGGGCAAGCCGATCGACGACCTCATGGTGAGCCGCGTCGCGGGCTCGTCGCTCACGAGCGGCGGCTTCAATCAGGCGATCGAGCGCATCCGCGTCGAGGCCTCCGAGGCGGCGGGCTGAGCGGAGGCCCCGTGTCGGTGTGGCGCTTCGAAGCGATCGGCGCGCCGTGGGAGATCGAGACCTCCGCGCCGCTGCCCACCGCGGCGCGCAGCGCGGTCGAAGGCGTCATCGCGGAGTTCGACGCCGCATGGTCGCGCTTCCGCGACGATTCCCCCGTGGCGGCCCTCGCACGGGGTGCGGGGAGCGTCCCGGCGCCTCCTGACACGGGCGACCTCTTCGCGACGTACTCCGCACTGTCCGACGCGACGGACGGCGCGGTGAACCCGCTCGTCGGCGCCTCCCTCGAAAGCCTCGGCTACGACGCGTCTTACTCGTTCGCGGCATCCGGCCCCGTCTCCGCACCGGGGGACTGGCGCGATCGCGTGCGGTTCGACGGCGGTCGGCTGACCCTGGCCGAACCGGCGCTCATCGACGTCGGTGCGATCGGGAAGGGACGGCTCGTCGACCTGGTCGCCGCGATAGTGGCGCAGCACGTCCGGGGCGATGTGATCGTCGACGCGAGCGGCGATCTCGCCGTGCGAGGGAGATCGGTGCGCATCGGGCTGGAGCATCCGTTCGATCCGAACCGCGCGATCGGGGTGTGGACGGTGACGGATGCGGCGCTCTGCGCATCCGCGACGAACCGCCGCGCGTGGGGCGACGGCCTCCACCACGTGCTCGATGCGCGCACGGGCGAGCCGGTGCGCGCGGTCACCGCGACGTGGGCGGTCGCCCAGACGGCGATGCGGGCCGACGCGATCGCGACGGCGCTCTTCTTCGACGGGGGAGCGCGCCTCGCACACGAGTGGGGCGTGCAGTGGGTGCGCATGCTCACCGACGGGCGCGTCGAATGGTCACCCGGCTGCGGGGCCGAGGTGTTCCGCACGACCGCTAGCGTTGAACCGTGACCGACAGCTTCGCAGGGACCGTCGTCGCGGTGGCACGCGATGACGGCCATCGATTCAGCAAGCCGACCCGCGACAGCATCACCCTCATCGAAGGGATCGGGGTCGAGGGCGACGCCCACGCGGGCGCGACCGTGAAGCACCGCTCCCGCGTGCGCCGTGATCCGGATGCGCCGAATCTGCGTCAGGTGCACCTCATGCACTCGGAGCTGTTCGATTTCGTCGCCCGGCGCGGGCACGAGGTCTCGCCGGGCGAGCTCGGCGAGAACGTGACGACGTCGGGCATCGACCTGCTCGCTCTGCCTCGCGGCGCGCGCCTGACGCTCGGCGATGAGGCGGTCGTCGAGGTCACGGGGCTGCGCAATCCGTGCACGCAGATCAACGGCCTCTCCGCCGGGCTCATGAAGCAGCTCATCTACGTCGACGATGACGGCGAGACGAGGCGCCTCGCGGGTGTCATGTCGGTGGTGCTCCGCGGAGGCGTTGTGCGCCCGGGCGACGGCATCCGCGTCGCCCTTCCCGACGCGCCGCACGAGCCGCTTCCGGTGGTGTGACGGTGCCGGCGTGGCTCACCGCGGCGTGGAACCGCGTCTTCGCACTCCTCGGTCGCGTGTCGATGTACCGGCTCGTGCTGCTCGCACTCGCCGCGCTCGCCGCGATCGCCTTCGTGCTGTCGTTCTTCGGCCTCGTCGGTCCCGGTCCCGCTGAGCTGGTCGCGACTCTCGCGGTGCTCGTCGTGGTGTGCGGGGCGACGGATGCGGCGGCCCATGCCGTCCTCCGCCTGCCGTGGCGCCTCGAGTCGTCGCTCGTGACCGCCCACATCCTGCTGTTCGTGCTGCGACCGACGCTCGAGATCGCGGGGCTCGCGGGCATCGCGATCGCCGGGGCCGCCGCGTCGCTGTCGAAGTACGTGCTCGCGTGGCGCGGGCGCCACATCTTCAATCCCGCGGCCGTCGGCGCCACCGTGCTCACGCTCCTCGCGCTCGCCGTCCCGGCGCTCGGAGCGTCGTCGTGGTGGGTCGGCACGCCCGCGCTCGCAGGACCGGTCATCGTGCTCGGCATCGCGGTGCTGTGGCGCACCGAGAAGCTGCGCATGGTGGCCCTGTTCGTCGTGATCGCCGTGGGCGTCGCGGTGCTGCGCACGTCTGCGCAGTACCAGTCGGCGGGGGTCCCGCTCGACTTCGCCCAGGTGTTCCAGCCCGTGCTGTGGTCGTCGCCTTTCCTCTTCCTCGGGGCATTCATGCTGTCGGAGCCGCTGACGATGCCGCCACGCCGCTGGCAGCAGCTGACGGTCGCGGCGGTCGTCGGCGTGCTCGCGGGCTGGCCGATCGACCTCGGCGCGGTCAGCCTCGGCCAGGAGCGGGCGCTGCTCATCGGGAACATCGTGGCGTTCGCGTTCTCGGTGCGGTCGGCGGTGCGTCTCACGCTCCGGTCGCGCGAAGACGTGACGCCGACGGTGCGGCAGCTCACGTTCCAGGCGAAGCGCCGCGTGCGGTTCGAGCCCGGCCAGTACATCGAGCTCGACGTCCCCCACCGCCGCCCCGACGCGCGCGGCACGCGGCGGGAGTTCAGCATCGTCTCCGCGCCCGAAGACCTGCCCGAGCTGCGCATCGCGTTCCGCGAGAGCACGGCGTCCGCGTCGCATCCGAGCTCGTACAAGCGCGCCCTCGCGCAGGTGACGGCCGGCAGCGACCTGGCCGTGACGGGCGTGTGGGGCGACTTCGTGCTGCCCAAGAAGACGCACGTGCCGCTGCTCATGGTCGCGGCGGGCATCGGCGTGACGCCGTTCGTCTCGCAGCTGCGCCACGCGCGTCTCGCGCACGAGGACCGCGACATCGTGCTCGTCTACGTGGCGTCGGATGCCTCCGAGCTCGCGTTCCGCGACGAGATCGAGGCCTCCGGCGTACCGGTCGTCGTGTTCACGCGCGATCGTCCCGAGAACCTGCCGCCGCATTGGACGTGGGCGCGTGGCGTGCGCCTCGACGCGGACGGCCTCATGCGGGTCGTGCCCGACCTGTCGGCGCGCCACGCGTTCGTGTCGGGACCGCCGGGGCTCATCGCCGACCTCGCGCCCGCGCTCGAACGTGCGCGCTCGATCACGACGGACGCGTTCAGCGGCTACTGACCTCGGCCGCGCGCACCTCCCGTCGCCCCGTCGTCTCGTCGTCTCGTCGTCGGCTTCTGGCTCGCGCTGTCGTTTCCGGCTCGCGCGGGCGTACAAATGGGGCGCGGATGCCGGAAACGACAGCGCGAGCGCCGAGGGACGCGTCACGAGGGGTCGGTGTGCGCGGAGGTGGCGGGCTGCGCGGAGGTGGCGGGCTGCGCGGAGGTGGCGGGCTGCGCGGAGGTGGCGGGCTGCGCGGGGTCGGACGGCTTCGCGGGCAGGCGCAGCTCGAACACGGTGTCGCCGGGCTCGCTGCGCACCGTGAGGGTTCCTCCGTGCGCGTTCGCGATCGCGCGCGCGATCGACAGGCCGAGGCCGGTCCCGCCGGTCTTGCGCGCGCGAGACCGGTCGGCGCGCGCGAACCGCTCGAAGAGCTCGTGCGCGATCGACGGATCGACACCGGGCCCGTCATCGTGCACGCGCAGCACGGCATCCGTGCCGTCGCGGTCGACGCCCACCGTCACGGTCGTTCCCGCGGGTGTGTGCGTCCCGGCGTTCGCGAGCAGGTTTGCGGCCACCTGGCTCAGCCGCGCGGCGTCTCCCGCCACGACGACGGGGTCGTCGCCGACCGCGAGCTGCCACGTGTGGTCCGGGTGGGCGGCTCGGGCATCCGTCACCCCGTCGATCGCGAGGCGCGTGAGATCGACGGCTCCGTACACGAGCTCCTGGCCTTCGTCGAGTCGCGCGAGCAGCAGCAGATCCTCGACGAGGCGCGTCATGCGCAGCGACTGCGCCTGGATCCGCTCGAGTGACGTCTCGGTGGTCTCGCGTGCGCCGGGGGAGTCCTCGCGCTCGAGTGCGCGCAGCGAGAGTTCGGAGTAGCCGCGGATGGACGCGAGCGGCGTGCGCAGCTCGTGGCTCGCGTCGGCGACGAAGCGGCGCATCCGCTCCTCGTTCTGCTGTCGCGCGGCGAGCGAGCTGTCGACGTGGTCGAGCAGGGTGTTGAGGGCGCTGCCGACGCGACCGACCTCGGTGCGCGGATCGGCCTGGTCGGCCGGCACGCGCTCCGCGATCGACACCTCGCCCTGCGACAGCGGGAGTCGCGAGACGTCCTCCGCGGTGGCGGCGACGGCGCGCAGCGGCGCGAGCCCGGCGCGGATGACCCACGCGGTCGCGGTCCCGAGCACGAGGAGCCCGCCCGCGGTGAGCAGCCCGATGGTGACGAGCATGCGACCGATCGTGGCGGCGACCTCGTCGCGCGACAGGCCGACGAGGACGATCGCCGGCCCCGCGGCCTCGCCCACGACACGGAACGTGCCGACGTCGTCGAGCGTCACGACGAGGGGGCCGTCGGCGCGAAGGCCCGACGCCAGCTCGCGGATCTGGTCGCCGGTGAGGGCGGTCACCGTGCCGTCCGCCTCGGTGACGGCGGCGGTCGGGCTCTCGGGCGGCGTCGCCACGGCGAGCAGGAGTCCCGGCTGCTGCGGATGCTGCCGCAGGATCTCCTCCGCGCTCAGCCCGCTCACGATGAGGGGTCGCGTGAGCGAGACGATGCGGGCCGTCGTCGCGGAGAGGCGGTTTGTGAGCCCCTCTTCGAGCACCGTGCCCAGGAGCGCGCTCGTCGCGACGCCCACGAGCACCATGATGAGCGACGTGATGGCCACGACCGTGACGATGAGGCGGCGCTGGAGAGTCCACGGCCGCCGCGCGGCGGTCATTGCGGAGCCTTGATCATATACCCGACGCCGCGCACGGTGTGGATGAGCGGCTCGCGGCCGGCGTCGATCTTCTTGCGCAGGTACGAGATGTAGAGCTCGACGATGCTGGAGCGTCCGCCGAAGTCGTAGTTCCACACGCGGTCGAGGATCTGCGCCTTCGAGACGACCCGGCGCTGGTTGCGCATGAGGTACCGCAGCAGTTCGAACTCCGTCGCGGTGAGCTCGATCTCGACGCCGTCCCGGATGACCTCGTGGCTGTCCTCGTTGAGCGACAGGTCGCCCACGCGCAGGATCGGCTCGGTGCCTGCGGCATGGGCGACGCCCGCGCGGCGCATGAGGCCGCGCAGGCGGGCGACGACCTCCTCGAGGCTGAAGGGCTTGGTGACGTAGTCGTCGCCGCCGGCGGTGAGCCCGGCGACGCGGTCGGCGACGGCGTCCTTCGCGGTGAGGAACAGCACCGGCACGTCGTCACCGCCCTGACGGAGCCGCTGCAGCACCGACATGCCGTCGAGGTCGGGCATCATGATGTCGAGCACCATCGCGTCGGGGTGGAACTCGCGGGCCGCCTGCAGCGCCTCGTAGCCCGACGCGGCCGTGCGCACCTCCCAGCCCTCCATCCGCAGCGCCATCGACAGGAGGTCGGTGAGCATCTGCTCGTCGTCGACCACGAGAACGCGCAGCGCGGTGCCGTCGGGGCGATGGAGGGCAGGGGTCGTCATGCCCCCATTGTGCGCGCGTACCTATGTGTTTCCTATGGAGAGGGCTATGTGCGGCCTGTGAGCGCCGGGCTCAGCGCGATCCGGCCGCCGCCGCGTGCGCCGCCATCCGGTCGAACGCGGCGTCGAGGTCGTCGTCGACCACCTGCAGTTCGGGATGCGCGTCGTGGTGCGCGATGATCCGCCGTGCGCCCTCGTCGAACGTGACGGTCGTGCGGAAGTCGGGCGCGAGTGCCTTGACCTTCGCATTGTCGAACACCATCGAGTGGGCCTTGTCGCCGAGCAGGCCGGGTCCGAGGTCGGGCGCGAAAGCGGCGACCGTCTCGGATGCCACGTGCACGAGCTGCGGGTGGGTCACGCCCGCGGCATCCGCGAGCCATCCGTAGATCTGGTTCCACGTCGGCGCGTGGTCGCCTGTGATGTGGAACGTCTCGCCGATCGCGTACGGGTTGCCCAGCAGCGCCGTGAACGCGACGGCGAAATCGGAGCTGTGCGTGAGGGTCCACAGGCTCGTGCCGTCGCCGTGCACGATGACGGGCTTCCCCCCGCGCATCCGGGCGATGTCGGTCCAGTGCCCCATCGTCGGCAGCAGCAGCTCGTCGTAGGTGTGCGACGGCCGGACGATCGTGATCGGCACTCCGCGCTCGCGGTACGCGCCCGCGAGCAGATCCTCGCACGCGATCTTGTCGCGCGAGTACTGCCAGTACGGGTTGCGCAGCGGGGTCGACTCCGTCACGGGCAGGCGCTTGGGAGGGGTGTCGTACGCCGACGCCGAGCTGATGAACACGTACTGGCCCGTCCGCCCCTCGAACAGCTCGAGGTCGGCGCGGACGTGTTCGGGCGTGAAGGCGAGGAACTCGCACACGACGTCGAAAGTCTCGTCGCCGATGGCGGACCGCACGGCGGCGGGATCGCGCACGTCGGCGCGGAGGACGCGGACGCCGTCCGGCAGCGGCCTGCGCCCTGTGCCGCGATTGAGGACCGTGACGTCGTGGCCGGCGGCGGTGGCCCGTGCGACGCACGCCGCGCTGATCGTGCCGGTGCCGCCGATGAAGAGGATGCGTGCTGTGCCCACGGATCGACCTTAGAACGTGTGACGGATGCTCCGTCCGATTCGCTCACCGCGAACGGCCGCCGCCGTGTCGGTGGCCGGTCATAGTGTGACGCGCATGACCCTTGAACAGCTGCGTACAGAAGTCTCCGGGGCGGTCGTCACAGCGAGCGACCCCGAGTGGGACGACGCCCGTCGATTCCACTCCGGCATCGGTGAGCCGATGGCTGTCGTCTGCGTATCCAGCGTCGACGACGTTCGCGCCGCCATTCGGCTCGCACGGGCCGAACACCAGCCCGTCATGGTCAGGGGTGGCGGGCACAGCGCGTGGGGCGGCGTTCCCGGCGGTGTGACGATCGACATGTCGGCCCTCTCATCGATCACCGTCGAGGGCGATCTCGTCCACATCGGCGGGGGCGCGACGTGGGGCGCTGTCGCGGCCGAGCTCGCGAAGCACGGTCTGGCCATCAGCTCGGGCGACACCGCGTCGGTCGGCGTCGGCGGTCTCACCCTCGGCGGCGGCATCGGCCTCATGGTGCGCCAGTGGGGTCTCGCGGTCGACCAGCTCGTGGGCGCTCAACTTGTGACCGCGGCGGGCGATGTGGTGGAGGTGTCGGCGACGTCGCACCCCGACCTGTTCTGGGCGCTGCGCGGCGGCGGCGGGAACTTCGGCGTCGTCACGCGCTTCGACTTCCGCGCGCACCCGCTCGACGGCGTCGTATCCGCGACTCTCGCGATCGAGGGAGATCCGCGCCCCGTGCTCCGCGTGCTGCGCGATGTCCTCGCCGACGCCCCGCGCGCGCTCACGGTGACGTATTCGGACGTGCCGGCGATGGACCCGAACGCGCCCGCGGGCGCCTCGATCCAGGCTGTCTGGGTCGGTCGCGACGTCGATGCGGCGCGGGCGGCGCTCGCGCCCCTCATCGACCTCGACGGCGTGACCGTCGCCGAACTCGAGGCGCGTGACTACCCCGACATCCTCATGCAGATGCCTGCGGCCGAGCCCGACCAGCCGATGCCGGGCTTCGTCGGCGGCAACACGCTCCTGCGGATGCTCGACGACGAGGCGATCGACAAGCTCGTCTCCTTCCGCGAGGCGAATCCCGCATCCGTCGTGCTCCTGCGTTCGCTGGGCGGCGCGTACGGCGATGTGGCGCAGGCCGACACGCCGTTCCCCGCGCGTGATGCGACCTGGTTCGCGATGGCCGGCGCGTTCGACGTGCCCGGAATGCTCGATGACGCCGGCCGTGCGGCGGCGCAGGAGGCGTGGGACGCGATCGAGTCCCACGGGCAGGGTTCGTACGGCAACTTCACCGTGTCGACCGACCCGGCGTGGGTGACGCGCATGTACTCGCCCGACACGCTCGCACGTCTCGCGGCGATCAAGCGCGAGTGGGACCCGCAGAACATCTTCTGCCGCACCCACAACGTGGTCCCGGCGGCGGCCTGACGCGCGGGTGTGATGGTTCCGGTCCGTCCGCTGGTTTCGGGCCGGAACCATCACCGTCACGGTCAGTGCGTGTCTTCTGCCTCGACTTCGGTGCGGTCGCCCGACCACAGCGTGTGGAACGTGCCCTCGCGGTCGACCCGCTTGTACGTGTGGGCGCCGAAGAAGTCGCGCTGACCCTGCACGAGGGCTGCCGGCAGACGGTCGGCGCGCAGGCCGTCGTAATACGCGAGCGAGGAAGAGAATGCGGGCGAAGGGATGCCCGCGGCCGCGGCCGTCGCGACGACACGACGCCACGCACTCTGCGCGCGGGTGAGCGCGTCGACGAAGTACGGCGCCGTCAGCAGCACGGGCAGGTCGGGCTCGGCCGCGTACGCGTCGGCGATGCGGTTGAGGAACTGCGCGCGGATGATGCACCCCGCGCGCCAGATCTTCGACACGGCGCCGAGGTCGATCGACCAGTTGTAGCGCGCGGCACCCGCGCGGATCTCGTCGAAGCCCTGCGAGTACGCGACGATCTTCGACGCGTACAGTGCGAGGCGCACGTCCTCGACGAACGAGTCGACGTCATCGACCGAGAACGCCTCCTCCGGCCCGGGCAGGTCGTGCGACACCGCGCGCTGCTCGGGGTGGCTCGACAGCGACCGCGCGAACACCGCCTCGGCGATGCCCGACACCGGCACGCCCAGGTCGAGCGCGGTCTGCACGGTCCACGCGCCCGTTCCCTTGGCGCCCGCCTGGTCGAGGATGACGTCCACGAGCGGCTTGCCGGTCGTCGCGTCGACCTGCCGCAGCACCTCGGCCGTGATCTCGATGAGGTAGGACTCCAGCTCCCCGCGGTTCCACTCCGCGAAGATGTCGGCGATCTCGGCGGGCGTCTTGCCCGTGCCGCGGCGGATGAGGTCGTACGCCTCGGCGATCAGCTGCATGTCGGCGTACTCGATGCCATTGTGCACCATCTTGACGAAGTGGCCGGCGCCGTCGTGCCCGATGTGCGTGACGCACGGCTCGCCCTCGGCGACGGCGGCGATCGAGCGCAGGATCGGGCCGAGCGTGACCCACGACTCGTCCGGACCGCCGGGCATGAGCGACGGTCCGTGCAGCGCGCCCTCCTCACCGCCCGACACGCCCATGCCGACGAAGTTGAAGCCGCGCTCGCGCACGGCCTTCTCGCGGCGGATCGTGTCGGTGAACAGCGAGTTGCCGCCGTCGACGATGATGTCGCCCGGCTCGAAGACGCGCATGAGCTCGTCGATGACGGCGTCGGTCGCGGCGCCCGCCTTGACCATGATGATCGCGGTGCGCGGCCTCTTGAGCGACGCGGCGAACTCCTCGTACGAGTAGCCGGGAACGAAGCCCGCCTCGGGGTGCTCGGCGACGAGCGCGTCGGTCTTCTCGTGGCTTCGGTTGTATACAGCGACGGTGTTGCCCTCGCGGCTCGCGAGGTTGCGCGCGAGGTTCGACCCCATGACGGCCAGGCCCACGACGCCGATGTTGGCGACGGCGGCCTTCTCGGATGGAGCCTGCTCGCCTCCTTCCGGAGTCGGACGTGCGACGTCCTGCGGCTCGGGCGCGCCTTCATGCTCGGTCGCCGCTTCGTGCGGTGCCTGCGCGTCGTCGGTGGAGATCTGGGTGGGCTCGGCGGAATCGTTCGAAGACACGAGGGCTCCTAGGAGGGAACGGGATCGGCTTCCAGGCTAGCGGGGCCGGGGGCGCGCGGCATCCGTTGGGTTACGGTCGATGAATGGTCGAGGCGCGTGTCGTCGTGATGGGCCCCAGCGGTTCGGGCAAGTCGCTCATCGGCTCCCTGCTCGCGGAGCGCCTCGGCATCCGGTTCGTCGACGCCGATGATCTGCACCCCGCGACGAACGTCGCGAAGATGGCGGCCGGAGTGCCGCTCGACGACGCCGACCGGATGCCGTGGCTCGACGTCGTCGCGGCGAGGCTGCGCGACGAGCCCGGCGGAGCGGTGATCGCGTGCTCAGCGCTCGCGCGCCGCTACCGCGACCGCATCCGTCGGGCCGCCCCCGACGCGGTGTTCGTGGAGCTCGTCGTCGACGCCGATGAGCTGGAACGACGGATGCGGCGTCGCACCCACTTCATGCCGGCCACGCTGCTCGACTCGCAGCTCGAGACGCTGGAGCACCTGTCGCACGACGAGTCCGGGTTCGGCGTCGACGGCGCGCTCGCGCCCGACGAGATCGTGCGCGTCGTGGCCGAGCGGCTCGGCTGATCCTCGCGGTGACGCGCGCGGCTGTGGGACACTGAGCCGCAACCGCCCGAACCCACGGAGGCCGCATGCGCGCCCGCCACGCCCTCGTCGTCTTCGCGCTGCTCGCGCTGACCGGGTGCGCCGCGCCCGCGCCCGCGACGAGTTCCAGCCCGATCGCCGAGTCCTCGCCGACCGCCGAGTCCTCCCCGATCCCGGATGCGGTCGCCGCGTCGTGCGCCGCGCCGACCACCGAGTCGACGGCGGGCGCCGCGCCCGTCATCGACTGCATCTACCCCGACCCCGAGGCGTACGTGCTGTGCACCAAGCGAACCCAGCGGCTTCCGCTGGAGCTGCGCTGGGCGACGGTCAACGCCGATCGCGTGTTCATCGCGTACGGCTCGCACGACGACGCCGAGCCGGTCGCGTTCACCGGCGCGCTGCCGCCCGTCGGGGTCTACGACGGCGGTGGCGAGCTGCGCCACGAATGCGCCGAGGTCGCCACCTCGTACACGATCACGGCGAAGGGCGAGGGCGGGATGACGTCGGAGGTCTTCCACCTCCAGACGCGGTTGCCCTGACCGTCACGCCGCGGGGTCGAAGCCCCTCAGTCCTTGCGGTAGGCCGCGCGGCCGATCGACCAGAACGCGAGCACCGTGCCGATCGTGCCGAGGGCGGCGATCGCGCCGACGATCCACAAGACAACGTGGGACAGGAAGCCGTACTCCATCGAATCCTCCGGGCGGTGGTGCTCCGCGGGAAGCGGAGGTGGGTCGCCCCTCATGCTAGCGGGAGGCGCCGGTCAAGGCGGCGTCGCCGCCCCTGGTAGACTCGAGGATTGAACTTCGGCGAGGGATGCCTGGAATCGCCCGCAGCGGCGGCAGGGGCGTCCGTTATCGACGCGGTGATGCAGGCTCACGGCTTCCTCACGCGCTCGCGTTCGAGTTGAAAAGACCCCACATCAGGGCCCGTGGGCCCGCAAGGAGAATCCATCATGTCGACCGACACCGACACCAAGGTCAAGGCCGAGCTCCGCGAGAACTTCGGCAAGGGCTTCGCCCGCCGCCTCCGCGCCGCCGGCAAGATTCCCGCCGTCATCTACGGCCACGGCACCGACCCCGTGCACGTCGCCCTTCCGGGCCACCAGATGTCGCTGCTCGTCCGCCGCGCGAACGCGGTGCTCGAGCTCGACATCGCCGGCAAGGAGCAGCTCGCCCTCGTGAAGGACGTCCAGAAGGACCCGGTGCACCAGGTCATCGAGCACATCGACCTGCTCGTGGTCCGCAAGGGCGAGAAGGTCCAGGTGGACGTGCCCGTCGTCGTCCACGGCGAGCCGTTCCCCGGTACGATCGCGAACCTCGACGCGACGACCATCGCGCTCGAGGTCGAGGCGACCCACATCCCCGAGCACATCGAGGTCGACGTCGAGGGCCTCGAGGAAGGCACGCACATCACCGCCGCCGACCTCAAGCTTCCGTCCGGCGCGACGCTCGTTGCCGACCCCGAGACGCTCGTCGTCGCGATCTCGATCCCGGCTGCCACGATCGCCGCCGACGAGGAGATCGCCGAGGCCGACGCCGAGGTCGCGGCCGGGCAGGCCGAGGCCTCCGAAGAGGCTGCTCCCGCCGCGGAGGAGTCCGCTTCGGAGTGACCCGTCGCGCAGACGTTCGAAAAGGGGGTGCGGCTCGCCGCGCCCCCCTTTTCGCGCACCCGGCGCGCGTTCGTCGGATGTCCGATGAGGCAGGATGTGAACCATGGCTGACGCGTGGCTGGTGGTCGGACTCGGCAACCCCGGTCCGCGATTCGAGCTGACGCGGCACAACGTCGGTCAGCTCGTCGTCGACGTGCTCGCCGAGCGCCGCGGCGAGACCTTCCGCACACATAAGGCGAACGCTCGGGTCGCCGAGACATGGCTGCGCCCGGGTGGACCGAAGCTCATCCTCGCGAAGCCGAACACGTTCATGAACGTGTCGGGCGGGGTCGTGGCGGGCCTCGCGAAGTTCTACGGCATCGACCCGGAGCGCGTGGTCGTCGTGCACGACGAGCTGGACATCCCCTTCGACACGATCAAGCTCAAGGCCGGCGGAGGACACGGCGGCCACAACGGCGTGCGCGACGTCGCGAAGGCGCTCGGCACGTCCGACTTCGCACGCGTTCGCGTGGGCATCGGCCGCCCGAACGGTCGGCAGGATCCCGCGGACTGGGTGCTCGATCCGTTCGGCGCCACTGAGCGCAAGAGCCTGCCGATGCTGCTGACCGACGCCGCAGACGCCGTCGAACAGCTCGTCGGCGAAGGACTGCTGGCGGCACAGCAGAAGCACCACGCGCCGCGCGCCTGAAGCGTCGCCGAGCCGCTCGATCAGGTGACGCCGGCGCCTGCGGCGAGGCCCGCCGACAGGAAGATCACCACGGCGACCGCGAACACGAACGGTCCGATCGCCGACAGCACGACGGCGGCGATGCCCGCTCCGCGTCCGCGGTTCCTCGCGGTCGCGACGATGCCCTGCACGAGCGCCCACACGCCGAACAGCGTGCCGAGCCAGAACGACACCTCGCCGAGCAGCACCCAGTCCCGCACGGGGACGAACACCGAGGGGTCGAACTGCGTGCTCGCGGGCCGACTCGCCTGCTCGGCGCCCACCCCCACACCGATCTGCCACGACGCGACGGATGCCGCGATCGGCGCCACCACGGCGGCGAGCAGTCCCGCGACGAGCGCGATCGTGCCGACGGGCGACGTCGGTCGGGCCGGGGTCGTCGCGTCCAGGGAAGTCCGAGGCGTGCGCGCCGCGGGGTGCGCATACGGCGGCGCCCACGCGGCGGCTCCCGGAGCCGGCGTCGGCGCGGGTGCGCCGTAGGGCGGCTGTCCGCCGGGGTGCGCGTATCCGGGCGAGCCGTAGCCCGGAGGAGGGGCGTAACCGGGGTGAGCGGCGTAGCCCGGGTGCGACGGCCGGCCGGGGCGGGCGGGCCCGCCCGGATAGGGCGGCTGACCGGGGTACGAGGACTGACCCGGGTGGCTCGGCAGGCCGGGATGGGCCGGCTGACCCGGATACGCGGATGCCGGCTGCGGCGGCTGCGCGCCCTGCGGCGGCTGCGCGCCCTGCGGCGGCTGCGCGGCCGCGTCGGGTGAGGCCGCTTGCCCGGGGACCGGCGGCGCCGGCCGCGGCGGGACATACGGCGGCACGGGTGCCGTCGGAGGGTTGTCGGCCGGGTCGCTCACGGTCACATCCTATGAGCCCGATGCCGTGCAGCGGAGAGCGTGGGGGAGGGGTCGCGTAGACTCGTTCGGTGACAGTTCCCGGGATCGTGCGCGCCCTCGAACAGGCTGAGCAGTTCCGGGAGGCCGTTGCCGCGGCCACCGGTTCGGGCTCGAAGCAGGCCGACTCGCCGGCATCCGCCGACGCCGACTTCTCGCTCGTCGACGGGCTCGACGCACCGTTGCTCGCCGCGCTCCTCGAGCGCCGCCGCGAGGCCGGTCTTCCGCCCGCGCTCCTCGTGATCGCGCCCACCGGTCGCCGCGCCGAGTCGCTCGGGCCCGCGCTCGAGGCGCTTGTGCCGGGCGCCGAGGTGCTGGCGTTCCCCGCGTGGGAGACGCTGCCGCACGAGCGTCTGAGCCCGAGCGCCGAGACGGTCGGCCGGCGTCTCGATGTGCTGCGCCGCATCGCGCGCTGGACGGGCGAGACGCCGCTCATCGTGACCGCGTCTGTGCGCGGGGCGATCCAGCCGCTCGCACCGGGCCTCGGCGATGAAGAGCCCGTGCGGCTCGTCGTGGGCGGCCGCGGGCACGACCTCTCCGAGATCTCCGCGCGACTCGTCGAGCTCGCCTACCACCGCGTCGACATGGTGTCGCGTCGCGGCGAGTTCGCGGTGCGCGGCGGCATCCTCGATGTCTTCTCGCCGATCGCCGACCACCCGTACCGCGTCGAGTTCTTCGGCGACGAAGTCGACGAGATCCGCGCGTTCTCCGTCGCCGACCAGCGCTCGCTGCCGGGGGCGGTGACCGAGGTCGAGCTCATCGCCGGCCGCGAGCTGCTGCTGACGCCCCGCGTGCGCGAGCGCGCACGCGAGCTGGTCGACCGGTTCCCCGGGGTCCGCGGCATCCTCGAGAAGATGGCCGAGGGCATTCCCGCCGAGGGCATGGAGTCGCTGCTGCCGGCCCTCGTCGACGGGCTCGTGACGCTCGCCGACTACCTGCCCGAGGGCGCGGCGGTCGGCGTCGTCGACCCCGAGCGCGCCGTGACACGCGCGCTCACGCTGAGCGAGACGAACCGCGAGTTCCTCGAAGCGGCGTGGAGCGCCGCAGCCGTCGGAGCCGAGACGCCGGTCGACCTCGGTGCGGGCGACTTCGTGACGCTGTCGCGCCTGCGCGAGGCCGCGCACGCGCGCGGTGCGTCGTGGTGGACGCTGAGCAGCTTCGACTCCGGGGCGGCGGATGCCGCAGCCGCCCTGCGCGAGGCCGAGGGGTCCGAGTACGAGGCCGATGCCGTGGCGCTCGAAGAGAGCTCGGCCGTGCGTGTGCCCGGTTCGGGCGTGCCGTCGTTCCACGGGAACGTCGACGGCGCCACGGAACACGTCGGGCAGTTGCTCTCCGACGGATGGCGCGTCGTGGTCGCCGCATCCGGTGTCGGCCTCGTCGAACGTGCCCGCGACGTGCTCGCCGACCGCGGCATCGCCGCGCGCAAGGTCGACGACGTGCTGCAACCGCCCGAGCCCGGCGTCGCGCACCTCGTCGTCGCACCCCTCGAGCGCGGGTTCCAGGCGCCCGACGCCAAGGTCGCCGTGCTCACCGAGGCCGAGTTCTACGGGCGCACGATCGGCAGCGACAACCGCGTCGTCAAGAAGCTCGCGTCGCGCCGTCGCAACGTCGTCGATCCGCTGCAGCTCAAGGCCGGGGACTACGTCGTCCACGCGACCCACGGCATCGGGAGATTCGTCGAGCTGACCCAGCGCGAGGTCTCGAGCGGCGGACGCAATCCGGTCAAGAGCGTGCGGGAGTACCTCGTGCTCGAATACGCACCGTCGAAGCGCGGATACCCCGGCGACAAGCTCTTCGTGCCGACCGACCAGCTCGATCTGCTCTCGAAGTACGTCGGCGGCGAGACGCCGACCCTCTCGAAGATGGGCGGCAGCGACTGGGCTCAGGCGAAGGGACGCGCGCGCAAGGCGGTGCGCGACATCGCCGTCGAGCTCGTGAAGCTCTACTCGGCGCGCATGGCCGCGAAGGGGCACGCGTTCGGGCCGGATACGCCGTGGCAGCGCGAGCTCGAAGAGGCGTTCCCGTTCGCCGAGACGCCCGACCAGCTCCAGACGATCGACGAGATCAAGGCCGACATGGAGAAGCCCATCCCGATGGACCGTCTGCTGTCGGGCGACGTCGGCTTCGGCAAGACCGAGGTCGCGGTGCGCGCGGCGTTCAAGGCGATCCAGGACGGGAAGCAGGTCGCGATGCTCGTGCCGACGACGCTGCTCGTGAAGCAGCACATCGAGACGTTCACCGAGCGGTTCGCCGGCTTCCCGGTCAAGGTGCGGCCGCTGTCGCGCTTCCAGACCGACAAGGAGGCCCGTGAGACGATCGCGGGGCTCGCCGACGGCACGGTCGACATGGTCATCGGCACGCACCGCATCCTCACCGAGAAGGTCACGTTCAAAGATCTGGGGCTGCTCATCATCGACGAGGAGCAGCGGTTCGGCGTCGAGCACAAGGACCAGTTGAAGAAGCTCAAGACCAACGTCGACATCCTCGCGATGAGCGCGACCCCGATCCCGCGCACGCTCGAGATGGCGGTGACCGGCATCCGTGAGATGTCGACCTTGCAGACACCGCCCGAGGACCGGCATCCGATCCTCACCTATGTCGGGCCGCGCAACGACAAGCAGATCGCGGCCGCGATCCGTCGCGAGCTGCTGCGCGAGGGCCAGGTCTTCTACGTGCACAACCGCGTGCAGTCGATCCAGCGCGTCGCGGCGCACCTCGCGGAGCTCGTGCCCGAGGCGCGCATCGCGGTCGCGCACGGGCAGATGGGCGAGCACCAGCTCGAGCAGGTGGTCGACGACTTCTGGGAGCGGCGGGCCGACGTGCTCGTGTGCACGACGATCGTCGAGACGGGCCTCGACATCTCGAACGCGAACACGATCATCATCGATCGCGCAGACAAGTACGGCCTCTCGCAGCTGCACCAGCTGCGCGGACGCGTCGGGCGCGCGCGCGAGCGCGCGTACGCGTACTTCCTGTACGACGAGAACAAGCCGCTGAGCGAGACCGCGGCGGACCGGCTCGAGACGATCGCGGTCAACAACGACCTCGGCAGCGGCATGCAGGTCGCGCTGAAAGACCTCGAGCTGCGCGGCGCGGGCAACTTGCTCGGCGCTGAGCAGGCCGGCCACATCGCGGGCGTCGGCTTCGATCTCTACCTGCGCATGATCGGCGAGGCCGTCGCGACGTTCCGCGGCGAAGAGACCGAGGGCCCGACCGAGCTCCGCCTCGAGCTGCCCGTGCAGGCGCGCATCCCCGAGGACTACATCGACAGCGAGCGCCTGCGACTCGAGGCGTACCAGAAGCTGTCGGCCGCGGCATCCGCCACCGCCCGTCAGCCCGACGGACAGGACGCGATCGATCTGGTGCTCGAGGAGCTGCGCGACCGCTACGGCGAACCGCCCACCGAGGTCGAGGGACTCATCGCCGTCGCGCGACTGCGGCGACGCGCCGCGCGCGCGGGGCTCTCGGACGTCGTCGCGATGGGCCCGAACCTGCGCATCGCCCCGGCGAACCTGCCCGACTCGATCCGCGTTCGGCTGCAGCGCCTGCACCCGAAGGCGAAGATCCTCGCGGGAGGCGAGGCGCTCGTCGTGCCGCTGCCGACGGCCGATGGCTCGCTCGTGGGCGACGCCGAGCTCATCGCGTGGGTCGGTCTGCTGCTCGACCAGCTGTTCCCCGAGCAGACGTCGGCGCCGGCGTCTGCCGCCGCGGGGGAGTGAGCGGCATCAGCCGCTGACGTGCGTCGTCACTCCCAGTGGGCGCCGCAGTCGCGGCACGAGAACTCCACCGCGCCGTCGGAGCGCACTTCATCGCCGCGTTCGAGTTCGAGCACGAACCAGCCCTGATCCACGACGCGCACGTCGGTCGAGGCGCACACGGGGCAGACCTCGGCGTCGCGCACGGGCGTCGCCGGCTGGTCGTTCCACGTTCTGGTCATGGCTCGACGGTAACTCCGGCGTGCGGCATCCGTTCTCGACGCCGCGGGCGTGTCGAGAACAGGCGGATGCAGCGGGACAGGGCCTCATCGGCGGAGTCGGCCCGTTCTCGGCGCCTCGTCCTGTTCTCGTGACGGGACGGGTGCCGTCAGATGACGCCCTGCGCGAGCATCGCGTGCGCGACCCGCTCGAAGCCTGCGGCGTTGGCGCCCACGACGTAGTCGCCCGGGCGCCCGTACCGCTCGGCCGCCTGGAACGCCGCATCGTGGACGTCGGCCATGATCGCGCGGAGCTTCGACTCGCTGTCGGCGAAGCTCCACCGCTGGCGCGACGCGTTCTGGCTCATCTCGAGAGCCGATGTGGCCACGCCGCCCGCGTTCGCGGCCTTGCCGGGACCGAAGAGGACGCCCGCGTCGTGGAAGGCCGCGATCGCGCCGGGCGTGGACGGCATGTTCGCGCCCTCGGCGACCGCGCGCACGCCGTTCGCGATGAGGGCCTTCGCGTCTTCCTCGTCGATCTCGTTCTGCGTGGCCGACGGGATCGCGACCTCGACCGGCACCTCCCACGGGCGGCGCCCCTCGACGAACCGCGCGCCGCGGCGGCGGGCGGCGTACTCCGAGATGCGGCCGCGCTCGACCTCCTTGATCTCGCGCAGGAGGCCCAGGTCGATGCCGGCGTCGTCGACGACGTAGCCGGACGAGTCGGATGCCGTCACCGGCACGCCCCCGAGCTGGTACGCCTTGTCGATCGCGTAGATCGCGACGTTGCCCGACCCCGACACCGCCACGCGGCGACCGGCGATCGACTGGTTGTGCACGCCGAGCATGTTCTGCACGAAGAAGACCGCGCCGTAGCCGGTCGCCTCGGTGCGGACCTCTGCGCCGCCCCACTGCACGCCCTTGCCCGTGAACATGCCGGACTCGTGGCGATTCGTGATCTTGCGGTACTGGCCGAACAGGTAGCCGATCTCGCGCGCGCCGACGCCGATGTCGCCCGCGGGGACGTCGGTGTGCTCGCCGAGGTGGCGGTAGAGCTCGTTCATGAACGACTGGCAGAAGCGCATGACCTCGGCGTCGGACCGGCCGTGCGGGTCGAAATCGCTGCCGCCCTTCGCGCCGCCGATGCCCTGGCCGGTGAGCGCGTTCTTGAAGATCTGCTCGAAGCCGAGGAACTTGATGATCGACAGATTGACCGACGGGTGGAACCGAAGGCCGCCCTTGTACGGTCCGAGCACCGACGAGAACTGCACGCGGAATCCGCGGTTGACCTGGAGCTTTCCGTTGTCGTCGACCCACGGCACGCGGAACATGATCTGGCGCTCGGGCTCGACCATGCGCTCCACGATCCCGCCGTCGACGAACTCGGGGTGACGCTCGAGCACCGGCACGATCGAATCGAGCACCTCGTGCACGGCCTGCTGGAACTCCGGCTCGTGCGGGTTTCGGGCTTGCACGGTCTCGAAGACCTCGCGGACGACGGGGGGCAGGGCGACGAGCGATTCAGTCACGGGGTGGAGCTTTCTGGTGGAGCGTTCGCGCCCGAACGGGCGCCGTTCGGAGCGATCCGAACCTGGCCACTTTACCTGTCCTACCCGGGTCGCTCGCGCGCGTGCTGAGCAGAGTGCTCACTCAGCGGCACGGCAGGGCGACGAGCTCTGGGCATTCCGTCAGGGATAACCGACGGGATGGCCTGCCGCCGCATGCGCTCGGCGCGGCGGCAAGCCATCCCAGGCGGGACTCGCCGGCGTCAGGCCGCGATCTCGACGGCCGCGTCGTCCCCGGTGAGATCGCGGATGCTGCGCGTCCCCTCCACGAGCATCCGGTAGACGCGCTCGTAGCGTTCGGCCATCACCGGGATGTCGAAGTCCGCGGCGGCGCGGCGTCGTGAGTCGGCCGGATCGAGCTCCTGCGCGCGGGCGATCGCGTCCGGCAGCTGCGCCTCGTCATCGACGATGAGACCCGTCACGCCGTCGGCGACCACCTCGGGAACGCTGCCGCGCCGCAGGGCGACGACGGGCGTGCCGCACGCCATCGCCTCGATCATCACCATGCCGAACGGCTCCTCCCACTGGATGGGGAAGACGAGCGCCTGCGCACCCGAGAGGAGTTCGCGCTTCAGGGACGCGTCGGCCTCTCCGACGTACTCGGCGTCGGGGCCGAGCAGAGGTGCGACGCGCTCTTCGTAGTAGCGCCGTTCGGGAGCCTCGTTGAGCTTGCCGGCGAGGATGATGCGCCGGCCGGCGGCACGCGCGGCCTCGATCGCGAGATCCGGAGCCTTCTGCGGGCTGAACCGCCCGAGCCACAGCACGTAGTCGTCCTTGGCGGCGCGGTACGGGAACGAGGACACGTCGATCGCGTTGTGGACGGTGCCGACCCAGTTCAGGTTCGGGTTGAGCCGCCGCTGCGCGTCCGAGATCGCGACGACGTCGACGCTCGAGCCCAGCTTCTCAAGGGAGAGCCCGTCCTCGCCGACGACCGGCCCGTGCGCCGTGACGACCGTCGGCTGGCGGCGTCCGCGAGCGAGGAGCGGCCCCGCGAGCGTGTGGTCGTGCACGAGGTCGACATCGGCTTCGGCGAGCACGCGCGCAGCCTCGGCGGCGGTCACGACCTCGGGAACAGGCTCACCGAGACGCTCGGTGGGCGGCACGTCGTAGACGCGGTGGTACTCGGTTGCCTTGGTGCGATGGGGGCCGGATGCCACGAGGACGACCTCGTGGCCGCGGTCGACGAGCCCGTCGACGAGCGACGCGACGACTGCCTCGGTGCCCCCGTAGCCGCGTGGCGGGAGCGCGAACCACGGCGGTGCGACCATGCCGATCCGCAACGGCGACCGCCGAGCCTCGGCCGTCGTCTTCGATTCGTCGGAGACCATCAGTTCAGACATGCAACCTCCTCTGACTGCGCCGACCCCGGCGCGGGCGACAAGAAAGCTGTATGATGAGTGGTGTAAAACCTCCAACTCCAGCTAGAGATTTTATCATCCCTGAGCAGGAGGTGCGAATGAAGCACGCATCGCGCGACACGATCGACGTCGCCGGCGCACAGGTGACACTCGTCGAGGGTGCGTCGTTCTGCGTGAGCGGCGTCTCCGGCGATCTGCACGGCGCGCGCGGTCAGGGGCTGTTCGTCCAGGACACCCGGATCCTCTCGACGTGGGTGCTGCAGGTGGACGGGAGCGAGGTCGAGCCTCTCGCCGCGACTCGGGTCGAGCCGTTCGAGGCGGAGTTCGTGGGCCGTGCCCCCGTGCGGCCGGGCCAGGTCGAGCCGACCGTCGTCGTGGAGCGCCACCGCTACGTGGGCTCGGGCATGCGCGAGGACATCACCTTGCGCAACTACGGGCAGGAGCCGGCCGGTGTCGAGGTGCGCCTTCTCGTGGACTGCGACTTCGCCGATCTCTTCGAGGTCAAGGAGAACAGACCGGTTCCCGGACGCGACGTCCGGCGGCGCCCCGTCGGATCCGACCTGCTCGTGTGGACCGAGCACGGCGACGGACGAGGCATCCGTGTCAGCGCGCCCGACGCGACGGCGACCGAGCACGGTCTGCGGTTCACGACCGTCGTGCCGGCGCACGGTTCGTGGTCGACGCGGATCGAGATCGTCGCGAGCGTGAGCGGCGACGAGATCGACGCGCCGTTCCCGCTCCACACCGCCGTCGAGCAGACAGCGCCCGCTCGGCGCATGCAGGGGTGGCGCGACTCGATCCCCGACATCAGCGTCGAGGATCCTGCGCTCTCCCGCGCGCTCTCCCGCAGCGAGGAAGACCTCGGTGCGCTGCGCATCGTCGATCCCGAATACCCCGACGACGACGTCGTGGCGGCGGGCGCTCCGTGGTTCATGGCGCTCTTCGGACGCGACTCGCTCCTCACCGGCTGGATGACGATGCCGTTCTCGCCCGACCTCGCGATGGGCACCTTGCGCACGCTCGCGCGGATGCAGGGGACCAAGCTCGACGCGTTGAGCGAGGAGGAGCCGGGCCGCATCCTGCACGAGGTGCGTCGCGGTGCCGACCGGTCGCTCGCCCTCGGCGGCAACAGCGTCTATTACGGATCCGTCGACTCGACGCCGCTGTTCCTGATGCTGCTCGGACACGCCGTGCGGTGGGGTGTCCCGTGGGAGCAGATCGCCCCGCTGATGGGCGCCGCCGAGGCCGCCGCCCGGTGGATCGTCGAGTACGGCGATCGCGACGGCGACGGATTCGTCGAGTATCAGCGCACGTCCGATCGCGGCCTGCTCAACCAGGGCTGGAAGGACTCCGTCGACTCGATCTGCTTCGCCGACGGACGGCAGGCACACGGACCGATCGCGCTCGCGGAGGTGCAGGGCTACTGCTACGCGGCGCTGCTCGCGATGGCTCACCTCGAGGAGCGCCGCGGCGACGGTGCTGCGGCCGATCGATGGCGGGACCATGCCCAGCGGCTGCGCGAGCGCTTCCACGAAGCGTTCTGGATGCCCGAGCAGCAGTACTACGCCCTCGCGCTCGACGGCGACAAGCGGCAGGTCGACGCGATCGCGTCGAACGCCGGGCACTGCCTGTGGACCGGCATCGTCCCCGACGAGGCGGCCGCACCGGTTGCGGAGCGGCTGCTGAGCCCGGAGATGTTCACCGGGTTCGGGGTGCGGACCCTCGGCACGTCGAACGCGCGGTACAACCCGGTCAGCTACCACAACGGGTCGGTCTGGCCGCACGATTCGGCTCTCGTCGCGTCGGGACTCGCGCGGTACGGGTTCCGTGAGCACGCCCAGCGCATCAGCGACGGGCTGCTCGACGCGGCGACGGCGTTCGACGGGCGACTTCCCGAGCTGTTCTGCGGCTTCGACCGCTCCGAGCAGCCCGTGCCGGTGCGCTACCCGACGTCGTGCTCGCCGCAGGCGTGGGCGGCCGCTGTGCCGTTCGAGCTGCTGCGGATCGCCCTCGGGCTCGAGCCCTCGGGTAACGGACTCGACGTCGGCGCGACACCGCAGCGCGTCGGCTCGGTGTCGATCGACAAGCTCCGCTTCGAAGAGCGCTCCCACAGCGTGCGCGCCGACCGCAGCAGCGGCACGGTGACCCGAGAGCTCGACGCGGAGCACGACCAGGAGGAGCCATGATGACCGAGGTCGACGCGCGCGCGGCGCCGGAGGAGGGTGAACCCGTCACCGGTTCCGACGTGCCGTTCTACACGATCGGGCAGGTGGCCGAGGTGCTCGGCGTGCCGGTGGCTCACCTGCGGCGGCTGGACGACCTCGAAGTCGTCCAGCCGAGCCGCTCGCAGGGCAACCAGCGTCGGTACACGCAGAACGAGATCGCACGGCTGCGCGAGGTCATCGACCTGACGAACGACGGCGTCTCGCTCCCCGGTGCCCGAATGGTCATCGAGCTGCGACGACGCGTCGAGGACCTCGAGGCCGAGGTCGCGAGGCTGCGCGCGGATCGCTGAGCGGACGACAGAGGCATCCATCCGCGCTCGGCGGCGCTACGCTGGCGCTGACCGAGGGAGGAACAGTGCGGTTCGAGCACCTGGGGGCGCAGCCCCGCATCCATCCGGAGGCCGTCGTGGCCCCCACGGCCGTCGTGAGCGGCGACGTCCGGATCGGCCCCGGCTGCCAGGTGCTGCACGGCGCCGTGGTGACGAGCGAGGGCGGCGGGATCACCCTCGGCGAGAACGTCGTCGTGATGGAGAACGCGCTCATCCGCGCGACCTCGGTCAACCCCGTGCACATCGGATCGCACGTGCTCGTGGGTCCCATGGCGAGCATCAGCGGCGCGACGATCGCCGACGAGGTCTTCCTCGCGACGGGAACGCGCGTCTTCAACGGCGCGCGCATCGGCGAGCGCAGCGAGGTGCGCATCAACGCGGTCGTGCACCTGCGCACGGTGCTCCCGCCCGAGACGGTCGTGCCGATCGGGTGGGTCGCCGTCGGCGACCCGGCGCAGATCCTCTCACCCGACCGTCACGACGAGATCTGGGCCGCGCAGCGAGAGCTCGACTTCCCGGGTTACGTGTTCGGACTCGACCGTGACACGCCCGATCTCATGGTGCAGCTCACCGAGCGCTACGCCGCGAGCCTGGCACGACACTCGGGCGATCGACGGCTCGACTGAACCCGGATGCCGCGCACCCCCTCGCGCGGCGACCGCGGCCTCGCCATACTGTCGCGCATGGACGCGGTCAACGAATGGCTTCTGACCTGGGGCGACAACTTCTGGACGTGGGTCGTCCTGCCGGTCGTCGTCCTCCTCGGTCTGTACTTCACGATCCGCTCGGGCGTCGTGCAGTTCCGGCTGATTCCGGAGATGTTCCGCACGCTCACCGACAAGACGCCGAGGAAGGAGTCGGGCGAGCCGCAATCCGTCTCCGCGTTCCAGGCGTTCACGATCTCGGCAGCCTCGCGCGTCGGGGTCGGCAACATCGCCGGCGTCGGCACCGCGATCGCGATCGGCGGGCCCGGCGCGGTGTTCTGGATGTGGCTCATGGCCTTCGTCGGCGGAGCATCCGCATTCATCGAGTCGTCCCTCGCGCAGTTGTTCAAAGTGCGCGACGAGGAGGGCTTCCACGGGGGGCCTGCGTATTACATGCAGAAGGGGCTCGGCGCGCGGTGGATGGGCATCGTGTTCGCGATCATCCTCATCATCTGCTTCCCGATCGCGTTCAGCTCACTGCAGGCGAACACGATCCAGGCGACCATCTCGGGCAGCTTCGGGGCCGACTCGGCGGTGTGGCTGCCGTGGCTCATCGGCGGAACGCTCTCCGTGCTGATGGCGCTCGTCATCTTCGGGGGCGTGCGCCGCATCGCATCCGTGACTCAGACGCTCGTGCCGATGATGGCGTTGCTCTACCTGCTGCTCGGACTCGTCATCGTCGCCCTCAACATCGAGCGGCTCCCCGAGGTGTTCGCCGCGATCTTCACGCAGGCGTTCGGCGTCAACGAGGTGCTCGGAGCCTCACTCGGCTACATCATCCTCACGGGCGTCAAGCGCGGCATGTTCTCGAACGAGGCCGGGCTCGGGTCCGCTCCCAACGCCGGAGCGACGGCGGCGGTGACGCATCCGGTCAAGCAGGGCCTCGTGCAGACCCTCGGGGTCTACTTCGACACGTTCCTCGTGTGCTCGATCACCGCGTTCATCGTGCTCGTCTCGGTCCCCGATCTCGCGAACGCCGAGCGCGGCATCAGCCTCACGCAGGGCGCGATCGTCGGCTCGCTGGGCGAGTGGTCGAACGTCCTCCTGAGCATCATCATCTTCCTGCTCGCTTTCAGCTCGATCCTGGGCAACTACTATTACGGCGAGGCGAACATCGAGTTCATCACGCCCCGGCGCACGGCCGTGCTCGTCTACCGGATCTTCGCCGTCATCGCGGTCTTCCTCGGCGCGATCGTGTCGGCCGACCTCGTGTGGAATTTCGCCGACGGCGCGATGGGCTTCATGGCGCTCGTCAACCTCATCGCGATCGCGCTGCTGTCGGGCATCGCGATCCGCCTGCTGAAGGACTACACGCTGCAGCGGCGCGAGGGCCGAGACCCCGTCTTCACGCGGGATCGCCTGCCCGACGTGCGCGGGATCACCGTGTGGGAGGACGAGCTCACCGTGACGGGCCCGATCGACCTCATCACCAAGCGGCGACAGGCTCAGAAGCACCGCGACCACCTGCACGAGACGGATGCCGCGGCCCGCCGTCAGAACGAGTAGGACGCCCGCTCGGCGGGACGCGCGCCGACCGGCGCGCCTGACGCGGCTTGTAACCTGGAGGTGGTGGTTCGGCGCGCTGGGTCGACACCGTTCGTCGACCGATTCGGAGCGTGAATGACCTCAGGCGACCCCGACCGCGGCCCCGCTCAGGCGCCCAGCTTCCCGCAGCGGGGCAGTTATGCGGAGTCACTGCGCATCCTGCGCGTGCTGCGCAGCGAGACGGTCGGCGGCGCGCTCCTGGTCATCATGGCCGCGATCGGCATCGCGTGGGCGAACTCGCCGTGGGCGGACTGGTACTTCCGGTTGCGCGACCTCGAGATCGGGTACGCGCCGTGGCACCTCGAGCTCACCGTGGGGCAGTGGGCCTCCGATGGGCTGCTCGCGATCTTCTTCTTCCTCGTCGGACTCGAGCTCAAGCGCGAGTTCGTCGCAGGGGATCTCCGCCGCATCGGCACCGCGATCGTGCCCGTGCTGGCAGCGGCGGGCGGCGTCGCCGTCCCCGCGCTGTTCTACGTGCTCATCACGTTCCACGACCCGGAGCTGCTGCGCGGCTGGGCGATCCCGACCGCGACCGACATCGCCTTCGCGGTCGCGGTGCTCGCCATCATCGGCTCGCACCTGCCGAGCCCGCTGCGCATCTTCCTGCTCACGCTCGCGGTGGTCGACGACCTCATCGCGATCGCGATCATCGCGATCTTCTACACCGAGTCGATCGAGGTCGTCCCGCTGCTGCTCGGGCTCCTCACGATCGCCGTATACGGCGTGATCGCGCAGCGATACCGGCAGTTCTTCCACCTCAAGCCCGCCGCCGCGTGGCTCATCCTCCTGCCGATCGGCGTCGTCGCGTGGGCGTTCGTGCACGCATCCGGAATCCACGCGACCATCGCGGGCGTGCTCCTCGGCTTCACGATCCCGGTGCTCCACCGCAAGCGCGACGACGTGCCCGAGGACGAGCCCGGCCTCGCCGAGGTGTTCGAGCACCGCTTCCGACCCTTGTCTGCCGGGTTCGCGGTGCCCATCTTCGCGTTCTTCTCCGCCGGGGTCGCGATCGGCGGTGCGGAGGGCCTCATGTCCGCGCTCGCCGACCCGGTGCTCGTCGGGGTCATGGTAGGGCTCATCGTGGGCAAGCCGATCGGGATCGTGGCCACCACCTGGATCGCGACGCGGGCACGCCACGCGCGCCTCGATCCGGCGGTCACGTGGATAGACCTCTTCGGCGTCGGTCTGCTCGCGGGAATCGGGTTCACGGTGTCGCTGCTGGTGACCGAACTGAGCTTCGATGAGGCGGACGCCCACCACGACCATGCGAAGGTCGGGATCCTCCTCGCGTCGATCGTCGCCGCCGCGCTCGCCTCGGTCGTCCTGGGCGCCCGCAACCGCCGATACCGCAGAATCGAACAGGAGGAGTCGGCCGACGAAGACGGCGACGGCATTCCCGACGTCTACCCGACGCCATGACGGATGCCGCGCCCATCCGGCTCCACACCTCACCGACCGCCAGGGAGCGCCCGATGGCCGACACCGACCCCGACCCGCTGCGCGAGGCCGCCGACGTCATGCGCACGGTCCGAGACCGCTGCGTGTGGACGCAGCAGATCGACCATCGCGACCTCGTGCCGTACCTCGTCGAGGAGAGCGCCGAGCTCATCGACGCCGTCGAGACCGGCTCGCGCGGCGAGCTGCGCGAAGAGCTCGGCGACCTGCTGTGGCAGGTGCTTTTCCACGCCGAGATCGCCTCCCGCGACCCCGACGACCCGTTCGACATCGACGACGTCGCGCGAGGGCTCACCGAGAAGATGGTGCGGCGGCATCCGCACGTCTTCGGCGACGCCGTCGCGAACACGCCCGAAGAAGTGCTCGTGCACTGGAACGCGGCGAAGGCGCTCGAGAAGCACGAGCGACGGTCGGTGCTCGACGGCGTGAGCGAGCGGATGCCGAGCCTCGCGCTCGCGCAGAAGCTGCTGGGTCGTGCGGCGGGGACAGCCGATGCCCGGGCGTTGGGCGAGCGCAGCGAGACGGAACGCGCGCCCGCCACCGAAGCGGAGCTCGGCGATGCGCTCCTCGCGCTCGTCGCGACGGCACGTGAGAACGGCTGGGACGCGGAGCGCGCGCTGCGCGAGCGCGTGCGCCGATTGCAGGACGAGGTGCGGGCGGCGGAGGCATCCGGGTCGGATCTGGAAAACTAGGCGGGTGGCTTCCGTCAATCCGCCGCGCGGCATGCGCGACTTCCTCCCCGCCGACAAGGCCCGTCGCGAGCGTGTGCTCGCCGTCATCCGCGAGCGGTACCGCGCACACGGGTTCGATGAGATCGAGACGCCCGTCGTCGAGGATTACGACCGCCTGCATGCCGGCATCGGCGGCGACAACGAGAAGCTCGCCTACAACGTGCTCAAGCGCGGCCTCGATGCCGACGCGATCCGTGCGGCCGCCGACGACCCTCGCGCACTATCCGATCTCGGGCTCCGGTACGACCTGACGGTTCCGCTCGCACGCTTCTACGCGAGCCACCGCGCCGAGCTGCCGACGGTGTTCCGCGCGATCCAGATCGCGCCCGTCTGGCGGGCGGAGCGGCCGCAGAAGGGCCGCTACCGCCAGTTCATGCAGTGCGACATCGACATCATCGGCGACGCCTCCCCGCGCGCCGAGGCCGAGCTCGTCGTCGCGACGCTCGACACGCTCGACGCGCTCGGGCTCGAGGGAGGCAGCGTGCGCATCAACGACCGGCGTGCGCTGGATTGGATGCTCGACACGTTCGGATTCGCGTCCGATGAGCGTGCGGGTGTTCTCATCACGATCGACAAGCTCGACAAGATCGGCCCCGACGGGGTCGTCGCCGAGCTCCGCGAGCGCGGTGCCACGGCATCCGCGGTCGACGCGTTCGAGGCCTTCCTCAAGCGCCCGCAGACCCGCGAGTTCCGGCCCTACGGTGAGCGTCAGATCCGCAAGGCGCTGCCCGAGGGCGCACCCGACGACGTCGTGGCGCACCTCGTGGGCATCGGCGAGGCGGTCGCGGCGGCGCGCGGCGGAGGCGACATCCCGCTCGTGTTCGACGCGTTCCTCGTGCGCGGCATGGGCTACTACACGGGCACGATCTTCGAGCTCGCGCACCCCTCCGTGACGTACTCGCTCGGGGGCGGCGGCCGCTACGACGGCATGATCGGCCGTTTCCTCGGTCAGGACGTCCCCGCGGTCGGCTTCTCGATCGGCTTCGAGCGCATCGTCGACCTGGTCGAGGCGAAGACGGGCGCCGACGAGCGCGCCATCGTGCTCGTGCACGACCGCGACGTGCCGCTCACCGAGCTGCTCTCGCTCAAGAGCGCGTTCGTCGCGGACGGCCTGCGCGTTCGCCTCGAGCAGCGCACCAAGAACCTCAAGGCACTGCTCGACCGCGCCGCCGCGGACGGGTACACCGCGTTCGCGACGGTCGCGGCCGGAGCCGGCATCGACGACCTCGAGGTCAAGCCGCTGTCGTGAGGGCGTGCGTCAGCTTTCGTCGCCCGACCCGAGCTGCGCCGCCCACTCGGCGACGCGCCGTGCGCTGTCCTCTTCCGAGAGGTCCTCGACGCGCGTCATGATCGACCACCGCACACCGAACGGGTCGCGGATGCTCGAGAACCGGTCGCCCGACACGAACGTGGTCGGAGCTTCCCGGATCGTCGCACCGGCCTCCGCCGCGCGCTCGGTGAGCGCGTCGACGTCGGGGCAGTACAGCCCCATCGAGTAGCAGTCGTCCTCGCCCTCGGGCGGCGGGACGAGGTGGTAGTCCGCGACCGGCTCGCCGAGCTGCAGGTGCCCGTTCCCGAAGTCGAGCTGCGCGTGGAACACGACGCCGCCGGACTCCGTCACGTCGACGACCCGTGCGCCGAACACGTCGCGGTAGAACGCGATCGCCTCCTTCGCGCGCGGGATCGCGAGGAACGGAGTGAGGCTCGTGAGCCCGTGCGGGATGCCGTTCGTCGTGTGGCGGCCGCTCGCCGCCGTTGCTGTCTTCTCCATGTCCGGCACGCTACGGATGCCGCACCCGCCTGCGCTTGGAGATACGCGACACGTCCGCGCCTACCCTGAAGAGCATGGATCCGACGCGAGGAATCCTGTACCCCGCTCGGCTGCCGCGCCTCACGCGCGTGCCGCCGGCCGCCGAGGCGACGGACCTCGTGGAGTGGTTCTGGATCCCCGAGTGGGATATCGCGCCCGGCCGCTCGTCACGGCAGGAGATCGTCGCGTACCCCGCGTCCAACCTCGTCGTGGAAGGCGGCGACGTCGGCCTCTTCGGACCGACGACGCTCCGCTCCCACCGCGACCTCACGCGGCGCGGCTGGGCGGTGGGTGCGCTCCTGCGGCCGGCGGCGCTCGGGGCGCTGACGGCGGATGCGGCGGCATTGGTCGATGCATCCGTCTCGATCGACGCCCCGGAGCTGGTTCGCGCCGTCTCCGAGGCGATGGGCGACCCGGATGCCGCGACCCGCCACGCGCGGGCCGTCGAGGCGTTCTCGTCGTGGCTCGCGCGGAGGGTCGGCGCACTCGACGACGAGCAGCGCCTCGCTAACGACGCGGCTGCGCTGCTCATGACGGACCCCGAGATCCTGCGCGTCGAGGACGCCGCGGCGCGACTCGCGGTCTCGGTGCGCACGCTCCAACGGCTCGCACGAAGGTACGTCGGACTCACTCCGTCGGCGATGATCCGCAGACGGAGGCTGCAGGAGGCGGCGCAGCGCGTGCGCGACGATCCCGACGCCGATCTCGCGGCGATCGCGGCCGAGCTCGGCTACGCCGACCATGCCCACCTGACCAACGACTTCCGCACCGTGCTCGCGTTCACACCGAGCTCCTATCGACACGCGACGACCCTCTCGTGAACGTGCGGCGGTACTGCTAGCGTGCCGAGCACCGAGCACCTTTGCCGACGCAGCCGAAGGGAGCCCCCGTGACCGACGCAGCAACGAATGCGCCCACAGGACCCAGCTCGACCAAGCCCCGCGAGGAGTGGACCGGACAGATCGGATTCATCCTCTCCGCCATCGGGTCGGCGGTCGGGCTCGGCAACATCTGGCGGTTCCCGGGTGTGGCGTATGAGAACGGCGGGGGTGCGTTCCTCATCCCGTATCTCGTCGCGCTCATCACCGCCGGCATCCCGATCCTGTTCCTCGATTACGCGATCGGTCACCGCTTCCGTGGTGCCGCGCCGACCGCGTTCCGTCGGCTCGGCGGCCCGCGCGGGCGATGGCTCGAGACGCTCGGATGGTTCCAGGTCGCGATCGCGTTCGTGATCGCGATCTACTACGCGGTCGTGATCGCGTGGGCGCTGAGCTTCTTCGTCTTCTCGTTCGACCTGCGCTGGGGCGACGATCCGGCCGGGTTCCTGCTCGGCGATTACCTGCGCGTGGGCGACCCCGGAGTGAGCTTCGAGTTCGTGCCCGGCGTGCTCATCCCGCTGCTGATCGTGTGGGTCGCGACGATCGTCGTGCTCGCCGCCGGCGTCGCGAAGGGGCTCCAGCGCGCGAACGTCATCGCGCTGCCGGTGCTGCTCATCGCGTTCCTCGTGCTCGTCGTTCGTTCACTGTTCCTCGACGGGGCGGCCGAGGGCCTCAACGCCTTCTTCACGCCGAACTGGGAGGCGCTCGGCAACCCGAACGTGTGGATCGCCGCGTACAGCCAGATCTTCTTCTCACTGTCGATCGCGTTCGGCATCATGATCACCTACGCCTCCTACCGGCGCCGCCGCGCGAACCTGACCTCTCCCGGACTCGTCGTCGCATTCGCGAACTCGTCGTTCGAGCTGCTCGCCGGCATCGGCGTGTTCGCGACGCTCGGCTTCTTCGCCTTCCAGCAGGGCATCCTCGTGGGCGAGCTCGAAGGCCTCACGGGCGTCGGCCTGTCGTTCATCACGTTCCCCGCGATCGTGGCCCAGATGCCGGGAGGGCCGATCTTCGGATGCCTGTTCTTCGGGTCGCTCACGCTCGCGGGCTTCACGTCGCTCATCTCGGTGCTGCAGGTCGTGTCGGCGGGCATCCAGGAGAAGTTCCGGCTCACGCCGCGTGTCGCCGCCATCATCCTGGGCGTCGTGTGCACGCTGCTCTCGGTCCTGCTGTTCTCGACGACGACGGGGCTGATCGCGCTCGACGTGACGGACCAGTGGGCGAACAACATCGGCATCGTGGCATCGGCGGTGCTCATGTCGATCTTCGTCATCTGGGTGTTCCGTCGCGGACCCGAGCTGCGCCACCACTTGAACGCGGTCTCCACCTTCAAGGTCGGGCGCATCTGGGTGCTGCTGGTCGGCCTCGTGGCACCCGTCGTGCTGGGCTACATGCTCATCTCGCGCATCATCACGCTTCTCGTAGACGGATACGAGGGGTACCCGGCGTGGTATCTCGGCCTCTTCGGATGGGGCACCGTCGCCCTCATCGTGGTCCTCGCGATCGTGGCGTGGCTCATCCCGTGGCGTGAATCGCCGGACGACTTCGCGCCGTGGCCACCGCTTCCCGAGGCATCCGCCGATACGCGCACGGAGGTGACACGATGACCGGTCTCGCGATCTTCTTCCTGATCCTCGCGATCCTGCTCGTGTGGGGAGGGCTCGTCGCCAGCGCGATCTACCTCGCACGGCACCCCGAAGTGGCGTCGTACCCGCCGGGCGGGACCGATGACCACCGCGAGGACGCGGGGATCATCGAGCACGATACGTGAGTCAGGCGGCGGCCCGCCGCTTCTCGCGCACGTAGACCTCGCGGCGCACGCGGGCGACGACGTCGCCCGAGGCATCCGTGATCTCGGTTTCGAACCATTCGCGCACCGGCGCGCCGCCCTTCGCGCGCTCGCGCAGCTCCTGCGCCTTCTCGCGCGGGACCTCGAAGTGCGCGGTCAGCACGCCGCGACCGGGCTTGACGAACGCGATCTCGCCGCGCGTGTCCCACACGATGTAGTCGCGCCCGAGCTGGTGCATCACGAGCATGAAGTAATACGGGTCGGTCATGGCCGACATCGAGCCGCCGAACGCGGTCTTGACGTAGTTGCGCGTGAAGACGTTGACGTGCAGCTCGACGGTCGCGCTCGTCCAGTCATCGGCGAATCTCTTGACGCGGATGCCGCTGAAGAGGTTCGGAATCCACAGGCTCATGCCGATGGCGAGACGTCGCGGGGTCATGCGCATGGGTCACAGTGTCGCGCGTGCGCCGGGGAGTGGGCGAATCGGCGCCCAATATTTCTATTTGTCATAGAATAATGGCGTGCTGTTGAAGGTCGATGCAACCAGCGACGTGCCACTGTTCGCGCAGATCGCCGCGTCGGTGCGTGCGGATGCCGCAGCCGGCCGCCTGCGCGCGGGCGACAGGCTTCCGCCCGCGCGCGAGATCGCCGCGGTCGTCGGGGTGAACCTGCACACCGTGCTGAGGGCGTACGCCGACCTGCGCGATGAAGGTCTGCTCGACCTGCGTCGCGGACGCGGGGCGGTCCTCACGGATGCCGCCGCGCGACTGTCCGACGTGCGCGACGAGGTGGCCGCCCTCGTGCGCACCGCCCGAGATGCCGGCCTGTCGGCCGATGCGCTCGCCTCTCTCGTGAAGGAGACCTGGAATGCCGAATGACCGTGCCGCTCACGCCGTGCGCCAGTTCGTGTGGTGCGCGATCGTCGCGCCCCTCGTGCTGACGATCGTTTCCGTGGCGGTGCAGCTCGCGATGCTGCCGCGCCTGCCCGAGCCGATTGCGATCCATTGGGATGCCGCGGGCATCGCGAACGGCTTCGCGCCCGCGTGGGTGCAGACCCTCGCGACGGTGGCTCTGGGGCTCGGCATCCCCCTCCTCATCGCGCTGACGGCCCTTCCTGGTCTGCGACGCGGCGACCGCGGCGGGTCGTACCGGTTCATGGGCGCGCTCGCGTGTGCGGTGTCCGCGCTCGTGGCGCTCCTCATGACGGGCACGCTCCTCGGGCAGGTCGGCCTCGCGAGTGCGGAGGACGCGCCATCCGTCGTGCCGGTCCTGATCGCCGGCTTCGGCGCCGCGATCGCCGTCGGCGTCGTCGCATGGTTCGTCCAGCCGGCAGAGAAGCCGCTGCGCACGGACGTCGACCGCGTGCGTCCGCTCGAGCTCGCACCGGGTGAACGGGCCGTGTGGTTCGGATCGTCCACGATCGCGCGGCCCGCGCTCATCGCGGTGACCGTGGCGTCCCTCGTCATCTCGGCCGCGGCGGTTGTGGTGTGGTTGAGCGGCGATGCTGTCGCCGCGGCGATCGCCACGTTCGTCGCCGTGGTCGTCGTCGCGCTCGCGATCACGACGACGGCGTTCCGGGTGCGGATCGACGACAGCGGCCTCACGGTGACGTCCGTCGCGGGCATCCCGCGATTCCACGTGCCGACAGACGACGTCGTCTCGGTCGCCGTGCGCGATGTCACCCCGATGGGCGAGTTCGGCGGGTGGGGGATGCGCTCCGTGCCCGGTCGGTTCGGCGTGGTGATGCGCACCGGCCCCGGTCTGGACATCGAGCGACGCTCCGGTCGCCGGTTCGTGGTCACGATCGACGAGGACGCCGTCACCGCGGGGGCACTCCTGGCGGCGCTGACCCAGCCCGTCGGCCGCCGCTGACGATCTCCTGAGCCGGGTGCGGCTTGACGGGCCGGATGCCCCTGGCAAGGCTGGCCGTGTGACCCAGCAGCCCACACCCGAGACTTGGCGTCGCGTCGACGCCTACTTCAGCGAGACGCTCGTCGGCCACGACGAGGCCCTCGAGTCGGCCGTCGCCGATCAGAACGCGGCGGGACTTCCGGCGATCGAGGTCGCCCCGGTCAACGGCAAATTCCTGCACCTGCTCGCACGGATGAGCGGGGCGCGCCGCGTGCTCGAGATCGGCACGCTCGGCGGCTACTCGACGATCTGGCTCGCGCGCGCGGTCCCCGACGACGGACGCGTCGTGACGATCGAGGCGGAGCCGCGCATCGCCGAGGTCGCGCGCAAGAACTTCGACCGTGCCGGCGTCGCGCACAGAATCGACGTGCGCGTCGGGCGCGGTGAGCACGTGCTGCCGACGCTCGTGGACGAGGAGCCGTTCGACTTCGTGTTCATCGACGCCGACAAGGAGTCCAACACGCTCTACCTCGACTGGGCCGCGCGCCTCGGGCACCCCGGAACGGTCGTCGTCGTCGACAACGTGGGCCGCGGGGGAGAGGTCGCGAATCCCGCGACGACGGTGTCCAACGTGATCGGCACGCAGCGCGCACTCGAGATGCTCGGGCGCGATCCGCGCTTCGATGCGACGGCGCTGCAGACCCTCGACGCGAAGGGGTGGGACGGCGTCGCGATCGCGCTCGTCACGGGCGAAGGCGACAGATGACGGATGCCTCTGGCAGCCGCATCCGCGGTCACTAGACTCGGGGGCGGACCGACGGCGCTCCGCAGAACCACCCTCCACGAAACAAGGAGTCCCCTGTGGCACTTATCGAGGCAGTCAACGCGCGCGAGATCCTGGATTCGCGCGGCAACCCGACCGTCGAGGTGGAGGTGCTCCTCGACGACGGCATCGTGCAGCGCGCCGCCGTGCCCTCGGGCGCGTCGACGGGGGCGTTCGAGGCGTACGAGCTGCGTGACGGCGACAAGGGCCGCTATGGCGGCAAGGGCGTGCTGAAGGCCGTCGCCTCGGTCGTCGACGAGCTCGGACCCGCCGTCGAGGGCGTCGAGGCGAGCGAGCAGCGCATCGTCGACGAGATCCTCATCGAGGCGGACGGCAGCGAGAACAAGTCGCGCGCGGGTGCGAACGCGATCCTCGGCGTCTCGCTCGCCGTCGCGAAGGCCGCCGCCGACAGCGCGGACCTGCCCCTCTTCCGGTACCTGGGCGGCCCCAATGCGCACGTCCTGCCGGTGCCGCTCTTCAACGTCATCAACGGCGGCGAGCACGCCGACAACGGCATCGACTTCCAGGAGTTCTTCCTCGCGCCCATCGGCGCCGACACCTACCGCGAGTCGCTGCGCTGGGGCACCGAGGTGTACCACGTCCTCAAGGGCGAGCTGAAGGCCGCGGGCTTCGCGACCGGCCTGGGCGACGAGGGCGGCTTCGCGCCCGACCTCCCCAGCAACCGCGAGGGCCTCGACTTCCTCATCCAGGCGATCGAGAAGGCGGGCTTCACCCCCGGCAAGGACATCGCGGTGGGCCTCGACGTCGCGGCGACCGAGTTCTTCGACGACGGCGTGTACACGGTCGAGGGCAAGGCCTGGTCGGCCGAGAAGCTCACCGACTACTTCGCGGATCTCGTCGACAGCTACCCGATCGTCACGATCGAGGACGCCCTCGCCGAGGACGACTGGGACGCGTGGAAGGCGCTCACCGACAAGATCGGCTCGAAGGTGCAGCTCGTCGGCGACGACCTGTTCGTCACCAACCCGACGCGCCTGCAGAAGGGCATCGACCTCGGCGTCGCGAACGCGCTCCTGGTCAAGGTGAACCAGATCGGCACGCTCTCCGAGACGCTCGATGCGATCGCGCTCGCGACGCAGAACGGCTACCGCTCGATGCTTTCGCACCGTTCGGGCGAGACGGAGGACACCACGATCGCCGACCTCTCGGTCGCGGTGAACTGCGGCCAGATCAAGACCGGCGCGCCCGCTCGCAGCGAGCGCGTCGCGAAGTACAACCAGCTCCTGCGCATCGAGGAGGAGCTCGGCGACGCCGCCGTGTTCGCCGGCCGCTCGGCGTTCCCGCGCTTCAAGGGCTGAGTCGCCGACATCCGTTCAGAGGAGGGCTGCGCAGCGCATCACGCCGCGCAGCCCTCCCATTTCACGCGTCGGCGATGCCAGATTAGAACGCATGAAGTACCTCGTTCTGATCGCCCTGACCGTGGTCCTTCCGATCATCTTCGGAGTCTCCGAAGCGGTGAGCACGGGCGGCGACGCCATCCTGATCCTCGGCAAGTGGTGGGTGTTCTGGGGCATCGGCGCGCGACTGGCCGGCGCCGGGCTCATGCAGCTGCTGAACCCCTCGTTCACGACCAAGATCCTCGGCACGGCGCAGCCGACCGGATCGGAGCTGCAGGTCGTGCGCGAACTGGGCGCGGCGAACGTCGGCATGGGCCTGGCCGGACTCCTCGCGCTCGTGCAGGACTGGTTCGTGCCGGCCGGTCTCGCCGGGGGCGTCTTCCTGCTCATCGCGGGCATCATGCACGTCGCCAAGCGAGGCAAGGGCGCGTACGAGACGCTCGCCACGTGGACCGACCTGCTCGTCGCCGTCGTGTACGCGGTGTCGGCGGTGTGGTTCACGATCCACACACTGAGCTGACGAACGCGGCCCGCGCCGCCCGGCTCGCGACACTCGGCGCCCGGGCGGCATCCGCTGCGCGCGCTCCACGTACGATCGAGGAGCAGCCTCGCGAGGATCGCGAACGTGTCGTAGGGGGGATCGTCCACTGTGAAGACGACGGCTCGGCCTTCCCGCCCCGTCGGGACGCGCCGTGCGCCCCGAAAGCCCGTCGACGTGCGGGCGTGGCTCGGCGGCATCCGCTTCTCGGGTTTCATGGCGATCATGCTCGGCCTCGTCGTGCTCGCCGCGTTCGTGCTCGTGCCCACGGTCGGCACGTACGTCGATCAGCGCCAGCAGATCGCGGCTCTGCAGCAGGCGGTGCAGGCCACCGAGGAGGAGGTCGCCGCGCTCGAGACGCAGCGCGACCGGTTCGACGACCCCGCCTACATCACCGCGCAGGCCCGGGAGCGGCTCTACTACGTGCGTCCGGGCGAGGTCGTGTACCTCGTCGACAACGACCTTCCCGATGAGCTCCTGCCGCGTGAGCAGGAGCCCGTGAGCGACGACGTCGAGGTCACGCGCGCCGACTGGATGGCGCAGTTCGTGCGGACGCTCACCGAGGCCGGCATCGCGCAGACCGTCGCCCCGATCACGATCGGCGTGCCCGACAAGCCCGATCCCGATGAGACGGATGCCACGCCCGCGCCCTGACCTCGGGTGACCCCCGTCCTCGCCAGCGTCCGCTCAGCCCGGAACGGTACCCTGGGCGCCGTGACCACGCCGCCGTTCCCGCCCGTGTCCGAGGTCGACCTCGACGTGCTCCGCGAGCAGCTGGGCCGGCCCGCGCGCGGCGTCGTGGGCATCGCCGCTCGGTGCGTGTGCGGCAACCCGACCGTGGTGGCGACCGCGCCGCGACTGCCCGACGGCACGCCTTTTCCGACGTTCTACTACCTCACGCACCCGGCGGCCAAGGCGGCCATGTCGGCGCTCGAGGCCGACCACGTCATGCGCGAGCTGAACGACGAGCTCGCCGAAGACGAAGAGCTGCGCGCCCGCTACCGGGCCGCGCACGAGGCGTACCTGCGCGATCGCGCGCACTTCGGCGAGGTTCCCGAGATCGAGGGCATCTCGGCGGGAGGCATGCCGACGCGCGTCAAGTGCCTGCACGCGGTCGCCGGCCACGCGCTCGCGGCCGGTCCGGGGGTGAATCCCATCGGCGACCGCGCGCTCGAGCTCGCATCGTGGTCGCCCGACCGCTGCGTCTGCGCGACGCCCGGACCGAACCTGGGCGGGGCCGCGTGACACGCTCGACGCGCGTCATGGCGCGCGCGGCGGCCGCGGTCGTCGCGCTCGCGGTGCTGGTCGCGCCGTCCGCGGCGGCCGGGGCATCGACGGATGCCGCGGCGTCCGTCATGGGCTCCACCGCAGGTCTCCACGCTGTCGCCCCGCCGACGGAGACCCCCGAGGCGGACGCCGAGGACCCGGTCCGCGCCGCGGAGTACTGGCTCGACGACTACGGCATCCGCGAGGCGTGGGCGACCACGCGCGGTGCGGGCGTGCGCATCGCGATCATCGACACGGGTATCGGGCGCGGCCCGGTCGAGTTCCAGGGCGCCGTCGTGGGCGGCACGGATGTGTCGGGCGTCGGCACGGATGACGGACGCACGCCCATCGGCGCGGTCGACGCGAGCCACGGCAGCTGGGTCGCCTCGCTCGCGGCGGGGCGGGGGACGGGCCCCGACACGGGCATGATCGGCGTCGCCCCCGAGGCCGAGCTGCTGTCCATCTCGGTCGGGTTCGGGGCGTCCGCACCCGTTCCGTTCACGGAGCAGATCGCGGAGGCCATGGTGTGGGCCGTCGACCACGGCGCCGACATCATCAACCTCTCACTCACCACGAACACACCCGACTGGGACCGCAGCTGGGACGACGCTTTCCTCTACGCGTACGAGAACGACGTCGTGGTCGTCGTCGCGGCGGGGAACAGGGGGAGCGGCACGACGCGCGTCGGCGCCCCGGCGACGATCCCCGGCGTGCTGACGGTCGGCGGCGTCGATCCCGCGGGCCGCGCCAGCGTCAACGCCTCGACGCAGGGCATCACGATCGGGGTGTCGGCGCCGAGCGAGGACCTGCTCGGCGTCTCGGCCGACGGACGGCTCGTGCAGTGGGACGGCACGAGCGGCGCGGCCCCGATCGTGGCGGGCATCGCGGCGCTCGTGCGGGCGGCGCATCCGGACCTCGACGCGGCGAACGTCATCAACCGCATCATCCGCACGGCGCGCCCGCCGGCCGGCGATCGCGACCTGCCCGATCTGCTCTACGGGTACGGGCTCGTCGACGCAGCGGCGGCTGTGTCGGCCAACGTGCCGCGCGTGTCGGAGAATCCGATGGGCAGCCTGGAGGAGTGGATCCGGCTGTACCGGCGCGCCGAGGCGACGCCCGCCCCGACGCCCACCGAGGCGGTCGTGACGGTGCCGCCGCTGCCCTCGGCGGACGAGGCGCCGCCCGAGACGTCACCGCTGCTGCCGTCGTCCGATACGCTCCTCTACGGCACCCTGCCGCTGCTGGGTGTGACTGCCGCGGGTATACTTGTTGCGCTCGGCGTCACCGCAGCTGTCCGACGCATCCGTATGGCGTCCCGGACGCCACGCCGCTGACTCAGGAGGAGTTCTCCCCACCGTGACGAACACCGTGCCCAAGATCCTCATCGTCGGTGGCGGCTACGCAGGCTTCTACACGGCGTGGAAGCTCGAGAAGCATCTCCGCAAGGGCGAGGCAGAGGTCACCATCGTCGACCCGCTGCCGTACATGACCTACCAGCCGTTCCTCCCCGAGGTCGCGGCCGGTTCGATCGAGGCCCGTCACTCTGTGGTCGCCCTGCGCCGTCACCTCAAGCGCACGAACGTGCTCGCCGCGAAAGTCACCGGCATCGAGCACGCCCGCAAGGTCGCGACGATCACCCCGATCGCGGGCGACCCGTTCGAGTTCGAGTACGACCACATCGTCGTGACCGCCGGTTCCGTGTCGCGCACGTTCCCGATCCCGGGCATCGCCGACAACGCGATCGGCCTCAAGACGATCGAAGAGGCCGTCGCGATCCGCGACCGCCTCATGTCGAACTTCGACAAGGCGTCGGTGCTCCCTCCCGGTCCCGAGCGCGACCGGCTGCTCACGACGGTCGTCATCGGCGGCGGCTTCGCGGGCATCGAGGTGTTCGCCGAGCTGCGCTCGCTCGCGTCGGCGCTCGTCTCGAGCTACCCGGAGCTCTCGTTCGAAGACACGCATTTCCACCTCATCGAGGCGATGGGCCGCATCATGCCCGAGGTCTCGCTCAAGACGAGCGAATGGGTTCTGAAAGATCTCGCGAAGCGCGGTGCCATGGTGCACCTCGACACGCAGGTCACCGGCGCGGTCGACGGCAACGTCGAGCTGTCGACGGGCGAGGTCATCCCGAGCGACCTCATCATCTGGACCGCGGGCGTCATGGCGAACCCGACCGTCGTGCGCGGCAGCGACCTCCCCGTCGAGGAGCGCGGCCGCATCCTGACGCGCGCCGACCTGCGCGTCGGCACCGACGAAGAGATCGTGCAGGGCGCGTGGGCGGCCGGCGACGTCTCGGCGGTGCCCGACCTCTCGGGCGGCGGCGTCGGCGGCTACTGCGTGCCGAACGCCCAGCACGCGGTGCGCCAGGCGAAGCTCCTCGCGAAGAACCTCACGGCGGTGCTCCGCGGCGAGCTGCCGCGCGAGTATTACCACAAGAACCTCGGCGCGGTGGCAGGCCTCGGCCTCTACAACGGCGTGTTCCAGTCCGGCAACCTCGCACTGAAGGGCTTCGTGGCGTGGCTCGCCCACCGCGGCTACCACGGCCTCGCGATGCCGTCGTGGGAGCGCAAGTGGCGCGTGCTGTGGGGCTGGTGGAACAACCTGTGGCTGGGTCGCGATCTCGTGAACCTCTCCACGGTGCAGAACCCGCGCTACGTGTTCGAGGAATACGCCGCGCGTCCGCGCCCGCAGGTCGTCGCAAACCCGGCCGACGACAAGCCGGCGAAGAAGGCGGCGAAGGGCGAGAAGGTCGCCGCGTCGCGCTGAGCGCGCGCATCCGTCTCTCTCATCGGCACCGCCCGCTTCGCACTAAGGTGAGCACGTCGCCGTGATCCGGCGCGCCCCCGTAGCCCAACCGGCAGAGGCAGGCGGCTTAAACCCGCTCCAGTCTGGGTTCGAATCCCAGCGGGGGCACGCGTTCATGCGGCTCGAGGGACGGGAGGATCGATGATGGGCGACGAGACCACCGCTTCCGGGACGATCGCGGCCGTCGTGTCGCGCGCCGGCGGCTCGATCGACGGGCCGGAGAGCCTTGTGGATGCGACCATCCCGGCGCCCGGCGACCCGACCGGGCACGACCTGCTCGTGGACGTGAGAGCCGTCTCGGTGAATCCGGTCGACGTCAAGAGGCGTGCCGCGGGAGCCGCGGGTCAGGAACGCGTCCTGGGGTGGGACGCCGCCGGCACCGTCGTCGCGGTGGGCGACGAGGTCACCCTCTTCCAGCCCGGAGATGAGGTCTTCTACGCGGGAAGCATCGACCGGCCCGGCTCCTACGCTCGTCGACAGCTCGTCGACGAGCGCATCGTCGGCCGCAAGCCCACGACCCTCGACTTCGCTCACGCCGCGGCTCTGCCGCTCACATCGCTGACCGCGTGGGAGGCGCTGTTCGACAAGCTCCGCTTCGATGCCGAGTCGACCGGATCGATGCTCGTGCTCGGCGCCGCGGGGGGAGTGGGCTCGATCCTCATCCAATTCGTCAAAGAGCTCACGGGCGTCCGCGTGCTCGCGTCGGCATCTCGCCCCGAGTCACGTCAATGGGTCGAGTCTCTCGGCGCCGACGTGATCCTCGATCATCACGCCCCCGACTTCGAGCAGCAGATCCTCGATGCCGCTCCCGTCGGCGTGGACTACGTGTTCACGGCACAGAGCAGGGGCCGCATCCCCCTCTTCACGAAGGTCGTGCGCCCGTTCGGGCAGATCGTCGCGATCGACGACGAACGCGACCTCGACCTTTTCGCGCTGAAGGACAAGGCGATCTCGTGGCACTGGGAGGCGATGTTCGCACGGTCTCGACACAACTGGGACCCCATCGCGCAGCACCGAATCCTCGAGAGCATCGCCGAGCTCATCGAAGCCGGCCGCCTCCGCTCGACGCTCACCCGGACGCTGTCGCCGGTGAACGCCGCGAACCTGCGTGAGGCGCATCGCATCATCGAGTCCGGACGCGCGGTGGGCAAGATCGTCGTGGCGCAGCCCGACTGAACCGCGAGAGTCGGCGCACCGAGCTCAGTGCGCTCGCGGAGCCGCCCCGTAGAGCGCGTGGTCGACGAGCCGCGGCACGAGCGTCTCGTCGAAGGGCACCTTGAGCACGAGCAGCCGGTGATAGCAGGCGCCCCACAGCTGGTCGACGATCACGTCGAGGTCGGCGTCCTCGCGCAGCTGCCCCTCCTGCTGGGCCTCTTGCAGGCGCACGCGTGCGAGCTCGCGACGCGGTTGCGCGTACAGCTCCGCCCATGCGCGGGCGACCTCGGGGTCGATCTGCGCCGCTCCGATCAGCTCTGAGACCGGGGCGGCCGCACCTTCTACGGTGATCCATCGCACGAACGCGGTGAGCTGCGCGATGAGGTCCGCACGGATGTCGCCCGTGTCGGGGAACGTCAACACGGGTGCGCTCTCGGCGAAGTACGCCTCTGCGGCCAGGACACCGGGGGAGGGCCACCACTTGTAGAGCGTGACCTTGCTCGCGCCCGACTCGCGGGCGACCCGGTCGAACGTCACCGCCCGAAGACCCTCGTGCAGCAGCAGGTGACCCGCTGCGGCGAGCACCTCGGCGCGAACCTCGGCGGCGGGTCGCCGACCGCGACCGCGTCGTGGACGGGCCGGAACCTCTTCTTCGGTCATGCGCGCTCCCGCGTTCGCTGTATGTGAACCAGATGTACATTTCGGAACATCGGACGTAATGTACATGTTGTTCATATGGTAACGAAAGGACCAGATATGACCAGCACCAACGACCGTGTCGCGATCGTGACCGGAGGTTCCGGAGGGATCGGCCGCGCCTCCGCGCTTCGACTCGCCTCCGACGGGGTCGCGGTCGTCGTGCACTTCCACGGCAACAAGGCGCGCGCCGACGAGACCGTCGCCGCGATCACCGCGCAGGGCGGCCGCGCCATCGCCGTCGGCGGTGACATCGCCGAGGAGCAGACAGCCGCAGAGCTGTTCGACGCGGCGGAGCGCGAGTTCGGCGGCGTCGACGTGCTCGTCCACACCGCCGGCATCATGCCGCTCTCGCCGATCGCCCAGCTCGATCTCGACGAGTTCGACCGCATCCACCGCGTCAACGTGCGCGGCACGTTCGTCGTCGACAAGCTCGCAGCCCAGCGCATCCGCCCGGGCGGGGCGATCATCAACTTCTCCACGTCGATCACGCGGCTGCAGGCGCCGACCTACGGCGCATACGCCGCGTCCAAGGGCGCCGTCGAGGCCATCGCGCTGATTCTCGCGCGCGAGCTGCGCGGGCGCGACATCACCGTCAACACGGTCGCCCCCGGTCCCACCGCGACGCCGCTGTTCCTCGACGGCAAGAGCCCCGAGCTCATCGAGCAGATCGCACGCAACAACCCGTTCGAGCGGCTGGGCACGCCCGAGGACATCGCCGAGACGGTCGCGTTCCTCGCCGGACCCGCGCGCTGGATCAACGGGCAGACCATCTTCGTCAACGGCGGCGCCGCGTAGGGCCGCATCCGCCGAGAAGCAGACATGCGAACCCTCCATCACCGCACATCGATGCGCGCGAGCGTCGCGGCAGCGGCCCTCGTGAGCCTCAGCCTCGCCCTCGCGGGCTGCACCATCGGGGCATCCGTTTCACCCACCACACCGCGGCCGCAGGCCACCGCCGGTGCGGACCCGACTCCTCGACCCGGATCCATCGCGTCACTCGGCGAACCCGAGGAGCTGACGACGGGACTCGAGGCCCCGTGGGGACTCACGTTCCTCCCCGACGGGTCGGCGCTGGTTTCGGAGCGCATCAGCGGCCGCATCCTGCGCATCCCCGCCGGCGGCGGCGAGGCCGAGCCGGTCGGCATCGTCCCCGGAGTGGAGGTCTCGTCCGAGGGCGGTCTGCCGGGCATCGTCGCGTCACCGGAGTTCGCCGCGGACCGCACCGTCTTCGCATCCGTCTCGGGCGCCGATCAGAACCGGATCGTCGCGCTCACGATCGACGAAGACTTCGGTTCGCTCACGCTCGACCGCATGCTGCTCGACGGCATCCAGACCGCCGACCGGCATCACGGCGGCCGACTCGCGATCGGGCCCGACGGTCACCTGTGGATCGGGACCGGCGACGCGTTCGAACCCGAGAACGCCGCGACCGACGACTCGCTCAACGGCAAGATCCTGCGGATCGCGACCGACGGATCCGTTCCGGAAGACAATCCGGATGCCTCGCCGATCTACTCGAGCGGTCATCGCAACGTGCAGGGGCTCGCGTTCGGACCAGACGGCACCGCGTACGCGTCGGAGCTCGGCCACCGCACGTGGGACGAAGTGAACGTCCTGCGGCCGGGCGAGGACTACGGGTGGCCCGAGACCGAGGGCATCGCCGGCGACACGGGCATGCCTCCGATCGCGACGCTCCACCCCGACGACGCGAGCCCCTCGGGCATGGCGTACGCCGCGGGTTCCCTGTGGATCGGCGCGCTCGGCGGTCAGCGGCTGTGGCAGCTGCCGGTGGACGGCGGCACCGCGATCGCCGACCCGATCGAGCACTTCGTCGGCGAGTACGGGCGCATCCGCACGGTCGAGGTGGCGCCCGATGGTGCGCTGTGGCTCATCACGTCGAACACCGACCGCGCCACGTGGGGCGGCACCGACCCGCGACCCGGCGACGATCGCATCCTGCGCGTCCCCATCGTGCGGGCCGGGGCGTGAGCGGGTGCCCGGGCGTCGCGGCACGCCCGGGCACCGCCGCCGAATCGGAATCCGATCGCTCATCGCCCTAGGCTGGGGCCATGTGCTCGCATCCGAAGCGGCGACGATGACGCTGGATCTGCTTTCCGCACCAGAGGCGACGCAGCCGTGGGGCGATGCCGCGGCCTATTGGCGATCGATGACGGATGCCGTCGCCGACGTCTCCGGCCCGGTCGCGGCGATCAACGTGTCGGCGCTGCGCTTCAACGCACTCGACATGGTCGTCCGCTCCGCCGGGGTTCCGATTCGCGTCGCGAGCAAATCCGTGCGCGTGCGCGAGGTCATCGACGCGACGCTCGACATCGCCGGCTACCGCGGGATCCTCGCGTTCACGCTGCCCGAGGCGCTGTGGCTCGCCGAGACGCACGACGACGTCGTGCTCGGCTACCCGACGGCCGACCGCGCCGCGATCGCCGCCCTGACCACCGACGAGGACGCCGCAGAACGCGTCACGCTCATGGTCGACGACCTCGCCCAGCTCGACCTCGTCGACGCGGTCGCCCCGCCCGGGGAGCGCCCCGAGATCCGGGTCGCGATCGAGGCGGATGCGTCGTGGCGCGCACCTGGTCTGGGCCACATCGGTGTGCGGCGGTCGCCCCTGCACGGTCCCGCCGACGTCGCCAACCTTGCTCGCGCGATCGCCGCGCGGCCGGGATTCCGGCTCGTCGGGCTCATGATGTACGAGGCGCAGATCGCCGGACAGGGCGACGCCACGGGATCGGGTGACGCCGTCGTCCGGTGGATGCAGCGCCGCTCCGCACACGAGCTGCTCGAGCGTCGCGCGGCCGTCGTGGCAGCGCTGCGCGACATCGCGCCGCTGGAGTTCGTGAACGGCGGCGGGACGGGCTCGCTGGAGCTCACGGCATCCGATCAGTCCGTCACCGAGGTGACCGCCGGAAGCGGCCTGCTCGCCGGGCACCTGTTCGACGGCTATCGCGCGTTCGACCCGGCGCCCGCGGCGGCGTTCGCGCTCGAGGTCGTGCGAAAGCCCGCGTCCGACATCGCGACGGTGCTCGGCGGCGGATGGATCGCGTCGGGACCGGCGCTCGCGTCGCGTCAGCCGAAGCCGGTGTGGCCCGCGGGACTCGCGACGCTGCCGCGCGAGGCGGCCGGCGAGGTGCAGACGCCGCTGCATGGCGAGGCTGCGCGGGATCTGCGGGTCGGGGACCGTGTGTGGTTCCGGCACGCGAAGAGCGGCGAGCTCGCGGAGCGCGTCGATCGATACCTACTCGTGGACGACGGTGCGGTCGTCGGGGAGGTTCCGACCTATCGAGGAGAGGGCAAGACGTTCCTGTGACACGACTCGGCGGTGCATGGCAGAACTGGGCGCGATCGGTGTCGATCCGTCCCCAGCGCATCGAGTTCCCCCGGACGGTGGGAGCGGTGCGGCGCGCGGTGCAGTCCGCGGCGGCGCGCGGGCTGCGCGTCAAGGCGGTCGGCTCGGGGCACAGCTTCACCGCGATCGCCGCGGCCCCGGGGGTGCTCCTCGATCTCACCGACCTCTCCGGAATCGTCGACGTCGACCGCGAACGGTCGCGCGTGCGCCTGCTCGCGGGCACCCGCCTCCACCGGATCCCGTCGCTTCTGGCCCCGTACGGGCTCGCGATGCAGAACCTCGGCGACATCGACCGTCAGTCGATCTCGGGCGCCATCTCGACGGGGACCCACGGAACGGGCGCTCGCTTCGGCGGCATCGCGACGCAGGTCGTGGGGGCAACGCTCGTGACCGCCGACGGCGAGCTTCTCACCGTCGATGAGAACGAGAACCCCGAGCTGCTGCCCGCCGTCGCCCTCGGGCTGGGCGCCCTCGGGGTGCTCGTCGACGTCACGATCCAGTGCGTGCCCGCGTTCGTACTGCACGCCGTCGAGCGCCCCGAGCCCCTGGGCGACGTGCTCGATTCGCTCGACGAGCGGGCCGAGGGATCCGATCACTTCGAGTTCTACTGGTTCCCGCACACCGAGCGGGCCATGACCAAGACCAACACGCGCCTGCCCGAGAGCGCACCGCGGCATCCGCTGTCGCCCGTCGGCAAATGGGTCGACGACACGCTCGTCGGGAGCGCGCTGCACCAGGTGGCGTGCAGCGTGGCGCGGATGCTGCCTGCCACCGTGCCCGCGATCAACGGCACGTCCGTGCGCGTGTGGGGCGATCGCGAGTTCACCGACCTGTCGCACCGCGTGTTCGCGACGAGCCGCACCGTGCGGTTCCGCGAGATGGAGTATGCGCTTCCGGCGGAGAAGGTCCGGTCCGCGTTCGACGCGCTGCGGGTGCTGATCGACGAGCGCGGCTGGCGCATCTCGTTCCCCGTCGAGGTGAGGTTCGCCGCAGCCGACCAGCTCTGGATGTCGACCGCGCACGGCCGCGACAGCGGCTACATCGCGGTGCACCGCTATTGGCGCGAGGACCCGACGGAGTACTTCGAGGCGGTCGAGGAGATCATGGTCGCCCACGGCGGCCGTCCGCACTGGGGCAAGATGCACACTCTCGATGCGGGAGTGCTGCGCGAGCGCTACCCGCGCTTCGACGACTTCGTCGGACTGCGCGACCGGCTCGACCCGAACCGCATGTTCCAGAACGCGTATCTCGAACGCGTGCTCGGTGAGTAACGACTGGGAGTAACGGTCCGGGCCCGGTGGCGACGGGGACACGCCGCTAGGATGACGGTGATACGAACGGAGTCACAGGTATGTGGGAATGGCTGATCCCGGTTCTCATCGTGGTCGCGCTCGTCGTCATCGTCGGAATCTACCTGTGGGCGACGTACAACTCGCTCGTGCAGCTGAACGTCCGGGTCGATGAGGCATGGAGCGACATCACGGTCCAGCTCAAGCGAAGGGCCGATCTGCTCCCGAACCTCATCGAGGCGGTCAAGGGCTACGCGGCGCATGAGAAGGCGGTCTTCGAGAACGTCACGCGAGCGCGCGCCGAGACGCTGAGTGCGTCCGGACCGGCCGAGGCGGGAGTCGCAGAAGGGCACATGCAGCAGGCGCTCAAGTCGCTGTTCGCCGTGGCGGAGGCCTACCCGCAGCTGCAGGCGAGCCAGAACTTCCTCCAGCTGCAGCAGGCGATCGTCGACACCGAAGACAAGATCCAGGCATCGCGTCGGTTCTACAACGGCGGCGTGCGCGAGCTGAACACGAAGATCAAGGTCTTCCCGAACAACCTGTTCGCGCGCAACCTCGGCTTCCACGAGCGGGAGTTCTTCGAGGTGGTCGACGGCGCCGCCATCTCGGAGCCGCCGCGCGTCCAGTTCTGACGCGTGTACTCCGCGATAGCCCGCAACAAGCGGAACACGTGGTTCATCCTCATCGCGTTCATCCTGCTGCTGGGCGCGATCGGCCTGCTCGCGGGTTGGCTGATGAACAACAACTGGTGGGTGACGGCGTTCGTCCTGATCTTCGCCGCGGGCTACGCGGCGTTCCAGTACTTCTTCGCTGACCGTGAGGCGATCGCGATGTCGGGCGCGGTCGAAGTGGGCCGCGAGGACGCGCCGCGCTACTACCGGCTCGTCGAGAACCTGTGCATCACGACGGGCACGCCGATGCCCAAGCTGTACGTCGTCGACGATCCGGCGCCGAATGCGTTCGCCATGGGGCGCAAGCCCGAAGAGGCGTCCATCACGGTGACCACGGGCCTCTTCGAGCTCATGACCGACCGCGAGCTCGAGGGCGTCCTCGCGCATGAGCTGGGGCATATCCGCAATTACGACATCCGGGTGTCGCTCATCGTGTTCGGCCTCGTCGTCGCCGTCGGGATCCTCGCCGACATCCTCCTGCGCGTCGCGTTCTTCGGCGGCGGCCGCCGGGGCGGCAACAACCAGGCGCAGATCATCTTCCTGCTGTTCGGCGTGGTCGCGGCGATCGTGGCGCCGCTGCTCGCCGGGGTCGTGCAGGCGGCGATCTCGCGACAGCGCGAATACCTCGCGGATGCCACGAGCGCCATGACCACGCGCGACCCGGACGGGCTCGCATCGGCGCTCGCGAAGCTCGAGCAGTACGGTCGACCCTTGCGGAGGGCCAACACCTCGATGGCGCACCTGTGGATCTCGGACCCGCTGCGGCCCGGTGCGCTGTCGCGCCTGTTCGCGACGCATCCGCCGATCCCGCAGAGGATCGAGCGCCTGCAGACCATGGGCGGTCGCTTCTGACCGTTGCGTCCGCGTCGGATGCCCGCGCTAGGGTCGCGGGATGACTCATCGTCTGTCGCGTGACGAGGCCCGCCGCATCGCGATCCGGGCCCAGCTGCTGACGGCCGAGCGGCCCGCGGGCATCGTCGAGACGATCGACGCGCTGACCATCGTCAACATCGAGCCCACCGCCGCGATCGCGCCGAGCGCCGACCACGTCCTGTGGAGCCGGCTCGGGTGGCCGTACGACCCCGCAGATCTGGCACGCCTCGTCGAAGAGGACCGTGCGATCTTCGAGTGGGGCGGCTTCTATCGCACGATGGCCGATCTGCCTCTGCTCATCCCCGAGATGCGCAAACGACCGCAATCACGCGAAGCGCGTGAGTGGCTCGCGGCGAACGACCGGTTCCGCCGCGACATCCTCGACCGGCTGCGCGCCGACGGCCCGCTTCGTCCGGCCGACATCCCCGACACGGCGCAGGTCTCGTGGCGCTCCTCCGGCTGGACGAACAACCGCAATACGCTCCAGATGCTCGAGATGCTCGTGCTGCGCGGCGAGGTCGCGATCTCGGGACGCGACGCGAAGGGACGCCTCTTCGACCTCGCCGAGCGCGTGTACCCCGCCGATGTGCCCGAGCTCTCCGACGAAGACGCGGCGCGCGAGCGCGCCGAGCGGCGCCTCGGATCGCTCGGCATCGCGCGTGCGCGCAGCGTGAGCCAGCCCATCGAGCCCATCGACGTCGGCACGGTCGGCGAGGAGGCGGTCATCGACGGCATCGACGGCCGCTGGCGCCTCGACCCGGCGGCGCTCGACGGCCTCGACGATGTGACGCCCCGTACCGCGCTCCTCTCCCCCTTCGATCGGCTCGTGTTCGACCGCAAGCGGCTCGAGGAGCTGTTCGGCTACGAGTACCTGCTCGAGATGTACAAGCCCGCCGCCAAGCGGCGGTGGGGCTACTTCGCGCTCCCGATCCTGCACGGGGATCGGTTCGTCGGGAAGCTCGACGCGAAGGCCGACCGCAAGGCGGGTGTGCTGCGCGTCAACGCGATCCACGAGGACGAGCCGTTCACGGCCGAGATCGCCGAGGGCGTGCAGGCCGAGATCCGCGATCTCGCGCGGTGGCTGGGGCTCGAGGTGCAGGGCGTCGCCGTCGCGTGATCAGCCGACGGCGAGCACCATCTCGTCGCCTTCGAACGACACCGTTCCGCGCAGCGCCCAGTCGTCGGCGCGGTACGTGAACGACGCCGTGGCTCCGTCGCGCGTCGTGCCCGTCGCTGTGGCGACCACGACGCCCCCGGTCGCGTCGAACGCCGTCGCCTCGGGGGAGAGGGTGAGCTGCGGCATCCGCTCTATGCGGAACGCGATCGAATCGAGGGTCGCGAGATCCGCTGCCCACGGCACGCGCAGGCCGCAGCTGGCCGGCACAGCGTCGGCGAGCTCGGCACACGCCCGCGCGTACTCTTCGACCTGCGCCTGCGCGCGCTCGGTCGCCTGAGGCGAGACGGATGCCTCGACCACCGCGTCCGCGGTGTCGCCCGGCAGCACGACGACGATCGTCTCGCCCTCCAGCAGCCCGCGTGGGGCGGGCGCGACCGCGTACTGCGCCGGGAGAAGCGGGTACGGCTCTCCCGCCGGGAAGACGACGTCGCCGACGGCGACCGAGTCCCCGATCGTCGTCGTGGCCGCCAGCGTGCCGAGGGCGTCGAGGTCGATCCGCCAGCCGTCGGGCGTCTCGACGAGTCCGAAGGCGGCGTCGCGCGGCTCATCCGCGAGTTCGAACCTCACCTCGGCGCGCGCCGAGCCTTCGTCGCCCGCCGACACGCTCTCGATCGTCCACGACTCGAGCGTCGCGGCGGCAGCGTCATAGGCGTCGGCGATGTCGGCCGCATCCGCTTCATGATCGACGACGAGCTCCACCGCTCGTGTGCCGTCACGTGCTTCGAGGGCTGCGAGGAACTCGCGCGCGACATCCTCCGGCCCCGTGGGGGCGCTCGGCCGCGCAAGTACCCACCACAGCGTCGCGCTCGCGGCGACGGCGACGACCGCGCCGGCGGCGATGCCGATGACGGCTCCTCGTGTCACGCCTCAACGCTAGCGGTCGGCTCATCGGGTGCGAGCGCCACAGTCTCGCGCAGGCCCGCTTCATGGCGCGACGCCTCGGGAAGCACCCTCGTGAGGTCGTCGGTCGCGTCGCCCCACCGCGAGACCGAGATGGACTCGAGGCCCTGCCACCGCGCCGCCGCGCGCAGCTCGTCGGCGAGGCGCTCGGCCGCGTGGTCGGGTGCGCCATGCTCCCACCATGCCGACTGGACGAGCAGCGTCGACGCGGCCCGGTCGGCCTTCAGATCGACGCGGCCCACGAGGTCGTCGCCCACGAGCACGGGCAGCGAGTAGTACCCGTATCGCCGCTTGGGCGCCGGCGTGTAGATCTCGATGCGGTACTCGAATCCGAACAGGCGCTCGGCGCGATCGCGGAACCACACGACCGGATCGAACGGGGTGAGGATCGCCGTCGCGTCGACGCCGCGCGGGATCGTCGCGTCACGGTGGAGCCACGCCTTGGCCGGTCGCCCCGCAGTCATCCATCCTTCGACCGTCACGGGCGTGAGCTCGCCCGCGTCTTCGAGGTCGCGGATCGAGGCGACGACGCGGGGGCGGTCGCGGATGCGCCAGTAGTCGGCGATGTCGGATGCTGTGGCGACCCCGTACGCACGCGCGGCGCGGCGCACGAGCTCGCGGATCGCGTCGTCGCGCGGCACCGACCACTCGAGCGCTGCGCGCGGGAGGACGTCGGCGGCGAGCCCGTACGTGCGCTCGAACCCCCGTCGGCCCGCGATCGCCACCTCGCCGAACATCCACAGGTGCTCGAGCGCCTCCTTGACCACATCCCAGTCCCACCACGGCCCGCGCGCCTTGCGCTTCGCGCCTCGCTCGATCTGGGCGGGACGCAGAGGCCCGCGCGCGGCGAGCTCGGAGCGGACCCACTCGACGGTCTCGCGGTTGCGCGCGAACCAGGTGTCGTCGCCGCCGTACTTCGCGCGCATGTCGTCCATGCGGAACCGGAACAGCCCCCAATCCTCGGCGGGGATGAAGGCCGCGACGTGTGCCAAGTACTCGACGTACGGAGCGCGGCGGGAGAACAGGAGCCGGTCGAGGGCTTTCTGGTCGTACGGGCCGAGCCGGGAGAACAGCGGAAGGTAGTGCGACCGCGCGAAGACGTTGACCGAGTCGATCTGCAGCGTGTGCATCCGTCGCAGTGTCGTGTTGAGCAGGCGCGTGCCGGGCGCCTCGGGACGCGCGCGTTTGAAGCCCTGCGCGGCGAGGGCGACGCGGCGCGCCTCAGAGGCGCTCAGGGAGCCGTTCACCCGCGTCAGCCTAGACCCCGGCTCCGACACGACTTCGGGCGCCTCACGCACCGGACACGCGCCCGCGCGCCCGTAGACTGGCGGGATGAGCGGCCCAGACGACAAGGCCCGCGGAGGGATCTTCGACGCGATCCGCGACCGCAGCCGGGTGGTTTCCACAGAGCTGTCGCCGACCATTCCACGCGGGCTCCGCATCGCGACCGCGTACTCCTGGCGCTTCCTCGTCGTCGCCGCGGCGATCGGCGTGGGCATATGGCTCGTGATCCAGCTGCGGCTCCTGGTCGTCCCCCTGCTCATCGCGATCCTCGTGACGGCCCTCCTCTGGCCGGCGTTCTCCTGGATGCTGCGTCACCGCGTGCCGAAGTGGCTCGCGATCGTCATCGTCGTCGTCGGGACGCTCGCGGTCGTCACCGGCCTGCTGTGGCTGGCCGTGTGGCAGATCACGCGCCAGTGGTCCGACGTGCAGGCGCGCACGATCGAGGCGACCGAGCAGCTCCGGCAGTACCTGATCGACGGCCCCCTGCATCTCACAGCCGAGCAGATCGACGACCTGCTCGCGCAGGCGGGCGCGCTCATCCAGGAGCAGGCCGAGCTGCTGTGGTCCGGCGCCCTCGCGATCGGCTCGACCGTCGGGCACGTGGCCACGGGCACCCTGCTCGCCCTGTTCATCCTGCTGACGCTCCTCGCCGACGGCCCCGGCATCTGGCGCTGGACCCTGCGGCTCTTCCCGCAGAAGGCGCGCCCCGCGGCCGACGCCTCCGCACGCGCGGGCTGGGTCACCGTCGTCAACTACGCGCGCACGCAGCTCCTCGTCGCGACGATCGACGCGATCGGCATCGGGCTCGGCGCCTTCCTGCTCGGCGTCCCGCTCGCGATCCCGATCGGCGTGCTCGTGTTCCTCGGCGCGTTCGTGCCGATCGTGGGTGCGGTCGTGACCGGAGCGCTCGCGGTGTTCCTCGCCCTCGTCTACAACGGCCCCTGGATCGCGCTGTGGATGCTCGTCGTCGTGCTCGGTGTGCAGCAGCTCGAAGGCCACGTGCTGCAGCCCCTGCTCATGGGCTCGGCCGTCAAGGTGCATCCGCTCGCCGTCGTGCTCGTGGTCGCCGGCGGCGCCCTCATCGCGGGCATCCCCGGAGCCCTGTTCGCGGTGCCGCTCGCGGCCTTCATCAACGTCGTCGCCGTCAACATCTCGCGCCGGACATGGCAGACCGGTGAGAGACCACCGCCGGCCGATCTGATCTGGAGCACGGTCCCACGCACGAGGAGGAAGCCCGCTTGACCACGCCCACCCTGGCGGAGTTCGAGGGCGCCGCCGCATCACTGGCGGGCGTCGTCTCGCACACGCCGCTGGACGCATCCCTTCACCTGACCGAGCTCATGGGCGTGCCCGTCCACCTCAAGCTCGAGAACCTGCAGCGCACCGGGTCGTTCAAGATCCGCGGGGCGATGTACCGGCTCTCGCGACTGACCCCCGAGGAGCGGGCGCGCGGCGTCGTAGCGGCCTCGGCCGGCAACCATGCGCAGGGCGTCGCGTTCGCCGCGCAGGCGCTCGGCATCCCCGCGACGATCTTCATGCCGCTGGGAGTGCCGGTGCCCAAGCTCCTCGCGACGCGCGGCTACGGGGCGGACGTCGTGCTCGAGGGCACGGCGGTCGAGACGCCGCTGAGACTCGCGGCCGAGTTCGCGGAGCGCACCGGCGCCGTCCTCATCCCCCCGTTCGACCATCGCGACATCATCGTCGGACAGGGCACGCTCGCGCTCGAGATCATGGACGACATCCCCGACGTCGAGACGATCGTCGTGGGCGTCGGCGGCGGCGGCCTCATCGCGGGCGTCGCGGCGGCCGCCAAGGCTCGGGCCGCGGCATCCGGAAGATCCGTCCGGATCATCGGCGTCCAGGCCGAGAACTCGGCCGCGTACCCGCCCTCGCTCGCGGAGGGCCGGCCGGTCCAGATCGAGACGACGCCGACGATCGCCGACGGCATCGCCGTCGCGCGGCCGGGCGACATCCCGTTCGAGATCATCCGCGAGCTCGTCGACGACGTCGTCACGGTGAGCGACGACGACATCGCGAGGGCCATCGTGATGCTCCTCGAGCGCGCGAAGCAGGTGGTCGAGCCGGCGGGCGCCGCGGGCGTCGCCGCGATCCTCTCGGGCAAGGTCGAGGCGTCCGGACCGACGGTGTCGATCCTCTCGGGCGGCAACATCGACCCGCTGCTGCTGCAGCGCGTCGTGGCGCACGGGCTCGCGGCATCCGGTCGGTACATGACGCTGCGGATCCCGCTGCCCGACCGGCCCGGTCAGCTCGCACGCGTGTCGGAGCTGCTCGCCCACGCCGGCGCGAACGTGATCGAAGTGCTGCACACGCGCCACGGACAGGGGCTGCAGATCAGCGAGGTGATCCTTCAGCTGAGCGTCGAGACGCGTGGCGAGGAGCACCGCGCCCACGTCATCGCCGTGCTCGAGGAGGCCGGCTTCACCCCGACCGTGGTGCCCGACTAGGACGCGAGAGGCCGACGCCGCACGCGCGGCGCCGGCCTCTCGAGGTCACTGACCCGCGTAGGTCTCGACCTTGACGATCTCGACCGCGATCTCACGGCCGTTGGGAGCGGTGTAGGAGGTCTTGTCGCCCTCCTTGAGGCCGATGATGGCGGCGCCGAGGGGCGACGCCTCGCTGTAGACGTCGAGCTCGGAGCCCGAGGCGATCTCGCGGTTGCCGAGGAGGAACACCTCTTCGCCGCCGGCCACGATCGCCGTCACGACGGTGCCGGGCTCGACGATGCCCTTGGACTCGGGCGCCTCGCCGACCTTGGCGTTCTTGAGCAGCTGCTGGAGGGTGCGGATGCGCGCCTCCTGCTTGCCCTGCTCGTCCTTCGCGGCGTGGTAGCCGCCGTTCTCCTTCAGGTCGCCCTCTTCGCGAGCGGCCTCGATGCGCTTGGCGATCTCTTCGCGGCCGACGGTCGACAGGTGCTCGAGCTCGGCGGCGAGGCGGTCGTAAGCATCCTGGGTGAGGAACGTCACCGGTGCGTCAGTGGACACGTCGGTCTCCTTCGTTCGGGGGGTGACGTCGATAAGCCAAACGCCCCGGCTCACGGCCAGGGCGCGATCGACGTACGTTGACTCCAGGTTACGTCACCCAGCAGGAGTTGACCAAACCCGTCGTCGCCTGTGCGACCGTCGGCACGGTCTCGCTGAACGCTCGGCCGGGCTCGTCGGATGCCTCGTATTCGACGACCTTCCACCCGACGATGCCGTGCTGCTCGTCCTGCGCCTCGATCGCACACGCGATCGGGCGGCCGGTCGGCGCGGTGAGCTGGAAGTTCACGACGACGGAGTGCCGATCGACGACGCGGTACGCCGTCGTGCGGGCTTCGACGGTGTCGGCGGCGGCGGCGATCGCGATCCACGCGATCGCGGCGACGACGACGATGCCGAGCGCGATGGCGACGGCGATCGTCCACCGGCGGCGCGGGGACGGCGTGCGTCCGTAGCGGTCGTCGAGCACGTCCTGCGTCGTCATGGCTTCCCGTCGGAACTAGGCTGGACTTCAAGGCTATGCGCTCCCACGCCGGAACGAGGACACACCATGATTCGATCGCTGGCCGCGCTCGCCGCGACCCCCGCTCCGACTGACCAGGTCGACCCCGACCTCGTCACGCCGGGGCCATGGGGCTTCGCGGTCATCGTGTTCATCGCGATCGCGGTGATCCTGCTCGTGTGGGACATGATGCGCCGCATCCGTCGCGGTCGCGTCCGCGCCGACATCAACGAGCAGCTCGAGGCCGAGGAGCAGGCGGCCGCCGCGATGCGGGCGACCGAGGTCGACGACGAGTCGACGGATGCCGCGGGCGACGACCGCTCGAGCTGAGCGGATGCCGCGCCGACGCGCCGTCAGCCGGCGTGATACGCCGGGTCGAGGGCGATGAGCAGGCACGCCGTCCAGTGGCACAGGAACGCCAGGACGGTGCACACGTGGAAGATCTCGTGGAAGCCGAAGTGGCCCGGCCACGGGTTCGGCTTCTTCATCGCGTACACCACCGCGCCGACGGTGTAGAGCACGCCGCCCACGATCACGAGAGTCATCATCACCGCGTTCGCCTCGAACAGGTCGACGATGTACATGACCGCGGCCCAGCCGAGCACGAGGTACAGCGCGACGTACAGCCAGCGCGGCGCGTGGAGCCAGAAGACGCGGAACAGGATCCCGATGATCGCACCGCCCCACACGAGCGACAGCAGCAGGATCGTCTTCTGCGTCGGCAGGGCGAGCACGGCGATCGGGGTGTAGGTGCCGGCGATCAGCAGCAGGATGTTCGCGTGGTCGATGCGCTTCAGGACCGCCTTGGTCTTGGGGCTCCAGTCGAAGCGGTGGTAGAGCGCGGAGTTGCCGAACAGCAGGAGGGACGTCGCCATGAAGACCGCCGACGCCCACTTCGCGGGCCCGCCCTGCGCGAAAACGATGAGCACGATGCCTGCGGCGATGGCGACGGGGAACGTGGCGGCGTGGATCCAGCCGCGCCACGTGGGGCGGATCTCAGGTCTGGCCGCATCGACATCGGCGGCGTCCATGAGCGGGAGCACCGGAACCTCCGGGGCGGGTGGGATCACTCGGCGCTTGCGGCGGCTCATCTGTCAAGGCTAAAGCCATGCGCATGCCGGAAAGGGAACATACCGGGTGTCGCGTGTCGTGGCACCGGGTTCCAGCCTTCACTCGCGGCCCGTGAGCGGTAGCGTAGGGGAGTGGCACCGACGAGGTCGAACGAAGGGCGAGGACCCCTCTATCGCCTCTACATCAATCGCCTCCGCCGGAGCCTGACGCCCGAGGTCGTGCCGCACCACGTCGCGATGATGATCGACGGCAACCGGCGCTGGGCGCGCCAGCTCGGATACGAGTCCGCCGCGCACGGGCATCGAGCCGGCGCCGCGAAGATGCGCGAGTTCCTCGACTGGTGCGACGTCGTCGGAGTCAAGGTCGTGTCGCTGTACCTCCTCTCGAACGACAACCTCGCCAAGCGCGATTCCAAGGAGCTGTCCGACCTCATCGAGATCATCGCGGAGCTCGCCGAGGAGCTGTCGCGGGGGACCGACCGGCGCGTGCGGCACGTCGGCCGCGCCGACCTCCTGCCGAAGGAGCTCGCGGCGGTGCTGAAGGCCGCGCAGGACCGCACGCGCGACAACACCGGAATGCACGTCAACCTCGCCGTCGGATACGGCGGACGCGGCGAGATCGTCGACGCAGTGCGCAGCATCATCGCGAAGCACGACGAAGAGGGCGGGTCGCTCGAAGAGCTCGCGGCGAGCCTGACTCCCGAGCAGATCGGCGAGCATCTCTACACGGGCGGGCTCCCCGATCCCGACCTCGTCATCCGCACGTCCGGCGAGCAGCGGCTGAGCGACTTCCTGCTGTGGCAGAGCGCGCACAGCGAGTTCTACTTCGTCGAGGCGCTGGGGCCCGATCTGCGCGAGGTGGACTTTCTGCGGGCGATCCGGGATTACGCCCGCCGCGACCGCCGGTACGGGGGCTGACGGCCCCGAGATCCGCGGGATTCCGGGCGATCCCGGTGTGCGAAACCCCAGGGGCATGTGCGTGACCCCCGCATGCCAGAATGTGTCCGTGATGGATCTGGAGTCCTATCAGGCCTCGTTCGACGGCGAGCCCGGCTATCTGGATTGGGCGCGGTTCGGGCCGCTGTCGCCGTCGGTGCGATCCGAGTCCCATGCCGACGCCGAGCTGCTCGGATCGGGTCGTCGCACCGGCATCGACCTCGTCATGGAGCACGAGGCCGAGGCGCGCGAGCTGCTCGCCGAGCTGCTCGGCGCCGAGCCCTCGCACGTCACCCTCCAGCCGTCGACGACGTACGGTCTCATGCACGCGCTGTACGGCCTCGCCGAGGGCGGCGTCATGCTCGCACGCCAGGACTTCCCCAGCATCACGGTGACGGCCGCACGAGCGGCGGATGCCTTCGGCAAGGCGCACCTGCAGTGGCTCGACCCCGAGACGGGGTACGTCACGCCCGAGGTCGTCCGCGAGGCGCTCACCGACGAAACGACCGCCCTCGCGGTGAGCCTCGTCGACTACCGCACGGGCTACCGGGCCGACCTCACCGCCTTGCGCGAGGTGATCGGCGACCGGCTGCTCATCGTCGACGCGATCCAGGGCTTCGGCGTCGTCGACGCCGACTACGCCGCCGCCGACGTCGTGTGCGCGAACGGCTACAAGTGGCTGCGCGCGGGCCGAGGGACGGGCTTCGCGTGGTTCGGGGAGCGCGCCCTCGAGCGCATCGCACCGGTGCTGTCAGGGCACGCGGGAGCAGAAGGAGAGCCCACCGCCTCGGGCGTGCCGCCGGCCGCGGCATCCGCTCGCGCGTTCACCGTAAGCGCCCCCGACCACCTCGCCGTCGCACGACTGGCCACCGCCCTCCGCGACGTGCGCGACGTCGGCGTCGACGTCATCGAGCGCGAGATCGCGGAGCGCACGCGAGATGTGCTCTTCTTCGCCGATCGGTACGAGATCCCCGTGATCACGCCGCGAGAGCCCGAGCACCGCGCGGGCATCATCACCCTCGCGCCCGCGGCTCAGGATGCCGCGCCGCTCGCGGCGTCGCTCGCGAACCACGGCCTCACCGTCACCGTGCGGGCGGGGCTCATCCGCGTCTCGCCCCACGTCGGCACCGCGGCCGACACGCTGCGGCTGTTCGGCGACGCGCTCGCGGCGTTCTCCTCCGCACGCGTGTGGTGAGAATCCGCCGCGTGTCGCCGACCGGAACCGTCGCCCCGGCGCCGTACGGTCAAGGCATCGGGTAGAGCACCCGATCGAGTCGGCCGCAACGGATCGCGACTCGTGACTCAGACGGTCGACTCGTGACAGCCGGGTCTGCGAAGGCCCGGGGCAGGAGCGGGTTGTGACCTCACAAGCACCTCACCAGCAGCGGAACCGCCTCGACCGGGCGGAGCACGAGCCGATCGAACAGCAGGACGACCTGCGGACCTACGTGCTCGACACGTCGGTCCTGCTGAGCGACCCTCGCGCACTCTTCCGCTTCGCGGAGCACAACGTCGTGATCCCCGTGGTGGTGATCTCGGAGCTCGAGGGCAAGCGTCACGACCCGGAGATCGGATACTTCGCGCGCCAAGCGCTGCGGTACCTCGACGAGCTGCGAATCGAGCACGGGCGCCTCGACTTCCCGGTGCCGGTGGGCGAGGGCGGAACACTTCGGGTCGAGCTCAACAACACCGACTCGTCGGTGCTGCCGTCCGGCATCCGTCTCGCAGACAACGACTCGCGGATCCTCGCGGTCGCGATGCACCTCGCAGCCGACGGGGGTGACGTCACCATCGTCTCGAAGGACCTTCCCATGCGCGTGAAGGCCGCGTCGCTGGGCATCACGGCGGAGGAGTACCTCGCCGAGCAGGCCGTCGACTCGGGCTGGACGGGCATCGCCACGATCGACGTCTCCGGTGACGAGGTGAGCGACCTCTACGAGAGCGAGGTCGCCACGAGCGACGATGTGCGCGGCCTTCCCGTCAACACCGGACTCATCATCCACTCCGAGCGCGGGTCGGCCCTCGGCCGCGTCACGGGCGACGGCGCGTACCGGCTCGTGCGCGGAGACCGAGAGGTCTTCGGGCTGCACGGGCGCTCGGCCGAGCAGCGCATCGCGATCGACCTGCTGCTCGATCCCGACGTCGGGATCGTGTCGCTCGGCGGCCGCGCGGGTACGGGTAAGTCCGCCCTCGCGCTCTGCGCGGGCCTCGAAGCCGTGCTCGAGCGGCAGCTGCAGAAGCGTGTCGTCGTGTTCCGGCCGCTGTTCGCTGTCGGCGGGCAGGAGCTCGGATACCTCCCCGGCGATCAGCAGGAGAAGATGAACCCGTGGGGTCAGGCGGTCTTCGACACGCTCGGGTCCGTCGTCTCGGCGAACGTCGTCGAGGAGGTCATCGCCCGCGGCCTGCTCGAGGTGCTGCCGCTCACGCACATCCGCGGCCGCTCGCTCCACGACGCGTTCGTGATCGTCGACGAAGCGCAGTCGCTCGAGCGCAACGTCCTGCTCACGGTGCTCAGCCGCATCGGCCAGAACTCGCGCGTCGTGCTGACCCACGATGTCGGCCAGCGCGACAACCTCCGTGTCGGCCGCCACGACGGTGTCGCGTCGGTGATCGAGACCCTCAAGGGCCACGAGCTGTTCGGCCACGTGACCCTCGTGAGGTCGGAGCGTTCGGCGATCGCGGCGCTCGTGACGGACCTTCTGGAGGGCGGCGAAGCCCTCTGAACGATGAGAGGAGTCTCATCGCAGTCTCCTTCCAGTCTCATGAGACTCTGCGACCATTGAAGGAGGACGGATACTCCGCGCCCTTCTGATCGGGGAGAAGGACATGCAGACCCAGACACGGTTCGTCGTCGGCGGCGCCATGAGCGTCGCGGCGAGCGTGGCTGTCGCCTGCGCTGTCGCCCTCACCCACTCCGCGGCGCTGGCCGACGAGGCCGGCGTGGCGATCGGGGCAGGAGCGATCGTCGTCCCTTCGCACGCCAACGCGACGCCGCAGCCGGTCGCGACCAGCCCGTCTGCGCCGGCGAGCACGCCCGTGACGGTCCCGGCCCCCGAGCCGCGCGAGGTCACGGTCTCCCCTCAGGCCGATCAGATCCCGGACGTTCAGCCCGCGGCGCCGAGTGCCGCCGACGAGGAGGCGCTCGTCCGCGAGGTCGAGCGCACGGGCTCGTGGGAGCGGGTGCGCGAATGGGCCCGTGACCGCGGGTGGGGCGAAGAGCGTGTGCGCGAGTTCATCGATCGCCTGCGCGACCGCGGCGGAGACCGCGTCGGCTCACGCGACAAGGATTCCGCCGGAAACGGCGGGCGACCCGGAGACCGTCGAGACTGGCGGCCCGGATCGCGAGAGGATCAATCGCGCTATTCCCCAGACAGACGCGATTGACGGCCGGTGTTCCCCAGCCCCGGCCCTTCCCAGGCCCCCGGCGTTCCCCAGCGTCGGGGGCCTTCTCATGCCCGGCGCAAGGTGCGCGCGTCGCACCGCGCGGGCGGTCGGGCGCGCGATCGGCGTCATTCCCAGCGGTAGCCCACACCCCGCACGGTCGCGATGTGCTCGGGCCCGAGCTTGCCGCGCAGGTAGCGCACGTAGACGTCGACGACGTTCGATCCCGGATCGAAATCCAGTCCCCACACGCGGCTGAGCAGCTGCTCGCGCGTGAGCACTTGACCTGGATTGCGCAGGAACTGCTCGGCGAGAGAGAACTCCCGCGCGGACAGGTCGACCTCGCGGCCGCCGACCGTTGCGCGGCGCGCGAGGATGTCGAGGACGACGTCGCCGTGCGTGAGCGTCGTCGGCTGGGCGCCGGCGGTCTCACGAAGGCGTGAGCGCACGCGCGCGAGCAGCTCGTCGAAAGTGAACGGCTTCGACACGTAGTCGTTCGCGCCCGAGTCGAGCCCCTCCACGGTGTCTCGCGTGCTGGAGCGGGCCGTCAGCATGATCACGGGAATCGTCGAGCCCTGTCCGCGCAGGTTCCGCAGCACTTCGAAGCCGTCCATCGTCGGCAGCCCCACATCGAGGAGCACGAGGTCGACCTCGCCCCGCAGGATGACCTCGAGCGCCTCGGGGCCGTCGTCGACGATCGTGGTCTGGTACCCCGCCGACTCCAGCCCGCGGCTCACGAACGCGGCGATCCGCGGTTCGTCCTCGACGATGAGGATCGTCGTCATCCGGATGCCTCCCTCTGCAGCACGACGTCGCCGGCGCGCACGGGCGCCGGAAGCCCGGCGGTCGGCAGCGGCAGCCCGATCGTGAATGTAGCGCCGCCTCCCGGCGTGTCGGTGACGACGCACTGACCGTTGTGCGCCTTCGTGATCGCATCGACGATCGCGAGACCCAAGCCCGACCCGCCGACCGAGCGCTTGCCGTGCGCGCGGTCGAAGCGGCGGAAGATGCGGTGCCGCGCGGCGGGCGGGATGCCCGGCCCGTGGTCGCGCACCCACAGCCGCGCCTCGGTGTCGTCCAGTGCGCTGCCGATCTCGATCGGCGACCCCTCGGGCGTGTACTTGGCCGCGTTGTCGGCGAGCTGGAGCCACGCCTGCAGCAGGCGGTCCTGGTCGCCCATCACGTGCCCTTCGGCGCACGCCTCGACCCGCCACTCGTGCCCCGGGATCACGGCGACGAGCTCGCCGATGCGGGCGGTGAGCGCGGCGAGGTCGACCTCCTTCATGTCGAAGGCGTCGCCCTCGACGGCCGCGAGCAGGTCGATGTCCTCGACGAGGCGCGTCATGCGGTCGAGCTCGGCCATGCCGATCGCGCGCGTGCTCTCCACGTCGGCCACGTTGCGCGGGTCCATCATCTCGAGGTGCCCGCGCACGATCGTGATGGGCGTCTTGAGCTCGTGACGCACATCGTCGAGCAGCTGCCGCTGCACGTCGACGGAGCCTTCGAGCCGGTCGAGCATCGAGTTCACGGTGCGCGTGAGGTCGGCGATGTCGTCGTTGCCCTGCGTCGGAAGTCGCGGAGACAGGTCGCTGATCGTGATGGCGTCGGCCGCATCGCGCAGCTGGCGGATGGGGGACAGCAGACGACCGGCGACGAACCAGCCCACGACGCCGACGGCGGCGAGCACCGCGAGCGCCGCGATCCAGTACGTCATGATCGCGATCGTGACCGGCTGCAGCTCGGCCGCGAGATCGACCGCGCGGATGTACACGCCCTGCGCGTCGTCGTCCGGCTTCTCGACCGGGATGGCGATGTACCGCAGCGAGCCTTCGTCGGTGACCGCCGTGCCTAGGACGCCGTCACGGCTCCTCTGCGCCTCGGCGACGGCGCGTTCGATGAGCGTCTCGTTCGCCGAGATGTCGAAGCCCGAGAGCGTCGTCGGCCGGAACCTCGGTTCGCCGTCGATGACTCCGAGGCCTCCCTCGTTGCGTGCCGGCACGAGGCGTCCGACTGCCACCTTCATGAACTCCACGACACTGTCGAACTCGTCGATGTCGATCGTCTCGCGCGCGGTGGATGCGGATCCGTCCGACGTGTCTGCGTCCGTGTCCTCGGTGTCCCCGCTGATGATCTTCAGCTGCTCGACCTGGGACCTCAGGCGGTTGTCGATCTCGTTGATGACGTTCTCGCGCTGCACGAGGAACGTCACGCTTCCGACGATCGCGAGGCCCACGCATGCGACCGCGAGGATCGCACCCAGGATCCGGGCACGAGCCGAGATCGGGCGGGGAGTGCGGCTCACCCCCTGATTATCGCGCCAGGGGGCCCACTGCGGCATCCGATTCAGCCGGCGCGTGTCATAGACAGCAGATCGAGCTTCTCGTCGAGCTGCTCGAGGGTGATCTCACCGCGCTCGACGTAACCCAGGTCGATGACCGCCTCGCGGATCGTGATGCCGTTCGCGACCGCGTGCTTCGCGATCTTCGCCGCCGCCTCGTAGCCGATGACCTTGTTCAGCGGCGTCACGATCGACGGCGACATGCCCGCGTAGGCCGCCGCCCGCTCGACGTTCGCCTCGAGGCCGTCGATCGTCTTGTCGGCGAGCAGGCGCGAAGCGTTGGCGAGGAGCTCGATCGACTCGAGCAGCGCTGTGCCCATGACGGGGATCGCCACGTTGAGCTCGAAGAGGCCGGATGCGCCGCCCCACGCGATCGTCGCGTCATTGCCGATGACGCGCGCGCACACCATGAGCACGGCCTCGGGGACGACGGGGTTGACCTTGCCGGGCATGATCGACGAGCCGGGCTGCAGGTCGGGGATGCGCAGCTCGCCGAGGCCGGTGTTGGGGCCCGAGCCCATCCAGCGCAGGTCGTTGTTGATCTTCGTGAGCGACACGGCGATCGTGCGCAGGGCGCCGGATGCCTCGACGAGCGCGTCGCGGTTGGCCTGCGCCTCGAAGTGGTCCTTCGCCTCGGTGATGGGCAGCTCGGTGTCGGCGACGATGAGCTCGAGCACCTTCTGCGGGAAGCCCACCGGCGTGTTGATGCCCGTGCCGACGGCGGTGCCGCCGAGCGGGACCTCCGCGACGCGGGGGATGACCGCCTGTACGCGCTCGATGCCGAGGCGGATCTGTCGCGCGTAGCCGCCGAACTCCTGGCCGAGCGTGACCGGCGTCGCATCCATGAGGTGGGTGCGGCCGGACTTGACGACGTCCTTCCACTCGTCGGCCTTCTTCTCGAGCGACACCGCGAGGTGGTCGAGGGCGGGGATGAGGTCGTCGATGATCTCCTGCGTGACGGCGATGTGCACGGAGGTGGGGAACACGTCGTTGGACGACTGCGACGCGTTGACGTGGTCGTTCGGGTGGACGGGGCGGCCGAGGTCCTGGGTCGCGAGCGTGGCGAGGACCTCGTTCATGTTCATGTTCGACGACGTCCCGCTGCCGGTCTGGTAGACGTCGATCGGGAACTGGTCGGCGAACTCGCCGGCGATGATGCGGTCGGCGGCGCGGACGATCGCGTCGGCGATGTCGCCGTCGAGCGTGCCGAGCTCCTTGTTGGCCTGGGCGGCCGCCTTCTTGATGCGCGCGAGGGCGACGATCTGCGCCGGCTCGAGCGGGTCGCCCGAGATCGGGAAGTTCTCCACTGCACGCTGCGTCTGTGCGGCGTACAGGGCGTCCTTGGGCACGCGCACCTCGCCCATCGTGTCGTGCTCGATGCGGTACTCGATGTCGGTCACTTCGTCGTTCCTCCGGTGTTCAGGATGCGAGGGGCTCCGCGTCGGCGGGGCCCACGATGATGTCGGGCACCGCTGTGCCCTCTTCGAGTCGGTAGTTCGCCCCGACGATCGCGAGGCGGCCTTCGGCGATGGCGTCGCTGATGAGCTCGGACGAGTGCAGCAACTCCGCGACCGTGTCGCGCAGGTGTTCTCGTCCGACGTGCTCGGCGTCGATGTCGTCGACCGGGTGCCCCGCCTTCGACAGCTCGCGCTGCACGCGACGCACGGCGGGCACGATCGGCGCGATGAGCCGCCAGATGTGCGGGGGGAGAGGCGCGGCATCCGGATTCGTGCTCTCGATCGCCGCCGCCACCGCGCCGCACTCGTCGTGGCCGAGCACCACGATCAGCGGCACCTCGAGCACCGCCACCGCGTACTCGAGGCTGCCTACAACGGAGTCCGACACGACCTGCCCGGCGTTGCGCACGACGAACAGGTCGCCCAGGCCCTTGTCGAAGATGATCTCGGCGGCCAGGCGCGAGTCGGAGCAGCCGAACAGCGCGGCGCGCGGCCGCTGATGATGCGCGAGCTCGTGGCGACGATCGACGTCCTGACGCGGATGCCGCGGCTCACCGCTCACGAAGCGGGCGTTGCCGCGCCGCATCTCGTCCCACACCTTGCGCGGTGTCGGCCGCCCGTCGGTCACTCCGCGGCCTCCTGAAGCTCGCGCACCTGCCCGGAGACGGACTCGGCGGTCCGCTCGATGTCGGCCTCGGGCGCGTTCCCGTAGACGAGCACGACGTCCGGGCCGGCCTGGGCGCTGAGCGCCCGCGTCACGTTGCCGGCGGCTTCGGGGTCGGCGATGTCGTACCGCGTCCACTCGACTCCGTCGATCGTCACGGTCTCGTCGGCGTCGGCGCCGCGGAGCACGCGCGTGGTCCACGCGGCGTCGGCGTCGAAGCCCTGTGCGACCCGCACGAAGCCCTGCTCCTCGCCGGGCACGTAGACGATCGTCCACGCGCGGGTGGTGTCGCCCTCGACGCGCGCGAGGTTCACGCGCCAGTCGTCGGGGACGCCCGGCACGACGAGCGTGCGCCCCTCGTTGTCGGAGATGCGCTCCGCGACGGCGGCGACGTCGATGTCGTCCTGCGGGGCCGGCGTGCCGCGCGGCACCGCGAAGACGACGACGAGCACGACGCCGAGCGTCACGATGAGGGCCGCGATGAGGTTTCGGACGTTCTGGCTCGACCGGTACGCGGCCGAGTGGGCCGCCTTGCGCTCGGCCGCCTCCTCGGGCGTCTCAGGGCGCCCGAGCTCGGCGACGATGCGCGGCTGCTTGGCCATCACGATCCCGTTCCCGGGCCCGTCTCGGCCGACGCGCGGGCGGCGTCGAGCCGGCGCTTCGCTCCGACGAGCCATTCCTCGCAGCGGGCGGCGAGGGCCTCGCCGCGCTCCCACAGCGCGAGGGACTGCTCGAGCGTGGGAGCGCCCTGCTCGAGCTCGTGCACGACCCGCACGAGCTCGTCGCGGGCCTGCTCGAAGGAGAGCCCGGACACGTCGACGTTCTCGTTCGGCGCGGTCATGCTTCCATCCTAGGTTCCCGCTCCGCGGCATCCGTCCGGGCCGTCTCGCCGTCGCCCTCGTCGACGGGACCGTCGGATCGCGCCGAGAACGACCCCCGCCCGACGCGCACGAGCACGGTCGACCCCGCGGGCGCCTGCTCGGCGTCGCGCACGATGTCGCCGGCGGGCAGGTGGGCGATCGCGTATCCGCGAGCGAGCGTCGCGGCGGGAGAGAGGGCGCGCAGCGTCGCGCGCAGCTCGGCGGTCGCGCGCGCTTCCTGCGACAGGCGCCGCTCGATGACCTCGCGGCCGCGCGAAGTGTGCATCCACAGCTGCTGCGTGCGCGAGTCGATCATCGACTCGGGCGCGCGCAGCACGGGGCGCGAGCGCAGCTGCTCGAGCTGTGCGATGTCGTGCGACAGGCGCTGCGTGAGGCGGGTCGTCATGCGCGAGCGCAGCTGCGCGACGAGCGCGCGCTGCTCGGCCACGTCGGGGACGACGCGCTTGGCGGCATCGGTCGGCGTCGAGGCACGCAGATCGGCGACGTCGTCGAGCAGCGGGTGGTCGTTCTCGTGCCCGATCGCGCTCACGACGGGCGTCTGCGCCGCGGCGACCGCGCGCACCAGCCGCTCGTCGCTGAAGCCGAGAAGGGTCTGCGGGTCGCCGCCGCCGCGCGCGATGATGATGACGTCGACGTCGGGCGCCGCGTCGAGCGCCTTGAGCGCCGCGATCGTCTCGGGCACGCAGCGATCGCCCTGCACGGCGGCGTACTTCGTGCGGAACGTCACCTGGGGCCAGCGCAGCTCGGCGTTGCGGCGCACGTCTTTCTCGGCATCCGAGTTCTCGCCCGTGATGAGCCCGATCACATGCGGCAGGAACGGGATCGGCTTCTTCCGCGCGGCGTCGAAGAGCCCTTCGCCGCGCAGCTGGACGCGCAGCCGCTCGAGCCTCTCGAGCTGGTCGCCCAGGCCGACGTGCCGCATCGACGACACCGCGAAGCTGAACGCGCCCGTCTTCGGGTAGTAGTCGGCCTTGACGCACGCGATCACGTGATCGCCCACCTTGAGGTCGCCGGGCAGGCGCTGGCGTGTGCTCGACCAGATGCGGAACTGGATGGCCGCCTCGGTGCCGAGGTCTTTGAGACCCCCGTAGACGGCGCCGCCGCGCACGTTCCACGACGTGATCTCTCCCTCGACCCAGACCGAGCCCCACCCGTCGATGAAGCTGCGGATCGTCTCGTTGAGCCGCGAGACCGACGTCGGCGCATGCGGAGTCGAATCGCGCGGGTGCACGGAGTCGGGCGGGGGAGCCTCGCCGGGAACCTGCTGCGCCGAGAACGCGGGGCCGCCGCGCCCGTTCGACCCGGGGGGCTGGGACGTCGTCATGCGATCCTCTCGGACGTGCGGGTGTTCGCGGGGGGCGGGAGCGCTCGGCCGGTGCACAGGGCCCGCCGCGTAGACTCGAGGGGTGACTTCTCAGGCCGTACGGATGCCCGTTCCCCGCGTTCCGCGGCGGCGGGAGCGCCTCAAGGATATCCCGGTGGCCGGTCGCAAGCGGGTGCTGCTGGCCTCACCTCGGGGGTATTGCGCCGGTGTCGACCGCGCCGTCATCGCTGTGGAGAAGGCGTTGGAGCGCTTCGGGTCACCGGTCTACGTGCGCAAGCAGATCGTGCACAACATCCACGTGGTGACCGAGCTCGAGGCGAAGGGCGCGATCTTCGTCGACGAGGTCGACGAGGTCCCCGAGGGCTCTCACGTCGTGTTCAGCGCGCACGGCGTCTCGCCCGCGGTCGTGGCCGCGGCATCCGATCGCGGCCTTCAGGCCATCGACGCCACGTGCCCGCTCGTGACGAAGGTGCACCGCGAGGCGGTGCGCTTCGCACGTGACGACCACGAGATCCTCCTGATCGGTCACCTCGGCCACGAAGAGGTCGAAGGCACGGCCGGCGAGGCGCCCGACCACGTCACGATCGTGAACTCGCCCGACGAGGCCGACACCGTCGAGGTGCGCGACCCGTCGAGGGTCGTGTGGCTGTCGCAGACGACGCTGTCGGTCGACGAGACCATGGAGACCGTGCGGCGCCTGCGTGCCCGGTTCCCGCAGCTTCAGGACCCGCCGTCCGACGACATCTGCTACGCGACGCAGAACCGCCAGGTCGCGGTCAAGAAGGTCGCGCGCGAGGCGGATCTCGTCATCGTCGTGGGCTCGGCGAACTCGTCGAACAGCGTGCGGCTCGTCGAGGTCGCGCTCGAGAACGGCGCGAAGGCCGCATACCGGGTGGACTACGCCGACGAGGTGCAGCAGGAGTGGCTCGACGGCGTCGAGACGGTGGGTGTGACCAGCGGCGCATCCGTGCCCGAGGTGCTCGTGCAGGAGGTGCTCGCCGAGCTCGCAGGCGCCGGCTACGCCGACGTCGAAGAGGTTCGCACCGCCGAGGAGGACCTCATCTTCTCGCTGCCCAAGGAGCTGCGCCAGGACCAGTCGGGCCGCCGCGACGAGCGCGCGCTGGGCGGACGGAGCCGCTCGTGACCGACGGCTCGCACCGCGACGAGCGTCCGCGTCCGCGCTACGGCGAGTACGCGACGCCCGAGGAGCAGCGCGCGCGCATCCGCGATCCGCAGGCCGCGTGGGTGTACTCGCCCGGCGCGGATGCCGTCGCCTCGCCGCCTGCGCCGAGCGTCGCGCCCGGCGTCGATCCGCAGGGACCCGTGCTGCGCCCGCACCCGGCCGACCGCATCGCGACGATCGCCCTCCTCGTCTACGGCGCGATCAACGTCGTGCTGACCGCGATCTCGTTCCTCGACCTGCCTTCTGTCGCCGAGCGCGCGATGCAGATCATGGGGATCCCGGGCGACTTCACGAACGTGGACTCCGCCCGGTCGTGGGGCCTGATCGCCGCGATGCTGCTCGTGGTGGGCTACATCGTGACGGCACTCCTCGCCGTCCGCAGGCTCCGCAGCGGCCGCCTGACGTGGTGGATCCCCCTCGTGGGCGCTGTCGTCACCTACGCGGTCGTCTACGTGTGCATCGCGATCCCGCTGCTGGGCGACCCCGCGTTCTCGCAGTACATCTCGAACCCTCCGACGGGCTGAACCCATCCGGGCGCCGTCTCGTGAACTCAACGAGGAGGAGGTGACGGATGCCGCCCGACGACGACGCCCGCCTCACGGCGCTGTTCGAAGCCCACGCCAAGCCGGTGTGGCGCTACGTGGTGCACTTGACGGGCGACCGCGCGGGTGCCGACGACATCGTGCAGGAGACGCTGCTTCGCGCGTGGCGCACGCCTCGGATCCTCCAGCAGGACCCGTCGACGACACGCGCGTGGATGATCACGGTCGCACGTCACCTCGTCATCGACGAGGCCCGCAGCGCACGTCGCCGTCATGAGCGCGTCGTCGCCGAAGTGCCCGACAGCGAGCAGCGGGACGACACCGACGCGCTCTTCGAGACGCTCCTCATCGAGGAGGCGCTCGCCGCGTTGAGCGCCGAGCATCGGGCGGTCATCGTCAAGGCGTACTACGGCGGAATGAGCATCGCGCAGACCGCCGCCGCGCTCGACATCCCGCAGGGGACGGTCAAGTCGCGGCTCCACTACGGCCTTCGCGCGCTGCGCCTCGCGCTCCAGGAGAGGGGGGTGACCCGATGAACCCCGATCACGCGTTCTTCGCCGAGTGGGACGCCGCGTACGTGCTGGGCGCCCTGTCGTCGGCGGACCGCCGCGCGTACGAGGCGCACCTCGACGAGTGCGCGATCTGCCGGCGAGCGACGGCCGAGCTGACCCCCACGGTCGGCCTCCTGTCGCGCGTCTCGCCCGAGCGGGCCGAGCGCATCCACGAGGGGGAGGAGGCGCGAGACGCGGATGCCGGCCAAGGCCGCGGGCTCGACGACGACGCCGTGCGCGCGGGCATCGCGTCGCTGACACGGGCGCGCCGCCGGCGCCGACGCACGTGGTGGGCGGTCGGGGTCGCCGCGGCGCTCGCGCTCGTGGTCGGGATCGGCGTGCCGATCGCCGTCTCGTCGCTCACACCGCGACCGACCGCCGAGTTCGTGCTCGAAGATGTCGCAGGCGTGCCGATCGAGGCATCCGTGCGTCTGACTTCCGTCGCGTGGGGAACGCGCATCGATCTCGAGTGCAGCTACCCGGAGTCGGATGCGGGCGACGCGCCCGCGGACGGATGGGTGTACGTGCTCGCGGTCGTCGGAGCGGACGGCACCGACGAACCGGTGTCGACGTGGCGCGCGGGTCCGGGATCTTCGGCACGGCTCTCGGCGGGCACGGCGATGGACCTGGACTCGATCAGCGCGATCGAGGTGCGCGCGTCGGACGGGACGGTGCTGATGCGCTACGACGACGTCGTGGCGGGCTGACGACCACCGCGCGTGCGGGGACGAGGATGCCGCGCTCCGTCCGTGGACGGGGGGCCGCGGCATCCGTCGAGTCGGTCAGGCCGCCAGGCTCTTGCCGTGCGATCCGAGCTGCTTGGTCGCCTCGACGACGCGGGCGGCCATCGCCGATTCGGCGATCTTGCCCCACGCGCGCGGGTCGTAGGCCTTCTTGTTGCCGACCTCGCCGTCGACTTTGAGCACGCCGTCGTAGTTCTGGAACATGAAGCCGGCGACCGAGCGCGTGAACGCGTACTGCGTGTCGGTGTCGATGTTCATCTTGACGACGCCGTGAGAGACGGCGGTCGCGATCTCTTCGTCGGACGAGCCGCTGCCGCCGTGGAAGACGAGGTCGAGCGGCTTGGGTCCGGTGCCGAAGCGCTCCGCGATGCCCTGCTGGATCTCGCCGAGCAGTTCGGGGCGGAGCTTGACGTTGCCGGGCTTGTAGACGCCGTGCACGTTGCCGAACGTGAGCGCCGAGATGTAGCGGCCGTTCTCGCCGAGGCCGAGCGCCTCGACGGCCTTCGTCACGTCGGCGACCGTCGTGTAGAGCGCCTCGTTCGAGCCCTCGTGCTTGATGCCGTCCTCTTCGCCGCCGACGACGCCCACCTCGATCTCGAGGATCGCGTTGATGTTGCGCATGCGGGGGAGCAGGTCCTTCGCGATCTGGATGTTCTCGTCGAGCGGCACGGCCGAGCCGTCCCACATGTGCGACTGGAACAGCGGGCCACGACCGGCCTTGATCTCTTCCTCGGAGGCCTCGATGAGCGGAAGCACGAAGGTCGGCAGCGCCTCCTTGGGGCAGTGGTCGGTGTGCAGGGCGACGGTGATGGGGTACGACTTGGCGACCTCGGTGGCGAACTTCGCGAACGCGATCGCACCGGTCGCGCGGGCCTTGACGGTGTGGCCCGCGAAGTAGTCGGCGCCGCCCGTCGAGACCTGCAGGATGCCGTCCGAACCGGCCTCCGTGAGCCCCTGCAGCACGGCGTTGATGGTCTGCGAGCTCGAGACGTTGATCGCGGGGTACGCGAAGCCGCCTGCCTTCGCGCGGTCCAGCATGTCGGCGTACTGCTCGGGGGTGGCGACGGGCATGTGTTGCTCCTTGCTTGTCGTGCGCGCCGGGGTGCGGGGCACGGTCGTTTCGGCCTGCACGGTCACTCTAGCGAAGCGCCTTCGGCGAGGCGGATGCGGCGGCCGCCGCATCCGCGAAAGCCGACGCCCGTTCTGCCTCCGGTGAAAGAATCGGAATTCCTTCACGCGCGAACGACGATAAGCACGTGGGTTCGCGACATCCGGAGATTAGGCTGAGCCATATGGTGAGCCTGACCGCCGACATGAGTCCGCTTCGTCCCGATCGCAACCTCGCACTCGAGCTCGTGCGCGCCACGGAGGCGGCGGCGATCCGCTCCGTTCCGTGGATCGGTCGGGGTGAGAAGGAGAAGGCGGACGGCGCGGCGGTCGACGCCATGCGCGCGTTCTTCACGACGGTCAACTTCGACGGCCGGATCGTGATCGGCGAGGGCGAGAAGGACGAGGCGCCGATGCTCTTCAACGGAGAGAAGGTCGGCACCGGACGAGGTCCGCAGTGCGACGTCGCCGTCGACCCGATCGACGGCACGTCGCTGACGGCGGCCGGGCGCAACAACGCCCTGTCGGTCATCGCGGTGTCTGACCACGACACGATGCTCGACGCCTCGAGCGTCTTCTACATGGACAAGCTCGTCACGGGACCGGCGGGGGTGGGAGTCGTCGACATCCGGCTGCCGATCGGCGAGAACATCCGCCGGCTCGCGAAAGCACTCGGCAAGCCGGTCGACGAGATCGTGGTCTCGGTGCTGAACCGGCCGCGTCACGACCAGCTCATCAAAGAGATCCGCGAAGCGGGCGCGGGCACGCGCCTCATGACCGACGGCGACGTCGCGGGCGGCATCAACGCGGCGCGCCACGACGCACGCACCGACATGTGCGTCGGCATCGGCGGCAGCCCGGAGGGCATCGTCACGGCGTGCGCGATCAAGGCGCTCGGCGGTCACATCCAAGGCCGGCTGTGGCCGCGCGACGACGATGAGCGCCAGCGGGGCATCGACGCGGGACTCAAGATGGACGGCTATGTGTACGAAGCCGACGAGCTCGTGCGGGGCTCGAACACGATCTTCGTCGCGACCGGAGTCACCGACGGGCAGCTGGTCGCGGGCGTGCGTCGCGAGGGGGACTACGTCTACACCGAGAGCGTCGTGCTGCGCGGCGCATCGGGCACGCTGCGGCGCATCTCGTCGGAGCATCTCACGTCGAAGTGGCTGTGACGGGAGCCGATCGGAACGATTCGGCCGTGACCGCTTCGTGATCGGTTCGTGACTCCGGCATCCGCCAGATGTCCAGATTCGTCTGGCAAAATCGAACGAGTCGTCGGCGTTGACGCAGTCCGTTTCCGCAGGCTGGAGGAGTTAGACGATGACCGCACCGGTGAGCGAGCCCAAGCCGCAGACCGGCGCACACGCCGTCGTGGCGAATGCCATCGACCCGGCGCGTCGCCCGGACGTGTTGCTGCGCGTGCGGCGCGAAGAGGGTCAGGAGCTCTCGCCGTGGTGGATGATCGGCGCATTCGTCGTCATCTCGGGCACTGTGATCGCCCTCATGAGCCTCATCCCGGGCGGGGTCTAGCCCGAAGCCCTGCGCCCACTCGGCCCGGCATCGGCCTCACGGGCCGATGCGATGGCGCACCTCTCCGACGTCGGCCCCGATCGCGGGCGCGTCGAGCGCGGGTGGCTCATCGAGCACCGGCGGTCCTTCGAGCACGGGCGGTTCTTCGAGCACGGGCGGCTCCTCGAGCGCCGGCGGTCCTTCGAGCACGGGCGGTTCTTCGAGCATGGGCGGCTCCTCGTCGATCGCGAGCGCGTCGAGCAGCTCGGGCGCGGTGAGCCGGCGCGGCGACTTGTCGATCGTCTCGGGCTCCGCGAGGGCGTCGAGCTTCGTCTCGTCGATCCCGGGGAACCGGCGCGCGCTCACGAACACCCGCGATTCGAGCGACCCGGCGAGCTTGTTGTAGCTGTCGATCGTGCGCTCGATCGCCCGCCGCAGGTCGTCGGCGTGACCTGCGAGGCTGCCGAGCCGCTGGTACAGCTCATTGCCGAGGTCGAACAGCCGGCGCGCCTCGTGCGACACATCCTGCTGCGTCCACGCGTAGGCGACGGTCTTGAGCACAGCCCACAGGTTCACGGGCGACGCGAGGGCGACGCGCTTGCCGAACGCGTAGTCCAGCAGCGCGGGATCCTCTTCGAGCGCGGCGGCGAGCAGCGATTCGCTCGGAACGAAGCACACCACGAACTCGGGGCTCGACGGCAGACCCTGCCAGTAACTCTTCTTCGCGAGCGAGTCCACGTGGGCGCGGACGGCTTTCACGTGGCGCTCGAGGAGCGCGCGGCGACGGGCGGCCTCGGCGCCGACCGCGGTGAACGGGATCGCACTCGCCTCGAGGTACGCATCGAGCGGGACCTTCGCGTCGACGGCGATAGCCTTGTCGCCGGGGAGCCGGATCACCATGTCGGGGCGGCCGGCCCCGGCATCCGTCTTCACCGTCGTCTGCAGGTCGAAGTCGACGTACCGCGTGAGACCGGCCGCTTCGACGACCCGCCGCAGCTGCGTCTCGCCCCACACGCCGCGCGTCGCTCCTGACTTCAGCGCGCTCGCGAGCGACTCGGTGGTCGCGCGAAGCGCCTCGTCGGACTCGTGCGCGCGCCGCAGCTGCTCGGCGAGCGTGCCGAACTGGGCGTGGCGCTCGCGCTCGAGTTCGTCGACCTTGAGCTGCATCGTCTGCAGCGTCTCTTGCACGGGTGCGAGCGCGCGCAGCACGGCCTGCTCGCGCCGCTCGCGCTCTTCGCGTGCGGCCTGGTCGGATCGCGTCTGCGCAGCCAGCTCGCGGTAGAGGTGCTGCTGGTGCTCGAGCTGCGCCTGGACGCCCGCCCGTGCCGCCTCGGCGGCCGCGAGTCGTGCGCGCAGATCGGCGTGCTCGCGTGCGGAGCGCGCGGCGGCGCGCGCGAGACCGGCAGCCCACCCGGCGAGCGCACCGGCGGCGAGACACGCGATCACGATCGCGACGATGACGAATGCGTCCATGCGACCAGGATGACGGAGCCTTCCGACATCGCATTCGCACGGCGCCGCGCGCCGGTGGTGTCAGGCGAACTCGAAGAGCGTCTGCTGCTCCCACCGGAGGGGCGCCGCGGACGGGGTCTCCGGCGCGACGGGCGCCTTCTCGACGGGCTCCGGCACGGCGATCCGCGCGACGCCCACGCGGGCGAGCTTCGCGAGCGACCGGATGTCGTGTGCGCCGACCCGCCGCGCGGCGTCGATCATGATGTGCGCGCACGCGAGGGCGTCGGCGGCCGCGTCGTGGTGGGCGAACTCCGCGAAGCCCGCCTCGGCGGCCACCGGGGGGAGCCGGTACGACTCGAGGCGGTACACGCGCCGCGCGAGCTGGAGGCTGCACACGTACTCGTACGGCGGGCAGTCGTCGCCCGTCACCTCGCACGCGCGCCGGATCACGGTCATGTCGAAGCCGGCGTTGTGTGCGACGAGCACATCCGACCCGCAGAACTCGCGGAGATCGGCGAGCTGCTCGCTCCACGTCTTCGCGCCGACGACGTCTTCGGCCGTGAGCCCGTGGATGCGCGTGTTGAGCTCGAAGAACTGGTCGTGCGGGAAGGGCGGCTGGATGAGCCAGCCCTTCGTCTCGACGACCTCGCCGCCGCGCACCCGGGCGAGGCCCACCGCGCACGCCGACGCACTGCTGGAGTTCGCCGTCTCGAAGTCGATCGCGGTGAAGTCCAATGGCACCTGTTCAGCATCACCCGCACCTCCGACGTCCCGCGGCAGGCACGCCGGACGAGCGCCGTGTGCGCAACTCCGGAGAAGACGGATGCCGCAGCTCGCGCCGCCGCGCAGCGACGGGGTGCGCGCCCGGCGGTCGGCGCGGAACTCCGGAGAACCGCGCGTGTCGGGGCGGGGTCGTAGGGTCGAGGCATGGCCACGCGCGAAGAGATGTCGAGGTCGTTCGGGTCCGCGGCATCCGTCTATGAATCAGGACGACCCGAGTACCCGGCCGACCCGGTCGGATGGCTGCTCGCCCCCGCCCGCCGCGACGGGCACAGCCTGCGCGTCGCCGACGTCGGGGCGGGAACGGGAAAGCTGACGCGTGCGATCGTCGAGGCGGGTGCGGAGGTCGTCGCGATCGATCCGGATGCCGAGATGCTCGGCGTGCTGCGTGAGAACGTGCGCCGCGTGCCGACGTTCGTCGGGACGGCCGAGAGCCTTCCGCTGCCCGACGCGTCGCTCGATGCGGTCGTGCTGGGGCAGGCATGGCATTGGGTGGACCCCGTTCCCGCGTCGGCCGAGGTCGCGCGCGTGCTGCGCCCGGGTGGCGTGCTCGGCCTCATCTGGAACGTGCGCGACGACGACGAGCCGTGGGTGCGGCGCCTCACCGCCATCATGCACGGGAGTCGTGCCGAGGAGATGATGGCGGAAGGCGGCCCGACGGTCGCCGAGCCGTTCATCGGGGTCGAGGCGCGATGGTGGCGGTGGACGCGCCCGATGACACGGGACGCGCTCTTCGACATGGCGCGGTCGCGCAGCTACATCATCACGGCGCCGCCCGACGAGCGGGAGCGCATCGAGGCGGGGCTCGCCGAGCTCTTCGACGAGCTCGGGGCGGTGGGCGACGCGACCGTCGACCTGCCGTACGTCACGAGGGCGTACCGGGCGGTGCGGCCATGAGCCCGCGCACGCTGACCGTCTGCAACTTCGTCACGGTCGACGGGCGGTACGAAGACGATACGCACGACATCGTCTCGTTCTTCGAGAACCAGCACCCCGACTACCGGGGCGCCGACACGTTCGACCACTACACGACCAGCCTCCTGCGCGAGTCCGACACGCTCCTGCTGTCGGGCCGCCGATCGTTCCTCGGCAACATGACGTACTGGAGCGGAGTGCGCGAATCGGCGGATGCCACGCCCATTCGCCGCGAGTTCGCAGACCTCATCCTCGCGGTCGAGAAGGTCGTCGTCTCCGACACTCTGACCGAGGCCGACATCGCGCCGTACGAGAACACGCGGATCGTGCGCCTCGAGCACGCGCGGCGAGAGGCCGCCGCGCTGAAGCACATGGAGGGCCGTGGCATCCTCGTGCTCTTGGGCCGCCTGCTGTGGAACGACCTCATGGAGGCGGGGCTCGTCGACGAGCTGCATCTCGTCACCTTCCCGCTCATCGCCGGCCGCGGCGTGCCGCTGTTCGACACGCGGCCGCCCGTCGCGCTCAAGCTGCTCGAGACCCGCGCGTGGGAGGAGTCGGGGAACGTCCTCATGCGGTGGCGCGTCGACCCCGTGGCGGGTAGCGATGAGTGATCCCGCGGCGTCGTTCGACTCGGTCGCGGCGGGGTACGACGCCGCGCGCCCGTCGTATCCGCGCGAGTCCGTCGATTGGCTCGTGGGCGATGACGCCGAGGTCGTCGTCGACGTAGGCGCCGGTACGGGCAAGTTCACGCGCCTGCTGGAGCGCCCGGGTCGCCGTGTGATCGCGGTCGAGCCGTCGGTGAGCATGCTCGCCGAGTTGCGGCGCGCCCTTCCGCACGTCGAGGCGATGCAGGGCGCGGGGGAGCGGATGCCGCTGCCCGCGGCATCCGTCGATGTCGTCACCTTCGCGCAGGCGTGGCATTGGGTCGATGCCGATGCCGCGTCTGCCGAGGCCGCGCGCGTGCTTCGACCCGGCGGGCGGCTGGGCCTCGTATGGAACCTGCGCGACGAGCGTGTCCCATGGGTACGCGACCTCGGCGCGGCGATGCGGGCAGATGGCGACCACTTCCGCGGCGACGTCGAGGATCCGGCGATCGGCGACGCGCTCGGGCGTGTCGAGCGCCACTTCGCGGAGTGGGTGCGACGGACGATGAAGGACGAGATCGTCGCCGACGTGCGGTCGCGCAGCTACTTCCCGCTCCTGTCGCGCGACGAGCAGGAGCGGGTGCTCGAGGCGGTGGGAGAAGTGCTCGAGCGGCCCGGGGTGTCGGATCGCGAAGGCATAGTGGAGGTGCCGTACGTCACGGCGTCCTTCCGGTACGCGCCCCGCCGAAAGGCCGATCTCACAGAGGAGACCGAATGATCCGCGGAGTCTGCTTCGACCTCGACGGCACCCTGTTGTGTGACGAGCACATGGACGACGTGCTCGTGCGCGTGGCCGCCGGTGTGGCCGAGCGGCACGGGCTGACGGCCGCCGACGTGGACGCCGTGCATCGCCGCGCGTGGACGGAGCATTGGGACGAGATCGGCGACGAGTGGATGGTCGGCCGCATCCCGACCGACGTCGTGATCGCGGGAGTCTGGCGTCGTGCGCTGTCGCAGTTCGGCGTCGACGACCTCGACGCCGCCGCGAAGGATGCGGCAGCACTGCAGTGGCGGATCGAGACCGCATCGTGGTCGCTGTACCCCGAGGCGCTCGAGGTGCTCGCGGAGTGCCGGCGGCGCGGCATCCGCACATCGATCATCACGAACGGGCCGAGCGACCTTCAGCGCGCGAAACTCGACGCGGTGGAGCTGACGCCACATTTCGACGCGATCCTCGTGTCGGGCGAGGTGGGCGCGCAGAAGCCCGATCCGGCGATCTTCGCGGCTGCCGTGTCGGGCATGGGCGTCACGGCCGACGAAGCGATCCACATCGGCGACAACCAGCATGCCGATGTGGGCGGTGCGCGGGCGTCGGGGCTGACGGCCGTGTGGATCGACCGGCGCGGCGCCGACCTCGAGAGTGAGCCGCACCACATCGTGACGGATCTGCGCGGGCTGGTCGAGCTGCTCGGCTGAGCGGGCCCTATCGCTTCTCGGCGCGAGGGTTGAGAACGAACGTCGCCGCCTCGGGTCCGCCGAACTCGATGGAGACCGGATGCGGCTCCGCCGGTCGTCCCGTCGGGAGCCAGCCGCGCCCCGGCCGGGTCAGGATGAGGGTGCGTCCCTTCTCTCCGACGAAGCCGAGGCTGTCGACCTCGTCGATCCCGCCGGCCCAGAGCGTGAACCCGATCTCTTCGAGTTGACGCAGCAGCTCGTGCCGATCGCCGACGAGGCCGAGCTCTGAGAATCCGATGATCTCGTCCGCGTCGAAGGCCCCGGAACGCCCGTTCTCTTCGAATCCGCGGTGGGCGATGAGCTCGACGATGTTGCCCGCCGGGTCGTGGAAGTACGCTGCGCGCGCATCCCAGAACGCGAAGTCGAAGATGTCGCCGAGCAGCTCGACCCGGCCTCGCGCCCATTCGACCGCCGCGTCGGACCGGTCGCCCGGCACGAGCAGGGCGAAGTGATAGAACGCGTCGCCGTCTTCGATACGGAACGAGAGCCTCGTCTCGCCGATGACGATCGCGCCGCCGTCGATCGGGAGTCCGAGCCGACTGCCGTAGAAGTCGCGGAGGTCGAGGGGTGCTGCGAGGGTCACGTGAGCGAACCGCATCCGGCCAGCCTAGGCCTCGCCGGGGCGCGGGGCTCCGCTGCACCCCCACGTAGACTGGATGCCCGTGGCTCTCACCATCGGAATCGTCGGACTGCCCAACGTCGGCAAGTCCACCCTCTTCAACGCCCTGACCAAGAATCAGGTGCTCGCGGCGAACTACCCGTTCGCGACGATCGAGCCCAACATCGGGGTGGTGAGCCTGCCCGACCCGCGACTCGAGAAGCTCGCCGAGATCTTCGGCAGCGAGCGGATCATTCCGGCGACCGTGTCGTTCGTCGACATCGCCGGCATCGTGCGCGGCGCGAGCGAGGGGGAGGGTCTGGGCAACCAGTTCCTCGCGAACATCCGTGAGGCGGATGCGATCGCCCAGGTCGTGCGCGGTTTCGACGACGACGACGTGGTGCATGTCGAAGGGGCGGTGAACCCCAAGGGCGACATGGAGACGATCAACGCCGAACTTCAGCTCGCCGATCTCCAGACGCTCGAGAAGGCGATCCCGCGGTACGAGAAGGAGGTCAAGGGCAAGAAGATCGACCCGGTCGTGCTCTCGACCGCGCTTGCCGCGCAGGAGGCTCTGCAGCGTGGCCAGTTGCTGTCGGCATCCGGTCTCGACCTCGCCCCCATCAAGGAGCTCGGCCTGCTCACGGCCAAGCCGTTCATCTTCGTCTTCAACGTCGACGAGAGCGTGCTCACGGATGCCGCGAAGAAGGCGGCGCTCGCCGAGCTCGTCGCGCCGGCGCAGGCCGTGTTCCTCGACGCGAAGATCGAGTCCGAGCTCATCGACCTCGACCCCGAGGACGCCGCCGAGCTGCTCGCATCGACAGGCCAGGAGGAGTCGGGCCTCGACCAACTCGCGCGCATCGGCTTCGACACGCTCGGACTGCAGACGTACCTCACCGCCGGGCCCAAGGAGGCTCGCGCGTGGACGATCGGCAAGGGCTGGAAGGCTCCGCAAGCGGCGGGGGTCATCCACACCGACTTCGAGAAGGGCTTCATCAAAGCCGAGGTCATCTCGTTCGACGACCTCGTCGAGGCCGGCTCCGTCGCCGAGGCGCGTGCGCGCGGCAAGGCCCGCATCGAGGGCAAGGACTACGTCATGCAGGACGGTGACGTCGTCGAGTTCCGCTTCAACGTGTAGCGATCACGCGACTGGCTCTCACCGCCCTCAGTCGAACCGGACGAATGCACGAAGCGGGGGCTCGAGGTCACCGACCTCGGTGAAGCCCATCGCCTCGTAGAAGGCCCGCTGGGAAGGCTCGTCGTCGGTGAGGAGAACCTTCTGACGGACGTCGCGGTACGGGGCGAACGCGCGCTCGAGCAGGTCGCGACCGATGCCGCGTCGCTGGTGCTCCGGCGAGATGAGGATGTCCTGGAGGTAGACGATGGTCAGCCCGTCGCCGACGAGGCGGGCGAGGCCGACCAAACGACCGCCGTCGCGGGCCGTCGTCACGGCGAGAGACGCCGAGAGCGCCGATGCGAGGCGGTCGGGATCTCTGGTGTAGGCGGACCACCCCACGGCGCCGTAGAGCGCGAGGACCTCTTCCCGCGACGGATCATCCATGGGGTGGTACGTGATTGCCATTCCCCCACGTTGCCATGGTCGTGGCTCCTCATCCGCGCCCCGGCGTGTCGGCATCCGGCGCCACGACCTCGGAGCTGCGCGCGTCCATAGGCGCTGATCGGGGTGCTGTCGCCGTCCACGTGCCAGGAGTACGCTCGCGCCCGAGGGACGACCGAGGGAGGACGCGATGGCCGAGACACCCGCGGACCCGCCAGACCTGACCGGCACGGTGGACGAGCGCCGACGTCAACTCGACGCGCTCGCGGCGGCGGGGCCGCTGAGCGCGGAGTGGCTGCGACGCCAGCTGGAGGCCGCGCTGGACGCATGGGCGAGCGAGGAGTCCGAGCTGGATGTCGACAAGGAGCGCAAGGTCGACTTCTGACGTCGGTGCGAGGCATCCGAGGACGATTGCACGGGATAAAGTCCAGGTCAAGCGCGATAACCGGATCGGGACGCGTCGACGGTCTGGTAGATTCGATCAGCCTCGCACCCATCCCCGTCGATCGCCGCGGCATCGCCGTGCGCGCGCGGAGCGAGACACGAACTTCCCGCACGAGAGGACTCCACGCACGTGACCGACAACAGCACCGTCGACGCGGACAGCCGCCCGATTCCGTACGTCGAGGAGGGGGAGGGGCCGGTCGCGCTGGTGCTCATCGCCGACGGCGGCCTCGACGGCGATCCGCTGAGCGTCGTGTCGCACTACCTCGCCGAGGAGGCGGGCTTCCACGTCGTGCGCGTCGGCACCAGCTCCGACTCCGAGAGCTTCGACGAGCGCGTCGCCGACGTGACGTCCGTGCTCGACCGCCTCGGGCTCGAGCACACGTGGATCGGTGGACACGGATCGGGCGGCACCGTCGCGCGCGCGTTCGCCGCGTCGCACGCCGATCGCGTCAACGGCCTGCTGCTGCTCGGCGTCGAAGAGGCCGAGATCCCGCTGGCTCCGGTCATCCCCGTGCTCATCATCCAGGGCACGGAGGACGAGGTCACGCCTCCGGCCAACGGCGAAGCGCTCCGTTCTACTGCTCCCGAGCGCGCGAGCGTCAAGAACATCGAGGGCGCCGGGCACCTTTTCCCGCTGACGCACATCATGGACACCGCCGTCATCATCGAGGAGTACCTCGACTGGGACTGAAACGTGGACAAGCCCCTGGCCCTTCTGGTCTAGTCCACTAGACTTAGTCCAGGAGGTGGGTCGTGGTCATCAACATTCACGAAGCGAAGACGCACTTCTCGCGCCTCGTCGACAGGGCGGCGGCGGGCGAGACCGTGGTGGTCGGTCGTGCCGGCAAGCCCATCGCGAAGCTGACCCGCCTGGACTCTCCCGATCGGGTGCAGAGGCTGGGCTTCCTCAAGGGGCAAGCGCAGATCCCCGACGACTTCGACGACTGGGGCCGCGATGAGATCCTCGACCTCTTCGAGGTCGGAGAGTGAGGCTGCTCCTCGACACCCACCTGCTTCTGTGGGCCGCGTACGAACCCGAGAAGCTGGCTCCTGCTCTTCGGAACGAGCTGACTGATCCCTCGACAGAACTCGAGTTCAGCTCAGCGAGCATCTGGGAGGTCGCCATCAAAGTCGGGCTGCGCCGTCCGGACTTCGTCGTCGACCCGCGGGTCCTGCGCACAGGCCTGATCGACAACGGGTATCGCGAACTGCCCGTCACGAGCGCGCATGCGGCTGCCGTCGTCGACCTGCCTCCGCATCACAGCGATCCGTTCGACCGGATGCTCGTCGCCCAGAGTCGCCTCGAGGGAATCGTCCTGCTCACCCGGGACCGGCTCGTCGCTCAGTACGGACCGCCGACGAGGCTCGTGTGAGGCAGCGCGTGCGCCGCGCCGGCATCTACGTCGAGACCGTCATCCGCGCGGACATCGCCGAGGTCTGGCGGCGCACGCAGGATCCGGCCGCACACGTCCGGTGGGACATCCGGTTCTCCTCCATCGAGCCGACGGGCGAGGCGGATGCCGGCGCAACACGGTTCCGGTACACGCGACGCACTCCGTTCCACATCGTCGAGGGCACCGGGGTGAGCCTGGGCGAGGTCGAGCGCCCCGACGGCACGCGCACGTCGGCGCTGCGGTTCGCGACCGACGACGTGCTGTCGCCCATCCGATCCGGTCGCGGGTACTGGCGTTATGTGCCGACCGACGGCGGCACGGCCTTCATCACCGGGTATGACTACGAGCCCGGATGGTGCGTGCTCGACGTGCTCGTGCGCCCCCTGCTGGGATGGGCGACGGCGTGGAGCTTCGACCGTCTTCGGGTGTGGATCGAGACCGGGGTGCCGCCGGAGCGGTGGCCACTGTGGAGTGTCGTGTGGTGGTGGCATTTGGATCGGCCTCGCGCGCGGCGCTGCCGCCGCAGACCCGTCTCGCGACCACGGCGCGCCGACCACCTCGTCGATGCGCCCGCGACCCTGGCATAATTGCCCGACCCGAGTCCGGAGGCGGTTCCGTGACCTCGATCTTCGAACGCGCCCTCGGCGAGGACTTCCAGCGGCTGCACCCGATGATGCGCCGCCGGTTCGGCGTCGGCCTGACGTCGGGCGAGGCGTGCGTCGGGCGAGGGGTGATGACGACGATCCGGCGCGGGCCGTGGTGGACGGTGCCGTTCCTGCAGATCGGGCGGATGCGGAACATCCTGGTGCCCGACACGGGCAGCGATGTGCCGTTCGCGATCGAGAACTACCCGTACCTCGACCCGCTCGGACGCGAGACCGTGACGTTCGTGCGTGAGTACGAGATCGCGGGCAAGCGGCGCCGGTTCGACGCGACGATGGTCCTCGATGGGGGTCGCATCCTCGACTACCTCGGCACGCACCAGCACCTGGCCGTCGACCTGGACCTGCACGTCGACGATGAGGGCGGGCTGCGGCTCACCTCGGACGCCCAGCGATTCCATGAAGGGCCGATCGCGTTCCGGTTCCCGATGCTGTTCAGCGGCCGCGCGACGCTGCACGAGTACTTCGACGACGCCGACGGCCTGTTCCACGTCGATCTGGAGGTCCACAACCACCGATTCGGCTTCCTCTTCGGGTACCGGGGGGCGTTCGGGTGCGAGTGGATCCCCGCGACGGATGCGCCCGAGAGGCTCAAGCCCGTACGGCACGAGCGGAGGACGTGAGCGCAGGCCCACGGGTGTCCGCGGGGCGGGATACTCTCGGGCGGTGCCGACTCTCGACGACGTGCGCCGCATCGCCGAAAGGCTTCCCGGCAGTGAGGAGCGTGCGACCACGGGCGGCGCCGCGTGGTTCGTGCGCAGCAAGCTCTACGTGTGGGAGTGTCACCCGTGGCCGAGCATCCCCGACGACATGCGCGCGATCGTGGCATCCGAGCTCGTCGTCGCCGTGAAGGTCGCCGACGAACTCGACGCTCGCGCGCTCGTCGAGATGGAGCCCGACGTGTTCTTGCGCACCACCACGCGGTGGAGCGAGCCGAAGGTGGCGTTCCGGATGGCCCGGATCGACGAGCAGCACCTCGCCGAGCTCGTGACCGAGGCGTGGCGCGTGCAGGCGCCGAGATACCTCCGCGGCGAGTTCGACACGACGTGATGTCAGGCGCCGTCGCTCTCGAGCAGGGCCCGCGCGAGCAGCGTCGACCCGGCGACGGCCGCGGGCATCGTCGCGACGGCGCCGAGCGGAACGAGGAAGCACAGCTGAGTCACGACGCCGAATCCGAGCACCCGAGCCCGGTGCGGGCGCATCACGCGTCGGCGTTCGCGGCGTGCCATGCCGCGGGACGTGAGCGCCCGCGCGGTGAGCTCGTCGGCGACGAGCCACCCCGTCGCGGCGATGCCGACGATCGCGCTCAGCACACCGCCCACGGCGGGGATGAGCCCGAGCAGCGCGGCGACGAGCGCCACCGCGATGCCTCGCACGATGAGCGAGATGCCGTCGCCGACGGAGCGCCAGAAGCCGTAGTCCTTCTCGGCGCGCGTGTCGCCGAGCTCGTCCTCGATCGCCTTCCAGATGCGCTCGTAGAAGGGGTCGCCGACCACGAGCGTGACCGCCGTGAACGACACGACGACCAGCACGAGCGCGGCTCCGAACACCGCCGTGCCCACCGCCACGCGCATGACGATCGCCCACACGCTCGGCCACCCGTCCGCGAATGGGGTGAGCGCGTCGGCGATCCCCGGCAGGAAGATCGCGAGCGCGACGAGACCCGCCAGGAAGAGCATCCCGACGATCGCCGCAGGAACCAGCCCCAGTGCCATGAGCCCCGGTCGTCTGCCCCAGTACGCGAACCCGCGTCCGAGATACGACATCCCTCTGATGAACTCGCGCATGCGCCTCCCAGCCTAGGTGTACTGCCCAGGCAGGTTGTTTGAGATCCGGCTGATGGGCGGGAGCTTCCCGATCGCAGTGTGGGGCCTGTGGTGATTGTAGAAGTGCAGCCAGGCGGGCAGGGCTGCGCGGCGGGCTGA
>Ga0310822_100084_pt1 | contig 154205 bp, 149 predicted proteins | sample P4_ome_2_FD_201313 | JGI IMG/M metagenome (GOLD analysis project Ga0310822, IMG submission 201313) | Sorghum-adapted microbial communities from Joint BioEnergy Institute, Emeryville, California, United States - P4_Day56_Rep2 | ecosystem: Engineered > Bioreactor > SSF (Solid state fermentation)...
GGCTCACCCGCGGTTCTCGACCTTGGGGTTTACGGTCCCGCCCGTCCGGCCTTCGGGAGGTGGCCACCTCCCGAAGGGCAGCCCGCATGTTCAGTGATTCGGGCCACGATCAACATGCAAGGGGTTAGAGCCTCTGCGCCCTTTGCGACAGGCAGCTAACAGAGCGAACCATGCAGGATCGAGCGAAGGCAGGGAAGTCGAGCAATCTGATCGCCGGGGCAACCGGGGATTGGGAGGTCGTGATCGGCATGGAGGTGCACGCGCAGGTGAACTCGCGCGCCAAGCTGTTCTCCGGGGCCTCGACGGAATTCGGCGGAGAGCCGAACAGCCACGTGTCACTGGTCGATGCGGCCATGCCTGGCATGCTGCCCGTGATCAACGAGGAGTGCATCGCCCAGGCCGTGCGCACGGGGCTCGGGCTCAAAGCGCAGATCAATCTGAAAAGCGTTTTCGACCGGAAGAATTATTTCTATCCGGATCTGCCGCAGGGCTATCAGATCTCCCAGTACAAGCAGCCTATCGTCGGCGAGGGCGAGGTGGAGATCGATGCGGATGGCGAGACGATAACAGTCGGCATCGAGCGACTGCACCTCGAGCAGGATGCCGGCAAGTCCATCCACGACCAGCATCCGGATTACACGTACGTCGATCTCAATCGCTCCGGCGTCGCGCTGATGGAGATCGTGTCCAAGCCCGATATGCGCTCGGCCCGGCAGGCACAGGCCTACGTCAGCAAGCTGCGCACGATCCTACGCTATCTCGGCACCTGCGACGGCGACATGGAGAAGGGCAATCTGCGCGCCGACATCAACGTATCCGTGCGCAGGCCCGGAGAGCCATTCGGCACGCGCTGTGAGATCAAGAACGTGAACTCGATCCGTTTCATCGGCCAGGCGATCGAGGCGGAAGCCCGCCGGCAGATCGATATTCTGGAGGATGGGGGCGAGATCGTTCAGGAGACGCGCCTGTTTGACGCGAACAAGGGCGAGACGCGCTCCATGCGCACCAAGGAAGAGGCACACGACTACCGCTACTTCCCCGACCCCGACCTGCTGCCGCTGGAATTGACGCAGGAGTGGGTCGACGCGCTCAAAGCCGATCTGCCCGAGCTTCCCGACGAAAAGAAGCGCCGGTTTATGGAGCAGTTCGGCCTTTCCTCTTACGACGCTGGTGTGCTCGTGGCCGAGCGCGCATCCGCCGACTACTTCGAGAAGGTCGCCTCCGGGCGCGATGCAAAGGCGGCAGCGAACTGGGTCATCAACGAGCTGTTCGGGCGCCTCAACAAGGAAGGTCTCGATATCGAGCACTCGCCGGTTTCAGCGGACCAACTGGGCGGCATTCTCGATCTGATCGCCTCGAAGACGATCTCCGGTAAGATTGCCAAGGACGTTTTCGACATCGTCTGGACCGAAGGCGGCGATCCGGCCGACATCGTCGAGAAGCGTGGCCTCAAGCAGGTCACGGACTTAGGCGCGATCGAGCAAGCCATCGACAAGGTGCTTGCTGCCAATCCGGACAAGGTTGAGCAGGTCAAAGCCAAACCCACCATGCTCGGCTGGTTCGTCGGCCAGGTGATGAAGGCTACCGGCGGCAAAGCCAATCCGGCAGCGGTGAACGAGCTGCTGAAGCAGAAGTTGGGGATATGAGGGCGAATAGCGAATAGCGAATAGCGAATAGAGAGTAGCGAATGGCGAATAGGGAGTTGGAGCCGCTACTCTCCGTCATGCCCAAGTGATCGGCCTCTCCTCATTGAGAGGCAAAAGGGTGAGCGTCGCTTCCCCTCAATCAGAACGATAGACTTGTTCTATTTCGTTAGCCCCAATCCGCCCCGTGCGTGGCCACCTTTCCGCGTCATCACGAAGTACACGATCTGTGCTACGGCCTTGTAGAACTCCGGCGGGATCATTTGGTCGATGCCGACCTTGTCATGAAGCGCGCGTGCCAACGGTTTGTCTTCGATGACGGGGATATTGTGCTGCTCGGCGATTTCGCGAATGCGGAGCGCAATCAAGTCCCGGCCCTTGGCAAGCACGCGCGGCGCGCCGCCCTCCTCCCGGACATAACGCAGCGCAACGGCATAGTGCGTCGGATTTGCGATGACGAGCGTGGCGCGGGGCACGGCGGCCATCATACGCCGGCGGGAGCGGTCGCGCGCGAGTGACCGCAGCCGTGACCGGATGATCGGATCGCCATCAGTCTGCTTCAGCTCGTCTTTGATCTCCTGCCGTGTCATGCGCAATTCGCGGCGCCAAAACACGCGGGACCAGATGAGGTCGGCCACCGCGAGCAGCAGAGTGGCTACGGTGATCCCCGTGACCAGTCGAACGGAAACATCGCGCAGGAGCTCTGGCAGCGCACTCGGCTCCGCCAGCATGGCGTTGAACACGTCCGCCTGAGTGGCACGCAACAGGAAAACAGCCGTGCAGCCGACTGCGGCGAGCTTGAAACTCGCCTTGAGGAATTCGACCCTGCCCTGGGCGCCAAAAATCCGCTTCCACCCTTGGGACAAGGAGAGGCGCGAAAGGCGCGGGCGGATGCGGTCGGCGACCAGCCGAGGCGTGTTCTGGAACAGAGAAGCACCGAGACCAAAGGCACACAATGTGGCCACGAGCGGGATCAGCTCCTTCGCCATCGCGCTTCCAACGATCCCGAGCAGGTGCACTGCGTCGGCCCCGTTTTCAAGCGACCAGCCGCCGGGATCGTCGATGAACCGCTCCAGAACCGCGCGCAGACGTCCAATGCCCGGAAAGGACATTCGCAGGATCAACAGGATCCCGAGCAACGATGCGAATGTCACCACCTCGCGCGAATGCGGAACGCTGCCTTGCTCAACGGCATCCCGGATCTTCTTCTCGCTCGCTTCTTCCGTCCTGCTTTCCCGGTCGGGAGCTTCCGACAAGCCTCGTCCCTCCCTCAGCTTGCTGCCGCGCGGACTTTTGTGGCCGGCAGCTCGATGCGGCGCTCGGCGACGAGCTTCAGAACGGTTTCAACGATGGCGCGTCGTGCGTCGGCAATCTCCCGAGCGGATTCATTATTTTCCGTCTGCAACTCCAGCTCCACTATGCGCCGTGCACGGGCCGGCAGCCCAGAAAGTACGGCGTCCTGGAACGCAAAGTCCGTTTCGCGCAGGGCAAGCACAAGACGGTCAGGCGGAACTTGATTCAGGATTACGCCCAGTGTCCCGGGTGGCAATGACGCGAGGTCGTCGAAGGTGAACAGCATGTCGCGCATAGCTTCGACATCAGCGGGACGCGCCTTGGTAAGATGCTTCAGGGCCAAGTCGAACTGCGCTTTGTCGAGCCGGTTCAGAATGTCCGCAATGCCGGCGTGCGTACCGCCCGAGGGGGCCTGAAGCGAGATCAGGTCCTCACGCAGCGTATTTTCCAGAATTTCGAGCTGATCCGGCGCGACGAATTTTATTCCGAGCATTCGGATGAGCAGGCTATTGCGTAACTCCGCCGGAAGCGATCCCATGAGCCGCGCGGCACGTGGCGGACTGAGCCGCGATAGAATGAGGGCCATCGTCTGTGGATGCTCCCGCAGCAGGTAGGCCCTGATGATTTCGTCCTTGAGCCGCGCAATTCTGCTCCATATGGGCTCCTCCTCGCCCCCGGTATCGGACAGAAGATCTGCGACTTCTCCTTCCGTCATCACCTCGGCCAGCAGGTCCTTGACCGCGTTTGCCGTACCGACGAAGTTGACGCCGGTGGAGAACATGCGGGCAAATTCGTCGACCAATTCGGCGAGATCATCGGCAGATATCAACGGAAGCTGATTCGCTGCCCGCGCGATCAGCCTGATCTCCTCGGCATCCATGCGCTTCAGGAGCTGCGCCGCCTTGGGACGGCCTAGCGCCAGCAGCAGCACGGTCACTTTCTCCACGCCGCTGAGCGATTTCGGCTCCGGCCTGGCTGGCGCCTGTGCTTTTGTCATTGCGCGGGATCTGTCAGGCGTCCCTGGCAGATCCCGGGCCCGTCACGATTTCGGTGAGCGAAATGCCGAAGCGGGAGCTACCCTCGTCCATGACGACCACCTCTCCGCGCGCAATGAGCCGCCCGTTGACCATGACATCGACCGGTTCCCCGACGCGGCGGTCCAGAGGAATGACGGCACCCCGTCCGAGCTTGACGAGTCCCGAAACGGACATCCTTGCCGCCCCCAGGACCACTTGGACCGAAACAGGAATGCGCATGACCATGTCGATATTATTGCCGGAGCTTTGATCCTGTCTCGCCTGTTTCGGCAAGGCGCCATCATGGCTCCTCCCGTCCGTTCCGAAGGCTTCGGCAAGTTCCTCCGGCGATGGCGTGAGCTCGGCAGCGAATTCCTGAATTAGCGACTCATGCCCGACCGCAGCGGAGTCAGGCCGCGCCCCGCTTTCACCTGCTCTCATATCCCGGTCGTGTACATTCGGCTGGCTTTGCGCGGTAGCCGCAGCGCGCCGCTGGGAAACATCACCCAAAAAGGATGTCATCCATGAACTCCTGTTCGCGATCGACAAAAGCGTGGACGCGCAATGTGTAATTTCCGTTCTGTTGTCCCAATTCACACCACATCATTGGTTCGCCATTGCAGTCGACGCGGATGGGCGTGCGCGGCGTGGCATCGAGCGGCAGTATCTGACCAACGCGAAGCCCGGCGATTTCGGAGAGCGGCCTTTGGCGCTCCTCGAGCACGGCTCGCATCGTGAGCCGGGAGCGATTGATCTCGCTGTGGATCTGCTGCGCCCAATCCGGATCGGCCGTTCCGGAACGTGGTGGCTCGCGACGCGCGAAGGCAGGCTTCAGCGCCGTGAGCACCGCATCAGGAATTGCGAGCAGCAAATCGCCGGTCGCCTGCCGCGCCCGAAGTTTGAAACGCGCAATCGCAACCGGCGTATTCGGTCCGCCCAGGCGATCAAGGTCGATACGTCCCAGTTCACCTTCTGGCGCGAAGCTGGTCGGCGCGAAAGGATGAAAAGCGCGCGACAGCGTCCCGGCCAAACGGCCGAGTAGGCTTTGTGCGATGCGCATTTCGATGCGAGATAGTGGGCGCGGCTCTGCATATGGCGGCTGCGTGCCGTCGCCGCCGAAAACAAGCTCCACGTAAGTGTAGATCAGATCGCGGTCGAAGCTGACGAGCAAGTGCGCGTCCCAGGCAGGGGCATGCAGCATGCCGACGAGGTGCGCATCCTTCTCCCGCTCGATGAGATGCGCGGCGCGCCCACTTTCCAGGCCGAGATAGCTCATCTCTGGCCGCACTGACGACAGGCATCCAAACTCATCCGTACACGCAAGCGCAGCCCGCTCGAGTGCCGCCGGCAGCATCGGCAGCCGTTCGGAATAGCCAGCGCCACGGCAGAAAATCTCCAGCAACGCATTCCGCCGCCCAGGCGCCCCCTCATTTGTTGCCGTCTTGCTCACTCAGGCCGCCTCCCTCCGGGGCCCGCCTTCGCCCCCTGAGACGGTTTGCTGCTCCACTTCATCGATTGATGGGCGCTCGAACGCAGAAATTGCCTTGCGTCCGTGCTCGAGCGCCACCTGCGGCATGGCACCGTTCATGAAAGCAAGGAGCGTCTGCTTCACGACGACGTAAAGCCGCATTTTCTTTTCGCGGATCGCGCGCAGCTTGCTCGCAACCGGTGATACGACCGCGTAGGAGAAAAAGATGCCGGCGAATGTTCCAACAAGCGCAGCCCCGATCAAGGAGCCCAGAATTTCCGGATCCTGATCGAGGGCACCCATGGCCTTGATGACGCCAAGGACTGCGGCGACAATTCCGAGCGCCGGCAGCGCTTCTGCAATGGTGACAAGGGCGTAATAGGGCTTCAAGCTGTCATGGACCATGGTCTCGATCTCCTCGTCCATGAGCGCCCCGATTTCGTGCGTACGGGCATTTCCCATCAGAATCAGGCGGCAGTAATCGCAAATGAACGTCGTCAACTGACGGTTCGCCAGAACTGTGGGGAATTTTCGGAAGAGCTTTGATTCGTGAGGATTTTCGATCTGCGCCTCGAGCTCGTTGCGAGAAGGGCCGCGTAGCTCCCGCATGATGTCATGCAAGGCCCCGAGCGTCTCGAGATACTCACGCGGCTTTGGCGTGCGCATTCCGATGACTTCGATCAATCCTCGTCCGACATCCTTGATGGTTTTCATCGGATTGGCGACCACGAACGTACCGAGCGCCGCCCCGCATATGATCACGTACTCCCACGGCTGCCAGATGACCTCGACATGGCCGCCCATCGCCGTGAAGCCACCGAGCATGGCGCCGAGCGTAATCAAAAGCCCGATGATGATGGTCACGCTAATGGTGCCCCCGGTCTGATCCTCTCACGCCCGTTTAGGCCACGGTGCTTGTGTGAGCCTGTTCTCGCCCCCATTGCTCCAAACAACAAGCCGGCCGGGCGAAAGGGTTCACACAAGCCTCGCAGGCTACTCTTGGACACTATTTCCTGGCCGCAGGGCGTGCTCGTGTTGACGACGTTTACATCCTATCGGCTGATAACAAGCGATCTGCCACGCAGCCTCGCCGCCATAGCCCGGAAACCGCAGGTTGCACGGGAAACCGACTATTACCTTGAAAGGATCGGCGAGGTAAAATCGATCGATGATTTCCTCGCCGATAATCGCCTCTTCACCTATGCAATGAAGGCATTCGGACTGGGAGAGATGACCTACGCCAAGGCGTTCATCCGAAAGGCCTTGACCGAGGGTATCGACGACCCACAGAGCTTTGCGAATCAGCTTTCTGACCAGCGGTATCGCGATTTCGTAAGCACGTTCAATTTTGCCCGATATGGCACCGCAACAACCAGTTTCGAGCGCACGCGACAGGGCACTGTTGATAAATATGTTCGCCAGATGCTGGAAGAGGATGCCGGCAGCCGAAACGAAGGTGTTCGCCTGGCGCTCTATTTTCAGCGCAAAGCACCTTTGCTGAAGAGTGCTTACGGGATCCTGGCGGATCGCGCCCTGCTGGCCGTTGTTCAGACTGCACTTGGACTCCCCGCTGCAACCGCCCTGGCCGACATCGACCTGCAGGCGGAGATGATTTCACGGCGCCTCGACATCGAGGAGTTCAAGGACCCGAATAAGTTACAGCGGTTTATCGCCCGATTTCTCAGCCTCTGGGAACTCACCAACCCAGGCACGCAGGCAAACTCACCTGCTGTTTCGGCGGGCTGGCGAGCCGGTGTTGGTATCACCCCCTCGTTGCTCGCCAGTCTGCAAAACCTACAGGTCAAGGGGAGCTGACCATGCAGTCCGGATTGTACGTCGCCCTTTCTGGGCAGCTCGCCATACAACGCCGGCTCGACACGATCGCTCAAAACGTGGCCAACTCGTCGACGGCTGGATTTCGGGGTGAGCAGGTCAAATTCGAGAGCATCCTCTCGGAGACCCCGCTGGATACCGTTGCATTTTCGTCTGCCGGGAAGTCGTATCTCTCCCGCCGGCCCGGAGAGCTCACCAGGACAGACAATCCTCTCGACGTTGCAATCGAAGGCGACGCATGGTTTGCCATCGCGACACCTGCTGGGCAGGTCTACACCCGGGACGGCCGCATGCGTATGACAGAAGCGGGCGAGTTGCAGACGCTCAACGGTTATGCCGTTCTGGACGTGGGTGGGGCACCCATCGTTCTCAATCCAAACGCCGGCCCTCCGCAGATTGCCAGGGATGGTACCATTACCCAGGACGGGCAACAAATGGGGGCGATCGGCCTGTTTCGGATCTCAGAGCTGTCCTCGCTTTCCCGCTATGAGAATTCAGGGGTGCTTCCGGACAGGCCCGCAGAGCCGGTCCTCGACTTCGTTCAGACTGGTGTAGTCCAGGGTTACGTTGAGCGCGCGAACGTAAATCCGATCGAAGAGATGGCTCGCCTTGTCTCGGTAACGCGCGCTTTCGAGGCCATTACGAGTGCCTTGAACGACACAGATTCTTCGTTGCGCGAGGCACTACGAGCACTCGGCGGGCCTTCTTGATTTTAACTTTACCGATTCCCGCCGTTCCTCACCATGTCCTTGGTGACGTAATTCAGCTCTTGAATGAACACCTCCGCCACGAGGTTTGCCTTGAAGCGCTCGTTTGCGTTCTTTGCCAGCGTCTTGGCCAACCGAGAAAGGTCCTGCCTGGCCATTTGCCGAAAATCGAAGTCGCTACTGGAATAGATGGTCCGTATCGCCTCGTCGACCAGAACGAGCTCTGGTTCGACGGAGAACTGCTTGAGAAGTGCAGTGTCTACGGCAAATGCCAGTTTCGTGACGACGTATCCCTGCACGGCGCCGTCCGCAATGAATGGGATGCTGATCAGCCGCGTGTTGATCGTTGTCAGCTCCTCGAACAGACCGAGGGGTCCGGGCCTCGGCAGCTGCCCAGTTTTCCAAGACAGGGCGGCAAAGCTCGATGCGATCGTCACAGCTGTGATCCAGACGCCCAGGGCGAGAAGCTTGATCATACCTTGCCCCGCAGTGGGTCGGGCGCTTCGTAGGTGCCGTCCGATTCGGACTCCCGAACAGCCTTGGAAATCACGTCGGTGATCTCCCGAACAGCATGGAGGTGAACCGATATCGCTGCTTCGTTTGCGGTTAAGGCGCGACGTAGAGACTCGAGCTTCGCCAGTGTAGACGACTCCAGCTTGCGTCCCTCCAGCATCAACAATGCGCGGCCGAGGTTGTAGAGGCCCTGGCTTTTTCGGTTGTTGAACTCGTATAGATCGACAGCTTGCCGGCTTTTCAGCAGCGACGTTTCTTCCTGGATCACCTGTTCAAGGTGATCGATGACACGATCAACGAACACCCCGACGGACGACATCAGCCCACGTCTCTCGAAGTGGCGGCTATGCCATCGGCGATCAACCGACCGACACCGATCCCGCCCGCGCCTGCGAGCTGCTTGGCTATCTGCTCTGCCAGCATTGATTTCCAGAACGCCCCCGTCGTGCCGCTTCCGAAGACGCTCGATGCTTCTTCCGGCAACATCGCTTCAAGGAACATCTGCAGGACGAACCCTTCAAACTCCCGGACAGCGGTATCCGCAGCTGGGTTTACACCCGGGCGTTGCGACTTTTGCGGCGGAGACGGCGGTACGTAGCCCACATCTCTGCCTTGCGCCACGAAGCTTGGTGGAGTGAAAAGCGGCATAGCCGGAGCAGAAAAGGGTTCCTGGGTCTCCCTCCAACTTGGCCCGATTACCTTACCCCTGGCTTGTGCGGCTATCCCCGTATCAGCCGACTCTCGACAGCAACCATAAAGAAGCTGAGAAACTCTCCGGCAACGAAATAAAGCAAGAGCAGTCCGCCGGCTATCACGAAGGGAAGCGAGACGAAATAGACAGGGATCTGCGGCGTCAGTTTGTTCAGGAGCCCAAATGCCAAGTTCACCGCTAATGCGTAAACGAGAAACGGGCTGGCGATCTGTAGGGCAAGAAGAAATGCATCCGCCGTCGCTTCAGCCAAGCGCGCGAGCCCGAACTCGACAACCAGGGGACCCTGAAGAGGGAGCGCAGCATAGGATTGCACGATACCCTTCAACACTTCCCAATGCAGGTCGCCGATAAAGAACAGAACGGCAGCCGCCAGCGTAATCAGACCTGCCAGCGGCGCATTCGGCTCCGACTCCTCCACTCCCATCTCGGAAAAGCCGTAAAACCCGACGAAATTCGCAAGCGCTGCCGCCATGAACTGAAGGGCCATGAAGTAAATGCGCACCAGGAGCGCAATGAATCCCCCAGTAAGCGTCTCCCCGATTATCAAAACGAACGCGGCGCTCAAGGATGGCCGGAAGACCGAAGATTTCAGAACCGGAAGTAGAATTGGAGTGAGCGCGAGCGTGACCGCGATCGCCACGAACAGGCGAATTTGCACCGGAACGCGCGGACTGGAGAACCCCGGCATCAACATCAGGCAAGCGCCAATTCGGCAGAACAACAGAAAAGTGAGCAGCACTGTGTCGGAAAGCGGGCCTGTCAAGAGATCGTGCCCAGCAGTTCGATCTGCACGCCGCGGGCGATCTCGAGATGCGAGAGGACGGGCAGCGCAGGGTAGAGCCGCTCGATGACCATGCGGACGTAGGGCCTCGCCTCAGGCGCCGCAACAACGGCGAAACGATGGCCTCGGTCCATGTGCCAGCGAATTGCCTTCGCCGCCTCTGCACCGAACTGCTCGATCAGCTGCGGCTCGATATCGAACTCTACCACCTCCCCCTTCGCGTCTCGCTTCAACGCCTGATGGAATGCAAGATCCCAGCGGTTCCCGAGCCGAAGCATCTTGAGGACGCCATTCTCGGCCAGATCGCCGCAGATCTGTTGGGCAAGTCGGATGCGCACCTGCTCAGCGAGGTGCTCCACCCGCCGGATGTGAGGAACCGCCTCCGCAATCGCTTCGAGGATGAGATGCAAATTTCGGATCGAAACGCGCTCCTGGAGAAGCAGCTTCAATACCGCGTGCAAGGTTGAGTAGGAAATCTGCGCAGGCATAAGCTCATCCGCCAGGCGACGATACTCCGGTTCGAGCCCATCAACGAGAGCTCTCACGTCCTTATATGATAGCAGCTGCGCCAGGTTATTGCGGATGACCTCCCGTAAATGCGTCAGGAGAACTGTCGGCGGATCGATCGGTGTCAATCCATCCCGCTTGACATTAGCGGCGAGGGCCTCGGGAACCCAAAGCGCTCTCAACCCAAAGGCCGGCTCTTGGCACTCCTCACCGGGAACATCGGGACGCGGGCCATCACCGATAATAACGAGCATATCGCCGATGCGCAGTTCGGCCTTTGCCACCGCGGTCCCATGAATTTTGATCTGATAGGTCTTGGGGGGCAGGGCGAGGTCGTCACTGAGCTTGATGTCCGGAACCACGAAGCCGAACTCCCGCGCAAATTTGCGGCGCATCTTGGTAACCCTCTGCGCCAGCTCGCCGTGTGCCGCGATCAGCGTGGTGGAAATCTGTTTACCCAAGCAGACTTCGATCTCGGCTGCCTTCAACGACGCTTTGATCGATGAACGAGCTTCGTCCTCCGCTTTTTGACGTTCCACCGCCTCACGCGCTTGTGCTTCGGCCGCGGCCTCAGCCTGACGGCGCGGAATAGCCAGGGCAACCGAGGTCAGGAGAGCGGCCAAACTTGCAAACGGCAGAAACGGCAAACCCGGCGCGATAGCCAGGACCGCAACGACGAGACCCGCCACGAAAAGCGCGCGCGGATAGCGGCCCAACTGCCCGAGAACCGCCTTTTCGGCGGAGCCGCGTGTGCCGCCCTTTGAAACAAGGAGGCCCGCCGCGAGCGAGACGATGAGGGCCGGGATCTGAGAAACGAGGCCATCGCCGACGGAAAGCTTGGTGAAAACATCGGCAGCCTGCGCCGGCGAAAGATCATGGCGCGCTATACCGATGACCATCCCACCGACGATATTGACGCCCGTGATAATGAGACCGGCAACGGCATCACCGCGGACGAACTTCGATGCGCCATCCATTGCGCCGAAGAACGAGGACTCTTCCTCGAGCTCCCGGCGCCGGCGGGTTGCCTCCTTGTCGTCGATAATGCCGGCCGACAGGTCGGCATCAATTGCCATTTGTTTGCCGGGGATGCCATCGAGAGTGAAACGCGCCCCGACCTCGGCGATGCGAGTGGCGCCCTTCGTGATGACGACGAAATTCACGGTGACAAGGATCACGAAGACAATCGCCCCGATCACGAAATCGCCGCTCATGACAAAACTTGCAAACCCGGCGATGACGTGACCTGCAGCCGTGACGCCCTCGGCGCCGTTCGAAAGAATGAGCCGGGTTGTTGCGATGTTGAGCGACAGCCGCAGCATCGTGGTAATCAGCAGGATCGTCGGAAAGGAGGAGAATTCGAGCGGTTTGTCAATCCAAAGAGCCACCATGAGGACCAGGATCGACAATGCAAAGGAGAATGCCAGTCCGATGTCTATGAGCGCCGGCGGCAAAGGCAGGAACAGGACAGTCAGGATGAACACGATCCCGATTGCGAACCAGATGTCGTGACCACCGCCGCGGCTCGTTGCTGTGACGCGCGGGGCTGCTGTCGCTGCCATCCCCTCCCCCGAGAACCAAGGTACGCGGCTTCAAAAGCCGTGCTCTATCCGGCCGTACACCTGCTCTGCAAACGTATAAATAGTCGCCCCGATGAACGGCGCCGATACCGATGCCGTGAGCAGGATCGCAATGATTTTTGGAATGAAGGTCAGGGTGATTTCCTGAACCTGGGTCAGGGCTTGCAGGAGCGCGATCGCAACGCCGACCAGCATGGCCGCGAGAATTGCCGGGCTTGCCGCCACGATCACGGTCCAGATCGTTGTCTGGACGATATCCAGTGCATCTGCCTGGTTCATGATCAGGTGATCGTGATACCCGGTCCGAAGGGCAACTCCTGCCCGTTGTCGAGAATAAGAACGGTTCCGCCCTCAGCAACGCGCAATGCCGTCACTTTCCCGCTGATGTCACTATCGGCCGAGCTCACCGTGCGACCAATGACACCGTCCGCCTGCGACAGCGACAGCGCCGCCATTAGAGAATCGAGCTTTGCATTTGTCTGGACCGCTTGCTCTACATTGGAGAATGCGGCGAGTTGCGCGATGTATTCGGTCGATTCCATCGGCTGGGTTGGATCTTGGTTCTTCATCTGCGCAATGAGGAGCTGCAGAAAGGCGTCGTAATCGAGCTGTGCCCGCGACTTGGCGCCCGTGGCTCCGGTGCGTCCCGTTGGCGAGCTCCCCGCTGCTGCCGCAACCTCCATCACACCGCCTCCGCTTTGTGGGTCTGCGCCGGTAGGGCATGAGCCTGAATCTGCCCTGCTGCCAAGATGTCGTCCTCGATCGGAAAGAGGACACGCAGAGTCTTCAGTGCCTCGAACGCTCGATCCGCGGCGACGAGCTGATGAACGCGTTCGAGCCCCGCAAGCACCGCCGCGCTCTCGAACGACGTCTTAAGCAGCTTATGAAATTTTTCGAACAAACTCCTTGCTTCCTCTGCTTTGGCGGGATCGATCAGCATGGTCTGAACGACGAAATACAATTGCCGCAGAGGTGTGGTCGCCCCCTCTGCCTGCATGACGTGTTGTTCCAGGAGAAATGTCGCCTCGTTCAACAGCTCGAGCGTTACCTTGCGGTTTGCCCGGAGGACTGCCCCGTTGACATAGAACCTTTCACCCGCGCGCAGGGAAATCTGAATGCTGCCGCTCACTGGAGGCCCTCCCGGATGGTGTTCATCACGTCCACCAATGCGGAGAAATTTCCTGACTGCTGGAGGCGGATGCGATCCGCTTCGCGTAGCACCCACAAGCCAATGGAGATGAGATCGGCTCGCAACCTCTGAGGAAGATCGTTTTCAGGGTTGGCCAGGTCTTCAATGAGAATCGACCAGAGCCGATTGAGATAATCCAATGCCTCCACCGCCTCCCGCGAGCGGGGGCCTTTCACAGCAGCCCGTTCCAGCAGATCGACAGCCCGCCCGATCGCTGCCCGCTCCCGCTCTCTGGCCAGCTTGGGCGTGTCTTCAAGGATTTCGGCGTAGACCGAAGGATTGCTCATTTTCTGAAGACGACTTGTTTGAGATTATAAGTGATAAATGAGGCTCATCTGCTGGAGCCTTGCCGTTAACGCATAAGCCGTCTCGATCTGAATTAGGAGAGACGTCACGCGCAGGGATGCTTCGTAGGGGTCCACAGCCTCAAGGTTAGTGATGTGCTTCGTCAACACATCCATTTTGATCGAGATCCGTTCGTTCGCGGTCGCAATCCTGTCCTCCGCGATGCCGAGCTTCGTCCGCAAGCCCGTGAGATCCTGGATCGCAGCTCCGGTTGTCTCGATCGCAGTGTCGACGATGGCCTGAAAAGCGCCATCATTGAGCCGCTCCCCGCCAAGATCCGCGACCATGACGTAAACGCTGACGAGCTTCCGTATGGCGCTCGCGTTCGCGTTGGCAGATGTCTCGATGACTTCGCTGGTGGAAATTCGGCTGGAGATGTTCTCGTCGGATGCCCTTGACCAATAGGCCGACCAGGACGGTTCCTCGAAGAGGTCTGCGAAGGCACCAGAGAGGAAGCCCTGCATGTCGGCTTCCGAAATGCCGTTTACCGCAGGATCGGAAGGCGCGAAACCGAACGCACCAGTGAACGCGTCGGCAACGGCTTGGCGGCTTGCTGCTGTGGGGTTGCCGAAATAATCTTCGAGAGGCGTGTTGTCGGAGTCAATTCCAGAGAAAATATGCGCGCCTTCTATTGCAGTGTTGATTCCGTTGATCAGGGATTTCAGCCGCGCCTCCGCCTCGACGGCGAGGACCCGTGCGCCACCGTCGCTGTTGCGCGCGCCAACCAGAGAACCGAGAAAACTTTGCGCGTCTTCAGCCAACCCTTCGAGCACGGATTGCGTTGCTGACAGCCGGGTTTGCGCAATGCTGTTCGCATCACGTATGGCACCAAGTTGCGCATAGTCGTTGCGGAACGATATTGCGTGGCCGGTCATGAAGCCGAGACTTTTCCCGACATCCGCATGACGTGCGGTCGTGGTCTCCTTTTGCGCGAGCGCCAACGCACTTTGCGCTCTGACGAGTGTCGTTCTTGTTGCTTCCAAAAGCGATCTGGTCGAAACGGATGTTATCATTGCTGCTTATCCTGCCGCCGCGAGGAGCGCCCTGAACATGTCGTCGATTATCGAGATCAACCGCGAGGTTGCTTGGTAGGACCGCTCCAGGCCGAGCAGGATCGTCATTTCCTCGTCAAGATTGACACCCGTCGCGTTGGACAGCGCTTCCGAGGAACGCTCGAGCACCGTCTGTCGGTAATCGAGACTGCTGCTGGCCGACATACGGTTTTCCTGCAACCAAGCAACAGAATCAGCAGCAAAGCCGGCAATCGTGGCTGATGCAGTCAGCCCCGCGCTCGGATCGAATGGCCGTTGCGTCGCCATGTTTTCCAGCATTTCTTGAAGCCGTCCTGAGAAACTGGCTGCCCCGCTCGGATTATATTCGTATTCCGGACCAGCCAGGCCACCGTCCCGGAGCTTCGTGACATCCCCTCCTTGGGCGGGATCGACACTCGGATTGACGGTTATTTGTCCTGCAAGACCCACCACCAGCGCCCCAGGAGCGGGTACACTCGTAGCGGAGGGAAATGTGAAGAGCCCCGGCGCGTCGGGGAGAGTCGGAGGCGCACTCTGGTCGCTTTCGGCGAATGTTTCGATGAGCCCGCGAGCGATTTCATCGAGCTGTGATTGATATTTCACGGTGATATCGTCGCGGACCGTAGCCAGCCCTGCCAGCCGGCCGCTAGTGATTTTCATGCCGCCGGGCGAGCCTGTGATCTGCACCCCGTCCGCGTAAACGGCATTACCGATTGTATTCGGCGCATAAATCAGCGTGGGCTCGAAGGAGAGCAAGCGCGGTTTTTTCTCAAATAGCGTGACCCCGCTATCGGTGAAGATGAGCATGTCGTTATCGGCACGGAGCACCGTTCGAATACCGATCTCCTCGGAAATCGCCTCCAGCAGGCGGTCACGGTTGTCGAGGTCGTCGGTAACGTCGCTGCCCGCGCGAGTGCCATTGACGATTGCAGTATTCAGTTTCTCGAACTGGGTTAGCAGCACGTTCAGTCGATCGACTGCGCTAGCCATTTCGGCATCTGCCTGCTGGCGCAGCCCCTGAATCGTGTCCGTTGCATCATTCAGAGCCAGGGCGACATCCCGCGCGGCTGCCACTGCAGACTGGGCTGCGACGGCATCGTGCGGAGTAGCAGAGTAGAGCTGTATCGCGTCGTTCAGCTTGCCAATCAAAGCGGCCGGCGACGCGTCAAGCTCCGGGTCGAGTGTGGTCCCATCAAGCCGGTCCAGCGCATCGACGATGCTTTGTTGCAGCGCCGCCGCGGAGTTCGATGCAAGCATGTGCGCAAAAAGCGCGCGATCGGAGACGCGAGAAATGGATGCCAAACGAACGCCGCCGCCTGGCGCGGTTACGACGTTGGCCAATTTCCGCGAAGCAAGTGCCTCGCCCGGACCGACGATATTCCGCGAGACAACGGCCGTTTGACCGGACGTCACGGAGAGCCCACTGCGGGCAACGTCTATCGCCGAAGTGAGTGTCATATCGCGATCATCTCGAGCGATACGGGATTAAGCCGCATGTCACCGCTTCAGATTAACGAGAACGTCCATCAAATCTGCGCCGGTCTGGAAGACTTTGGAATTGGCGGTATAGTTGCGCTGCGACTCGATCATCGTCGTCAGCTCGGATGCGAGATCGACGTTCGATTGTTCCAACGCTCCCGAAACGATCCTCCCCAAGCCACCAGCTCCCGAAAACCCGATCCGCACATCTCCGGATTCGGCGGTTGCGGTATAGACGTTGCCTGCCAACGGCTGAAGATTGTCTGGGCTCGTCACATTGGCGAGCGGAATGCGGTGCGTCGCAATACGCGCTCCATTTCGGTAAACCGCAAACAGTTCTCCAGCTTCCGATATTTCGATCCCCTCGACGTCGCTCGGTGCGTTGCCGTTCACTACCGGATCGGCCACGACGTAATCCGCCGCCAACTGGCTCGACTGGGAGAGATCCAAATTCAGCGTCGCTCCATTCGGTATCGGAATGCCGATGGAAGTGGGGCTGGCGGCATCGAGCTTGCCAGTTGCGGGATCAAAGGTCAGCGTTACGCTGGCCAGTGGACCAGAGGCATAGGGGAAACCTCCCCCTGCAGCCGCGGCAGAGCGATCGAATACCGTCACTTCCCAAGTTTCGCCAGCCACCTTGGAGCTGTAGATATCGATGATGACCTCGCCGCCGAGATTGTCATACGTCACGAGTGAGGTCTTCCCGGTGAAGGCAGCCGTTGCAGCATTGGCGGACGGCAGATCGGCGGCGGGGATGATATCTGCACCGGCGGGGAAATTTGCGTAGAACCTCCCTTCGGTCGAGGGGCTTGCCTGCATTGCAAGGTCGCGGACGTTGATGACCTCGAGCCCCGCAAAGCCATTCGCGACCATATTCGGATCGCCACCAGCAATCGGATAGCCCATGAGACTATAGCCAGCCGCATTGATGAGCTGGCCGTCGCCATTCATGACGAACGATCCGGCCCGCGTCATGTAGACTTGACCGCCTGGACCGGATACGAGGAAAAAGCCTTCACCGCGCACGGCAAGATCGGTCGGGGACGTCGTGTAGGCTAACGGTCCTTGAGAGCTGACGGCATATCGCGTGTGGGATTCGACGCCGCCAGAAACGTAGCTGCCCGCGCCCGGGTCGAGAACCATCGTTGAAAATTCAGTCGAAGCCCGCTTGTAGCCTGTCGTGCTCATGTTGGCGATATTGTCCGCCACCGTTCCGAGCCGACTCGATTGTGCCGCCATTCCCGACGCGCCGGTTCGCATCATTCCATAGAGGCTCATTTCAGTTGCCCCGCTTTTTTCGTCGCTTCACCAGACCACGCTGAACTTGCGCGAGCCTTTTTTGAAATTTGGGAGCGGCCGCTCCGCACAACGACCGCTCCCCGCGCGGCGCTACCCCGCTGCGCTAACCAGTAACTATTGGTAAATGAGCCGGTACCCGAGATACCGTTGCGAATCGATCGGGTCGTGACCCAGCCGCTGGCGCAAGCGTTTGCGCAATTTGCTGATGTGGCTTTCGATGACCGTTTCGTCGATGTTTTCTCCAAAAAGCCCGTACACCGAGTTGAAAATCTGGCTCTTGGTGACGCGCCGTCCCTTGTTCATCACGAGATACTCCAGTATGCGCCGCTCGCGGCGTGGCAAGGGCAGCGGCTCCCCTTTCACCTCCGGGTCGCGCCCATCGAAGAACACGCGCAGGTCACCCGCCTCGGTGCCCTCATCCACTGCGTCCCGCTGCGCACGCCGGCGGATCGCCTCGATCCGCGCCAGGAGCTCGCGGACATGGATCGGCTTGCGCACGACATCATCCACGCCCGCCGCGAACAGCTCGAGCGTTTCCTCCAGCGACCGCTTCTCGTTCATCGCGATGACAGCAGCTCCGGATCGCCCCTTTATCTTCCGCGACAGTGAGTGTCGCTCGCGGCAATCGCCGAGCAGGAACGCCTCGACAGCCATGATGTCACGCTGGGAAACCGTCTCGACCCACTGGTCGAAATCCACTGGGCAGAGGCCTGTCGCGGATACGCCCTCCCGGTCGAACCAGGACGCAAACCCATCCGACACGGTTTCGCGCTCGTCGACGATTACGATCATTGCTGCCCCCCGAATCAGATTGATCGTCTACGATATCTGCGTACAATCCCTCTTATATGCCGTCAATCTTTGAAGATTGCATGCCAAATATGAAGAGTGAGTTTATCTGGGGATAACTGTCGTCCCCCGTGGAGAAGGCGCTTTCTGGAGGAGCTGGCCGCCTTTCCCACGGAGCAGCCCATATCAGCGGTGCGCGCCGCCCGGAGCAGCGCGAAGGCAGGTCGAGGCGCCTACGACGCAAAAAAGCGAAGGCGCCCGATCAGCTCGGATCGGACGCCGGCGTGATAGCGTGATAGGAAGGACTGACTCAGCGCGCCGCAGTCAGCCCTGCCGCGAGGTCGGCGATCAGATCATCCGCCGACTCGAGCCCGACCGACAGGCGCAGCATGCCGTCGCTGATGCCCAGCTCCGCGCGGACTTCGGACTTGATCCGCTGATGCGTGGTCGTTGCGGGATGTGTAATCAGGCTCTTGGCGTCTCCGAGATTGTTGGAGATCCGGATCAGGCGGAGCGCATTCAGGAGCCGGAACGCCGCCGGCTTCCCGCCAGCGATCTCGAACGTCACCACCTGTCCGCCTCCGGACATCTGCTTCCGGATCAGCTCAGCCTGAGGGTGATCGGCACGGCCGCAGTAGAGCACGCGGCTGACCTCGGGCCTTTCCGCCAGCCAGTCCGCGATTTTGGTGGCCGTCGCGCACTGGGCGTGCACGCGAAGCGGCAGCGTCTCCAGTCCTTTGAGCAAGACCCAGGCGTTGAACGGGCTGAGGGACGGGCCGGTCTGGCGGAGGAAGGTATGAAGGTGGTCCTTGAGGAACTTCTCCGAGCACAGCACGACGCCGCCGAGGCAACGGCCCTGCCCGTCGATGTGCTTGGTGGCCGAATAGACCACCACGTCTGCACCGAGCGTCAGCGGCTTCTGCAGAAGCGGCGTGGCAAACACGTTGTCCACGAAGATCAGTGCGCCGACGTCGTGCGCCAGATCGGATACCGCTTTGATATCAACGGCTTCGAGCGTCGGGTTTGCCGGGGTTTCGAAGAACACGGCTTTCGTGTTGGGACGAATGGCCTTGCGCCAAGCCTCGATATTTCCCCCGTCAACCAGAGTAGCAGCGATGCCGAATCGGGGACAAAGCTCCTCGACCACGTAGCGGCAGGAGCCGAACATCGACCGCGCCGCGATGACGTGGTCGCCGGCGCTCAGGTAGCTCAGCAGTGCAGATGTCACTGCAGCCATTCCCGTGGCGGTTGCCCGGGCCGCCTCTGCACCTTCAAGCAGCCGCATCCGCTCCTCGAACATCGATACCGTCGGATTGGAGAAGCGCGAGTAAATGAAGCCAGGCTCCGTGCCCTTGAAACGGGCCTCGGCCTGTTCCGCCGTCTCGTACACGTAGCTCTGGGTCAGGAACAGGGCCTCGGCGGTCTCACCGAAGCCGGTTCGGAGCTGTCCACCGTGAACAAGGAGTGTCTCGGGAGCCCAGTTCTGACTGGGGCCGCGGTCTGATACTGTGTCGCGCTGCGCCATTGGCGCCCTCCTACCCATCTGGCCAAGGCAAAAAGAAAACCCGGCCGGCGGTCCCGCATCAATGCCGGGCGCAGGCCAGGTTGCGCGAGGCCTTTTAGCGAGTTGTTTAACGTGGCTGCAAGCCGGCCGGCAAATCACCACGATCGAGAGTCGTGCTGATACGCCTGGTTCGAACCAAGGTCAAGCTTGCGCAGTCGATGCGCACGATTCGCGTCGCCTTGGCGCACGTCACTGGACCGGCTAGACAGAGCCTGGCGGAGGTACGGCATGAGCGATGGAGCAGGTTCAGGGACGCAAGCGAACGGCATTCTGCCGGTTCAGGCCATCCGGCGTCTGATCGCGGAGGGACAAGTCCGCCTGGCGCAGCCGATGCTGCAGGATCAGCTGCAGCCTGCAAGCCTCGATTTGAGGTTGGGTGACTGTGCGTGGCGGGTCCGTGCGAGCTTTCTGCCTGGGCCGAATATCCCGATTTCGGACAAGCTCAATGAACTTGCCCTCCACAAGATCGACTTGACGCAATCGGCCGTGTTGGAGACGGGCTGCGTTTACGTCGCGCCTTTGCTGGAAAGCCTTGCGCTGCCCTCTGGCATATCCGCGGCGGCCAATCCGAAGAGCTCGACGGGCCGACTGGACGTGTTCACGCGCGTCATTGCCGACGGCGTGCCGGCTTTCGATCAGGTACCTGCGGGATATGCAGGCCCGTTGTACGCAGAGATCTGTCCGCAGACCTTCCCAATCATCGTGCGGCAGGGATCACGGCTGTGCCAGGTGCGCTTCCGGCAGGGTACTGCTGCGGACAGCGACGCGGCTCTTGCCGATCTGCACCGGCGCGAGCGCCTCGTCTCCTCCGATCGGCCCGATATCTCTCATGGGATCGCGCTGTCGGTCGATCTTGCGGGGGACGCAAGCGGGCTCGTCGGATACCGCGCCAAGCGGCACACGGGACTCGTCGATGTCGATGCGCCTGGCTCGTGCGCCGTGCTCGATTACTGGGAGCCGATCACGCTCCGGGGCGAGAAGCGGCTGATCCTCGATCCCGACCAGTTCTACATCCTCGCCTCACGCGAGGCGGTGAACGTGCCGCCGACACATGCAGCGGAAATGGTGCCGTTCAATCCGCTCGTCGGCGAATTCCGGGTCCATTACGCAGGCTTCTTCGATCCGGGATTTGGCTATGCGCCGTCCGGCGGCGCGGGCTCACGCGCCGTGCTTGAGGTGCGCTCGCACAAGGTGCCGTTCATCCTGGAGCATGGCCAGATCATAGGAAGACTGATCTACGAGCGCATGGCGGAGCTGCCGGAGATGCTCTACGGCGCCGCCCTGGGCAGCCATTACCAGGCACAGGGGCTGAAGCTCTCCAAGCATTTCAAGTAGCAAGCGGGGGGCGGGAGGAGGTCAGACGGACTCGGGCTCGCACCCCTTCTTCGCCTCGCGATTCATCTGTGCTGCGGCGGCCTTCAGAATGGAGGCGACAACCCCAGGGAACTTGGCGTCGAGCTCGTGGCATCTCAGCGTATTCACCACCTCGGTGCCGCGCCGCTCGGAGCGGATCAGCCCCGCCTCGCGAAGCACCTTGTAATGGTGCGATTGCGTCGACTTCGGCAGCTTCTCCGGCGCTGCCGTCGAGCAGTTCATCGGGCACCCGCCCGATGTCAACTTGAGCATGATGGCAAGCCGCACAGGATCAGCCAGCGCGTAGAGAATGCTCTCCAGCGCTATGTCGTCGATGGCTGGGTGAACGAACGGCCGCTGCATGATGTCAGTATGGCCCATGGACATCAATTGTTCAATAGTTCAAAGTTCATGAACTTGCAACGGCGCAGCTACGGGCCATCTACACCGCCGCTGCAATATAGCCTGCGATGAACCGCTCGTAGATCGCCGTCAGCTGCTCGAGATCCCCAATCGGCACGTGTTCGTCGACTTGGTGGATCGTCTGGTTGACGAGGCCGAACTCGATGACCGGGCAGTAGGCCTGGATGAAGCGCGCATCCGACGTTCCGCCGCTGGTGGAGAGGCGTGGCACACGCCCGGTTACGGCTCGGACCGCCTCCACCATGGTGTCGACCAGTGGTCCGGGCTTGGTGAGGAAGACGTCGCCGGTGCCCGAAAACGTCACCGACCAGCGGGCACCCACTTCTTCCGCCGCGGCAGCACATTGCTCCCGCACCCAGGCTTCGACGCTGGGCCGCCGGTGCAAATCGTTGTAGCGGATGTTGAATTTCGCCCGAGCCTCCGCGGGTATGACGTTCGTCGCGTTGTTCGGAACCGAGATGACCGTCACCTGCAGGTTCGAGGGCTCGAAATCGGGGGTCCCTTGATCGAGCGGCGTCGTCGACAGCCGGTCGATGATGCGGGCGAGCTTCGGAATGGGGTTCTCCGCCATGTGCGGATAGGCAGCGTGCCCCTGCTTGCCGTGGACGACCAGCTCGCCGGTGAGGCTGCCGCGCCGTCCGATTTTGATCTCGTCCCCGATCGCTTGCGGGTTGGTCGGCTCTCCGACGATGCAGCCATCAAGCCGTTCGCCGCGCTCCTTCAGCCATTCCAGCACCTTGGCGGTGCCGTTGATCGACGGCCCCTCCTCGTCCCCCGTGATGAGCAGGCTGATGGACCCCTGGGGTTGGCCGCCCAGCCTTTTCATGTAACGCATCGCCGCCGCCACGAAGCAGGCGATGGCGCCCTTCATGTCCACGGCACCGCGGCCGAAGAGCACGCCGTCGCGGATCTCGCCGGAAAACGGCGGCACCGACCACTTCGCCAAATCCCCCGGCGGCACGACATCCGTGTGGCCCGCAAAACAAAGGTTCGGCCCTGCGGCGCCGATCCGCGCGTAAAGGTTCTCGACGTCCGGGGTTCCGGGCTCGGAGAACGTCATCCGGTGTACGGTGAACCCTGCCGGCGCGAGCACGTCTTCGAGAACTGATAGCGCGCCGGCCTCCTCCGGTGTGACGCTCGGGCAGCGGATCAGCGCCTGCGCCAGCGCGACGGGGTCTGTGCCAGCCAGGGCCATGCCGGCAAATCAGTCCCTGAGAAGATCGTTGATCGAGGTCTTTGACCGGGTCTGCGCGTCCACCGTCTTGACGATCACGGCGCAGTAGAGCGACGGCCCGGGCGAGCCATCCGGAAGCGGCTTGCCGGGCATCGCACCAGGCACCACGACCGAATAGGGCGGCACGCGGCCGATATGCACCTGACCCGTCGATCGGTCGATGATCTTGGTCGATGCGCCGATGAACACGCCCATCGAAAGCACCGAGCCCTCGCCGACGATGACGCCCTCGACGACCTCTGAGCGGGCGCCGATGAAGCAATTGTCCTCGATGATGACCGGGTTGGCCTGCAGCGGCTCCAGTACGCCGCCGATGCCGACGCCGCCCGACAGGTGCACGTTCTTGCCGATCTGCGCGCACGAGCCGACAGTCGCCCACGTGTCGACCATCGTGCCGGAATCGACATAAGCTCCCAGATTGACGAACGACGGCATCAGCACCACCCCCGGCGCAATGTAGGCCGAGTGGCGCACGATCGCGCCAGGAACGGCGCGGAAGCCGGCGGCGCGGAACGCTGCATCGTCCATGCCGGCGAACTTCGAGGGGACCTTGTCCCACCAGCTCGCCCCGCCGGGCGCACCGCCAATCGTCGTCATGTCATTCAGACGGAACGACAGCAGCACCGCCTTCTTGAGCCACTGATGCACGACCCACTCGCCGTCGATCTTCTCGGCAACCCGCGCCTTGCCGCTGTCCAGCAGGTTGAGCGCGCTTTCGACAGCCTCGCGCACGGCGCCGGTCGTGGCGGAATTCACGCCATCACGGCTCTCCCAGGCAGCGTCTATCGTGCGTTGCAGGTCTGCAGTGGTCATGAACGGGCCTCCGCGCGCGCTTTCGTTGGCGATGCTGGACGGCCCGCGTTGTGGCCCGGACCCCGTGCGGCGTCAAGCGGATCGGTGACCGGGTAATCGAGATCGAGAAACCGCTCGAGGCGCTGGTGTACCCTCGGCGAATGCTAAGGCGTCGCGGCCTTCGCGGCGGGATAGGTAATCGATCCGTCTTGGTGGACGACCGCACCTGGCGTGAGTCGGGCTGGCTCGATACGGTCTGTGCCCATGAGGTGAAACACCGTCTCGCCACGCGCGATCAGATAATCGGCGATGATGCGCCGGTGGCAGCGCCACCACACGGCTTCCGAGCACATCACGGCACAGCGCCGGACCCGACCCCTCTCGATGAGTTGGTCGAGGCCCGCGCGGAATTCTGGCGACAGCGCGTAATCGGCAAAGTTGTGGAAGCTCTGGTTCTGCCAGAACGCGTTCAGACTTTCGCTGCAGCTTTTGCATTTTCCGCGTAGCCCGCCCAGAGCAGGCATGTGCTCGTAAGCGATCTGGAACTCGGAAAGGGCATCAGGAAGGGTGGTCTTGTTGAACTGCGGGTTGGTGCGCGACTTCGGCACCGTCCTCACATCGACCACCAGGCCGACCTTGGCCAGTTGAAGCAACCGGACGAACTCCTCGATGGTCCGCGTCGAATGGCCGATGGTGAAGAACGGCAGTTTCAACTCGGTCCCCGCCGGCGACATCGATTGCTCGTGTTTCGGCCGGAATTCATGTAGCCGCCCTCGGTTCCCCTCCCTATCGCTTAGTGAATTCTCTCCAGGTTCTACTAGCGGACAGGGGCGTCGATGACTTTGATGACCTTCAAGTCAGGCGCAATTTCGAGCGGCCCGTCCGTGGCAGCCTGCACCGTCTCAACGTGAACCCCTGGCGCGACCTCACGCATGATGAAGCGCCCATCGGCCACATCGAACACGCCATAGTTGGTGAAGACGCGAGAGACGACGCCTGCCCCTGTTAGCGGATAGGTGCAGCGCGTGAGCAGCTTCGGCTCGCCCTTGCGGGTCGTGTGCTCCGTAATGATGAAGACCTGCTTGACCCCAGCCACAAGGTCCATGGCACCGCCGACGGCCGGAACACCGCCCTCGCCTGTCGACCAGTTCGCCAGATCGCCGTTGGCCGCCACCTGCATCGCACCCAGAATGCAGATGTCGATGTGCCCGCCGCGGATCATGGCGAAGCTGTCGGCGTGGTGGAAAAACGACGTGCCCGGCTGAAGTGTGATCGGCTTCTTGCCGGCATTGATCAGCTCCGGGTCCTCCTGCCCCGGCTCGGGCGGCGGGCCAAATCCCAGAATGCCGTTTTCCGAATGATAGACGACCTCGCGCCCCGCCGGTACGAACCGCGCCACCATCTCCGGAATCCCGATGCCGAGGTTGACATACGCGCCATCCGGAATGTCCTGGGCGGCACGCCAGGCCATGGCTTCGCGGCTGAGGCCGATCGCAACGGGTTTGCTGTTCATGGGTAGCGCACTCCCTCGGCCACCAGTTTCGATTCCTGGGCCGGATTGGGAACATGAACGACCCGGTCGACGAAGATGCCGGGCGTGACCACGACCTCGGGATCGATCTCGCCGGCGGCAACCATTTGGCGGACCTGGACGATGGTGGTTCTCGCCGCCATGCACATGATGGGCGCGAAATTCCTCGCCGTCTTGTTGTAGACGAGATTGCCGAACCGGTCTGCCCGCTCGGCCTTGACGAGCGAGAAATCGGCCGTCAGGGCATATTCGAGCACGTGGGGCCGCCCGCCGAAATCGCGCACCTCCTTGCCTTCGGCCAAGGGCGTGCCGGCAGATGTTGGCGTATAGAACGCGGGTATGCCGGCGCCGCCCGCGCGAATCCGTTCGGCCAGTGTCCCTTGCGGCACGAGCTCCAGCTCGATGCGGCCCTCGCGGTAGAGGTTCTGGAACACCTCCGAATTGGTAGAGCGCGGATAAGAGCAGATCACCTTGCGGACTTGCCCTGAGGCGATGAGTGCCGCCAGCCCCACATGGCCGTTGCCTGCGTTGTTGTTGATGACGACGAGATCGCGCGTGCCCTGATCGATGAGGGCATGGATCAGCTCGATGGGGCTCCCAGCCTCACCGAAGCCACTGATCATCACAGTCGCCCCGTCCCGGATATCCGCGACGGCTTCAGCGGCGCTCTGCACCTGCTTGTTGATCATGATGGGCTGTTCCCAATCACCTGAAGCCCCACATCACCCGATAACCGACAGAGCCATCTCGTGCAACGCGGCCAACGAGAAGATTACTTGCGCAGCGACCGGCCGCCCTCTTCTCATCCAGCGGTCAGTCAACTGCCTCTGTTCCCGGCCGATCCGCATAGTAACCGCGTCGCCTATCCCGCTCGATGAGTGCCGGGTCCCGCTCCGCGGGATCGCCGTAGCCACCGCCGCCTGGGGTCTGTACCTCGATCCAGTCGCCCGGCTTCAGGACGAAACCTTCGCCCTTGGAGATGTGCTCCGGCTCGATGATGTTGCCGCTCCGGCAGACCCTGATGACGTTCGGCGCACCGGGTTTGCCACCCAGAATCCCCGGAGGCCCGAAACGGCCGTGCTCCATGAGGAATGAGGCCTTGCCCTCGCCCCGCAGCAGCCGCGCGCGGTAACGTACTCCGAAACCGCCACGGTACTTCCCGGCGCCGCCAGAGCCTTCCCGCAGCGCGAACTCGTCGAAAATGATTGGATACCGTTGCTCCAGGATCTCAACCGGCTGCGATTTCGAAATGCCGATCGTGGAGCAGCCGTTGCTGATGCCATCACCTCTCCACCAGCCGCCGTAACCGCCGCCGGAAAAGTAGTACATAATGTAGTGCCGCTTCTCTTCGGGATCATAACCGCCGAGGCTGATGTTTCCGCTTGTCCCGGCGGGCGCCGCGAATAGCCGGTCAGGAATAGCCTGGGCGAGTGCCAGGAACACCGCCTCCATGACGCGCTGGGACACCTCTGCTGCGCAACCTGCAACAGGGCGCGGGTATTCCGCGTAAAGAAAAGTGCCCCGCGGCTCCAGGACGTGAATGGGCGCGAAACATCCCGAGTTCATCGGCACATTCGGAAAAATGTGCTTCATCGCGCCATAGACCGCCGAAACCGTCGTCGCCCAAACGGAATTGAGCGGACCCGCGCAAGGCGGACTCGATCCCGAAAGATCGAAGGTGATGTCCGACCCCTTGACCGTGACCTCAAGCCTTACCTCCAGGGGCTCGTTCACGACGCCGTCGCTATCGAGATAAGCGACACTGGAGTAAGTCCCGTCGGGAATGGTTTCGATGTGCGCGCGCATCATCTGCTCGGAACGGCGGCGCAGCTCGGCGATGGCCTCCTCGACAGTTTCGCGACCATAGCGGTCGAGCAGTGCGGTCAGCCGCCGTGCGCCGGCTTCCAGCGCTCCGAGGTGCGCTTTGATGTCACCGATGCGCTCATCCGAAACGCGGATATTCGCCAGCACGAGGCTCAAGATCTCCTGGTCGATCTCCCCGCGCCGGCACAGCTTGATCGGCGGAATGCGCAGACCTTCCTGATGGATTTCCGTGGCGGTGCTATTGAAGCCGCCGGGCACCATGCCGCCGGTGTCGGGCCAATGCCCCGTGTTGGAGAGATAGCACCAGCGTTCGCCGCGATAATAGAATGGCCGCACCATTTTCACGTCCATGAGGTGCGTCCCGCCGAAATAGGGGTCGTTCACGAGAATGACATCGCCATCCTCGAGATCGTCCCTGGCCTTGATAACCGAGCGCGTCGTTTCCTGCATGACGCCGATGAAGATCGGCAGGGCGATTTCTCCCTGCGCGATCATCGATCCGTCTTCGAGTGCATAAATGCCGTTCGACCGATCAAAGGCTTCGGAGATGACCGGGGAAAAAGCCGTTTTCTCGTGGACAATGTCCATTTCCGTGCAGACCTGCTGCAGGCCCTTTTCGATGACGGTCAGCAAGACGGGATCTGTGGTCATAAATCACCCTATCCTTCAGCCAGCAGCCGGGCCTTAGCCCACGTCGATGAGAATATTGCCGATGTCGTCGACCCTGCAGCGCGCGCCGGGGTCCACCACCAGAGTCGAATCCATCTGCTCGACAATGGCAGGCCCTTCGAATTGCGCTCCGGCCGGCAGCAGGTCACGGCGATAAATGTCGGACTCCATCCACTTTCCGTCGAAAAAGACCTTGCGCTTACCCGTGCGGGCATCTTCCACGCTGCCTTGGACTTGCGGCCGGAACAGCGAAAGATCGAGGCTTTCGCGCTCCCCGATGACCGTCGTGCGCACGTTGACCAACATCGGCACCATCTCCGCGAGGGAGATGCCAAACCTGTCGCGATAATGCTGCGCCAATTTCTCGATCAACTTTTCGGGGTCGAACCCGGGGCTCTCGACAGACAGGCGGATCACATGCGATTGCCCTCGGTACAGCAGATCCGCTTCATGTCGGACGATGACCTTTTCGACCTCCACCTTTTCGCGGGCGAGAAGGGCATGGCCCTCCTCGACCTGCTGGGCAAAAATCCGATCGATTTCGGCCCTGTCGAGAGAGGCGAGAGGCAGATTGACCGTCTGCACAAAGTCGTGCCGGACATCGGCGAGGATACACCCGAGCGCCGAAGTCAGACCAGGGAAGCGTGGTACGAGAACGTGCGGGATACCGAGCTCGCGCGCGATCGCCACCGCGTGGAGCGGCCCTGCTCCGCCAAACGGCATCATCGCAAAGTCTCGCGGATCGTGCCCCTTCTCGATCGAAATGAGGCGAATGGCGCCGGCCAGCTCGTTGACGGCGATATCGACAATGGCGGCCGCGCTGGAAACCGCATCGAGGCCAAGACGACGGCCGATCTTCTCCTCCAGAATGCGCGCGATTTCATCAAGCGGAGCAGGCGAGTCTGAGCCCGTGATGGCAACGGGATTGATTCGGCCCAAGAGAAGATCGGCGTCGGTAATGGTCGGATCCTTGCCCCCGCGGCCATAGCCGATCGGACCGGGGAATGAGCCAGCGCTTTCCGGACCAACTCGCAGCATGCCCGCTGCATCGATCTGCGCGATACTGCCCCCGCCCGCTCCAATCGTATTTATATCGATCATCGGGATACGGATGGGGACGCCGTAGGCAAGATCCTTTTCAGCCGTAATGACCGGCTCACCATCGACGACGACCGCCACGTCATAGCTGGTGCCGCCCATATCGCCAGTAATGATGTTCCTGAATCCGGAAGCTTTGGCGATGGCAGCAGCTGCAAGCACGCCGCCGGCAGGGCCCGACATCACCGTATGGACGGCATGCTCGCCCACCACAGAGGCAGCCATCATGCCGCCATTTGCCTGCATGACGAGCAGTTCCTTCCGGAAGCCCATGTCAGAGAGCTGGCTCGCAACGCTTTCGATGTAGCGCGCCACAATTGGCCTGATCGATCCGTGGATTGCCGCGGTAGATCCCCGCTCAAATTCGCGCATTTCACGGATGATCTCATGCCCAGCTATGACGTTTGCGTTCGGCCACAGGCTTCGGACGATTTGGGCACAGCGCTTTTCATGCGCATCGTTGGCATAGGAATGCAGGAAATGGATCACGACGGATTCGATATCCATTTCCAGGAGCTTCTGCACAGCCGCGCGTACGTCATCCTCGTTGAGAGGCTCGATGACCCGACCGGCCGCGTCCAAACGCTCACGCACCTCGAGGCGCGCCTCCCGAGGAATGAGCGGTTCGAATGTCCCCGACAGACCGTAGGCATAGGGCCTCGTGCGACGCCCCAGCTCAAGCGCATCCCGGAATCCGCGTGTCGTAATCAGCCCGCAGCGGGCTCCTTTCCGTTCGAGGATGGCGTTCGTGCCGACAGTCGTGCCATGAACGAGCCAGCCGATGGCCTTCGAGTCGGCATCAAGCTCCGTCAGTCCCTGAAGGAAACCGCGGGCGCGATCATCGACGGTGGTCGGGACCTTGGCGACCCGGTATTCGCGGCGCGCCGTGTCGATCATGAGGAAGTCAGTAAACGTCCCTCCGACATCGACGCCGATGCTGATGGTACTCACGCTCGCCTCCGAATCCCGCAGTATCCGCTCGATCCCAGGTAAGTCTTGAGTTTCGAAAAACGAAACTATATTCTATTTTTCGATAATACACGCGGAGCCCGGGCCGTTGTCAACCAGCTTCGGCCAACAGCATCATGAGCACGAGGGAGAGATGGACCACCCCAACGAGGTCTGGCGTGATGACGACCGGAAGGGTCCGTTCGAACGCTATTTGAGCATTCTCGAAATCGTCGCCGCGGCCCATGACGGCCTGACGATGACGGACATTGCCAAAATCATCGACTTGCCCAAGCCCACGGTCCATCGGCTGACACGTGTGCTGCTCGATTCAGGCGCCCTCGTCGCCGAGGACCACCGGCAGAGGCGGTTTCGCATTGGACCGCGACTCTGGCGGATTCTCTACCTCGGTTTTGATCGGGATGCATTGACCGCCTACGCGCAAATGGTGTGCGATTCCGCCGCCGGTCGCCTCAAGGAGACCTGCTATGTCGTGCGCCTCGGGCGGACCGATGTGCGGACGGTAGCCCGTGCCACGCCAGATCAGGGCTATCGGCTACACGTCTACCCAGGCTCCGACCTTCCAGCGCATGCGGCTGCTTCGGCGAAGGCGATCCTTGCGCATCAGCCGCAGAAGGCCGTCACGCGCTATATCCGCGAGCCGCTAGCTCGGCTGACACCATTCACCAAAACTGACATTTCGGCCTACCTCGCCGAACTGGAAGAAACACGCACGCGTGGGTATGCCATTTGCGACCGGGAGATCGATGAGAACGTCATGGCTTATGCCGTGCCAGTCCGGTTGCCCGATGCGGGCGTTCTGTTCAGCGTCGGGGTAACCGGCCCCTGCAGCCGCCTGCTCCAGAACCCTGTTGAGTTCTATATTTCAGGCCTCAAAGAGGCCGCTGACCAGTTTGCGCGCGCGCTACAGGCACTGGAGAAGTAGTCCGGCTGTCAGAACAACGCATTCGGCAGCACCAGCACAATCTGCGGGAAAAGCATGCATATTCCAACGGCAGCAATCATCAACAGGATGAACGGCGTAACCGACCGGTAGATATCACCAAGTGTTATGCTCGGAGGCACCACGCCTTTCAAATAAAACAGGTTGTAGCCAAATGGGGGTGTCAGGAACCCGATCTCCATATTGATGATGAAGAGAATCCCAAACCAAACGGGATCAAATCCGAGCTTCAGGGCAATGGGCACAAATACCGGAACGGTGATCATGATGATCCCCACCGTATCCAGGACCATCCCGAGCAGCAGCAAAATGAGCTGCATGCCCGCGAGTATGATGTACCGATTTACTTCTAGCCCGAGAATCATACTCTCAATGAGCCGGGTCGCGCCCATGGCCGTGTAGAAGGTCGACAGCGCCGAAGCCCCGATAATGATCCAAAAAATAAGGCAGCTTAGGAGAATCGTTTCCTCGCAGGCCTCACGCACCGTGGTCCAGTTGAGTTGACGACGTACGGCAGCGGCAATGAGCGAACCGAACGAGCCAACTGCCGCCGCCTCCGAGACGCTTGCGTACCCACCGAGCATCGAGCCCAAAACGGTAACGACGAGCAAGATCGGGAGAACAAGCCCTTTGACAGCAGCGAGTTTCTCTCGCCACGTAAATCGCTCGAGCGTGCTGCCCACCACCTCCGGCTGAATAACGCCGCGGACATAGATGTAAACGCAGAACAAAAGCGCGATCAAAAGGCCGGGGAGAACTCCGCCGGCGTAGAGCTTGCCAACGGAAGTATTGGCGATGAGGCCGTAGATGATCATTGTCACGCTGGGTGGGATGAGGATGCCGAGCGAGCCTCCAGCCGCAACGCAGCCCAGCGCAATGCCCTTCTGATAGTTCCGCGCCAGCATGGCCGGAATTGCCAGCAAGCCCATGGAAATCGTCGCAGCACCCGAGATCCCGGCCATCGCCGCGAACAACGTGCAAATCGCGACAGTTCCTATGGCAAGTCCTCCACGCACTCCGCCAAAAAACCGGTACATGGAGTCATAGAGGTCATCGGCGATTTTCGAGCGCTGCAGCATCGCTGCCATGAAAATGAAAAGCGGAATGCCGAGAAATTCAAAGCTCGACGCGCTGGAGAAGGCCTTTATCGGCAGCATGGTGAGCGCGTTCGGACTCCAAAAGCCGTAGATCATCGCTACGGTCAGTCCACCGAGCGCTATCGCAATCGGCACGCCGATCGCCAGGCACAGGAACATGCTACCGAAGAGGAGCGCCGTGATGAGAACGGGATCCATGGCTACTCGGGGCTCCGCAGGCCATTTCGCCAAAGCTTCAGGATGTGCGACAGCCAGGCCAGGCAAAGCAGGACAACGCCGATCGGCAGGAGCGCCTTGGCTACGTAGACCGGTGCACCCCATGCACCCGTCGCGGAAACCTCGTTCATCAGGAACGACTGCCATGCGAAGCGAGTCCCCAGCCACAGCAGCGCACCAGCGAACAGGACAAACAGTGCCGTACCAGCCACAAGGTCAACGAGAGCCCTCGTGCGAGGCGAAAAACGTGTGAACAGAATATCGACCCGAACGAACTGGCCTCGCTGAAGAGTCCAGGCACCGCCCAAAAAAATATACGCGGCGAGGAGCCAGCCGCTGAGATCGTAAACCCATCCCCAGGACGTGCCGAAAAAGCTCCTCGAAACCATCTCAAGGACGATCAGCGCAGTCATGAGGAGCGTGAGAAAGGAGGCGCCTTTGCCGATTGCCGCAACTGCAGTGTCGATCCAGCCAATGAGTCGCTCTAGCATCGTGACCTTCATTGCGGAAAAGAGCCACCGCTCATGCGCGGCTGCGCGGCGGCTCGTGGTGAGCTTCATCAGGAAAGCAGATCATCTCAGCGGAGCGGCTCCGGCGCGTCCCGCCGGAGCCTGTGCAGGCATTAGCGTCCCAGCTCAGCCAGGAACTTCTTCAGCAGATCGACGCCCTTCGCGGCAAACTCGTCCTGGTCGGCATAAGCTTCCCAAAGCTCACGCGCGGCGCTTTCCATCTTGGCCCATTCGTCTTCTGGAATGACAGAAATCTGAACGCCGGCGGCCTGCATGTCTCGCATCGCCTTGGCATCAGTCATGGCGCTGCGAGCGATGTAGTCAAAAGAGGATGCAACGGCTGCCTCGTTCAGGATTGCCTTGATGTCGTTGGGCAACTGATTCCAGGCAGCCATATTAACCGCGAAGAAGTTGTTCGGAACCGGCATCGGCGAAGGCTGCACGTAATACTTCGCAACCTCATGGTAGGAGTTGTTCTTGTTCCCTGACGGGCTAGCCCAGCGTGCGGCGTCGATCGCGCCAGTAGCCAGGCCGGTGTAGATGTCACCACCCCCCATGAAGACCGGCGTTGCGCCCATCTTCTCGTACCACTTCGCTTCCAACCCGAAGGACCGAATTTTCAGCCCTTTGAAGTCTTCAGCTGATGTAATTGGCTTCTTTGAGACAATGTCCCACGGCGGGGAGAGCTGCGGCCCGAGATAAAATATGCCGTGCTTGCCGTATGCTTCGCGGACCAAATCAAGGAAGCCGTACTTGTAGAAAAAGTTATAGCGCTCGATTGGGGTCCGCAGAGATCCTGGGACACCGTTCTCGAGGTTCGCTATCGGCCCGATCTTGCCAGCGAAATAGCCGCCGGTGAGAATGCCCATCTCCACTATGCCGGAGCCGACGGCCTCCAGCCCTTCCTGTACCGGAAAAAGAGCCCCCACTGGGAAAACCTGGAAAGCGATGCGCCCACCCGACATCTCCTCCGCGAGCTTGGCGAATTTCTCTTCGACCGCCACGTAGCCCGGCTCTCCAGGGTTGAGATTGCTCTGAATACGCCAGTTGAATTCGGCCGCGTTTGCAGCAACGCCAGCCGCAGCAAGAATCACGCCCGACGCAACGAAACGCGCCAGTTTACGTACCAGTCTCATAAGCACACCTCTCCCTGCTTCAGACACGCTAAGCTCCCGGCCCCCACCCACCGTTAGCAGCGGGCTAGCTCAATCATCCGCGAATGCCCGCGAAGAGCTCCGGACGACGCACTTTTCCAGTTTCGATTTTCGATACTCGATTTCTTTTCTCGAAACTGTGTCATGCCCCAACAATAGTGTCAACGGGCCCCCCGGGCAGCAGATTCCTTGCTGAAGCAGGGGCAAACAGGACGATCCCGGCACATGCAGCCACACTAACCCCCGCCTGGCGCTGCTGGTCAGGCGAAGCAGCGATCGATGAGGCGAGCTGATCGGGGAATGACCGGAGAGATAGTCGAAAAAGGGGTCAGGAGGAGCCTAGGACTGCTTGGATCAGGCGCTTCGCATCCTCGCTGTCCCATTCCGCGGGGCCCGTGAGGCGGCCGATTTCGCGGCCTTGGGCGTCGATCAGCAGGGTTGTCGGCAGGCCGACGGCCTTGAGTTGAGAGGTTGCGCGGCCAGTGGGATCGACGAAGAGGTCCAGCGCTTCGACGCTGATCTGATCAAAAAACTTTTTCGATGCTTCGGCGCCGCCGCGATCGACGCTCAGCGCTAACACCTGGAATTTGTCTGACCCGAGGGCCTGCTCCAGGCGTTCGAGAGTAGGCATCTCCTTGCGGCAGGGTGCGCACCATGTCGCCCAGAGGTTCAGGAGAACCACTCTGCCCTGCCAATCCTTCAGAGTACGCTCGGCGCCCGAGCCGTCCATAAAGGTGAACTCGGGCAGCGGCTCGGGTGCCTTCTTGAACACGAAGGCAGCCATATGACCCTTGCTCAGCTGATTGGTGCCAGGGCCCGCCGGCAGCTTCTGCGGGACAGCCGCCGGGGCTTGAGACGCAGGCGTCGTCGTCTCGACGTTGTCATTCCGCCCGAGGGTGACGTATACCGCGCCGAATCCGACCAGCGCGGCCGCGAGCACCACTAGCCCGGATCTGGCGGATGTCGAGTTCAACATAGCTTGCTCGGCCCTTTCTCTATGAGCGAACGCGTTGCAACCTGAACCGGGAGCCCCGATCCATGGACGACAACTCGGCCAACGGCCCGGCCAACAAAATGTGGGGAGGCCGATTCGCGATGTCACCGGCCGAGATCATGGAGGAGATTAACGCCTCCATCGGCTTCGACAAAGCTCTCGCCCCCCAGGATATCCGTGGCTCAAAGGCGCATGCGGCGATGCTCGCCGCCCAGGGCATCATCTCGAAGGAGGATGAGGCCAGCATCCAGGCCGGTCTCGACCAGATCATGGCCGAGATCGAGAGCGGGCAGTTCACGTTCTCACGCGCGCTTGAGGACGTGCACATGAACATCGAGGCGCGCCTCAGGGAGATCATCGGCGCGCCAGCCGGACGGCTCCACACCGCCAGGTCCCGCAACGACCAGGTGGCGCTGGATTTCCGGCTTTATGTCCGCGACAGGATCGACGGGCTCGATGCCGGGCTTGCCAAGCTGCAATTGGCTCTCGCGCGCAAGGCGGAGACGCATGCGGCGACCATCATGCCGGGCTTCACCCATCTGCAGCCGGCGCAGCCCGTCACCTTCGGCCATCACCTGCTCGCCTACGTCGAGATGCTGGCGCGCGATCGCGGACGGCTGAAGGACGCGCGTGCCCGGCTCAACGAAAATCCGCTCGGTTCCGCGGCACTCGCAGGAACGTCATTTCCGATCGACCGGGAGATGACGACTAAAGCCCTCGGGTTCGCCAGACCGACGGCGAACTCACTCGACGGGGTCTCGGATCGCGATTTCGCATTGGAGACACTTGCGGCGGCCAGCATTGCCGCAATGCATCTCTCGCGCCTGGCTGAGGAGATCGTGATCTGGATGACGCCGCAATTCGGCTTCATCCGGCTCTCGGACCGGTTCACGACCGGGTCCTCCATCATGCCGCAGAAGCGCAATCCGGATGCGGCCGAGCTGACCCGCGCCAAGGTCGGGCGCATCGCAGCCGCCTTCCAGAGCCTGCTGATGGTGATGAAAGGATTGCCCCTGACCTACTCCAAGGACATGCAGGAGGACAAGGAAGTTACCTTCGATGCGCTCGACAGCCTGGCTCTCGCCATCGCCGCAATGGCAGGGATGGTGGAGGACATGGAGCCCGATGCCGAGGCCATGCGGCGCGCCGCGGGACGCGGTTATGCGACGGCAACCGACCTTGCCGACTGGCTGGTCCGCACCCTCAACCTACCCTTCCGCGACGCGCATCACATCACTGGTCGCATAGTCGCCGAGGCCGAATCGCGGGGCCTCGACCTCGAGGAGATGCCACTGGCGGCAATGCAGGCCATCGAGCCGCGAATCGACGAGAGCGTCTATTCCGTGCTTGGTGTCGAGAATTCGGTCAAGAGCCGCACCAGCTATGGGGGAACCGCGCCACACAACGTCCTCGAAATGGCGCGCGCGTGGATAAAGCGATTGGGGCAAGCCTGATCAGAGTTTAATCTGATTCACAAATAGGGGGGAGAGGGGGAACTGGGGGACATGCGGGGACTTCTCGTGGCTGGCGCATTGGGCGTCGGCTACCTGGTCTTGTGTACCCAGAGCGTAGCGGAAACCATCGAAACCTGGACCTATTACGAATGCGTGCAGGATTGCCGGGACAATGCGCCGGAATCCATGACTCTCAAGCGATGCATTCTCGAAAGGAACTGCAATCGCTACCCGCGGCCTCGTCGCACCTATGAGGATTGTGTGCGCTTCTGCGACGTCCAACGGGCATTGACGGGGGAAACGTTGCAGCAATGCGTGGCGCGGTACGTTTGCAGCCAGTATCCGCGGAAATGACTGCGCCGACGAGCCCGCTTTGCGAACAAGTAGGGCGGCAATCTATCGAAATGGCCCCGGAGAAGGCCCCGTGCTGGAGTGCTTCAAACTCTGACCCAACCGCTGCTGGTCAGCCGCTCCTGGGGCTGAAATCTGGTCTTGTAGCTCATCTTCCTCGAGCCCTCGATCCAATAGCCCAGGTAGAGATAGGGCAGACCGAGCGTACGTGTGTACTCGATGTGCTCGAGGATCATGTGCGTGCCGAGGCTGCGACGCGGCATTTCCGTATCGTAAAAGCTATAGACCATGGAAACGCCATCGGAGAGGCGATCGCAAAGCGCTACCGCGGTCAGCGTCCCCGCCGTGGCTGAATCGAGCCCGGAATCGGTGCGGACACGGTACTCGGTGAGGAAGGTATCCACGACGCTGTCCTCGACCATCATGGCGTAGTCGAGAACGGTCATGTCGGCCATGCCTCCGTCCGCATGCCGGGCATCTATATAGTCCCTGAAGAGCGCGTACTGCTCGGCCGTGGGCCGCGGCGGAACACGCCGTACGGCCAGATCCCTGTTGGCATCCAGCACCCGCCGGAAGCTGCGATTGAGCTTGAACTCGTCCACGATCACGCGCACCGACACGCATGACTGGCAGCCCTCGCAGTAGGGCATGTAGGCGATGTTCTGGCTGCGCCGGAAACCGCCCTTCAGCAGGTTGTCTATGAGTGCCGCCGGCTTGTCGTGCGTCAGATGCGTGAAAAGCTTCCGTTCGAGCTTGCCCGGCAGATACGGGCATGGCTGCGGAGCCGTCACGTAGAACTCTGGGAAATTCTTCTGCTGCTCTGTCATTCGGGTGGTGTTCCGGCGACAAGGGCGAGCGCATGCGGCCTCCCGGCCCTCGCCTTCAAGAAAAGTAAGTGAGCGACCTGCGCGCAATCAAGCTCTGTGACACCTGAGACGCTAAATCACCGGGAAAACGCGCCGCGAGCTCCAAGGAAACCACCGGGCCGCGCAAGCGTGCCAGCAGTGCCCGAATCCTGCCCCACGCAATCGGCCCGAGCAACATCAAACCAAAAAAGACGCAGGCTCGACCGACCGAACCTCCTGTAAGCCCACCCGAAATCTCTCGAGGAGAGCGACGCACCGCCTCCCTAGCCGCCGGCCATCCTCCGCAGCTGACCGAGTGGCGAAAGTCAGCGTGTCGCCGCCAGCAGCCGCGCTGCCCGCGGCGCGAAATAGGTTAGAATCCCCGCCGCGCCAGCCCGCTTGAACCCTATCAGGCTCTCCATGATGACTTTATCGCCATCCAGCCAGCCCCGTTCCGATGCGGCCATCAGCATCGCATACTCTCCGGAGACCTGGTAGGCGAACGTCGGCACACCGAACGTGTCCCGCACCCTGCGGATGACGTCGAGGTAAGGCATCCCCGGCTTGACCATCACCATGTCGGCGCCTTCGGCGAGGTCGAGCGCCACCTCGCGCAGCGCCTCGTCCGTGTTCGCCGGGTCCATCTGATAGGTCCGCTTGTCGCCCTTGAGGGCACCTGTCGAGCCGACGGCATCGCGGAACGGGCCGTAAAACGCCGAGGCGTACTTGGCCGCATAGGCCATGATCTGCGTCGACTGGTGCCCAGCGCTTTCAAGGGCCTGGCGGATCGCGCCGATACGGCCGTCCATCATGTCCGACGGCGCGAGGATGTCGCAGCCTGCCTCGACCTGCACTAAAGACTGGCGAACGAGTGCCTCCAGGGTTTCGTCGTTCAGGATCGTGTTTCCCCGCATCAGGCCGTCGTGGCCGTGGCTCGTGTAGGGATCGAGGGCCACGTCCAGAACGACGCCGATGTTCAGCCCGGCCTCGCGCACGGCGCGCGTGGCCCGGCACACCAGGTTCTCCGGATTGAAGGCCTCGCGCGCATCCTCGGTGCGCAGCGCCGGATCGGTATAGGGAAAGAGCGCTATCGCGGGTATCCCAAGCGAGAGCGCTTCCTCGGCAGCGGCCACCACGAGATCCACCGAGAGCCGCTCGACGCCCGGCATGGACTCGACGGGCACCCGAGTGTTGGTGCCTTCCACCACGAACATCGGCCAGATGAGGTCCGAGGCGGTCAGGGAGTTCTCGGCAACGAGGCGACGCGCCCAATCTGCCCGGCGGTTTCTGCGCATGCGTACGGCCGGGAACATGCCGGGCCGAAAGGACGTGCCACCGTCCGCAGGCGCGGACAGAGTCTCGGATAGTGATTGGCCGGCTCGCGGCGTCATGGCGGACCCTGGCAAAAAGCTAGCTTGATCGGTCTGCCAACACCATCGTCGGCTCAGGCGCCGAAGGCAAGTGCGCGTGCAGTCGGTGGAACAATCATTCGCAGTAGTTGCTGTGCTTGCGCTTTGCCATATCCAGGTGGAAATGGTTCCGGTGCGCCTCGTTGGCCTCCGGACCCAGCACGGTGCCGAAGCGGCGGCAAGCCGCGGTGTGGGCCGCGCGCAGGAAGAGCGCAACCTGATCATCGGGAGCGAAGGGCTCCGGTGCGACGTCGGCTTCCTCCGCCTCAGGTCCGCCGAGGTGGCTCGCCTCATTCATCGCAACGGCCTGCGGCCGCCGGGTCGGCAGCTCTGGCGAGGGACGGCTGCTGCCCTTGCCGCTCCGTAACTTCAGCTGCACCTGCCACTGCGCCACATCCGCCGGCGGCTTCCTGATCGGAAGAGGAACCATGGATCCCATCGAAGCCATGGAAGCCACCATGAGAGCTGGTTGACCTTTTCCATTACGCTCGGGCGCTGGTTTCGGGTCACCGGACTGCCCGTTGGCCATCAGGGCTGCCGTCTTCGCAGCCTTGCTCCTGGCGACGATTTTCTGCACGTCGCGCGCCGTCAGGCCCCAGCCCTTCAGCAGGTCGGCCTCCACACCATCTCCCGTGACGAAGCTGCCGAGGTCCACCGCATTGGCCCGCCCGTGCTCGCTCAGCTTCGTCTTCTTGCGGCCATAGGCATTCCGGCAGGAGTACGAGCTCATCGTGTTTACGCGCACGATCTCCCCGCCGAGGTGCTTCCTTGCGAGCGGCTGCAGGTCGTCCTTCAGCCACTCGGCAAGCCTCACGACCAGATCGCAAGTGACGGTGACGGGCGGCGACAGCGTCACTTCGGGGTTGCGGCCGATACTGAGCAGCCGGACCGGAGCCGGTGCGCCACACTCGCCCTCCTTGATGGGATCTGCCGGCTCGATTACGGCCTCCACGCCATGCAGAATCTGGTCGCAGTAGGCCTTGGCTTCGGCGATCTCCTGATCCGACCAGACATCGGGGGCCGGATTGGCCTCGCTGGCATCCGCTTCTGTCGGCTTGCTCCCTTCGCTAGCGGTCCCGACTCCGGCAGCGTTCTTCGGCACAGAGGGCGCCTGCGCCTCGGCCGGCTTCCCGCTGGAAGCAGCTCCCTTGGACCATGCAGGGTGCGTGCAGAGCAATGCTGCCGCAAACAGCGCGAAGCCGGCCTGCCTCGCGCCAGTCGCCAGAACCTTCAGCGGCATAGCAGTCCCCCGCTCCCTTGACATCAAGCGTGCCTCAGCGTTCACCGTTGCGGCGCACGCGTCAAGCACGGCGGCCAAACCCGCTGTGAACAGGTCACAGTCGGCCGCGAAAGTATGGCAGGCGCGGCCTGAGCGCATGTCCTGACCCGGTGAGCCCGAATCGAAAGCCACATGCCTGAAGGATCAGCCAAGGAATCTTGCGAAGAGCTTACGATCGCGGTGGAAGGTGCCGCCGCCATCGTTACGCTCGACCGTCCGCAGTCCGGCAACGCCCTTTCAGGGGCCATACGGTCCCGGATCGCCGAGTCGATCCCGAGGTTTGCCCGCGACCCGGGCGTTTACGCGCTGATCATGCGCTCTGGGACACAGGGAGCCTTTTCGGTCGGCAGCGACCTGCGGGAGCTTGGCAGCGCCGCGAAAGAGCAGCCCGAACGCGCACGCCAGCTCCTCGCCGACACTTACCGTCTGAGCTGGATTCTCGAATGCTTTTCCAAGCCGACCATCTCGCTCATCGACGGCCTCATCATGGGATCGGCAGCGGGTCTCACCGCCTACGGAACGCACCGGGTCGCTGGTGAGACCTTCTCCTTCGCCTTGCCACAGACCGGTTTTGGCTTTTTTGCCGACGCTGGCCTCTCATGGGTTTGCGCCCGAATGCCGGACGAGATCGGCGTCTATCTCGGCCTGACGGGGCGCCGCATCGGCCGTGCGGATGCCTATCGGCTCGGGCTGGTCACGCATTGCATTCCGGCCAGCCGCTTCAGCGAGATCGAAGCGGGCTTGCGGAGCGCCGATCCTGTCGATCCGCTTCTCGACGACCGCCACGAGGAGCCGGGGCCGGGCGAGATCGAGTCCTATCGCGAGGTCCTGCAGCGTTGCTTCGCAGCTGAAACGGTGGAGGAAATCTGCAGTCGGCTGAGGGCCGAGGCACAGCGTGGCGGCGCTGCGGGCGGCTGGTGCGAAGATGTGCTCCAGGATCTCAGCCGGCGCTCTCCGACCGCGCTCAAGATCACGCTGCGGCACATCCGCGAAGCAGCATTCCGCGATCTTCGGCAGACGCTGATGATCGACTGCCGGCTGGCCTGTCGCCTCGTTGGATCTCACGATTTTCGTGAAGGAGTGCGGGTTCTGCTCGCTAACCAGGACCGACCTCGCTGGATTCCTGAGCATCTGTCCGAAGTCTCTGAGGCAACCGTCGACCGCATCTTCGCCTTTCAACCCGGACGCGAGCTCATCCTGCCGACCCGTCAGGAGATGCAGGCGGCCCGCTTCTAGTGAGGCGAGGCGGAGCAACCCTTTAGGATTTGCTCACCAGATTTATTAGGCGGTGATTCAGCGTGCCCCCTTTAGCTTCGGCTCGATAGCGGCCGACCTGGCCGCCGTTGGACGGAAATTTGCGGGGGCAGACATGAGATTCCTTCACGTCGAGGCGCAGCCGGTGCCGATCGCCAAGAATGACCTCGAGGGGGAGTACCTGGAGGCGCTACGGCTCATCGAGCGCCTGCATCGATTGCTGCTCGATGTCATCAAGGACGAGTTCGACCGCAACGGCGGGTGTGATCTCAACCCCGTTCAAGCTTTGCTGCTGCACAACCTCGGTGATGAGGAGCTCACGGCAGGTGAGCTCAAGACGCGCGGCTACTATCTCGGCTCGAACGTCTCCTATAATCTGAAGAAGCTGGTCGAGCTGGGCTACATTCACTACAAGCGATCCGATCACGACCGCCGCTCGGTACGAGTCCGACTGACGAGCAAGGGCGAGGCGATCTGCGAAACCGTGCGCCGCCTCTACCGCCGTCAGCTCCGCTCCTTGGGAAGCGTGGGCGAGGTCGGCTTCGATGATCTCCAGGATCTGAACCGCGTGCTCATGCGTCTCGAGCGGTTCTGGTCCGACCAGATCCGCTATCGGCTCTGACGACCGCCGAATTTGCAAGCTCGCCGTTCAATGCCCCGGCTCGCGCCGGGGTTTTCTGTTGCGAAGCGGCATCGCTGGCCTCGAATTGAGGCAAACCGAACAAAATTGTGTCTTCCCCGCCTTATTGCGTTGAGGGAATGTTGAGCCCCTGCAGGACAGCCTGAACCAAACGGTGCGCGGCGGTCCCGTCATCAACCGTCGGGAACGCTCCGTCGTGCTCGTGAATTCATACGTGGTCTGAGCTGCGACGTACGCTCAGAATTCGTTAACGCTGTTGTCACTAACTGGCGTGAGATTCTGGGCGAAGGTTGAGCAGAGGCGAGGAGTGCGCGACGTGGTGGCAGTACGGGCATTCAGCGGCCGGAGGTTGGCCAACCTGATTGGCTTCGCTGCAGCGGGGATCACGGCATCGATCGTGACCGGCACGCCGGCCGCGGCTTACGACAGCGCGAGCTGGAACCCCTTTGCAGACACCGTATCCAGCTACACGCAGCCCTATGACCGGGCCTTCATCCGCGAATGGGAGGCAAACCCGCCACGCGGATACCCCACCGTCTCACCGGCCAACATCGGGCCGATGAAGGCCGCCATCAAGCGCTATGCCGCTATCGTCGAGCAAGGCGGCTGGAAGCCGGTCCCCAACGTCAGGCTGCAGGCCGGAATGACCGATCGGGCCGTGCGGATCCTTCGTGAGCGCCTGCTCATGTCGGGAGACCTGCGGGAAGGCTCCAACTACCCCGACTACTTCGACTACTATCTCGAGCGCGCGGTGAAGCGGTTCCAAGCATCCAACGGCCTCGCGCCGACGGGGATCGTCGACCACCGCACCATCGGCGCCTTGAATGTGCCGGCGGCGGCCAGGCTCCGTCAGCTCCGGACGAACCTGGACCGGGTCAGCGAGCTGGCGCGCACGGCCGGCAAACGTTATGTACTGGTCAACATCCCGGCTGCGCAGATCGAAGCGATCGAGAACGACCGCGTCGTGTCCCGGCACGCGGGCGTGGTGGGCAAGATCGACCGGCCTACCCCGGTGCTCCGCTCGACCATTCGCGAGCTGAACTTCAATCCAATCTGGACCTTGCCGCCGACCGTCATCGCGAAAGACCTGATCCCCAAGGGCCGCGAGCTGGCACGGAGCAACAAGGATGTCCTGCAAGTCTACGGGATCGATGCCTACGGCCCGGACGGGCGCAAGCTCGACAGCTCGAAGATCGACTGGTCTTCAGAGATGGTACACCACCTGACCTATCGACAGCAGCCGGGGAAGGACAACCCGCTCGGGTTCCTGAAGATCAACTTCCACAATGGCTACTCCGTCTACCTCCACGATACGCCTTCGGAGAGCATCTTCGGGCGCAACTTCCGGGCGGCGACCTCCGGCTGCGTCCGCGTCCAGGGCATCGAGCAGCTCGCTGCATGGCTGTTGCATGACAATGGATGGACCCTCGCGCACGTGATGGCGCTGAAGGAGTCCGGTGAGCGGAAAGACGTGAGCCTCAAGAAGCCCATTCCCATCTACATGGTCTACATCACGGCCTGGGCTACCGAGGACGGTGTCGTCCAGTTCCGGCGGGACCTCTATCAGAAGGATGGCGTCGGGGCGGTGGCTGCGGCCTACTGACGTCCTTGATTGAGCTCAAGGCGCATTTTTGGCCCGAATGCTTCCTATTGAGGAAGGTGGTCGGGCGCGACTTTGATTCCCACACGAATGCCTGGACCTGAGCCGCGACATCGGGGAAGTTGATCTCACGGTCTCCGCCGGGTCAAAGCTCATAGAGGCTCGTGCAAGGACGGGATCAGTGGATTACACAGCAAGATTCCAGAATGTTCTGGAGGAGATCCAGGCCGAGGGGCGGTATCGCGTATTCGCTGACCTGAGGCGCAATTGCGGGGCGTTCCCGGCGGCCAGCTACTACGGCTCCGGCTCGAAGCAGGCGATCACGGTCTGGTGCTCCAACGACTACCTGGGGATGGGGCAGCATCCCTTGGTGCTGTCAGCCATGCACGAGGCGCTGGACGCGACGGGGGCGGGGTCCGGCGGCACGCGCAATATCTCCGGGACCACCCACTACCACGTGGAGCTGGAGGCAGAGCTCGCAGAGCTTCATCGCAAGGAAGCCGCCCTGCTCTTCACGTCGGCCTACATCGCCAACGATGCGACCCTCTCGACGCTGGTCAAGCTGCTTCCCGGCGCCGTCATCTTCTCCGACGAGAAGAACCATGCCTCGATGATCGAAGGCATCCGGCGTGGCGGCGGGCCGAAGCGGATCTGGCGGCACAACGATCTCGCCGACCTGGAGGCCCACCTCAAGGAGTTCGATCGCGAGACGCCGAAGATCATTGCCTTCGAGTCCGTCTACTCCATGGACGGGACCATCGCCCCGATTGCGGCGATCTGCGATCTGGCCGATCGGTATGGCGCCCTCACCTATCTCGATGAAGTGCACGCGGTCGGCATGTACGGACCACGCGGCGGAGGCATCGCCGAGCGCGATGGCGTCCTCGACCGGGTCGACATCATAAACGCGACGCTCGCCAAGGGCTTCGGTGTGATGGGCGGCTACATCGCGGCCAGCCGCCCCTGCATCGACGCCATCCGAAGCTGCGCGCCAGGCTTCATATTCACCACCTCGCTGGCTCCTGTCATCGTCGCCGGGGCGCTCGCCAGCGTCCGGCACCTGAAAGCAAGCGCCGTGGAGCGGGAGCGCCACCAGGAACGGGCCCGCACGCTGAAGCGTCGGCTCACGACCGCCGGTCTTCCCGTGCTGGATAACCCGAGTCACATTGTGCCCGTGATGGTGGGCGACCCGGTCCTGTGCAAGAAAATTTCGGACGCCCTGCTCGCCCGCTTCGGCATCTACGTCCAGCCGATCAACTATCCTACGGTGCCACGCGGAACGGAGCGTCTGCGATTCACGCCGACGCCACTGCATTCCGATCGCGACATCGATCACCTCGTATCGGCGCTTACGGTCCTTTGGGGTGAATTCGGGCTGGAGTTGGGCCCCGTCCGGGTCGCGGCCGAGTAGTCGTCCGCCGTCAGGCATTATCTCAGAGAGAGATGCCCCGCGCCATCACGTCCCAAGCCAGCCCGCGCGGTTGTTGGCCGGCTGACGCTCGTGTTATGTCGCTCGGGGCCCAGCCAGAACCGCTCGGCAAAGGCTACGCCGTCTTCCCGCGAGAGAGCATGACTATGAGCACCGCCAGTCCCGGCCGACCAAATGCCTCGCCAGGCTTTTTCACCGAGGCCCTTGCCGAGCGTGATCCCGAGCTCTTCGGCGCCGTCGCGAACGAGCTGGAACGCCAGCAGAACGAGATCGAGCTGATCGCCTCGGAGAACATCGTCTCGCGGGCGGTGCTCGAGGCTGCCGGATCGGTGCTCACGAACAAGTACGCGGAAGGCTATCCAGGGCGTCGCTACTATGGCGGATGCCAGTTTGTCGACGTCGCCGAACAGCTCGCCATCGACCGGGCCAAGCGGCTTTTCGGTTGCGCATTCGCCAACGTGCAACCGCACTCCGGGAGCCAGGCCAACCAAGGCGTGTTCATGGCTCTGGCGAAGCCGGGCGACACCATTCTCGGGCTGTCGCTCGCGGCCGGCGGACACCTCACGCACGGCTCACCCGTCAACATGTCCGGCAAATGGTTCAAGCCGGTGCATTACGGCGTCCGCCGCCAGGACCATCGTATCGACCACGACGAGGTCCGCTCGCTCGCCAAGGAGCACCGGCCACGCATCATCATCGCAGGTGGATCGGCCTACCCGCGCACCATCGACTTTGCCGCGTTCCGGGAGATCGCGGACGAGGTCGGCGCGTACCTGATGGTCGACATGGCCCATTTTGCAGGACTCGTCGCCGGTGGCGCCCATCCCAATCCCGTCCCGCACGCCCACGTGGTGACCACCACCACGCACAAGACGCTGCGCGGCCCGCGCGGTGGCATGATTCTGACCAACGACCCGGAGATTGCCAAGAAGGTCAACTCGGCCATCTTCCCGGGCCTGCAGGGCGGGCCGCTGATGCACATCATTGCCGCAAAGGCAGTCGCCTTCGGCGAGGCGCTGAGGCCGGAATTCAAGGCCTACGCCAAGGCCGTTGTCGAGAACGCCGCGGCGCTCGGCGACGTGCTCAAGGCTTCCGGCTATGATCTGGTATCCGGCGGTACGGATACGCACCTGATGCTGGTCGATCTCAGACCGAAGAAACTGACCGGCAATATCTCGGAAAGGGCCCTCGGCCGCGCTCATATCACGTGCAACAAGAACGGCGTCCCGTTCGATCCGGAGAAGCCGACCGTCACATCGGGCATCCGTCTCGGCTCTCCGGCGGGCACGACCCGCGGATTCGGGATCGATGAGTTCAAGGCCATCGGCCGCATGATCGCGGACGTGCTGGACGGCTTGGCGAAGAACGGCGAGGAGGGAAATGCAGCCGTCGAGGCGCGCGTGCGGGAAGAAGCGATCGAGCTCTGCCGGAAGTTTCCGATCTATAATTGAATCGTCATCCCGGGCCTTGTGCCCGGGATCCATCTCACCGCAAGCGCCGGAGCAAGCGGAAATCTGGATCCCGGTGACAAGCACCGGGATGACCTTAACTGAATAGCCCGGCAGCGGCATACTCAGTCGTTCCGATGAGGAGAGATCACCCATGCGTTGCCCGTTCTGCGGCAGCGGCGATACGCAGGTGAAGGACAGCCGGCCCACGGAAGAGGGCGCGGCGATCCGCCGGCGGCGGGTCTGTCCGGATTGCGGCGGCAGGTTTACCACCTTCGAGCGCGTCCAACTCCGGGAAATCACGGTCATCAAGCGATCGGGTCGCAAGGTGCCGTTCGATCGCGACAAGCTGGCCCGGTCCATCGAGATCGCCCTGCGCAAGCGACCGGTCGAAGCCGAGCGGATCGAGCGCATGGTGTCAGGTATCGTCCGTCAGCTCGAAAGCACTGGAGAATCGGAGGTGACATCCTCCGCAATTGGCGAGACGGTCTGCGAAGCCCTGCGCGGCCTCGATCCGGTGGCTTACGTTCGATTTGCTTCCGTGTACCGCGATTTTCGCGAGGCGTCGGACTTCGAGGAGGTTCTGACCGAGATCGCGAAAGGAAATGGCGCCGGCCAGGAGTCCCATGGCCAGAACGATCGCGAGTGACACCCAGTCCGAGCGGGATGGCCGCTTCATGGACATCGCCCTCAGGCTCGCACGGCGCGGGCTCGGAAACACGGCTCCAAACCCGGCGGTAGGTGCGGTGATCGTCGACGAAGCCTCGGGCGAGGTGATCGCGCGCGGCTGGACCCAGCCCGGCGGGCGGCCCCATGCGGAGACGGAGGCGTTGCGCCGGGCCGGAGCGCGCGCCCGCGGGGCAACGATGTACGTCTCCCTCGAGCCATGCTCACATCACGGCGGCACGCCGCCCTGCGCCGACGCGCTGGTCGAGGCAGGATTGGCCCGTGTCGTCGTCGGCATCGAGGATCCCGACGCGAGAGTTGCCGGGCGCGGGCTCGACCGTTTGCGGGCCGCTGGCATTTCCGTTACCCGCGGCGTCCGGAGCGAGGAGGCGGATTGGGTCGCGCGCGGGCACATTCTGCGCGTCAGCGAACGGCGACCGTTCATCCAGCTCAAGCTGGCCCTTTCCGCCGACGGCTCCGTGCCCCGCGGCACGGAAGGCAAACCGGTCTGGGTCACCGGGCCGGAGGCACGTGCCCAGGGGCATCTGCTGCGGGCGATGAGCGATGCGATCCTCGTGGGCAGCCGGACCGTGCGAGACGACGACCCCGAGCTCACCTGCCGGCTGCCCGGCCTGGCTGACCGCTCGCCTGTTCGTGTCGTGCTGGCGCGCGACCTGGACATTCCCATCGAAAGCAAGCTTATCCGCTCGGCCCGCGATGTACCGGTGATGGTGTTCTGCGGAGCGGACGCAGATGCGAGGAAGCGGGCGGCACTGGAGAAGCATGGCTGTGAGGTGATACCCGTTCGCGTGGTCGAGGGCATGCTCTGGCTTCCGGCGGTCACCGAGGGTTTGGCCGCTCGAAGCATCACGCGGCTCCTCGTTGAAGGGGGTCCGGCGGTGTGGCGCTCGTTCGCCCGGGCAGGCTTTGTCGACGAAGCCGTGGTATTCCAGGCGCGCGGCCGGGCGGGCATTGTCAGACGGCCGCCCGCTGCCTACCTCCCGGGCGTCGATTTGATGCTGACGGCGCAGCGCGAATTCGGTCCCGATGATATGATGATATTCCGCCGCCCCAATCGGCCCGCGTGAGTGAGCCCCACACAGCCCCGAAACGAGAAACGAACGAAAACTCAAGAAGGCGTGAGCACCATGTTTACCGGCATTGTCACGGATATCGGCGAGATCGCTGCGCGCGACGGCGGCCGGTTCTCGATCCGCTCGTCCTATGCGGCGGATTCGATCAAGCTCGGCGCCTCTATCGCCTGTGACGGCTGTTGCCTGACCGTGACCGCTGTCGAGCCGGCCGGCCAGGGCAGCGTGTTCAGCGTCGATACCTCGAACGAGACCCGCTCCAAGACGACGATCGAGAGCTGGCAGCCCGGCCGGCGGATCAACTTGGAGCGCTCGCTCGCGGCAGGCGACGAGCTCGGCGGCCACATCGTCACGGGTCACGTCGATGGCGTCGCCCGGATCGTCGACATCCAGCCCGACGGCGAAAGCCGGCGGTTCACGTTCGAGGCCCCGGAACATCTTGCGCTCTATATCGCACCGAAAGGCTCGGTGGCTCTCGATGGAACCTCGCTGACGGTCAACGAGGTCGCAGGCAACCGCTTCGGAGTGAACCTCATCCCGCATACCTTGACGGTGACGACCTGGGGAGCCAAAACGGCGGGCCATCTCGTCAACCTCGAAATTGATCTTTTCGCGCGCTATGTGGCGCGCCTTTTGGAGTTTCGCCGGTGAACCAGTCCCTCGATACCGTCCAGTACTCGGAGGGGCAGGGCGTCCTCTCCACCACGCCGGAGTTGCTGGATGACCTGCGCAACGGACGCATGGTCATTCTGGTGGATGCCGAGAACCGCGAGAACGAAGGCGATCTCATCATCCCGGCGCAGATGGCGACACCCGATGCGATCAATTTCATGGCCAAGCATGGCCGCGGCCTGATCTGCCTCGCGCTGACGAAGGCCCGGGCGGAGCAGCTCCGGCTGGAATCGATGGTGCGGGCCAATGCCTCCCGGACCGGCACCGCCTTCACCGTGTCGATCGAGGCGCGCGAAGGCATCACCACCGGCATTTCCGCGCACGACCGTGCACGGACGATTGCGACGGCGATCGATCCGACCAAAGATCATGACGATATCGTCTCGCCGGGGCACGTGTTCCCGCTGGTCGCGCGCGAAGGGGGCGTTCTCGTCCGTGCCGGGCATACGGAAGCCTCGGTCGATCTTGCGCGCCTTGCCGGGCTCTACCCGGCAGCCGTCATCTGCGAGATCATGAACGAGGACGGCACCATGGCGCGGATGCCGGATCTCGTGCCGTTCGCCCAGCGCCATGGCCTGAAGATCGGAACCATCGAGGACCTCATCGCATTCCGCCTCCGCAACGATCGGATCGTGAAACCTGTCGCGCGCCGGCAGGTGGAGAGCGCATTCGGCGGCAGCTTCGAGCTCTACGTCTACGAAACCACGGTCGAGCCGGTCGAGCACTTGGCTCTGGTGAAGGGCGACCTGACGAAACCCGGACCGGTGCTGGTGCGCGTGCACGCCGTCAACATGCTGTCCGACATGCTGGGGATCGGAACCAGTACGGAGGCGGCCGGCGACTCGCTCATCGCGCAGTCCATGCGCGCCATTGCGCAGGAAGGCCGCGGCGTCCTGGTGCTCATACGCGATCTCAGGCCGAAGTCCGTATCCAATTGGATCGGGGAGCGTTCGGGCCTCGCGCCGCGAAAGACGGAAGGCGAGGAGCGCCGACTGGTTGAAATCGGCGTCGGCTCGCAAATCCTGCGCGATCTCGGCGTCCGCGACATGGTGCTTCTTACGAACTCCCCGGCTTCGGTCTATGTCGGGCTCGAGGGCTACGGACTGAAGATCGTCGAGCAACGCAGGATCGGCTGAGGAATTCATGGTCGGACGGGGTTCACGCACGACGGTCAGCACCGCGGGCGGCGCAACGGCGGGACGGGTCCGCTGCCGCGTCCTCATCATCGAGGGCCGGTTCTATGACCACATCTGCGATGCACTTCTGGAGGGCGCCGTCGCAGAGCTGGATGCAGCCGGTGCAGCCTATGACAGGATCACCGTGCCGGGAGCGCTCGAAATCCCGCAGGTTCTCGCTCAGGCCGTCAGTGCCGGCCTCATCCCCGCAACGGCCCCCACGTCCTGGTACTGCGGCGCCATTGCGCTCGGCTGCGTGATCCGGGGTGAGACGGCGCACTACGACATCGTCTGCAACAACGCGAACCACTGGCTGATGGACGTGGCCATCCGCCACAACGTGCCCGTCGGCAACGGCATCCTGACCGTCGATACCGAAGCGCAGGCACTCGAGCGCGCCAAAGGCGGCCGCGATGGCAAGGGCGGCGCTGCAGCGCGCGCCTGCCTGCAGCTCATCGAGATCGCCCGGCAGTTTCAAGGCCAGGGCGCATGACATCCGAAGATTACACCGTGAAGCGGAATCCGCGTAGCGCGGCCCGGGTTGCCGCCGTGCAGGGCCTCTACCAGATGGACATGGCCCAGACGGACCTGAACGCCGTCATTGCAGAGTTCCAGGACCTGCGCTTCCGGCAGGCCGAGCCGGGGGACGCCATCGTCGGCGCCGACCCGACCTTCTTTGCCGAGCTGCTGCGCGGTGTCGTCCGGCGCCAGCGCGACATCGACCCGCTCGTCAACCAGCAGCTCGCAGCCGGTTGGAACCTGGGCCGCGTCGATTCCATACTGAGGGCCATTCTGCGGTCCGGCGTGTATGAGCTTTTGGAGCGGCCAGACGTGCCGGCCCGGGTCGTCATCAATGAATACATCGACATCGCCCACGCCTTCTTCTCCGAGGACGAGCCGAAGGTGGTGAATGGCGTTTTGGACAAGATTGCGAGACGGCTGCGCCCCGGGGAGTTCCCCGACAGGCCTCGCGGCGGCGCCCGCTAGACTTCAGTCGTGCCTTGTGCTCGCGTGCCCTATGCTCGGATTCCAACCCGCCTGCGGCAAGCGGCGAGTGAGCTGGGTCGGTGGCGGGCCCCGGGCTGACAGAGTGAGCCAAGTGGCGGGGCGCGCTACTTCCCGCTCAACGGCCAGGCCAGGAAACCATGTCTGATAGCGTCAGTATCACTGGCGAAGATGCCCTGATCCGCAGCTATTTCGCCCCGCTCGCCGCCGACTTTCCCGGAGCGTTCGGGCTCGAGGAGGATTGCGCCGCGCTCACGCCGGAGCCGGGGCATGATCTCGTTCTGAAGACCGATGCAATTGCTGAGGGCGTGCATTTCCGCGCCACCGATCGGCCCGAAGACATCGCCTGGAAGGCCGTCGCAGTAAACGTATCGGACCTTGCGGCCAAGGCGGCGCGCCCGGTCGGGTATCTGCTCTCGCTCGCCTTCCCCAGAATGCCCGATCGAAGCTGGCTGGAGCAGTTCAGCGGTGGCCTGAAAGCCGCACAGGAACACTTCGGCCTCGTGCTCATGGGCGGCGATACAGACCGGCGGTCGAATGCCCCCCTGTCGGTGACCATAATGGCGATCGGCAGCGTTCCGAGCGGCCGCATGGTCCGGCGCGGAACGGCTCAAGCTGGCGATTTCGTCTACGTATCCGGGACCCTCGGAGACTCCGCGATTGGGCTCAGCATTCCGGCAGGGCTCACCGCTGCAGACAGGGCTTATCTCGAGAAGCGATATCTTCGGCCAGAACCCCGCCTTGCGCTGCGGGACGCCCTCCTCGGCTACGCGAACGCGGCAATGGACATCTCCGACGGTCTCGTGAAGGACCTAGGGCGCCTGTGCCGCGCCTCAGGACTTGCAGCCGAGATCGAAGCCGCTCTGGTTCCCGTGTCCGAGGCTGCCCGCCGCGCGATAGAGTTGCAGGCAGAACTACGACTTCTCCCGCTGACCGGCGGCGATGATTACGAGATCCTGGCCGCGGTGTCCCCCGAGCGAGCCACAGATTTCGAAGCAAGCGCAAGTGCGGCTGGCGTACCCGTTACCCGAATAGGATCGCTTCAGGCGGGCAGCGGCGTACAGGTCATCGGCCCCGATGGAAAGCCGATCGAGCTCCATAGGCTGGGCTACGACCACTTCCAGCGGTGATTTTCTGCAACATCGGTGCGCTGCGGCGGCACCAGGCCGCACTGCAGAGCCCCGCCTATAGCTAAAGTAGCCTTGTGTTCATGTTGCAACGGCAGAGCAGTTTTGGCATGGTCCGCCCCGCACGAATCTCGCACCACTCTCTCTCCAAGGGGGCCATGCTCGGCGACGGCGGATCTGCTGCGCCAGCGTCGCCGCGAACAGACTTCGGCACGAAGGAAACATCTCATGAATCTAGCGCTTTGGGTGATCATCGCCGCTGGGCTGATCTCGATCATCTACGCAGGAGTTACCATCAAGTCGGTGATGAGCGCCGACCCCGGCAATCAGAAGATGCAGGAGATTGCCGGCGCGATCCGTGAAGGCGCGAGCGCCTATCTCAACCGGCAATACACCACCATCGCCATCGCGGGCGTCGTGATCTTCATCCTCGCTTTGGTTCTTCTCGGCGTGTGGACCGCCGTCGGGTTCGCCATCGGTGCGATCCTGTCCGGAGCGGCCGGCTACATCGGCATGAACGTGTCGGTGCGCGCCAACGTGCGCACGGCACAGGCCGCTACGGTGTCGCTGGCGAGCGGGCTCGACATCGCCTTCAAGGCGGGCGCCGTCACGGGCATGCTTGTCGCCGGCCTCGCGCTGCTCGGCGTCGCCGTCTACTACACCTTCCTCGTCGTGGGCCTCGGCTTCGGCACCGCCGACCGGGTCGTCGTCGACTCGCTGGTGGCGCTCGGCTTCGGCGCCTCGCTGATCTCGATCTTCGCCCGTCTTGGCGGCGGCATCTTCACCAAGGGTGCTGACGTCGGCGGCGACCTTGTCGGCAAGGTCGAGGCCGGCATTCCAGAGGACGATCCGCGCAATCCGGCCACCATTGCGGACAACGTCGGCGACAACGTCGGTGACTGCGCCGGTATGGCGGCCGACTTGTTCGAGACCTACGCAGTGACCGTGGTCGCCACAATGGTTCTGGCGGCCATCTTCTTCCTCGGGCAGCCCAACCTGACGAGCCTGATGATCTACCCGCTCGCCATCGGCGCAGCGTGCCTCATCACCTCGATCGTCGGCACGTACTTCGTGAAGCTCGGCGCCAACAACTCGATCATGGGCGCGCTCTATCGCGGCTTCATCGCCTCGGCAGTGCTGTCGATCGCCGGTCTTTTCGTTGCGACGCAGTACGTGCTGGGCACGTGGGGTGAGGTCGGCAGCGCCGCCGGGCAGGTCATTTCGGGGACGGACCTGTTCATCTGCGGTCTCGTCGGCCTTGCGGTCACGGGCCTGATCGTCTGGATCACGGAGTACTACACGGGCATCGGCTACCGCCCGGTGCGCTCGATCTCGCAGGCCTCCGTCACGGGCCACGGCACGAACGTGATCCAGGGCCTGGCCATCTCGCTCGAAGCCACCGCACTGCCGACCCTCGTGATCGTTGCCGGCATCATCATCACCTATAACCTTGCCGGTCTGTTCGGCACCGCCATCGCGACGACGACGATGTTGGGCCTTGCCGGCATGGTGGTCGCACTCGACGCCTTCGGCCCGGTTACCGACAACGCCGGCGGCATCGCCGAGATGTCGGGCCTGCCTAGTGAGGTCCGCCGCTCGACGGACGCACTCGACGCGGTCGGGAACACGACCAAGGCGGTCACGAAAGGCTACGCTATCGGCTCGGCCGGCCTCGGTGCTCTGGTATTGTTCGCAGCCTACAGCTACGACCTCCAGTACTTCATCTCCGAGGCGAACAAGGCAGGCTCTGCCGCCTATCAGTACTTCCAGGGCGTGCAGCCGGACTTCCAGCTCTCCAACCCGTATGTCGTCGTGGGCCTGCTGATCGGCGGTCTCATTCCGTTCCTTTTCGGTGGCATCGCCATGACGGCCGTCGGCCGCGCGGGTGGCGCGATCGTGCTGGAGGTTCGCCGGCAATTCCGGGAGAAGCCCGGCATCATGAAGGGCACGGAGCGGCCTGACTATGCCGCGGCCGTGGACCTGCTGACCCGGGCCGCCATCAAGGAGATGGTGATCCCGTCGCTACTGCCCGTGCTGTCGCCGATCGTCCTCTTCCTGGTGATCTACCTGGTCGCTGGTGGCGGCGCAGCCGGCAAGAGCGCAGCCTTCTCCGCAGTCGGCGCCATGCTGCTCGGCGTCATCGTGACCGGCCTGTTCGTGGCCATCTCGATGACCTCGGGCGGCGGAGCCTGGGACAACGCCAAGAAATCCTTCGAGGATGGCTTCGTCGACAAGGATGGCACGAAGCACATCAAAGGCTCCGAGGCGCACAAGGCGTCGGTCACCGGCGACACGGTCGGCGACCCCTACAAGGATACGGCCGGCCCCGCGGTGAACCCTCTCATCAAGATCACCAACATCGTAGCACTGTTGCTGCTTGCGGTGCTGGCCCACTGGTAGTGCGACGATCGAGAATGTCGCTGGTGCTCGCAACTTGCGCGTCCGGCGACTCTCTCGGCCTCAATCACATACGACCATCCAATGTCCCGAAGTTCGCTTCCGAACTTCGGGACATTGCGTTTTCCGAAGGGCCGGTGAGGGTTGACGACCTCCACTGGCGGGCCTCGCCCCTTGACCGTTCACGCCGGAGAGGGCTTGGCTCAATCCGGAACGACGACGAGATGCACGCCCAGGGCCTCCGACTCGTCGATCAGCAGATGACCCGGGTTGATCGCTCCAGGCCGCAGCCCCTGGCTCAGGAAGAAGTAGCGGGTCTGGTCAAGATTGCTGGAGGTGAGCGTGATGGCGCAGACGGCCGGCATCGGCGGCCTGGAGATTCGGCCGTACCGCTCGGCAGCGCCCCGTGCATCGACGATCCGCAGAGCACCGCGATCCAGTCTTATTAGCAGCGAGCTGCCGTCCTTCTCGACCGGCCGGCCCAGGAAGGCAGTGAACCGCAACGCCGCCTCGTGCGGATTGGCCGTGACGATCGCGGCCTCCAGCAGCCCCACGAGCCCGCTCTCGCGCGACAGAAACCGGCGCTGCCACACATGCTCGGCGGTATGGTGGGTCAGGACCTGAACCCGGGCCTCGGGAAACTGCTCGAAAGCTGCCCGCACCACCGTGAATGACGCCTCGGCCTGCTCCCCGCTGTCTGTCTCGACTGTGCGCCTCAGGTGTACGGTAGGTTGCAGTTCGACACTGCGCGCCGCGATCTCGCGCGCAGCCTCGGTTGCATCGGGGACAGAGAAGGCGAGGAGGTGCACCCCCGTGTGATGGTCGATGGCTTTCTTCATATGCCGTGTCGAGGGCGTATCGAGGCCATCCACGGCGGTTAGGATTTCCAGATATCCCCGCTCGAGGATGGCCAACCGGTTTGCGGTCCCCACCGGATCGAGCACCCCGGTCACAGGATCGCGATTGCCATGCACGGCGTAGGGCGTGAGCGGAAACCCGAGTTGCTCGAAAACCGTCGCCGCCTTCGCAATGTCCGGCACCATCCAGGCTACGTGGTCGAGGAAGATCTCCCCCGCTTCAGGCAGCTGAGCACGCGATGCAAGTTTCGGCACAGGTCGAGATCCTTAGGCTAGCGACGGACGAGAGGGCGGGCGCACTGACCCGGGGAAGATGTGAACAGATGATCTTCTCCTGCGCATACCCTCGGCGTCGCCGATGTGCAACCGGCTTGGAGATCGGGGTGCTTAGGCCAGAGGCGAACCTCCTTCCAATGCGCGTGCGACATCCTTGACAGCGGCTTCGGCCTACGACATCCTGCCGCAGTCGATCACATAGCCGTGCCGTTCGACAGTCCGAACCAAACGGCAATCAATGTGACGGTCCAAGTCTGGGGAGACATGGAACCGGGGACGGCGTTACGGCGTCGTTCCCGTTTTTGCGGCGCACAACTGCCGGCGGCCCCCGCGACACCTCGAGCTGATATGCGTTAGCTTGTCGAGCCTCCGATCGCGGGATACTTGGTTGCAATGACAAAAAAGTACGCTCTGGTCGCGCATGATGCGCGCAAGCCGCTCATGGTCGATTGGGTCGGCAGAAATCTCGACATCTTCCGGCAGCTCGACCTCATCGCAACGGGAACGACAGGAAAGGTGCTGCTGGAGCACTACCCAGAGCTGCGGCTGGAGCGGCTCGAGAGTGGCCCGCGCGGCGGCGATCAGCAGGTCGGCGCGCTCATCGTTGCGAAGGCCATAGACGTGCTGTTCTTCTTCATCGACCCGCTGACGCCCATGCCGCACGATGTCGATGTCAAGGCGCTGCTGAGGCTGTCGATCCTTTATGACGTGCCCTGCGCCTGCTCCGTCCGCTCAGCGGATATCATCCTGGACAGCGTCCGCAAGTCGAGGGCAGCGGCTTCCGCCTGAAAGGCATGGGCCGTCTCAACCCTTGTTCGACCACTTCCGCTCGACGACGCGCCGGCCCAGCGCCCAGCGGTGCACCTCCGACGGTCCATCATAGATGCGGAACGCGCGCACATCGCGGAATATCCGCTCGACGACGGTATCGCGCGTCAGGCCCGTGCCGCCAAGGATCTGCAGCGAACGGTCCACGACGCGCATGATCGCCTCCGAGCAGATAACCTTGGCCATCGAGCTCTCCGAGGATGCGCGGTTCCCCTGGTCGAGCAACCAGGCGCAATGCCGGATGGCCAGTCGGCTCACGTGCATGTCCATCACGTTGTCGGCGAGCATGAAGCTGACGCCCTCGTGCGCGCCGAGCCGCTGCCCGAAGGCCTGACGAGTCCGCGCATATTCGGAGGCGATGTCGTGGGCCCGCTGAGCCGATCCAAGCCAACGCATGCAATGCGTAAGGCGGGCCGGCGCCAGCCGGACCTGCGCATACCGGAACCCCTGACCGATCTCGCCCAGCACGGCATCACCTGCCAGCCGCAAATCCTCAATCTCCACCACGGCATGGCCGCCGATGAACGAGGAATCCATCGTGTCCAGCGTGCGGGTGATCTTGAACGCCGGGTTCGGCAGGTCGGCGATGAACATGGTCGCGTCGTTCGGGCCATCGCCCGTCCGAGCCATGATTATCGCGAACGCGGCCCCCTCCGCCCCGGTGATAAGCCACTTCTTGCCGCGGATGACGAAGCCGTTCCCGTCCTTCTCGGCTCGTGTCGCCAGCATGCCGGGGTCGGAGCCCGCTCCCGGGTGGGGCTCCGTCATCGCGAAGCAGGAACGAACCTCCGCCGTGGCCAGCGGGCGCAGATAGCGCTCCTTCTGCTCGGGATTGGCCAGCTGCTCAAGGAGATGGATGTTGCCTTCATCAGGCGCCTGACAATGGAGCGCCGTGGGGCCCAGCATGGAGTAGCCGGCCGCCTCCAGCACCACGGACTTGCCGACGTGATCGAGGCCGAGGCCGCCATATTCCTTTGGAACATGCACAGACAGCAGACCAGCCCTGCGTGCCCGGTCATTGAGCTCGCGGCGCAGCTCTTCGGTGGGGCCGTGCGCGGTCCATCGCGGGTCCGTTTCGAACGGAATGATCTCTTCCTTGATGAACGTGAGCACCCGCTCGCCCAGCGCCTCGAGATCCTTGGGCAAAGCAAAATCCATTGAGGAGCCCTTTCTGCCGTTTGGGCTCGCAAGCTAGCGGCTTCGAAAGCGGACGCAAGTGATCAAGATCAATGCCAGGTGCGCTTCGCGCCTATTGGAGCGGCCATTCACTTCAGCCTTGGTGACAAGCGGGCCTGATCTGCTTTAGCTTCGCCTTCAAAGCCGGCTATGCGAGCCGGGGAGATAAGACCTGGGGGTTACGCATGGTCACAGTGGCTGCGGAGAACCTGCGCGAGCTTGTGCGCGACATCTTCATTGCAGCGGGCTGCTCGCGAGAGGAAGGGGAGCGGCTCGGCAAATCTCTCGTTTCCGCCAATCTCGCGGGGCACGACAGCCATGGCGTCGTTCGGGTCCCCCGCTATCTGCAATGGATGGCGGAAGGCGACTTCATCGCCGACCAGAAGGTCGAGATCGTGCGCGAGACGCCGGTTCTCGCCGTCGTCGATGGCAAGTACGGATTCGGTCAGACGGCTGCGCCGCAGGCGGTCGAGATCGGCATCGCCAAGTGCCGCGCCATGGGCCTTTCCGCTGTCGCACTGCGTAACTCCGGTCACGTCGGTCGCGTTGGTGAGTGGGCCGAAATGGCAGCGGAAGCTGGCCTCGTATCGATCCATTTCGTCAACGCAGCCTCCAGCCTGCTCGTCGCTCCTTTCGGTGGTGTCGACCGCCGGCTGTCGACCGCGCCTTACGCGATCGGCGTGCCGCGGCCGGGCGAGGATCCGCTGATCCTCGATTTCGCGACGTCCGTCGTCGCCGAGGGCAAGGTGCTGGTCGCGAGCCAGGGCGGCAAGAAGCTTCCCGACAATGCGCTCGTCGGACCCGATGGCACGATCAGCGGCGAACCAGCACTGCTCTATGGTCCGCTCGAGCCGAACGGTCCGCGCGATTACCGGAAGGGCCAGGGCGCGATACGCGCGTTCGGCGAGCACAAGGGCTCCGGCCTCGCGTTCATGGTGGAGCTGCTCGGCGGCTCACTGACCGGCACTGGCGCCGCTCAGGAAGGCCGCCGCTGGGCCAACGGCATGCTGTCGATCTACATCGATCCCAAGCAGCTCGATCCGGAGGAGTTCTTCCCTGCCGATGTCAAGCGCTATGTTGCCTTCTTCAAGAGCTCGCGCCCGATCGAGGCTGGCGGCGAGGTGCTGGTGCCGGGAGAGCCGGAAATCCGTACCCGTCGCAAGCGCCTCGCCGAAGGTATTCCGCTGCCGGAGGATACGTGGGCGCGCATCGTCGCCGCCGCCCGTAGCGTCGGTCTGGATGGAGCAAGGATCGAACGGGCCGGGGCTCGCTAAGCTGAGGTCGAGATCGAAGTGAAGTGAGGAGAGCGGAAATACCGCAAAATGTCATACCGGGGCTTGTCCCCGGTATCCATCCATCCGCAGGCGCTACCAGGGGCTGGGTGGATCCCGGCGACGAGCGCCGGGATGACCAAGGGAGTGCGAAAAAGTGATCGGACACGGACCGACGATTGGCGCCAACTGCCGAGGGCATATCGATGATCGATCCTGATCTCCTGGAACAACTCAAGACCTACGACACACCCACCATCTGCAACGCCCTGGAGGTCATCGACAGCTCACGACGCCTCACCGGCTTCACAACGAAGCCGCTCGTGGCACCGTTCCCGGACCTGCCGCCCATGGTCGGCTATGCGCGCACGGCGACCATCCGTTCGACCCACCTCCACGAGCTCGACGCCAAGGCAGCCCGTGCGCAGCGGATTGGGTATTATGAATATGTCGCCTCCCAGCCCGGTCCGCAGATCGTCGTCATCCAGGACCTCGACGGCCCGGACTGCGGCTTCGGCGCTTTCTGGGGCGAGGTGCAGAGCACCGTGCATAAAGCGCTGGGCTGCGTCGGCGTCATCACCGACGGCTGCATCCGGGATATTCCCCAGTGGGCGCCGGGACTGAACGTGCTGGCCGGCTCCATCAAGCCGAGCCACGCGCACGTTCACCTGGCCGACTTCGGCAAGCAGGTCCGGGTCGCCGGCATGGTGGTCCGCTCCGGCGATCTCATCCACGCCGATCGGCACGGCGCCGTCGTCATCCCGCATGCGCTCGCTGAGAAGGTGCCTGCGGCCTGCGAGCTGATGGCACGCAAGGAAGCCGTAATCCTCGAGATGGCGCGGAAGCCGGGCTTCACGGTCGAAATGCTCAAGGAAGCGCTGGCGAAACAGGACGAAATCCATTGAAGCACAAGGTCATCTGCATCCAGCCGATCCATCCGGAGGGCATGAGGATCCTCCACGCGCGCGAGGATCTAGAGATCATTGTCCCTGAGAGCCCGGAGCCGCAGCATTGGGAGCAGCATCTGACCGACGCCGAAGCGATCGTGGTCCGCATATCGCGGATCGAGCGCTGGATGATCGAGAAGGCGCCGCGGCTCAGGATCATCTCGCGCCACGGTGTCGGCGTCGACAACATCGACGTCGAGGCTGCGACTGAGCGGGGCGTTGTCGTCGCCACCATTGGCACCGCCAACGCGCCCTCCGTCGTCGAGCACACGCTGGCCATGATGTTCGCGCTCGCCAAACGCCTGCGCGAGTTCGACCGTGCGGTGCGCGCGGGCGACTACATGATCAAGATGAACCTCGATGCGATCGACCTCGCCGGACGAACGATCCTCATCGTCGGCCTGGGGCGCATCGGCAGCCGCCTCGCCATCGCCTGTAATGCCCTCGGCCTGCGCTGCATCGGCATCGATCCAGCATTCACTGCGGATGAGATCCGCGCGATGGGGTGCGAGCCCGCCTCGAGCCTCCATGATGCGTTGCCGCTGGCCGACTTCGTCTCGCTTCACTGCCCGCTGCAGGCCGATACACGCAACCTGATCGGCGCGCGCGAGCTCGCCCTGATGAAGCCGACCGCGTATCTCATCAACTGCGCCCGCGGCGGCATCGTCGACGAGGCAGCCTTGCTGGCGGCGCTGGAAGCAGGACGCTTGAATGGCGCCGGCCTCGACGTTCAGGTCACGGAACCGCCGCGTGCCGATGACCCGCTGCTGAAATCTGACAAGGTCATTCTCACGCCACACGCTGCCGCGACGACGGCGGAAGGCGTGGTGCGCGTGTCCAAGATCGTGGCGCAGAACGTTCTCGACCATTTCGATGGCCGTCTGCCGGCCGCACACATTTTCAATCTAGAGGCGCTCTCGCGCGCCAAGAGCTGAGTGGGGGTGAAGCGATGCGCAAGAACGCCATCCGGAAAACGCTGGCCGAAGGCGGTCGCGTGGTGAACGCCTGGTGCTCGATCCCGAGCTCCTATTCGGCCGAGCTCATGGCGCATCAGGGCTGGGACAGCGTCACCATCGACATGCAGCACGGGCCGGTGGACTATCAGGTCGCCTTCACGATGCTGCAGGCCATCTCCACGACGAATGCCGTGCCGATGGCGCGCATCCCGTGGAACGATCCGGCCATCATCATGAAGCTGCTCGACGCCGGGGCTTACGGGCTCATCTGCCCGATGATCAACAGCAAGGCCGAAGCCGAGGCGTTTGTCGGCGCGGCACGTTACGCGCCACAGGGCTTCCGGTCCTTCGGCCCGAACCGTGCCGTTCAGTACGGCGGCGCCGACTACTGGCAGCACGCCAACGAGGAAGTGCTGCTGTTGGCGATGATCGAAACCACGAAAGCGCTGGAGAACCTGGACGAGATTCTCTCCGTACCGGGTCTCGACGGCGTCTATATCGGTCCTTCGGATCTGTCGCTCTCGATGGGGCGCACGCCGACCCTTGACCCGACCGATTCCGACGTGCTGGCAGCCATGACGACGATCCTCACGCGGACGCGCGCCAAGGGGCTGATCGCCGGCGCACATACGGATAGCGCCAAGACCGCGCTCAAGCGCTTCAACGAAGGGTTCCAGCTCTGTACGATCCTGAACGACGCGCGCCTGCTGGCGATGGCGGCGCAGGCCGCTGTCCGCGAAGCCAAGGGCGAGGCACCGGCTCAGGCGGCAAAAACATATTGAGGGCGGAACTGCTCGAGCGATCCACGTCACGCCTCGGCATCAGGTGTGCCGGGCCGTTTACATGAGGTACCTTTACCCGCTGCCGCTCGGCTCGTCGCGTGCCAAATGCAGCACCACTTCGGTGCCGGGAGCCATGCGGTGAAACTCCAGGGTGGCATCGAGCCGCTGCGCAAAGGCCCTGACGAGCCGCATGCCGAGCCCCTTGGTCGTCTCCGGATCGAACCCTTCCGGCAGGCCCACGCCCTCATCTGAAACGGATAGCCGCAGCATGTTATCCGCAGCGGGGGCGACCCTCACGTAGACGGGTCCGTGCTCCCGACCCGGATAGGCATGCTTCATGCTGTTCGTGATGAGCTCGGAGACGAGCATCGCCAGCGGAATAGCGCGATCCGTCGCGATACGAATGCCCTCCGGACCTTCGAATGCGAGCTCGCCCCCATCCAGATCCGCGCAGACCTCCTGGAGGTAGGCGCAAATGTCGATCTGAGTGAATTCGGTTGTTTTGTAGAGCCGCTCGTGCGCCCGGGCGATCGCCATCACCCTCGCCTGCGCATCTCCCAGAACCTGGCGGACGGCCTCATCCTTCGCGTTTGCCGCCTGCAGACGTAGAACGCTGGCCGCAAGCTGCAGGCTGTTCTTGACGCGGTGATTGACCTCCTTCAGCAGGCTTTGCTGATGCTCGAGGAGCTTTTTGAGCTGCTCTTCGTATCGCCGCTGCTCGATGGCCATGCCGAGCAGGTTGGCTGCCCCTTGCAGGAAGGCGAGATCACGTTCGCTGAACTCGCCGGGGCCGCGGCTGTCGACCTCCAGCACCCCGAATGGCGGTCCCTGGCCTTGGAGGATGACATTGATCGCGCGCTTGATGCCATGCTTCACCATGAAATCCGGCGTGCTGAAGCGAGGTTCATTCTCAAGGTGATTGGAGATGACGGGCCTGCCCGTCATGAGCGCATAACCTGCGGGCGAGCCGGTGTCCGCACCGATGACGGAGCCGATAATGTCGTCGCTCCATCCACAAGCGGCCACGATTCTGAGCCCGCTCTGGTCTGGCAGGACGTGAAGAACTTTGGAGAACTCGGCGTTCAAGCCCTGTGCTGATCTCTCCGCTGCCATGCTCAACAGAGCATCGAGCGATTGGTCCCGCAACGCGAGCACGCCGAATTCAGCGAGCAGCCCCTGCTGCCGGATGCGATAGGCCAGCTCGTCGACGCCCCGTCCCTCTGATCCGGTGGATTCGAGGCTGGGCTCCGCGACCGGTTTGCCGTTCTCAGGCTCTGTCAAGCACGCCTACTCAAGAAACACTAGGGCACGACCGCAGACTGCGGCTTTCGCAATTCCCCCTACGTGGGGTTTGCGGGCGTCCCCGGCAAGCGCATCAACCCGTCGCGATCAGCATTACGCCAGCGAAAAATAGAAGAAGCAGGACAATGACATGAAAGCTCTGGTCGCTGAGCCGCCGGTAAGCGAGATATCCTGTCCAGCTTCCAATCAGCGTCCCTGGAACGGCGGTCAGGATCAGGCTGCCGACCTCGGCGGTAAGTAGCCCGGCAAACGCATATGCGATCAGCGCCGTACCGAGTATCGTGAGGTTGAAAGCCTGAAATACCCCACGGCGCTCGGGCTTGCTCCATCCGCGGATGGCAGCCCAGATCGTCGGAAGCACGCCCGAAAGGCCAGCAAACCCGCCGAGAATACCGCCGCTCAAGCCGACAAGACCATCGGCGACACGCCCACCCCACTTTGCGCCGAAGCGCGGCTTCAGCACGAGCATGCTGCTGGAATAGCAAATCAGCACGATCCCCATGACGAACTTGAAGACCTTGGGATCGATCTCGGTCAGAAGCTGTGTGCCGATCGGAACCCCGGCGAGGCCGCCCAAGATGAAGGGCATCAGCCGCCGCCAATCAAGCTCGCGCCAGATATGCGGCAGCGTCTGCAATTGTGCGATGACTGAGCATGTCAACACAAGCGGCGCCGCGAGCGCCGGGCCGATGACGTGAAGCCAGAAGGCGAGCGCCGTCAGACCGGTCCCGAAACCGGTCATCCCGTTCACGAAACCGCCAGCGAATGCGCCGAGCAGGATGAATATCGTTTGGGTTGCCACTCGGCGCCGCCGTTCCGGAGACGATCAGTAGGTTGCGCGGCCGCCGGAGATATCCAGAACCTGACCGGTCGTGAACGAGCAGTCGGACGACGCGGCCCAGGCGACGAGGGCGGCAACTTCCTCCACCGTGACCAGCCGGCCCCGCGGAATCTTGGAGAGCATGTAGTTGATGTGCTCTTCCGTGACCTGATTGAGGATCGCGGTGCGCGCTGCCGCGGGTGCAATGGCATTCACAGAAATGTCGTAGGTCGCCACTTCTTTTGCGAGCGATTTCGTCAGCGCGATCAAGGCCGCTTTCGAGGCGGAATAGGCGCTGGCGTTCGGATTACCTTCCTTGCCGGCAATCGACGCGATATTCACGATGCGCCCGTAGTTCTGCGCAATCATCCCGGGCACGATTGCCTTGCAGCAGAGCCACGGACCCTCGAGATTGACCCGCATGGTCATCTGCAGCTCTTCGAGCGAATATTCCCATACCTTCGCCGTGGGCCCTGCGATACCGGCGTTGTTCACGAGAATATCGATCTTGCCGAAGGCAGAGAGCGTCGCATCGCGGGCCGCGTCGACAGACTTCGCATCAGTGACGTCGCAATTGAACGCCTTCACATTGCTGCCGAGCTCGGCTGCGGTCTTTTCCGCAAGGGCGAAATCGCGATCCCAGATCGCCACCTTCGCTCCCGATGCGATGAACCGCTCCGCCGACGCCCGCCCGAACCCCTGCGCGCCGCCCGTAATGACGGCCACGCGGTTTTCGAGATCGATCTTGTTCGCCATGTTCTTCCCCTTGGTTTTCAGATTTGATGAGTTTCCAGGTCTAGCCCTAGTTTGGAAAGCGCCGGCGCAACTCGGCAACCTGAGCTTCGCTCAAAGTACGGACCGGGCGATCGCGAAGCAGCAGGAATAGCCGCGCCGTTTCCTCCAGCTCCTCGATGGCATCCATGGCCGCCGACAAGCTCGATCCGGCGACAACGGGCCCGTGGTTCGCAAGCAAGACGGCATGATGCCGGCCAGCGAGTTTTCCGACCGCCTCGGCGAGGCTGTGATCTCCGGGCGGGAAATAAGGCACCAGCGGCAACGTGCCGACCCGCATCACGTAGTAGGCGGTGATTGGCGGAAGGCAGTTGCTGGGGTCGATGTCCGCAAGACAGCTCACGGCCACCGAATAGGTCGAATGCAGGTGCACGACCGCGCCGGCCTTGGGGCGCTCGCTGTACATCGTGGTGTGCAGAAACGCTTCCTTCGTCGGCGGGTCGCCTGAAACGAGCTGGCCCGCCGGATCGAGCTTGGACAATCTCGCCGGATCGAGCGTGCCGAGCGAGGAGCGCGTCGGGGTCATCAGCCAGCCGCCATCCTCGAGCCGGATGGAGATGTTGCCCGTCGACCCGTGCGTCAGCCCGCGATCGAAGAGCGAAGCGCCGGCGGCACAGATCCGCTCGCGAAGCTTCGATTCTGCGCTCATTCGATAAGATTCCAGGCCTTGAGAAAAAAGTCCGGCGCTCCGAAATTACCGGATTTCAGCGCCAGCACCAGCCCGCGGCCGCCGATGCTGCGCGTCCATGGGACGCCCGGGTCGATCTCTGGGCCAATCTCGATGGCCTTGACGCCAAGAGCGCCGACGACCGCGCCGGAGGTCTCGCCGCCCGCTACGATGAGGCGTGTGTAGCCTTTGTCGACGAGCTCCTTTGCGGCTGCCGCAAGCTCCCGCTCGACGAGCGCACCGGCGGCCTCACGTCCGAGCTCCGTCTGCACGGCGCGTACGTTGGCAGGATCATCGCTCGAGTAGATCAAAACGGGTCGATCCCCCGGCTGCTTCAATGCCCAGGAGACCATGTCCGGAGCAGCGAGCTTGCCGCGTGCGATGGCGAGAGGGTCGACCTTGAAGGCAGGCAACCCGGCGGCTTCCGCAGCACGCACCTGGCCGCGCGTCGCTTCCGAGCAGCTCCCCGCGATGATCAACGAGCGCCCCGCCGGCGCCGAGATGTGTCCCATCGGCTCCGTTTTCTCGAGCAGCCCCTTGCGGGCGAAGTTGTCCGGAAGGCCCATGGCCACACCAGAGCCGCCGGTGATCAGCACATGATCGGCCGCCGCGGTGCCCATCGCAATCAAATGGCGATCGCTGATCGCGTCGACGACTGCGAAGCGCGTTCCCTCCTTTGCAGCCTCATTGAAAGCCGCACGGGTCGCATCCGCCCCTTGATCGACCACGTCATAAGGAACGAGCCCGACGTTCAGCCGCGTCTGCCGCTGCAGCACGCGGACGAGATTGGAGTCCCGCATCGGCGTCAGTGGGTGATCCTTCATCGGGCTTTCATGCAAAGGAACCGTGCCGACGAACAGATGCCCCATGTAGACGGTGCGCTTGTTGGCCGGGAATGCCGGGCAGACGAGCGCGATTTCGCCCTTCACCTTCTCGAGCAGCGCTTCGGCGACGGGCCCGATGTTGCCCTTCTCCGTCGAATCGAACGTGGAGCAGTACTTGAAGTAAAGCTGCCTTGCGCCGTGAGCGAGTAGCGCGTCCGCGCTCGCCAGCGACCAGCGGACGGCTTCATCGACCGGGTTGGTGCGCGATTTCAGCGCCACCACTACGGCATCGGCATTGTCGAGCGGCGCCTCGGGTCCCGGCACGCCCATGACCTGCACCGTGCGCATGCCGTTGCGGGTCAGCATGAGCGCGAGGTCTGTCGCGCCGGTCAGATCATCGGCAATGCAGCCCAGAAGCACGTGGAATTCTCCTGCGGATCAGATTCCCCGTTCTATACCCCAGGACGCGACGGAGAACAGCACCACCTTGGCCTTGCGGACCAGGATGGGTAGGTAGTCGACAGTTGAGCGAGCTAAGCACGTTCCGCACTGGAGGCAGCCGTGTCCAGCCAAACCGTCGTCAAAAGAACCACATCTGTCGATATCCGCGCTCGCAAGGGCGGCACGCCGATCGTCTCGCTGACCGCCTACAGCGCCAACATCGCCGCAATTGCAGATAGCCACGTGGATTTCTTGCTGGTCGGCGACAGCGTCGGCATGGTCGTGCACGGGTTCGACACCACCGTGCCGGTTCCGCTCGAGCTGATGATCATGCACGGCAGCGCTGTCGTGCGCGGCACCAGGCGCGCGCTGGTCGTCGTCGACCTGCCGTTCGGCTCATACGAGGAAAGCCCGGAAATGGCCTTCCGCAACGCCGCCCGCATCCTGAAGGAGACGGGATGCGGTGCGGTCAAGCTCGAGGGTGGCCGCCAGATGGCCGAGACGATCCGCTTTCTCGTCGAGCGCGGGATACCGGTGATGGGTCATGTCGGGCTCACGCCACAGGCGATCAACACGCTCGGGGGCTTCCGCGCCCAGGGTCGAACCGAGGAACAGTGGCGCGAGATTGAAGCCGACGCGATTGCCGTTAGCGATGCAGGCGCCTTCGCCGTCGTCGTGGAGGCTGTGGCAGAGCCTCTGGCCGCGAAACTGACCAATACCATCCCCGTCCCGACCATCGGCATCGGCGCTTCCGCGGCGTGCGACGGTCAGATCCTGGTGATGAACGACATGCTTGGAATGTCGGCCCGCGTGCCGAAATTCGTCAGGCAATTCGGCCAGATCGGCGCGGCGATCGATCGCGCAATCGCAGACTACGCCGCCAGCGTCCGTGATCGGTCCTTTCCGGCGCCCGAGCACACCTATGGCATGAAATCAGCGTCCAAGCCGCAGCCGTAGACGAGTTCAGGCCCCGAATAATGGATTCGGGCGCACGCGAGATTTCATCCGCTGCGGCTGTGGACCGTGACCTTCACCGTCTGGGGACTGCCGGAATTGGCGCCGGACGCATCGGTCACCACCACGTCGAAGCTCGCCCAATCCGTTGCGGATCCATCATGCCGGAAAATCACCTTGCCGGCCTCGAGGTCCGCCTGGGTGAAGCTTGTCACCGCTTCCGCCGGCGCATGGGTCAATGCGACGAAGCCGTTCTTCGCGTTGGAGACGCTGTAGATCAGATCCTGGGCCTCGTCGTCCGGATCGATGGCGGTCAGGTCCTCGAGTGTGACGCCGACGGACCGCCCGCGGTAGACGGAAAGGTCCAGGTCGCCGCCTATGGATGGTGGTACGTTGCGCACCTCGGCGCTGAGGCTGCCGCCGACCTCCATCGCAAGCTGGCCGTACTGGACGTTGCCGCTGACGGAGCCAGAGCTGCGGATGTTGATCAAATTCCGTACGGTGACGTTGCCCTGCAATACGCCGTGCACATCGGCGTTCTCAGCCCGGGCCTTTCCGTCCAACCGGCCACCCTCATGGATGTGCACAGTATCCGCCGTCACCTCACCATGGACTCGGCCGAAAACTTCGATCCGGCGGCAATTGCGGATCTTACCGGTGACGAACGTGTCTTCACCGACAATGAGTACGCCTTCATTCGCAACCACTTTTCCGCCCCCCAACAATGCCGGATTGGCTTAGTCCGGAATTTCGGCATCACTGAGACTAAGCCAACACTTGATCGCACGCTATGGTTACTTCACCAGAGCAAGGGCCTCCCGGAACCGCGGATGATCCGAGGTCGCAAGCCACTCGAAGATGACCATCTCGGTGGTGACCAGCTCGGCGCCGTGGCGCTCGGCGCGATGCAGCGCAGCTTCCCGGCTTTCGAGGGTTCGCGAGCCGACCGCATCGCGCACCAGCCGGACCTGCAGCCCCCTTTCGCGCATTCCGAGAACGGTTTGCATCACGCAGACGTGGGTCTCGCAGCCGGCGACAACGATGTGAGGCCTGCCCTCGGGGAGGAACCCTGCCCATTCCGCCTCTCGGGTTGCATCGAAATAGCGCTTGGTGAGCGTCCGCTCTGCAAATGGAGCAAGCTGGCCCACGTTGCGACCGAGTCCAGCCGGATTCTGCTCCGTGGCGCGGATCGGCACGCCGAGCAACCTGGCAGCCTCGGCGAGGCGCCGGGCATTGGCCACGGCGATGTCACCATCGCAGATGACGGGCATCAGGCGGGCCTGAAAGTCGATGAGCAATAGTACGCTCGTCTCGGGGGCAAATCGCATGAAAGGTCCTTGAGCCGGCTGCCGGTGGTTGCAGTACTCTAGCACTGATGAAACACTTCGCGACTGCCCGCCCGGAGGAGGACGCCCCATGCTCATGTCGGCAGCCGAATATCGCGAGAGCCTGCGCCGCTACAGACCGCGCGTGTTCGTCAATGGCGAGCGGGTCGAAAGTGTCGCCGACGAGCCGCGGCTTGCCCCCGGCATCAACGCCATCGGCATCACCTACGACTTTGCGCTCAAGGAGCAGCACAAACCGCTGATGCTGGCGCGCCAAGGCACTTCGGGGAAGGTCGTCAACCGGATGCTGCACATCAACGAGACCTCGCAGGACCTGCTTTACAAGCTGGAGGCCGTGCGACTCGTGTGCCGCGAATCCGGCTGCGCGATGCGGTATCTGAGCCACGACTCGCTCAATGCGGTTTTCCAGGCGACGCGGCGGACGGATCTCAACCACGGCACGGACTACCATCAGCGCTTTCTGGCCTACCTCCACCGCATACAGGACGAGGATCTGACCGTCGCCGTTGCGATGACCGACGCGAAGGGTGACCGCTCGAAGCGCCCGGGGGCGCAGAGCAACCCGGACGTCTATGTGCACATCAAGGAGCGCCGGCCGGACGGCATCGTCATTCGCGGCACGAAGGCAATCGTCACCGGGGCACCTTACGTGCACGAGTTTCTCGTCATGCCCTGCCGCACGATGACGGCCGAGGACCGCGACTTCGCCGTCTGTTGCGCCGTTCCCGTTGACGCCGAAGGCGTGACCATCGTCGCCCGCCCAGCCGGGAGGCCGGGAGAGGCCGCGGCGAAGTTCTCAGCCAAGTATGGCCAGTCGACCGGCGTCGTCATGTTCGATGACGTGTTCGTGCCATGGGATCGGGTGTTTTTGGCCGGCGAGCACGAGGAAGGCGGCTTCCTCACGACCTCTTACGCCACGCACCACCGCCATTCCTGCATCGGCGCCCGCGCCGGCTTCGGCGATCTCCTGATCGGCGCAGGCGTGTTGATGCTCGAATCGAATGGGCTCGATCCCGATCGGCATGGCCACATTCGCGATGCGATGGTGGAGCTCATCACCATCACGGAAAGCTTCTTCGCGTGCGGGGTGGCCGCGTCGGTCTACGGCATGAAGGATCCTGCCGGCTCGATCATGCCGGACGCGGTGTTCTCGAACATCGGCAAGCTGCTGCTCGCGACCAAGATCTACGACATGCACCGCCTTGCCCATTACGTCTCCGGGGGCCTCGTCGTGGCGCTACCGGGGCCGGACGAGGATCACAATCCGGAAACCAAGGCTTCCCTCAGCGCCGTTCTCGCAGGCCGGCCCGACATCCCGGCGGAAAAACGCATGGAAGTCGCCCGGCTCATCGAGGATCTGACGGCCTCCCATCAGGGCGGCTGGTACTCGCTGATTTCGCTGCACGGCGGTGGCTCACCCGAGGCCATGAGGCGCGAGATCTGGCGCAATTATCCGCTGATGGACAAGCGAGAGCTCGTCGAGCGGCTGCTGGACCGCGGTGTGTTGGACGTTGGGCAGCGCGTCTCCAAACAACCCGGCCGCTGTTGTGTGACGGGTTGCGAAGTGCCGGAGGTGCCGAAGGCAGCAGAGTGAGCCGCGCAAGCTGTCGGCTTCAAGCCGCCTTCGAGCCTTGCCAACGAATGCGTTGCACTCGGATCTTGCTGTTTCGTTCCGCCTTCCAAGCGTCGTGCTGCATCTGCAGCGCCAGCCAGAACCGGGCGCCGTTGCCGAAGGCCTGCCCCAGACGCTGAGCCATTTCCAGAGAAACATCCCGCTTTTCGTTCACAAGCTGGGACAGGCTGGTGCGTGTTACGCCCAAGTGCCTGGCCAAGTCGGCAATGGTCATGCCCAGAGCTGGGAGGATGTCCTCGCGCAGGTACTCTCCCGGATGGGGTGGCGCGTTCAGTTCGGCCTCGCGCTTACCGGCCATGATAATCCTCCAGTTCTACCTCGTAAGGTCCTTCGTTGCTCCACCGGAACGTCATCCGCCAATTACCTGAGACGCTGACAGCGTAGGTCCCGGCCCGATTCCCCTTGAGTTCGTGGAAACCGAAGCCCGGGATATCGAGCTCTTGCGGCGCGGCGGCAACATCAAGCGCGTTCAGCACACGCCAGACCTTGCGTCGCCACTGCGCGTTGATTTTGCTGCCGTCGCCCGCCTCCCAATACCGCCGCAGCGCGCGGTTCGTGATCCTCTTCGGGTCGAGCATGGATGCGTTACGTGCCACGTAACGCGCAACGCGTCAATGAGTGCATTGACCTCGGATCACCCCCGCTCCCGAGGGTTATACGCGTGGCGCTGGCGCCATTCGGACATGAAGTAGGCAAGGCTGTCGTCGATCTTGTCCGGCAGGACAATGCGGACGGTGACGAGCTGATCGCCCGTCGTGCCGGCGGTGACGTTCCGCACGCCCTTGCCGCGCAGCCGGAAAACCCGGCCGGAGCTGGTGCCCTTCGGAATGGTGAGCTGGACGCGCCCACTGATGGTCGGCACCTCAACCTTGGCGCCAAGTATGGCCTCGTCGATGCTGATCGGGAGATCCAAGGTAATATCGTCGCCGACACGCTTGAACTGCGGATGCGGACGCACCTTGATCTCGACCAGGGCATCTCCCGGCTCGCCGCCGCGGAAGCCGGGGCCACCCTTGCCTTTCAGTCGCAGCACCTGACCATCCTGCACGCCCTCGGGCACCGTCAGGTCGAGCATGCCGCCTTCGGGCATGGTCACGCGCTTGCGGGCGCCCGTGACGGCTTCGAGGAAGTCGATCTCTAGGGTATAGCGGACGTCGCTGCCGCGAATGCCGCCCGTAAAGCGTGTGCCACGAGCACCGCGCGCGCCGCCGAAGATCTCGGAAAAGATGTCGGAAAAGCCGATATCCTCGAAATCCGGCGGCGGCCCTCCCGGCCGGGCACCACGCCAGCCGAACGGACCGGCCCCTGCCGCGCCCTGCCGCTGATAGGCGTGCCGCGGCTCACCCGAAGCATCGATCTCCCCTCTGTCATAGCGCTTGCGCTTCTCGGGATCGCCAAGCAGCTCGTAGGCTGCCGAAACCTTCTTGAAGCGCTCGACGGCAGCCTTGTCCCCAGGATTGAGATCCGGATGCAGTTCCTTCGCCAGCTTGCGAAACGCGCGGCGTATGTCTTCGTCGGAGGCGTTCTTTGGGACGCCCAGAAGCGCATAGGGATCTTCTGCCATGGCTTACAAGACTAGCGCTGTCTCATGTCATCTCATGAGAGCTTAACATCATTTGCAGGGACTGGCGCAGTGCGCCTTCTGCTGTGCACCGTCGCCTCACGTTGTCAACCGTACTTCACCAGGCATGTCGAGCAGATCGGCAAGTGCCGCAAAGCGACGCCGCAGGCGCTCACCGTCGAGGTCCGCATAGGTCGGCGGAATGCTGAGAACCAGGCGGCCCCGCTCGTACGAGAGCGGCGTTTGGACGATGATGCCGGGCCTGCCGACGGAGAGCATGTGCGCCGTCCGGATCGCTGCACCCAGTACGCGAGCGCGCCGCAGGGCGCGCTTGTCCATCATGCGCTTGATGCGGGATGACAGCTCATCTGAGCTTGCCCCGGCGCCACTGACGTGCCGGAAATAAATCGCCATGGCGAGGAACAGGCGGCCGGGATGATCGATCGCGGTAAGCGCCGAGTGCGCAATCAAGTTGAGGCTCTGCTCACCGCGATAATCCGGGTGCGCACGCCAGCCGACATCGGAGATGAGGCAAGCGGCATGCCGCAGCCGGCGCTCCTCGGGGGTTTCGGCTGGCCCCGGCTCGGTGAAGATCGCATCCGTCCAGGTGGCAAGCTCCCGGCCATGCTCTGCGGAGCGCGACCGCAGCCGCGCAAAGTCCTCGCAAAAGCTGAGCAGCGGGTCCTTGCTCCGCTCGTCCTCCGGAAGCAGGTCATAGAGCAGGCCCTCGCGGATTCCGAAGACGGAGAACACGACCTTTTCCGGCTGCAAACGCTTCAACAGCCGCTCCATGACGAGCGCACCTAGGGGAAGCACCTCTCGCCGGGCACGTGCTATCCTTTCGAAGCCCTCGATTTCCTTCCGGCTGCGCACGTCCCTGCAGAAGGCGATCGCCTCATCTGTCGGGATGGCATAGCCCTGCATCACGTGCAGTGGATAGTCACGCGCCTTCATATGCAAATGGGCGAGCGTGCGCCACGTCCCGCCGACAGCATAGAACGTGCGGGACGGCTCTGCGCCCAACCACGCGAGCTTGCCGATTTCAGCCTCCACGAGGACCAGCGCCTCGTCCATCCTGTTGCGGGTGAGGTCCAGCAGGCGCAAGCCGCCGAGCGGCAGCGTCTCCGCCTGGCGAAGGTGGGCGTTCGCAATGTCGATGAGCTCCAGGCTGCCGCCGCCGAGATCACCGGCAACCCCGTTCACGGCTCCGAAGCCCATCAGGATGCCCTGTGCCGCAAGCTCGGCCTCCCGGCTTCCCGACAGGACCTGCACGGCGCAGCCACAGGCTTGCTCCGCGCGGGCGATGAAGGCCGGACCGTCCCGGGCCTCGCGCACGGCGGCCGTTGCAACTGCGCTGAGCTGCTTCACATCGAGAATGCGCGCGATTGCCCCAAAGCGGCGGAGGGCCGCCAAGGCGCGCTCCACGGCCTCCCCGCCAAGCATTCCGGTGGTCGCGACCGAGCGGCCGAGGCCGCACAGCACCTTCTCGTTGAAGATCGGCGTCGGCGCCCGCACCGCGCCCTCGTAGACCACGAGCCGCACCGAGTTGGAACCGATGTCGATCACCCCGACGGGCCCCGGGGCACCGTCGCGCGGCGGACTTCCGAGGCGTTTTGGTCCTTCCATTCCGCCGCCCTGCCGAATCTAGGGTCCGAAGCGCGAAGCTTGCCCGGGTCCGGTGCAAAGCCCGTTTATGAAGTTCGAAAACATGACGGGAGCAAGCATCGTGATGCTGCTCATCGCACTAATCCCTGAGGGTGAGCCTCACCCGCGGCGGCATGTTCTCCTTGAGAGCCTGGCCGCGACCCGACAGGCTCGGGTTGGTCATGAAATACTGGTGTGCGTTGAATGGTTCCTCGCCCGGCGCCGGCTTGATCCGCACCGAGGAGCCGTCGGCCAGGACCTGCCAGCTCTGCTGGTTGTCCTTGAGATTGGCCAGCATGATCTGATCCAGGACCTGCTCGTGCACGGTCGGATTGGTGATCGGCACCATGGCCTCGACGCGCCGGTCGAGGTTGCGGGGCATCATGTCGGCGGAGCTGATGTAGACGGCAGCATTGGGGGACGGCAAGCCTTCCCCGCGGCCGAAGCAATAGATGCGCGAATGTTCGAGGAAACGCCCGATCAGGCTCTTCACGCGGATGTTCTCCGACAGGCCCGGGATGCCGGGCCTCAGGCAGCAGATGCCACGCACGACAAGATCGATTTCAACGCCCGCGGCGCTCGCTTCGTAGAGAGAGGCGATGATCTGGGGATCGACGAGGGCGTTCATCTTCGCCCAGATGGCGGCAGGCCGGCCCGCCTTGGCGTGCCGGATCTCCTCGCGGATGTGCTCGAGGATGCGTGCCCGGATGCCGTGCGGGCTTGCCGCCATGACCTCGAGGTCCTGCGGCTTGCCGTAGCCGGTGACGAAGTTGAAGATCCGAGCCACGTCACGGCCGATCGCCTTGTCGGCGGTGAAGAATGAAAGGTCGGTGTAAACGCGCGCCGTCTGCGGGTGATAGTTGCCCGTGCCGATATGGCAATACGTGGCGATGTCGTTGCCTTCGCGGCGCACGACGAGCCCCAGCTTGGCGTGGGTTTTGAGCTCGACGAAGCCGTAGACGACGTGGACGCCCGCCTTTTCCATGTCGCGGGCGAGACTGATGTTGGTGGTCTCGTCGAAGCGCGCTTTCAACTCCACGACGGCGGTGACCGACTTGCCGGCGTCCGCCGCCTCCTTCAGGGCCTCGACGATCGGGCTCTTCTCCCTGAGCGTCCTGTAGAGCGTCCATTTGATCGCCATGACGTTGGGATCCGTGACGGCCTGCCTGAGATACTGCAGCACGGCGTCGAAGGATTCGTAGGGATGGTGGACCACGAAGTCCTTCGCCCGGATCGCCGCGAAGACGTCGCCGCTGAACTCGCGTATGCGCTCGGGAAAGCGGATGTTGAAAGGCTTGAACAACAGGTCGGGGCGGTCGCGGACGATCAGCTGGCTGGTATCGGCCAGCCCCAGCAGACCTTCGTTCAAGAGCATGGCCGCGTCTGCGACCTCCAGCTCGTCGGTCACGAACTGGCGGAGATCCTCCGGCATTTCGGCATCGACCTCGAGCCGAATCACATCGCCCCGCCGCCGGCGCTTGAGCTGGGTCTCGTAGGCGCGCGTCAGGTCCTCGGCCTCTTCCTGGAACTCCACGTCGCTGTCGCGCAGCACGCGGAATGCGCCTTGCGCCGTGATCGTGAAGGTCGGGTAGAGTTCCTCCAGGTAAAGCCCGATGACGGTTTCCAGCCGCATGAAGCGGATGATCCGCTGATCCTCAGGATCGGTGGGCAGACGGATGAAACGATCGAGCTGCGCCGGAATCGGGATGAGGCCCTTCATCACCTTGCCTTCGGGGTGCAGCATCTTGACGGCCAGCGTCAGCGCCCGGTTCTGGATGAAGGGAAATGGGTGGGCTGGGTCGACGTTCATCGGCGTCAGGATCGGAAACAGCCACTCCATGAACTGGCCGTCGAGCCACGAGCGTTCCGCCGGCTTCAGGTCCTTCGCCTCCACCAGCCGGATACCGGCTTCTGACAGCTCGTCTCGCAGCGCCGCCCAACACGCCTGCTGATCCGCGACGAGGCTGCTCGCGAAGCGGTTGATCTCCTCGATCTGCTGGGAGGCCGTCAACCCGTCCGCGCTGATGGTGGCAACGCCGGCGGTGACCTGCCCGTAAAGGCCTGCCACACGCACCATGTAGAATTCGTCGAGATTGGACGCCGAAATCGATAGAAAGCGCAGCCGCTCGAGCAGCGGGTGGCGGCGGTTCAGCGCCTCCTCCAGCACGCGGCGGTTGAACTGCAGCCAGGAGAGCTCACGATTGTAGAACCGGGCCGGCCCCTTCGGCGGCTCGGAAGGTTCTCTCCTGATGTCAGCGGCCTGTTCCACCGCGCTCATCGATGTCTCCTCGACCGAGATATATGGCGTGTTCGTTACGATGCAGTGATGGCTGGTCACCAGGCAAGCGCCGTCACACTCCAGCTTCATCCGACTCGAGCCGCGCCAGCACCTCCGCCACCAGGGCACGGGTCACCTTGCGGCGGCTTGCGAGCGCCGCTCTGTCGACCTCCGCCACCGTGCGCGCAACCGCTTCCGTCGACCGTTCGATGCGCAGCGCGAGATAGGAGATCACGTGCGGCTCCACGACGAGCTGCCTATCGGTGAACAGCTTCACCAGCAGCGCCCTCAGCAGCGCCTCGTCCGGATTCGCGATGCTGAGCAGCGGGACCGCTCTGAGCCGCGATCGCAGGTCCGGAAGCGTGATCGCCAGCTCGCCGAGTGCGTGCCGGCTGGTCAGCAGCACGGACTTCTTCTGCTCGGCGGCCATGTTCAGAATATGGAAAAGCACCCGCTCGTCGGCAACGCCTCGGTCAACGTCCTCGATCGCGATGGCGCGGTGCGCCTCGAAACGAGCCGCACTTGCCTCGTCGAGCTCCGCTGCCCTGAGCACGACCGCCCCGGATCTGGTCCGCCACACGTTGACGAGATGGCTTTTGCCCGACCCCGCCGGGCCGACCACGGCCATTGCCGGATGCAGCCAGTCCGGCCAGCGATCGATGCCGGCCACGGCCGCCTCGTTGCAGCCGCTCACCAGGAAGTCCTCGGCGCCATAGGCGGCCCGGTGTGGAAGCTCCAGCGTAAGCTGCTCGGGAATATCGCTCATGGCCTTTTCTCGACCGGCTCCAACGGCACGGCCACGTCCCCAGATCGACCCTTATAGATGGAGCTCGACAGGTAGACCTCGAGCGCAAACCGCACCAGCACCGCGATGGCCGCCGCAACCGGCACCGCCACCAGCACTCCGACGAAGCCGAACAGATAACCGAACACGAACAGCGCGAAGATGAGCCAGACCGGGTGCAGCCCGATCTTGGGCCCGACGATCCGCGGCGAGAGGAGGCTGGAATCGAGCGCCTGCCCGACCCCGAACACCGCCAAGACTTTCAGGATCGGCAATGTCTCCGGCCAATACTCGACCAGAGACACGACCAGGGCGGTTATCAGACCGACCGCGAATCCGACGAACGGTACGAAGCTTAACAGACCGGCGCCGAGGCCGATGACGAGGCCGTACGGGATTTCCGCCCAGGTCAGCCCCACGGCATAGAGGCTCCCCAACACCAGGCAGACGAGCCCCTGCCCGCGAATGAAAGCTGCAACCGCAGCGTTGATCTCCAAGGCAAGGCGTCGGATGGTCGGAGCGTGGTCGCGTGGCAACCAGCCGTCGATCTTGTCCAGCATGGGATGCCAATCGACGAGCAGATAGAACACGACAACGGGCGTGATCAGCAGCAGCGAGGCGAAGCTCACCAGCGCCCGCCCTTGCGCCCAGACGGATTGAGCGAGAATGCCGACGACGCTGGCCCAATTGCGGGAGAGCTCGGCTGCGGCGCTGTCGAGCCAGATCTGGAAATCGGTGAAGCGGCTGCCGAGACGTTCGCGCGCTGAGGCTTCGATGGTCTTGCGCAGACGCTCCAGCTCACCTGGCAGAACCTCGATGAACTGCTGGATCTGCTTGGCCAGAATGGGAACCAGGAAAACGATCGCCGCGACCAGCGCCATCATCAGCAGCGTGACAACGATGGCCGATGCCCAAATTCGCGGCAGCCCGATGGCGCAGAGCCGGTCGGCGACCGGGTTGAGCGCGTAGGCGATCACCATGCCGGTCACGAATGGCAGCAGCACCGATCGCAGGACGAGAGCCGCGAGGATCAGCAGGATCAGCGCCGCGAGCCAGAAGAGCACCTGCCGTTCCACACGCATGAGATGCTTCCCTTAGCCTCAAATGACCCCGCCTGACGATGCCGTCGGTCGCAATATAGCGCAGTTGTGGCGCTTGGTGGCCCTTGCCCACGGCAGATTAAGTCAGTCAGCGGAGTTCATGCGCCGGGCCCGCCCGTTTCGTAGCCGGCCATGTGGGCCAGCCAGGCACGCATGTAGGCGATGAGCGATGCGAGCGTCGAGGCGGCCGTAGCCCATACCAGGGCGACACGGATGCGCTCGATCCCGAGACCAAACCCGGCATCTGCCAGGACGGCAGCCGCCAGCACGAGCTGCGTCACCGTGTTGATCTTGCTGACGATCAACGGTTTGATGTGCACCGGGTGATTGAGCAACCACGAGAGCACCACCGCCATTACGATCAGGATGTCGCGCGAGACGACCGCGATCACGAGCCAGGACGGCAGCTCCTTCAGCACGCCGAGAGCGATGAAGATGGACACCACCAGCATCTTGTCGGCGAGGGGATCGAGATAGGCGCCGAGCTGTGTCTGCCAGTTGAACCGCTTCGCGAGATAGCCATCGACGGCGTCACTGATGCCGGCAATCACGAACAGCACGAATGCCGCCTGGATCCGGCCCGAGACGAGCAACCAGAAGACGATAGGCACGAGAATCGCCCGTGCCATTGTGATGAGATTGGGTATGCTCAAGGTGAGATCCGACCGGTCTCGGAAATGCTTCAGTTCAGTTCATCGCAGCCGACCGGGCACGCTCGCTCAAAGCCGGCGCGCAATAATGGCTGATCGAGCACATTTCCAGCGATTTCACAAGGCGGGGCGTACTTGTAAGGTGTCGTTGCCGATCTGGCGCACATCCAGTCCTTGCGCCGCCAGCGCGCGGGCCAAGCCTTCAGGACCGCCCGGATAATCTGCAACGATGTCGGCCGAGCGGGCCGTCAATCCGCCGACCTGGATCCCCTCGATGCCCGGCAGCCGGGCGATCCAGTCCCGCATTTCCTGCCATTGGCGCATGCTGCGAAACTCGACCAGCAACTGCACTTGGGTCGAAGCCCCTGCGCCGTATCCAGCAACGGGCCCAGTCCCGCGACTGACCTTCGTCTCCTTCCAGCGCCCTTCAATGATACCCAGGGAGACGACTGCGGCGAGTTCACTCGTGTAGGCCGCATCGTCGAGCGACATGCGATAGGAGCGGTTGAGCACGAACGCACCGACGGCATCCCGCCCCGTCAAGGACACGTTGAGGCGCTCCTTCGCCAGATCCGGCTGTGCCACGGCGAGCAGGACCAGGCTCGAATCATAGGCCTTATATAAATTCCGCAGGGCGGTGCCGTCACCGTTGATGAGCTTCTGGATGACCTCGCTCGTCAATTCCGGCTTCATCTCGCCGATGACGACCGGTGTCAGGGCGTGCTCGAGGTCCAGCCCAGCCCAGACCTCTCGCCACATGGCGGTTCCGCGAGGCAGCGACAAGGCGGCAGGAACCGGACCCTGACCCGGTGATGGCGCGGCATAGATGGGAACGACTGTGACCTTCGGTGCCTGCTCATCCGTGAACGGCATGCGCTCCCGCTCGAGCAGGTTGCGCACGGCATCCGGTCGGAAGGAGAAGTCGAGGCTCGCAATATACTGAGTGGCCGACGTCTGCTCCTGGCGAACGGCGACACTGTCGATCAGGTCGGCGACCTTGGCGTCCATGACGCGATCGAGCTGATCATAGGACGTCACGGGAACCAGCCGCTTCATGAGAGAGCGGAAAGCAGCCTTCTGGCCGTCCGCCAGCGCCTTCTGCTTGGCCGCCACGGCATTTTCCGCGACCGCGTCGACCGGATACTTCGCCACGGTGTAGGCCGGTTCGTCCGCAGCGACAGGCACGGCAGTCGCCGTTCCAAGCGCCACTGCCGCAAGCAGGCCAGCGATGAAGCCGCCGACACCATGCTTTCCGAGCAAGCTCACGAACCCCGCCCTCCTCAAACCAGTTCACCGATCGCGCAAGTTGCCCGCAGCCTTGGAAGTCTGCTAGGACGCCCATCTCGCGGGGAGCAATGGGGCCAAAATGGGGTCCGGTCAATGCCCCGGCCGCTGAGTTCCCGTGCGCGGCACGCACCCCGCCGGACCATATTGCGAAGGATACGATGACCGAGCCAGGCCAGCCCCCGAAGGCGCCCGTCACCTATCGCGACGCGGGGGTCGACATCGACGCCGGCAACGCCTTGGTCGATGCGATCAAGCCGCTGGCAAAGGCCACGCGCCGGCTCGGCGCCGATGCGGACCTGGGCGGGTTCGGCGCGCTGTTCGACCTGAAGCGCACGGGCTTCGTCGACCCCCTGCTGGTAGCGAGCACCGATGGTGTCGGCACCAAGCTCAAGATCGCCATCGACACGGGCCGGCACGAGACCATCGGCATCGACCTCGTCGCCATGTGCGTGAACGACCTTCTCGCACAAGGCGCCGAGCCATTGTTCTTTCTCGATTATTTCGCGTGCGGGAAGCTCGACGTCGCGGCGGCACGCACCGTAATCGCCGGCATCGCCGAGGGCTGCCGGCAAGCCGGCTGCGCACTGATCGGCGGCGAGACCGCCGAGATGCCGGGAATGTACGCAGCCAAGGACTACGACCTCGCGGGATTCGCGGTTGGGGCCGTCGAACGGGGCGCGCTGCTACCCCGAACGGACATCGCGGCTGGGGACGTCCTGATCGGCCTCGCATCGTCCGGTCCGCACTCCAACGGATACTCCCTGATCCGGCGCTTGGTCGCCAGCGAGGGCCTGAACTGGGATGCGCCCGCCCCGTTTGCGCCGAGCCGGTCGACGGCCGAGGCGATGCTCGTGCCGACGCGGATCTATGTGAAGCCCGTGCTCTCAGCCATTCGCGCGACAGGGGCCATCAAGGCCGTCGCGCATATCACGGGTGGCGGTCTCGTCGAAAACCTGCCGCGCGTGCTGCCGGCAGGCCTTGCGGCACATGTGGACCTGTCGACTTGGAGGGCGCCCGCCGTGTTCGGATGGCTCGCGCGTGCCGGACAGCTGGAGCCGGTTGAGCTGCTGCGGACCTTCAATACCGGCATCGGATTGGTCATCGTGGCGGCGAAGTCCAAGGCCGATGCCGTGATCGCGCACCTTAGCGCCCAGGGCGAAGCACCGCGGATCATCGGAGAGCTCGCTGCCGGCCGCGGGGAGAAGACCCAGGCCAAGGGCAGCGGCACGGCCGAGGCGGTGCATTTCACGGGACAACTGACCTTCGCAGATGCGATCTGAACGGACGGCACCATGCGCAAGAAGCGCGTCGGCATTCTGATCTCCGGCCGGGGCTCAAACATGAGGTCGCTGGTCGAGGCCACGCGTGAGCCGGGCTATCCGGCCGAGATCGTGACCGTCCTCTCGAACCGGCCAAAGGCGCCAGGCCTCACTTGGGCTTCTGCAGAGGGCCTCCCAACGGCAGTCATAGACCACACCAGTTATTCTTGCCGCGAGGATTTCGAGTCGGCGCTACACGAAGCGTTGACCTCGGCTGGCGTCGATCTCGTGTGCTGCGCAGGGTTCATGCGCCTGATGACGGCCGGCTTCGTCGAGAAGTGGCGCGGCCGCATGCTCAACATTCATCCGTCTCTGCTGCCCGCGTTCAAAGGCCTTGATGCGCAGGCACAGGCTCTGGCGGCTGGCGTCAAGATCGCCGGCTGCACCGTCCACTTCGTCGAGCCCGAGATGGACTCGGGTCCGATCATCGCTCAAGCCGCTGTGCCGGTGGCAGATGACGACACGCCTGGCACGCTCGCAGCCAGAATACTCACTGCTGAGCATAAGCTATATCCGCACGCTCTCCACCTCGTCGCCTCGGGCTCGGCGCGCCTCGAAGGCGGGCGCGTCATCAACGGTGTTAGCGTTAACCAGACGGCTCAGCTCTTCTCGCCAGCCCTTTGATCCGCAGGTAACAGCACGCTCGCGAACGGCGCGCCAATGTGAAGCGGGCCGATTGCGAAATGTGGACCATGCGAAGCGCTGGTGGTACGAGGCAGGAATATCTCTGGCCGGCGTTCGCCTGCCCATGCCGTCCTCGGTCGATTGATGTAAAAGAAGACTATGGTCGTCAGAACCGATTCGGTCGGATCAGCATCCCAAATAGTACCCGTGTTCGGATGACCAGACTCGCGGAGTGAACTCGACCATGAGCGCACCGTTGCCGTCGCATGTTCAACAACTGGGCGAGCAGAGCTCGATCTGGTTCAAGCTGACACCTCTGCTCAAAGGTGATCCCGACAATCCCATGCGCACGCTGATGCAAATGGCGGAGCGTTACGGCAGCGTTATTGCCGTGAATATGGCCAATCAGCGTGTCGTTCTTCTGACAGAGCCTGAACACTTCAAGCATGTTCTGGTGACGAAGGCCGATAATTACACGAAATACTTCGACGGCATGAAGCCGATCTTCGGCAAATCGATGATCACCGTGGATGGTCAGCTTTGGCAGAAGATCCGGGCTCCCCAGCAGCCGGCGTTCCATCCGGATATGTTCGCCGAGTACATTCCGTATTTCCTGGAGGCCATCCGCACCAAGATGGAGAACTGGCGCCGGTTGGCCCAGTCCGGCGAGACGATCGAGATGGTCGAGCAGACTTGGACGCTGGCCGCGGACATGATCTGCAAGGCGCTGTTCGACCGCGACATGCCGTTCAACCCGCACTTCGTCTTCAAGTGCGTGAAGACTTACACCGACGTGATGAACCACAAGGCCATCCGCCTGAAGAAGGTGGCCGGCGAGGAGTTCGAGATCACCGAGGAGGATACCGCCAAGGCCCTCGAGGTGTGGGGTGGCGTGCCCGATATCGTCCTGGGGGCCGATCCGCGAGAGCATCGCGAGCGCACGCTCTTGACCATGATCGAGCAGGCGGTCGCCGACCCCAACGTGCCGGAGTTCGACCGGGCTCAGGCCATCGACGAGATGAAGCAGTACCTGTGGGCCGGTACCGAGACGACGGCGCTGACGCTGGCCTGGTCCCTCTATCTCACGTCGCGGTATCCGGAAGCGGCAGAGCGGATCCGTCGCGAGGGTGAGGAGACATACGGCGACCGCGACCCGACGGCCGCCGACTATTCGGGGCTCGCCTACACCCGCGCCGTGATCCAGGAGACGATGCGCATTTATCCTCCGGTCTGGGGTCTCATCCGCGTCGCCGCCCAGCACGACGAGATCGGCGGGCGAGAGATCCGGCCGGGCGACCGCGTTGTGATGTTCGCCTATGGCGCGCACCACAGCCCGAAGTACTGGGATGCACCGGAGGAGTTCCATCCCGAGCGCTGGATGGGCGACGCCGCGAAGAAGCGCGTGAAGTACACATATCTGCCGTTCGGCGCGGGCAAGCGCTCCTGCATTGGCGGCGCCATGAGCCAGGTGGAGAACACGCTGGCCCTGTCGATCCTGCTGCGCCGCTTCCGGCCCGAGTACGTCGGCAGGGAGCCGCCTCGCATCAACGCAACCGTCACGCTCACGCCGAAGGGCGGCCTGCCATTCCGGATTCGCGAGCTGAGCTAGGCCAGGCAGTCTCTCCTTGTGAACCGCATCCGGCCAGAGCGGTTTTGCGAAAGGGGTCCAGTCTGACCTGGGAGAGCATCATGGTTACCTCCGCCCGCTCGACGCTCGCCATTTCGGTGTTGGCGCTGGCCATTTCGGCAAGCGGAGCAAGCGGCCAGCAAAACGAGATCACGACGCAAGAGGCCGAGGCCTACTTCCGGCAACTGCAGCAAGAAGCCACGGAAATCGTCGGCCAGCAGGATTTCGACCGTTTGGATGAATGGCTCGAGGAAAATATCGCCGACGGTGCCGTCTGGCAGGCCAGTCTCACGATCGTAGCAGACGGCAAGCGGAAGGGCTTTGCCGAGATGACTTTCGACAAGAGCGACCTTAGTCGCCTCAGTCCGTTTTTCGCGAGCGCATTTCAGCAGAGGATCAGCGACTATTCCCTGGAAGTGACCGTCAACGACGTCGTGCCCCACGGATCAGACACGGCGACCGCCACAGTCGAGTGGACGGAGCGCTTCAGCATCGATGTCGCCGGAGACGACAGCGAGACGGAGCAGGACGAGCGGCAGTTTACGTTCGAGGCGGTCGCGACCTGCACCCATCTGCTTCAGCGCACCGAAGACAGCTTCGCACTCGGTCTGTCCACCTGCACCGGGGAGGTCCGCTTGTGATTTCCGGCGGGCTTTGCCTCTCCGAGCCGGAGCGCTCTCAATTCGGCACGGCGATTAATCCTTTTTTGACTCCTGTTCATCACATTGGACCGTTGGGGACCCGAGCCGCGCAATGAGCGCCGCTCGCTGGGATCAGGGGAGATGTCAATGCCGTGGGGGCACGGGCGCGCCGCGCTCGGACAGTCGTCGACACATTACGGAATTTTGCTTTCCCTCTCGGTCAGTCTTTTGTTGGGCGCATGCGCGCAAGCGGGCGCACCGCAACTCACGCTCGACCAGAGCACTGATCGCACGCCGGCCCAGAGTGCGGATTCCCGCTCGGAGCTCGATCGCGCGATCGCATACTGGGGGGATCAATTTGCGAAAAATCCGCGCGACAAGACGGCGGCCATCAGCTACGCGATGAACTTGAAGGCCGCCGGCCAGAAGAAGGCCGCACTGAGCGTTCTTCAGCAGTCCGCGATCTATCACGCCAACGACCGGGATTTCGCCTCGGAGTACGGACGGCTTGCCCTCGAGTTCGGCCAGATCGGGCTGGCGCAGAAGCTGCTGGCCAATGCTTATGACCCGCAAAATCCGGATTGGCGTGTAATTTCCGCCCAGGGCACCGTGTTGGCCAAGCAGGGTGATTACAAAGGCGCCATCCCCTATTACGAGCGCGCCCTGCAGCTCGCCCCGGATCAGCCGTCCGTGATCAACAATCTGGCGATGGCGTTGGCAGCCGACGGACAGCCGGCGCGAGCGGAACCCTTGCTGCGGCGCGCCGCATCCCACCCCGAGGCGGATGTGAAGGTGCACCAAAACCTCGCCCTGGTCCTGAGCCTCCAAGGCAAGTCGGCCGAAGCTGAGCAAATCAGGTTCGCCATGAGCCGCCCTGCGGAGTTCCCCAACGGGGAAACCAGCTTGGCCCTGCGTTCATCAGCACGCGACATCCCTGCCCGAGACGACGTCACCGACGGCTGGACAACGCGCGTTGCTGCTGCCCAGAGCCACTGATGAGCGCCCAATCTCGATTAGATCGTTTCCCGCCGCGGATGGAGCCAATTGGAGCAATAGCGAGCTTAGTGATCAACCCAGCTTCATGACCTGAATGATGGCCGGACCCAGAATTACGACGAACAAAACGGGCAGGAAGAAAACGATCATCGGGACAGTCAGCTTCGGCGGCAGTGCGGCCGCTTTCTTTTCGGCTTCCGACATCCGCATATCGCGGTTCTCTTTTGCCATGACGCGCAGCGCCTGCCCGACCGGCGTACCGTAACGCTCTGCCTGGATGAGTGCCGTCGCCACCGCCTTGATGCCAGCAATCCCCGTGCGTTTTCCGAGGTTCTCATAGGCTTGGCGTCGCTCGTGCAGATAGGAGAGCTCAGCCGTCGTCAGACTGAATTCTTCTGCAAGCTCGATCGACTGGCTTGAAATCTCCTTGGCGATCTTCCCGAATGCCGCTTCGATGGACATGCCGGCCTGGACGCAGATCAGCAGCATGTCGAGCGCGTCAGGGAATGCCTCCTTTATCGACTGCTGCCTGCGCTGGATCATGTTCTCCAGCATCATGTTGGGCAGATAAAAGCCGCCTATTCCCACACCGAGCGCGATGGCGATTTTCACGACCGGCGGATAGCTCAGATTGGTGAGCACCACGAACATGTAAAACAGCGCGAGGATCGTCAGGATGACCGGGACGACGACGCGGAAGAACATATAGGTCACGAGCGGCGCCTGCCCCCTGAGGCCTGCCATCTTCAGCTTCGCCTTCAGCTCATCGGTTTCGAAAACCGATCGCAAATTGAGCCGATCGACGAGCTCCTGCATGAAGCCTTTCGGCGCCTGCCGCAGCCGGCTGTGACTCTCCCGGCTCATGTTGAGATCGGCAATGCGCGCGGCTCGCATCTTGTCACGCTCCAGCGCCATCACCTTCATGCGCTGGCTCATCCGGTCCCTGTTGAGGATCGGCATGATGATCGTGAGCGCAGTGGCGAACGCGGCAACAGCGGCGGCCGTCATGACCATGAGCTGCGGTTGCATCACCGTCTCAATAAGATCCATCATGACAGCAAACTCACCACCCCTATAACTCGCTGAACCTTGAGCGGCGGGCCCCGCATGAACTGCCTCTAGTATTTGAAATTGATCATCTTGCGCATGACGAGCAGGCCCATCGTCATCCAGACCGCGGCGAACGCCAGCATGAACTGGCCCGATTTCGTGCTCCAAAGGAGCGCGATGTATTCCGGCGTCGAAATATAGACCATCAACATGACGATGAACGGCAGTGAGCCCAGCACCGCGGCTGAGGCTTTGGCCTCTGCGGAAAGTGCCTTCACCTTGGCTTGCAATTTTTTGCGGTCCCGCAGAACGCCGGAAAGATTGCCGAGCGCTTCGGAAAGACTGCCGCCGGCCTGCTGCTGAATCGCCACCACGATGGCGAAAAACTTCACCTCGGGGAGCGGCATGCGCATCATCATGCGATCGAAGCAGTCGCTCAGCGGAACGCCGACACGCTGCTGTTCCACCAGTTCGCGAAACTCCCCGCAGATCGGCTGCGGGCTTTCACGCGCGATGATCCCCAAGCAGTCGTTGAGCGGAAGCCCTGATTTGACGCCCCGAACGATGACATCGATTGCATTGGCGAACTCGTCGAGAAACTTGTTTTGGCGGCGCTTCGTGAGCCGATTGAGGACCCAGCGCGGCACTCCGAACGTGCCTACGAAAGCGCCAGCCGCAGCGGTGATCATTGGGACGCCCGGGAAAGCAAGGAGCACGATGATCGCGCAGACCGCGCCGGAGATCGCACTCGCTATCCAGAATGCCCGTGGCGTGATGTCGAGTCCCGCCCTTTGGAGTCGCAGCCGCAGGGTCAGTTTTCGCCTCGCCTTCTGCCGATCCTCGATTTCCTTCAAAGTCTCGGCGACGGCTTTCCGGCGGTTCGACGCCTGCTCCGCCTGGCTCGCGCGCGCGGCCCGCTCGGCCCTGCTCTCGACGACTTTGTGCCGCCGTTTTTCGACCTGCTTCTCTCCCGAGAAATACGGAAACAGCAGGCTGAATACGATCGCGCCGATGGCGACGGCGACCAGCACCAGAACACCCAGTTGCGTGAGCTCGTCACTGAACATGCCTACGCCCCGAGTGGATTGCCGTGCTCGTCGCTAACCTCCGCGGCGGCAAGCGCTGCGGCAAGACGATGCTGCTCGCCGTAGTATTCAGCACGTTCCCAGAACCGTGGACGCGCAATTCCCGTCGAGCGATGCCGGCCGATGATCTTGCCTGTCTGGGGATCCTCTCCGAGGATTTCATAAACCATGATGTCCTGCATGGTGACGACATCGCCTTCCATGCCAAGGACCTCGGTGATGTGTGTAATTTTGCGCGAACCGTCACGCAGTCGCGATGCCTGCACGATGATATCGACTGCGCCGGTGATCATTTCCCGAATGGTTTTTGTCGGCAGCGAGAAGCCGCCCATCATGATCATCGATTCCATGCGGCTGATGGCCTCGCGCGGGCTGTTCGCGTGCAGAGTGCCCATGGAGCCGTCGTGGCCCGTATTCATCGCCTGCAGCAGGTCGAAGGCCTCGGCGCCACGCACCTCGCCCACGATGATCCGCTCCGGACGCATGCGCAGGCAATTCCGGACGAGATCGCGCATCGTGATCTGTCCTTCGCCCTCCAGGTTGGGCGGACGGGTCTCGAGGCGAACCACGTGCGGCTGCTGAAGCTGAAGCTCGGCCGAATCCTCGCACGTGATAATGCGCTCGTCGTGATCGATGCAGCTCGAAAGGCAATTGAGCAGGGTCGTCTTCCCTGAGCCGGTACCGCCGGAAACGATGACGTTGCAGCGGACGCGACCGATGATCTCCAATAAAATCCTGCCCTCTGGGGAGATCGAGCCGAGTTTCGTCAGTTGATCGAGCGTCAGTCGATCTTTTTTGAATTTGCGAATTGTAAGGGCAGGCCCATCGATCGCCAGCGGCGGTACAATGACGTTCACACGCGATCCGTCCGGCAAACGCGCATCGCAAATCGGGCTCGACTCGTCGACTCGCCGACCGACTTGGCTGACGATCCGCTGACAAATGTTCATCAACTGAGCGTTGTCCGCAAATCTCACGCCCGTTCGGACCACCTTGCCGCCGACCTCGATGTATGTCGTCTCGGCTCCGTTCACCATGATGTCGGCGATGTCGTCGCGCGCGAGAAGCGGCTCTAGGGGACCATAGCCCAGAACGTCGTTGCAGATGTCCTCGAGCAGCTCCTCCTGCTCGGCAATCGACATGACGACATTCTTGAGCTGGATGATCTCGCTGACGATGTCGCGGATTTCCTCGCGCGCCGAAGCCGCCTCGAGCTTCGCAAGCTGCGTCAGGTCGATCGTGTCGATCAGCGCATTGAACACCGTCGTCTTGACGTCGTAGTACTCTTCCGAGTGCCGGCGTTGCGGCTCGGAAATCGGCTCTGGCCGGCGCGATGCTGTTGCGGCCGGAGCGGGCAGCTCAGCGACCGCGGCAACGGCGGGCTGTGGCGTTACGATTTTTCGCGGAGCGGGATCACTCGAACGCTTACCAAACATCTGACGATCCCTCAGAGCTTGATTTTCAGTTTCTGGAGTAGCGGACCGAGCGCCGTTTTCGGGGCTTGCTGCGCCAATTCCTTGCGGTGGGCAAGAGTCATGGCGAGCTCGCGGAACGGCTGCACCGCTCTTGCCTTCTTGTTCAGCTCCTCAACCATTTGTCCGTTGTTTGCGGCTTGCCCGAAGTTCTCGGCATCGAATTCGATCGTCGCAGCCGGCTTCAGATCGAGATTTTGACAGAACTCTCTTACCGAAATTTCCGGCCGTTTCGGCATGCCGACCATGTTCAGCACGAGGTGCGGCGGCCCGTCGTGATGACGTGACTGCTTCAGCAGGTCGAGCAGGTTTTTGGCGTTGCGCAAGTTGGCGAGATCCGGGGCCGCCGTGACGACGACCTCATCAGCACTCAGCAGGATGCGTTTTGTCCAGGCCGTCCACGTGTGCGGGAGGTCGACCGCCACATACGGGACGCTTTGGCGCACGACGTCGAGAACGATGTCGCAAGCGTCAGGGGAAATGTCGTAGTCGCGGTCCAGCACGACGGGCGCAGCGAAAATGCTCAAATGGTCCGAGCATTTCGTCAGCAGGCGGTCGAGAAGGACCTCGTCGAGACGCTCCGGACTGGAGAGCGCTTCGGCAATCCCCTGCACCGGATCCTGGTTGAAATCGAGCCCGGTCGTGCCGAATGCGAGATCTAGATCCGCAATGACCACATCGGTTTTCAGCACTTCCGACATGGTCCAAGCCACGTTGTGGCAGATCGTGGATGATCCAACGCCGCCTTTGGCACCGACGAACGCCACGACGTGCCCGATTGGATCCGATTCTGGATCGCTATAAAGATTGGAGATGCTTTCCATGAGCTGCAGCGGCACGACCGGCGCAACGAGATATTCGCTGACGCCGCGCTTCAGCAACTCCCGATAGAGTAGCACGTCGTTGACGTGACCTACCACGATCACCTTCGTGCCTGCATCGCAGCATTCGGCAAGCCTGTCGAGCTCGGCCAGCATGCTGGCGCCATCGAGCGTGGATTCCACCAGAATGAGATTGGGTGTCGGGTTCGCAGCGAAATACTGAGCGGCCGCCTGCACCCCGCCCATTTGGATGTGGACGTGAGTCTTGGCGAGCCGCCGATCCTGGGCCGCGCTCTGCAAGGCGCGCGCGGTTTCGGGCAATTCGCAGAAAGCCTGAATGGAAATGCGCGGGACGGGTCTCGCGCGCATACGCAGAGCCTCGAGCTCGCCATGATCCATGACAGCTTCCGCTGCAACTGGGCCAGGAGGGCCCATTGGCTCGTCCAAAAGCTGCGACTGCGCGAACTCACTCATACTGTCCTCACTGACCAATATCGACCTTCGCTCGTTCGTCCGCCGACTTCTGCGCGACCGTCGACTCGCCCTTGGTGTACTTCTGCCAGATCACGTCGCGACGCTCGGATGCGCGCGGCGAAGCGTTGCGAGGCCCAAGGAGATCGGCAGGGTTCGCCACCATGGCCGCAAAATTCGCCTGCGCAGCACACCCGAGATTGGGCGTCCCTACGTTCAGCGGATCCTCTGCGAGATTGCTGCCCCAGTAGCCGCATTCCGGAGCCTCTGCCGTGTACTTCATGTACGAAATGCGGATCGGCGGCTCGTAGCTGCGGCTATCCTGGTATGCCGTCACCATGACGGAAGCTTCGTCAAAGCCAGCCTCGCGCAGCAAATCTCGGATTTCCGCCACCGCTTGCATCGTGTCGACCTCGTTCGCCGCTCCGCTGGGCGCATGAATGAACAGTCTGCTATTGCCGGCATCTTCGGCCTGGTAGCGATCGATGAACCTCATGAGCTGCGCCCGCTGCTGAGGCGTGAGGCCGTAAGCGCCGCGCCGCACCTTGAACGCAATAGTCGCCGGTTCCTGAGAAACCATTATCGGATGGCGTTGCGACGGGTCGGTTATCGCCCATCCCGCAACCATGGGGCCCTGGTCATGCATGCAGGCGCCAACCGCCAGCGCGGTCACCGAGGCAGCGAGCGCATTCAGAACAATCGGCCGACGCGGCGAGCGGCCCGGCATCCTGTCGAATATCTTGGACATCCTTGTTCCCCAATGCCTGACCGCTAGTCGACGATGAATCCGTAGTCGTCCTTCAGGCTGCCCTCCGGCAACGGGACGGTTTTGCCGTAGATCCGGTTCAGGTGGCCGAGAAAATTGGCCTTCATATCCGTTGCCGGAGCCAATCCATCATCGGGGCGGACCAGCTGCTGGCGCGATACCGACCTCACGGTGTAAGGCGTCACGATGACGACGAGCTCCGTTTCCTCTTTGATGAAATCGCGGCTGCGGAAGAGGGTGCCGAGCACGGGCAAATCTTTCAGCCCCGGAAATCCATCGATATTCTGGCGAACCTCATCACGGAGCAGGCCCGCGATGGCGAGGGAGCCGCCCGAAGGTAGCTCTACCGTTGACTGGGCTTCGCGTGACTTCAATGCGGGAACTGCGATGCTCTCCATCACGATCGCTCCCTCGTTGGTCAGCTCGCTTACCGTCGTTTCGATTTTGAGGCTGATGCGGCTCTCGGAGAGCACCTGTGGCGTAAAGGTGAGACGGACGCCAAACTCCTCGAACTGGATTCCATAGCCGCCGTTGCCGTCAGGCACGGGAATCGGGAACTTGCCGCCGGCGAGGAACTTGGCGCTTTCGCCCGAAACAGCCGTCAGGTTGGGCTCAGCCAATGTCTTGAGTAGGCCGTCTCTTTCGAGTGCCCTGATGGCACCGGCGACCGCGTCATTGCCTCTGCTCCACATTCCGGCTACCCCGGAATTTCCAAACATATTCCCGGGAACCGGATTCCAAACATCGAGCGGCGGCGTCTCACTTGGAGTCCATCCCACCACCGGCAGCCGGCCAAGACCACGTGCCGCCGTTAGGGGCAGTGCGTTTTCAGTGAGCAACGAAGTAACAAAATTCCCGGAGTTGATCACCGCGCCGAGATTGATTCCCAACTGCTTCAAAGCCGACCTCTGCACCTCGGCCACGGTCACGCGCAGCATCACCTGCTCCTCGCCCTGGACGGAGAGCATGTTGATGACCTTGGCCGGGTGCCGGGTGTTCGCATCCGATGTCGGACCCACGATGAAGCGCGAGGCGATGTCGGCGGCGCGGGTCGCATCGACGGGGCTGCGAACGGTGCCTGTCAGAATGACGGTCTCGTTCAGAATTTCCGATTTGATATCCGCGCCGGGCAGTAAGCGGTTGAGCAGAGCATCGAGTGCGGCTGTATCGTGCTCGATCAGAACCTCGAGCGTCAGGATCTGATTGCCGTTGCTGTCGAAGAAGAAGGCATTGGCCTGGCCGTTGGCCTTGCCGATCAGGTAAACGCGCCTCGAGCTTTGGACGACCGCATCCATGACGTCCGGATTGGAAACGATGACGTCGCGCAGCTCCCGCGGCAGCTCCACAAGCATCGATTTGCTGCGGCCGAGCTGCACCGCCCGGCTTTGACCAAGTTCATCGGGCTCGATCCGCAGCACGGAATTGTGCCCCCGATGGCTCGCGGGAGCCCTCTCGTCAATCGCCTGGTAGCCGTTCGCCGAGGCCGACGGAATGACGTGGGGTGATAACAACGGAGCAGCCATCAAGAGGGCTGCAACCAAAAAACGCCTGAATTTCGTCCGCATGGATCGAGACCTCTGACCGGAGCACCGACTCGGAGACGCACATGACTCACGCGAACTGAACGCGACGAAAACTGACCTCAATTGACGTAGGCGCGGGATTTCACGCCGTAGCGAAGCACGCTGATCGCATCGCGCTCCTTGGATTTGCCCAGTGTCTCGGAACCGCTCGACGCCTCCGCGATATCCGCGATACTGCGCAGCGACAGAGTGATCTCACCCATGGCATTGGCCAGCGCGAGCTGCTCGGCTTGCCCCGGTGTGAGCTCGAGTGTCGCGACGTTGCCCTCGGACCCCTTTTTGCCTTCCCGCGCCTCGATCTGCTGCCCGATCGCCAGCACGCGCACATTGCGGAACAGGATCTCGCTGGTGTGTCCCTCGCCGCCGCGCGTGCGCCGGATCAAAATGACGTCGACATGGTCGTTGGGAAGAATGAGCTTGCCGGCCGCGGTATGCTCGGAGATCTTCGTCGAGACGGCGCGCATGCCGGACGGCAGAATGGCTGCCAAAACGCCGCCAGTGCCGGGTTTGATCAGCTTGTTCTCGGTGATCGGCTCACCGGCGATGAGCGGGGCGCGCGCGATTGCGCCTTTGAAATGCTCGATCGCGTCGGGCTTGCTCGCTTTGGAAACGAAGCTCGGGCCGACGGCGTCCTTCGGCCAGTCCTGCCAGCGGAAGCTGCCTTCATTGACGAGTTGGCCGAGAGGGATGTCGGTGCGTGCGACGAGGACCTTGGTCAGCTCGACCGTGTTCTTCTGAACGACCGCTGCCGGCTTGCTGAGAAGCCCGCGCATGCCCAGGAACGCCAGCAGTCCCGCGCCGAGCGCGACGGAAACTCCGAGTACCTGAGAACGTCTCATCACACACTGCCCCCACCAGAGCGGGTCTCCCTCCGCTCAACGGTGACTCTGCAGGATAATTCTCAATGTGCGGTTAACTTTCCGGCAGGCGCCGGGGGCGGCGCCGATTCAGCCAGCGAGGCCGGTCATCCAAAAGGTCGAGGGGTAAACGATCAGCGCGCCGCCGGCGATTGCGACGCCGTACGGGATGCCCTCTTTGCGATCATGCAGGCGTATGGCCCATGGCTGCCTCACAAGCCAAGCGGGCGGAAGAATGCTCCGGTAAGCAAGTAAGACGATTGAGAGGGCACCGCCCAGCAGGGCCGTCCAGAAGAGGAAAGGCAACAGATGATCAAAGCCTATCCAAAGAGCGGCTGCCGCCAGCAACTTCGCATCGCCACCACCAATCCAGCCACAGGCAAACATGGTGAAGCCGACGATGAGCATCGGGAAACCGGCCGCCAAACAACCAAGGAGCATCTGCCATGGTGCACCTAACACTGCCACTGCCGCACCGAACGCTGCGAGCAGTACTGCTAATGTCCTGTTTGAAATTGTGTATGTGAGAAGATCCGTTATGCCGGCGAAGCTTATGGCCAGCGGAAAAATGATGGGTAAAAACTGTTCGATCACTTCGAAATTCATACAGACACAAATCCCAAGATAACGCCCTAAGTCGGATAATTCCGTTTCTAGAGTTGGATTGCGCTAAAGAAAGTTGCCCGGTTCCGCTTTTTGGAACCGGGCTTCCGAGGGTTCACTTTAGCTTGGTGGATTTATTTCTTTGTGGAATTTGCTCCAATTTCGGTGCCAATGGTCTGAAAGGTGGTACTGAGGTTAGTGCCGATAGTCCCAACAACAGTAATGATCGCCACCGCGATCAACGCCGCAATCAGCCCGTATTCGATGGCCGTGGCGCCGGACTCGTCCTTGAGGAAACGCTTGAACATGTTCATATGACTCATCTCCCACTCGTGATTGGCGCCTCCGCGCCATGTTCTGCTGCATTTGAGCCGAACACGAGGAAAATTAGGTCGGAGATGTTTCCGAGAAGTAAAACCAAAAGAACAGTCAGCGATGCTTGTTGCAACTTGCGCGCGATATGCTGAAGTATTAGAAGTACTATTAGCACGTTCTGCGTGTGTTGCAGGATGGAATGAGTAGAATAAGCTCGAAATATCTGTCCTTCGACGCTCCAATGTGGATAATTTTGAGTGAACCTCACGCTTCGACCAGCAGACACCAGCGCTGGTTTGGGCGGCTTGCTCACAGGGCTGACCACAAATCGACTGGCGAACTCCTTCAGGCAGCGGCATTGCTTGGCGGATCGACCGCCGTTCCATAGTCCGCGCGGCGGGGTCGCTCCGCCTGCTGAGCGACGAAACCCGTCAAGTCGCCCTAACCCGAAACCGCCATTTCCGATTCATTCACGAATAGCTGGCCTAATCGGCCAGGACGAGCAGATCGAGGGGAGAGATCATGCCAGCCTGCCGCGGGAAACGTGTCCGCATTCTCTGCCAGTCGACCATTGTCGCCCTGGGGTTCGCGCTGGCAAGCTCAGGGATGCTCTCCCGGGCCGCTCGTGCTGAGGATCTGATCGTGGTGTACGATCAGTCGCAACTCTGGCATTTGGATCGGCCGGTCGCTGAGATCATCATCGGCAATCCCACCATAGCCGACGTGACGATCCAGGGCAGTGATCTCCTGGTGGTAACGGGCAAATCGTTCGGCATCACGAACATCATCGCTCTCGATGCGGAGCGCAGAATCGTTGCGGAGCGCCGCATTATCGTGCAGCGGGACCAGCTCAAAGTGGTCAACCTGCTTAAAGGGAGCAAGCGCGAGACCTATAACTGCACGCCGCAGTGCAATCCGTCCATCACGATCGGGGACGACTCGCAATACTTCGAGACGATCGCCAAGCTGTCCGAGCAGAAAATGAAGCTGTCATCAGGCAATGCTGGGGGCGGTGGCGGCGACAGTGCGAACTGACCTTTGGTCCCGCCGCTGCATGCCCACCGAGCACGGCTGTCAACGATCCTTTAACCGACTCGCAACCTTTACGAAGGTTCGCAACAATCCGTTCAGATTTGTTCAATCACCTAGCTCTCTCAAGTGATTAAGTTGACGAGAGCGGTCATGTCCCTGGGTGACGGTTTCATGCGACGGCTTCGTCGATACCGCGTCATCCAACTTGCCAGGCGATTGGAGCAGGACACGAGCGGCACTACAGCCATCGAGTTCGCGATGGTGGGGTTGCCGTTTTTCATGTTCCTGTTCGGCATTTTTGCGTTGGGCCTCTATTTCTTCACGACCTTCTCGCTCGAGAACGCCGTCGAGCAGGCCTCGCGGCTGATCCGCGTCGGCCTGGTGCAGCAGAGCGGGATGACTGCGGCCGAATTCAAGCAGGAGGTCTGCAAGCGCCTGCCGCCGTTCGTCGACTGCAACGAGAAGATGCGGGTGAACGTGCAGAATTACGCTGATTTCGGCTCCATCACCGCTCCCTCCTGCACCGACTCGCAAGGCAATCTGGTTCCGCCGGAGGGCACGACATTTAGGACCGGCGGATCGAGCGAGGTCGTGCTTGTCACCGTCTGCTACGAATGGGATCTCGCCGGCGTCCTGCCGTTTCTGAAGCTCGGCAACATGCCGAACGGCGCTGCCCTGATCCAGGCTTCCGCAACCTTCCTGACGGAGCCGTACGAGGACTGAGGCATGCGTCGCTCAGGTCGGTCGAGAAATCGTAGTCGCGCCGCAGCCACGTTCACGCGGATGCTGGGCGACCGGCGGGGCATCGCGGCCGTCGAATTTGCGCTTATTCTGCCGATCATGTTCATGCTGCTGGTCGGCACCGTCGAATTCAGCCTCGCGCTGACGGTCGACCGCCGGGTGAGCCAGGTCGCCAACTCGACGGCCGACCTCATCGCACAGAAGAAAAAGATCACGGCCAGCGAAGTCGCCGGGATCATGAAGATCATCGAGCACCTGATGCGCCCCTATGATCCGAGCCGGCTGCGCGTCACCGTGCTCAACGTGATCGCTAATATTTCTGATGCCTCGGATACGACCGTGTGCTGGTCTTACGAGCACAACGGCGGCGCGGGCAGCTATGCCGCGGGGGCGGAGTACGCTCTGCCGGAAAATATCGTCGAGGCCGGCGGCAGCGTCATCGTCGCCGAGGTGGTCTACGATTACGAGCCGATCATCTTCAAATACTTCATCAAATCGGCGTTCACCCTCAGAGATACACTTTACCTCAAGCCGCGGCTGTCGAGCTACGTCGAGTACAACGGCCAGCCGTGCAGTTGAGGCCGTGTGGCCGAGCGGACGGCGTTGACCCCGTCAGCTCGTGCGGGTGGCCACGTATGTGACAGCTTGACGCAAGACGTCCGCCTTGCCCCCAAACCGCTGGAGAGCGGCAGCAGCCTCGGCTTGCAAGCGGTTCAGTTGCTCGCGCGCCCCTTCCACGCCCAACGCCGAGACGTACGTCGCCTTGCCGGCGGCGGCATCCTTGCCGGTGGCCTTGCCGACGACGGCAGCCGCGCCTTCGACATCGAGCAGATCGTCTGCGACCTGAAATGCGGCCCCGAGAGCTTGGCCGTAGCTTGAAAGCGCACGGCGTTCCTCCTCCCCTGCCGACGCGAGTATCGCCCCCGCTTCGGCGGCAAAGGCGATCAGGGCCCCCGTCTTGCGCTGTTGGATGTCGCGCACGCGGTCGAGGTCGCCGGCGCCCTGCCGGGGCAGCTTCTCTGCCTCGAGATCAAGCTGCTGCCCGCCGACCATTCCCGCAGGACCAGCAGCGCGGGCCAGGGCGCTTGCCAGCTCGCAGCGCACCTCCGGGTCGGGATGCGCTCCGCGGTCTGCCAGAACTTCGAAGGCGAACGTCAGCAGCGCATCGCCGGCGAGGATGGCGGTCGCTTCATCGAAGGCGACGTGGACGGTCGGTCGACCGCGGCGCATGTCGTCATCGTCCATGGCCGGAAGATCATCATGGACCAGCGAGTAGCAGTGCACCAGCTCGACCGCCGCAGCGGCGTCTACCGCCCCTTCCGGCGCGAGGCCGAAGAGGCGCGCACTCTCGATGACGAGAAATGGCCGAAACCGCTTGCCGCCGCCCAGCACCGCGTAGCGCATCGCTTCGGCAAGTCGCGGGGGCACGGTCGAGGTCAGCGCGCCCAAGAGCTCCTGAAGGCGCGCTTCGGTCAACTGGGCATCAATCCGGAGCCGTTCCGATAGAGCCATTGTAAGGCCATCTACATCGTCAAGGTTCATTATACTTGAGCCCGCATTCTGCTGCAGCCGGGAGCAACCCACGCTATAACACTTGGTCCAAGGAGCCGGTCCATAAGTATGGCTTTGCAGGACAAAGTGCGTGAGGTGCTCGCGGGATCGCCGTCCCGCGGGGCAAATGAGGAGAGTTGGGCGGCCCGGCTCGCCAGTCACGCGCCCTCGTGCGCGCGGGTGGCGCTTATCGGCGGGTCGCTCGCCATTGCGGGCGCCCTCGGCGCCTTCATCGTGCTGAGCTCAGTATTGCTGCTCTTCTTCCGGTTCGTCGACCCGCCGGGCTCGACACTCATGCTCGGACAGGCGCTGACCGGCGGCAACGTCGAGCAGCGTTGGGTGGATCTCGAAGATATCTCACCGAACCTCGTCCGGGCCGTGATCAGCTCGGAGGACGGGCAGTTCTGCACCCACTACGGCGTCGACCTGGGGGAGCTTGCGGCGGCATTGCGCAAAGCCGAGCGCAGCGGCCTCGATGACGCCCGCGGCGCGAGCACCATAACCATGCAGGTGGCGAAGAACCTGTTCCTGTGGCCATCGAGAGATCTCCTGCGCAAGGGTTTGGAGATCGGAATGGCGCTGATCATGGAGCAGATCTGGCCGAAGCGACGAATTCTCGAGGTCTATCTGAACATCGTGGAGTGGGGACCAGGCATTTTCGGAGCCGAGGCGGCTGCGCGGCATCATTTCAAGAAGCCGGCGTCGCGGCTGACGGCACGCGAGGCCGCGCTGCTGGCGGCTTCCCTGCCGAATCCGCACAAGCGCATCGCGAGCAGGCCCGGACCCCATACGCGCCGGATCTCCTACATCGTCCAGGCGCGGGCGAGATCGGCCGGCCAGCGCACATCTTGTGTCCTGCCGGTCGAGGGTCGCACCTGAGCTTCGGGTGCTGGCGTTCGTCACGAAATCCGGTTATAAGCCCGCGCGAAGACCGCCCGGCGTCGTGTGCCGGGCAGCAGGGATTCGTTTACTCCATCATACGAATTTGACAGTTTCGGCCCGCCCGCCGGACCGATCGAAGGAGACAGGCATGGCTGTACCCCGCAAGAAGACGTCGCCGGCAAAGCGCGGCTCCCGCCGGTCCGCTGACGCGCTCAAGGCTCCGACCTACATTGAGGACAAGGAGAGTGGCGAGCGGCGCCGCCCCCATCACATCGACCTCAAGACTGGCAAGTACCGCGGTCGGCAGATCCTCGAAGCGAAAGACCAAGTCTAAAGCGAGACCGGTCCGCGGGGGGAGGCGGCGGCCGCGCCGCTGGGCTTAGGCTCCGGCTGACATAATTTCAGCTTCCACCCCCGATATGGTCGATCGGCTCAGATCCGGAGGTGTTCGATGTCGCTGAGAGCCATTCCGCTGATTGCCGTGGCGTTGATCCTGTACAACGCCATTGTTCTACTGGGCGGCAGCGAGACGCCTAGCGAGATTCTGAGCACCCGCCTGTTCGAAATCCCGATGCTGCACGAGAACGCGGTCTGGATCTTCACGTGGGGTGACTTCCTGATCCTGCTGGTGCTCGTGCTGCTGTTCATCGAGCTCTTGAAGGCGACGTACACGACGACGGCCTCCCTGCTCGATCACGGCCTCTCCATGATCGTGTTCGTTGTTTGCCTGATCGAGTTCCTGCTGGTGAGGCAGGCCGCGAGCTCGGTCTTCTTCTTCATCACGATGGCAGCCCTCATCGATGTGGTCGCGGGCTATACGATCGGCATCCGTGTCGCCCGCCGCGACTTCCAGATCGGCGAGTGACGGCATGGCCGGCCGGCGATTTTTCGCCGGCTTTCAGAGCTTGTTAGGCAGTAGCCCCTAACCTCGACCCTCTTTGGAGTTGTCGAGGTCAGGCGTGACCAGGTTAATCAAGCTGCTGCCAGTGCCGGCGGCCGGCGCTGGAGAGCAATCAGCCGAGCGCGACGTCCCCCTCCCGGCGCGGCCTGATGATGTGTCTGCCGGTTGCGGCGAGGATCCTCACGCGCTGGCTCAACTCGAGCGCGACGAGCTGACGTGCCTCGTCGCCCGAAGGCACCTCGTCGAGGCGCTGGATCACATTCTGGCGGGCGACGGGCAGGAGCCGTGGGCATTTCTCCTGATCGGCATCAACGACCTCCCTGTCACCAACGAGATGTTCGGCTTCGAGGTCGGCGACGAGCTGATCGCCGCGGTGGCTCACGTGCTCACCGCTGAGCTCGAGGAGGGATGGCTGCTCGGCCGGTATTCCTCCAACAAATTCGGTCTGCTCGTTCCAGCGGCGAGCGCAGAGGAGATGCGCAAGACGGCCGAGCGCCTGTCGCGAGCAGTCAGGGAGGCGCGGCTCGAGACCTCGGCCTGCCGCCTGGCCACGACGATATCGATCGGCGGCCTGCTTCTTCCGCAGCAGGCCGCGAACAGCAGCGAGGCGCTGAGCCGGGCCCAGGGCGCCTTGTCCCGCTCGAGATACGGGTCGTTCGGTGGGTTCGCGGCCTATGATCCCGGCTGGGCTCACGATTATGTGCGCGGCCGCAACGTCCGCATTGCCAGAGATGTCGTGTCGGCGCTCGAAAGCGGCCGCATGCGGCTCGCGCTGCAGCCGATCGTCTCGACAGCCACGTGGCAGCCGGTGTTCCATGAATGCCTGCTGCGCATGGAGCTGCCCGAGGGCCGAACGATCGCTGCCGGGAAATTCATCGGTGTCGCCGAGCAGCTCGGCCTGGCCCGCCTGGTCGATCGGCGCGCGCTGGAGCTGGCCATCGATCTCCTCCATGATAGGCCGGATCTGCATCTCGCTCTCAACGTCTCGGGGCTGACGTGCACCGATCATGATTGGCTGGTCGCCCTGCAAGGGCTGACGAGCGCCGGAGGGCTGGCGGAGCGGCTCACGATCGAGATCACCGAGACGGCAGCCATCCAGGATTTCGACCACTCCGTCACATTCGTCGACGCGTTGAAAGAGCTTGGCTGCCGGGTCGCCATCGACGATTTCGGCGCGGGCTACACCTCGTTCCGGACCTTGAAGCACCTTGCCATCGACATGGTGAAAATCGACGGCGCATTCGTCCGGACCCTGCCGCGGGACAGCACAGATCAAGTGTTCATCAAGGCGATGGTCGAGCTTGCCCGCAGCCTCAACCTTTCGACTGTGGCCGAGTGGGTTGGCGACGAAGCAACCGCCCGCCTGCTAGCTGATATCGGCGTTGACTACTTGCAGGGCTTCCATTTCGGAGAGCCGGTGGTTTTCGGAGCGAATAGCGAGTAGCGAATGGTGAATAGGGGATACCTGCAGCCCCAATCCCCCTTTCCTCATTCAGCGCTTCTGAGACAGCTTCTCAATCTTTTCCTGCATCGAGGCAAGCTGCGCCTTGAGGTCCTCGAGTTCGGACTTGGTGGCCTCCTCTGAGCCAGCCTTCTCCTGAGCTGGCTCGGCGCCCTTGGCGGCGCCCGCCTGATCCGCTTCCTCCTGCGGCTTCGGACCCGGAGCCTGCGTGCCGAACGGCGTCCACATTGCCATGGCCTTCTCGAACATGGCCATGTTCTTGCGGGTCTGCTCCTGCATCGCATCGAGCGCGGCGGCACCGAATGGGCTCTGACCGAGCATGTGCGAGAATTGCGCGCGGAAGCGCTCCTGCTCCTTCGCCAGCGTTTCGAGGCTCATCTGCAGATAGCTCGGCACCATGCGGGCGATGCTGTCGTCGTAGAAGCGGATCAGCTGGCGCAGGAACGGGATGGGAAGCAGCGTCTGTCCGCCTGAACGGCCCTCCTGCTCGACGATGATCTGTGTCAGCACGGAGTGCGTCAGGTCATCGCCGGTTTTGGCGTCGTAAACGACGAAATCGCGATCGGATCTCACCATTGCAGCAAGATCCTCCAGCGTCACGTACGTGCTCGTCTCTGTATTGTAGAGACGCCGATTGGCGTACTTCTTTATGACCACCGCCTCCTTCTTGTCGGCGGGAGGGTCGCTTTTGCTGAGCATGGCGATCAGATCTTGGCAGTGGCTGCATTTGACAAGCTAGCACAGTGCTCAACCGTGGCAACATATTAATCGCCCTCGGCCGATCGCCATACTGCACTGCATCAAACGACTCATTGCGGGCTGCGACGGCAGGCTGCTATCGTAGCCAGCAATCGGATTCCCTTCCAATCAGGGCGGTGGGAGCCCACGTTCTGATCACGGCGAACCGCCACTACCAGTCCGGGTCATCCCAGGAGAGCGATAATGAGCGCAGACAACTCGACAATCGTGATCGCGAGCGCCGCTCGCACGCCCGTGGGTTCATTCAACGGCTCGCTTTCGAGTCTTCCGGCGCACGAGCTCGGCAAAGTTGCCATCAAGGCGGCCATCGAGCGGGCCGGTATCGAGCCGGGTGAGGTCGACGAGGTCATCATGGGCCAGATCCTTACCGCCGGCGCTGGCCAGAACCCGGCTCGCCAGGCATCGATCGCCGCCGGCATTCCAGTCGACAGCCCGGCCTGGGGCATGAACCAGCTCTGCGGCTCCGGGCTCAGGGCCGTCGCGCTCGGTGCCCAGCAGATCCAGCTCGGCTCCTCGTCCATCGTCGTGGCCGGCGGTCAGGAGAGCATGAGCCAGGCGCCGCACTGTGCGCACCTGCGCGAAGGCACGAAGATGGGCGACCTGAAGCTCATCGACACGATGATCAAGGACGGGCTGTGGGATGCCTTCAACGGCTACCACATGGGATCGACGGCGGAGAACGTCGCCCGGCAGTGGCAGATCACACGCGAGGAGCAGGACAGGTTCGCGGTCGCGTCCCAGAACAAGGCCGAGGCCGCCAAGAAGGCCGGCAAATTCAAGGACGAGATTGCCCCCGTCACCGTCAAGACGCGCAAGGGCGAGACGGTCGTATCCGAGGACGAGTACATCCGCGAAGGCACGACGTACGAGGCCGTCGCAAAGCTGCGCCCCGCGTTCGAGAAGGACGGCACGGTGACGGCTGGCAATGCGTCCGGAATCAATGACGGCGCTGCAGCCGTTGTGCTGATGACGCTGGCTGAGGCCGAACGTCGGGGCATCACGCCGCTGGCCCGTATCGTGTCGTGGGCGCACGCGGGCGTCGACCCGTCCATCATGGGCACCGGGCCCATTCCGGCTTCCAAGAAGGCGCTGGAGAAGGCCGGCTGGTCTGTCGCGGACCTCGACCTCATCGAGGCCAACGAGGCGTTCGCCGCCCAGGCCTGTGCCGTCAACAAGGGCCTCGGGTGGGATACGGAGAAGGTCAACGTCAACGGCGGCGCCATCGCTCTCGGCCACCCGATCGGTGCCTCCGGTGCGCGCATCCTCAACACGCTTCTTTTCGAGATGAAGCGGCGCGATGCGAAGAAGGGCCTCGCAACCCTCTGCATCGGTGGCGGCATGGGCGTCGCCATGTGCGTGGAGCGTGTCTGAAGCCGGTCCGAAAGACGGGAAAATCTGATAGGATGGCCGGCGGAGCCTGCTCCGCGGCCTGATTTATGACGGACATCAATCCGTCGTTGACAATATCATCCTATCATTTCGCTTTCACGTCTTGGAGGACACCATGGCACGTGTGGCGGTCGTCACGGGAGGCACACGCGGCATCGGCGCTGCGATATCCATTGCGCTCAAGAACAAAGGCTACCGGGTTGCAGCGAACTACGGCGGCAATGACGCCGCAGCGCGCCAGTTCCAGAGCGAGCACGGAATTCCGGTCTACAAGTTCGATGTCGGAGACTATGCCGCGTGCGAGGACGGCGTCCGCCAGATCGTCAAGGATATCGGCCCCGTCGACGTGCTGGTAAATAACGCCGGCATCACGCGCGACGGCATGCTGCACCGCATGAAGAAGGAGGATTGGGACGCCGTCATCCGGACCAATCTGGATTCCGTCTTCAACATGTGCCGGCTAGTGATCGAAAGCATGCGTGCGCGGAATTTCGGGCGCATTATCAATATTTCCTCGATCAATGGTCGCAAGGGACAGATCGGGCAGACCAACTACTCGGCCTCGAAAGCTGCATTGCTGGGTTTCTCCAAGGCTCTCGCTCAGGAGGGTGCTGCCAAAGGCATCACCTGCAACGTCATCGCACCAGGCTACATCGCCACCGAGATGGTCGCAGCCGTGCCGAAAGAGGTCCTCGAGACGAAGATCATCCCGCAAATCCCCGTCGGCCGGCTCGGCACCGCCGAGGAAGTGGCGCGTTGCGTGACCTTCCTCGCGGCGGACGAAGCAGGTTTCATCACGGGTGCTTGCCTCGATGCCAACGGCGGCCAGTACATGGCGTGATGCGGAGCCTGCGCTGAGGGTCGGAGCCCCGTTCGCGCAGGCGCTAACGGATACCTGCGCGCATGAAGCTCTGCACGAACTGGCGCTGGAACAGCAGGAAGCCGACGAGCAGCGGCGCCGAGGTCATGAGCGTTGCCGCACAGATGATCGCCCAGTCTATTCCTTGATCGGTCGAGGAGAAGACCTGCAGGCCAACCGTCAGCGGGCGGGACTCGACCGAGCTGGTGATGATCAGCGGCCAAAGGAAGTTGTTCCAGTGATAGCTGACTGAAACGAGGCCGTAGGCGAGATAGACCGGTTTCGCAAGCGGCACGTAGACCTTGAGGAGCGTTTGCAGCGCCGAGGCGCCCTCCACGCGGGCGGCATCGTCGAGCTCCTTCGGAACCGTTTTGAATGTCTGCCGCAGAAGGAAGATGCCAAACGCCGATGCCACGTAGGGCAGCGCGATGGCAGGGATGGAGTCGACCAGGCCGAGCGTGTTCAACGTGCTGTAATTCTCGACGATCAGCACGTCGGGCATGATCATGAGCTGCGCCAGCACGAGCGCGAAGGCGATGGAGCTGCCCGGAAACTCGTAGCGCGCGAAGGCGTAGGCCGCGAGCGTGCACAGCACGAGCTGGCTGGCGAGCACCAGCGCAACCAAAATAATCGTGTTCAGGAAATACCGGGCGAACGGCGCGGCCGACCAGGCGCGAGTGAAGTTGTCGAAGGTCAGCGGGGCCGTCGGATCGAACCGAACGGAGAACTCCGGCGGGTGGAAAGCGGTCCAGACCGCATAAGCGAGCGGCAAAATCCAGAGGATCGCCAGCATCCAGGCGGCGATGCTTTCCAGCAGGCGCCCGGTCCCGCGCGGCTCATAAGGTCCGTATGTCTCCGCCACCCTCATCGGTAATGGATCCGCTTTTCGAGGACGCCATACTGAACGAGGGCGGTGAACGCGAGCACGGCGAGCAGAACGGCCGTCAGCGATGCGGCATAGGCCGTATCCCAGAAGCTAAAACCGACCTCATAGATGTAATAGAGCAGCAGTGTCGTCGCGTTATCCGGCCCGCCGCGCGTCAGCACGAACAAGTGATCCACCATGCGGAAAGCATTGATCACCGCGTTGATGAGCACGAACAGCGTCGTCGGCATCAACAGCGGGAACTGCACGCGGCGGAAGAACGTCCAGCGCGAGGCGCCCTCCAGCGCTGCGGCTTCCGACAGGTTCGGTGGAATCTGCTGCAAGGCGGCGAGATAGAAAATCATGAAGAAGCCCGCCTCCTTCCAGATCGCGACCATGGTGACGGCGGCGAGCGCCGTGTCCTTGGAGCCGAGCCAATTGTGCGATGGAAAACCGAGCAGTCCCAGAATTTGTTCGAGCAGACCGTATTGCGGCGTGTAGAAGAAAAGCCAGATATTCGCGACCGCGATCATCGGCAGCACGGTCGGCGTGAAATAGGCCATCCGGACAAAACCGCGGGCGAAAATGCGGTCATTGACAAGCACGGCCATCAGCATGGCGAGGCCGATGGAGGCCGGAATGGTCCAGGCCGCAAACCAGAGATTGTTCGAGACGGCCTGCCAGAAAACCGGATCGCTCAACAAGTAGCCATAGTTGTCGAGGCCGACGAACTTCTGGGGCCGCCGCGGCCGCGGGGTCGAGTAGAAGCTGTCGACCAGCGTCGCGAATGCCGGCCAGTGCGTGAAGAGCGCCAGTATGGCCATAGCCGGCAGCAGCAGAAGCCAGCCATGGATTGCGGCGGCGGAACGCTTCATTCCAAGTCCCCGGAGTGGCGGCGGGCTGCTTGCCCGCCACCTAGATCGTCAGCGATAGGCCCTCAGAATGCGATCGGCTTCCGCCTGAGAGTCCTTCATCGCCTGCTCCGGCGTCTTGGAGCCCGTGAGCGCCGCCTGCAGGCCGTCGTTGAGGGCCTTTGTGACGCGCTGGTTCTCGTGCGTCGAAAGCTCGGCCACGGCGAACTCGAGCTGATCGCGCGCGACAGCCGCCTGCGGGAAGTCCTCGACGTATTTCTTGAGCGCCGGCGTCTCGAAGGAATCGGGCCGGACGGCGACGTAGCCGGTATCCACGCACCATTGCGCCGCGCGTTCGGGCGAGGTGCACCACTGGATGAACTTGAAGGCGGCTTCCTGCTCCTCTTTGCTGGCTTTGCTCGAAATGTGGAAGTTGCCGCCACCGGTGGGACTGCCACGCCGCTTGCCCGCGGGCAGCATGGCGACCCCGAACGGGAATTTTGCGTTGTTGCGCACGTTGGTGAGGTTGCCGGTGGTCGTCCACATCATGGCGCACTTGCGCTCGAAGAAGTCCTTCGGCGTCGTGCCCCACTCGACAATTCCCGGCGGATGGACCTTGTGCTCGCGCGAGAGGCTGACCCAGTACTCTAACGCCTCGATGACTTCCGGCTTGTCGAAATAGGTCTCGTTGCCCTCCTGGTTCATCAGGATGGCGCCGGCCTGCGTGGTGAAGCCCTGGAACAGCCAGTAAGGGAACCCGGAAGACGGCACCTGGATGCCCCACTGGCCATCCTTCGTCAGCTTTTTCGCGAACTCGACCTGCTCGGTCCAGTTGGCCGGCGGCGTGTCGGGGTCGAGGCCGGCCTCCTTGAACAGTTCCTTGTTCCAGTAGAGCACGACGGTGGAGCGCTGGAACGGCACGCCCCAGGTCTTGCCGCCGGTCTGACTGTTGAGCATGAAGGCCGGGAAGAAGCTCGACAGCCACTTGCGGTCCTCGTCCGTCTTCACGAACTCGTCGATCGGGAGGATCGCATCCTCGTCGATCAGGGTGAACATATCGGTGGAGAGCAGCACCGACATGACGGGCGGCACGCCGCTCTTGTGCGCGGTCAGCGCCTTGACGATCGTCTCCTGATATGTGCCCGCATAGATCGGGTTGAGCTTGATCCCAGGATTCTCCTTTTCGAAGTCCCGGGCATAGCCGTCGATGATCTTCGTGATCGGTCCTCCGACGGCCACAGGGTAATAAAACGATATTTCGAGCTTCGATTGCGCGATTGCCGGCGCGGCGATCACCGCGCCTGCCGCCGCGGCGGTGCCCTTCAGGAATTCACGTCTGCGCATTTGCTTTCATCTCCCTTTGCTAAAGCGCGTTCGGCGCGGCCTTTGCTTATCCAATGCGAATGCCAGATGACAGGTCGAACCAATGTGTTGCGCCCGCATCCCAGGCGAGTCGTAGCACGTCGCCGGGCCGGGCGCGCTTGTTTCCAGAAGCGCGGACGATGATGCTCTCCCCTCCCATCCGTGCCTCTATGAGGCTGTCTGCCCCCAGATATTCGACGGATGCCACAGTGGCGGGCACGCCCTGATCTTCGATCCGCATCGCCTCGGGGCGCACGCCCAGGGCGAATGTCGAAGGATCCCGCCCCGGCGCGTTCAGCCTGGCCAGCCAGCCATCGGGGTCCTCGATCCGTGAATACGGCAGAATGTTCATCGGCGGGGTGCCGATGAACCGGCCGGTGAATATGGTGGCCGGGCGCTCGTAGAGCATTTCCGGCGTATCGTCCTGCTCGATGTGCCCGGCCCGCATCAACACGACCTGGTCCGCCATGGTCATGGCCTCCACCTGATCGTGCGTGACGTAAAGCATGGTAATGCCGAGCCGCTGCTGCAGGGCGCGGATTTCGCGGCGCATCTCCTGGCGGAGCTGGGCGTCGAGATTCGACAGCGGCTCGTCCATCAGGCAGACGGGCGTTTCGGCGACGATGGCCCGCCCCAACGCGACGCGCTGCTGCTGGCCGCCGGAGAGCTGTGACGGTTTACGATCGAGCAGGTGTTCGAGCCCGAGGATGTCGGCAGCCCGCTTCAGGCGTTCCCGCCGTTCCGCTGCCGGAACCTTGCGCACCTTGAGGCCGAAGAGAATGTTCTCGGCGACCGACAGATGGGGAAACAGGGCGTAGGATTGGAACACCATCGAAACGCCGCGCTTAGCCGGCGGCAGGTCGGTGACGTCCTTGCCGTTGATGAGGATTTCACCGGCAGTTGCGGTTTCCAGCCCGGCGATGAGCCTGAGAGTGGTGGACTTGCCGCAACCCGAGGGTCCGAGGAGTGCAACAAGGCTGCCCGCCTCGGCACTGAAGCTCACTCCTTCGAGCGCGACGCTCGTTCCCCAGCTCTTCTTAACACCTCTGAGCTCGACGCTCGCCAACGATGATCTCCCCGGCGTTTCCTCATTGCCTCCCTTATGAGGCGCTTGCCCGGCGCGTTCAAATCCGAAACTCTCGACAGGATGTCAACCTGTCGGTTGCAACAGCTTCGGCACCATCCTCGACGCCGTGTGAGACCCGTCCATCCGCGTCAGGCAGCTAATTCGGCTCGCCCGCGACCGGCATTTGGGCTAAGTCTGCCTTGTCACAGTGCAGTTCACAATGGCGGCCCCGGCGCATTCGCGGCAGCCCTCGAAAAGATGATCTGAGCAAGGAGTTGCGGGTGTCATGAGCATTCGTGATGTGGCGGCCGAGGAGGGCCGTCCGAGCGAAGGCCAAGTCGAGTCCCGCTACGCCTGGATGCGGCTGATCGCATCCCTGGTGATCGCCACGATCGGAAATGTCGGCATGTGGGCCGTCGTGGTGGTGCTGCCGGCGGTGGAGGCGGAGTTCGGCGTCGCGCGCGCCGACGCGTCTCTCCCCTATACCGTGACGCTGATCGCCTACTCGGCGAGTGGCATTCTGGTGGGCCGTCTCGCCGACCGGATCGGCATCGTCTATCCCCTCGTGGGGAGCGCAATCGTGCTCGGCCTCGGCTACGTGCTGACGAGCCAAGCCGGCACGCTCTGGCAATTCGCCATTCTTCACGCGTTGCTCGTCGGCGCCGGCAGCTCCGCGACCTTCGCTCCATTGCTGGCCGACATTTCCCATTGGTTCACGCGACACCGCGGAATTGCCGTAGCGATCTGCGCGAGCGGCAATTACATGGCCGGAACCGTATGGCCGCCGCTCGTGCAGCGCTTCATGGAGGCTTACGGGTGGCGGTCGACTTTTTTCGGCGTTGGGATCTTTTGTCTGGTGACAATCCTGCCGCTGGTTCTGGTTCTTCGCCGCAATCCACCGCACCATCAGCTTTCGGAGGCTGCAGTCGCCGCAGCAGGCTCACAGGCGCGGCTCGGTATCTCGCCGAACGTCCTCATGGCCCTACTGGCCCTGGCGGGCGTCGCCTGCTGTGTCGCGATGTCGATGCCACAAGTGCACATCGTGGCCTACTGCGGTGACCTCGGCTACGGACCGGCGCGCGGCGCAGAAATGCTGTCGCTGATGCTCGGCCTCGGCGTCGTCAGCCGCCTCGCCTCGGGGTGGATCGCGGATCGCATCGGGGGACTCGCGACGGTGCTCCTCGGGTCCACCCTGCAAGCCGTGGCGCTCTTCCTCTACCTGCCGTTCGACAGCCTTCCATCGCTCTACGTCATCTCAGGTCTGTTCGGGCTTTTCCAGGGAGGCATCGTTCCGAGCTACGCCATCGTCGTGCGCGAATACTTCTCTCCGAGGGAAGCGGGCACCCGCGTCAGTATCGTTCTGATGTCGACGACGATCGGCATGGCGCTCGGCGGCTGGCTGTCGGGCGCGCTCTTCGATTTGACCGGCGATTACCAGGCGGCCTTCATCAACGGCATTCTCTGGAACGTGCTGAACATCGCGATCATTCTCTGGCTGCTGATGCGCAAGCGCAGCATGAGGATGGCTCCGGCCTGATCAGGCACGAGCCGATTTGCGATCGAGTGCCAAGCCAAACGAGGCTTCCTCGCAATCCCTCCTTGGGAGAAGTCGGTACGGGGGCCTGATCGGGTAAGGTTCACTGCACGCCGAGCTTGTTCAGCCGGTCCCTTGCGGCCTGCGAGCCGGGATCGAGTGTCAGCGCCTTCTGGAAGTCCTCGATGCTCCGGTCCCGATTGCCGAGCTTCTGATACGTCAGACCCCGATTGTAATAGGCGAGCGCCATATCCGGCCCGCGCTCGATCGCGGCGGAGTAGTCGGCGAGCGCCTCGTCAAACCTGCCGAGATCGTAGTAGGCATTGCCCCGATTGTAGTAGGGGTAGGGCGCGTTTGGGGCTAGACGGATCGCTTCCGTGAAGTCGGCGAGAGCTTGCTCGTGCCGCCCCAGCGAGGCATAGGCGATGCCGCGGTTCGTATAGGCGACCGCCAGATTCGGCCCGAGAGCCTTTCCGCTGCGAATGTAAGTCGTGCACCCGCGGATCTGCCGGGCCGTATCCTTGAACTGGTTGCAGTCCGTGATCGGATTGTCCGGCTCGGCGTGCGCAAGCCCCGAGCTGAGGAGTGCGAGAACGAGGACGGCGAGCGATCTCAAAGGTGATCTCCGGTGCAATGCTGCGGCTCGATCATGGCCGATTCCCTGAGCACACCCCACCCCCAGTGCCCCAATGATATAGGGAGTCGGGCCAGCCAACGCCGCACGGTGTGGCAAATTTCTCGATCGTCACGCTAAGGCACCTTCGACCCTGCGCCGGCAGGCAGATGCCAGTCTGCAAGCGCGTCCGCGGTTCCTTCGCCCCGCTCACCCTCTTTACGCTCGGGTCCATTCGGCCTACCGATAGAGCCTACCACAACAGGACCGTTCTAGGAGCGAAAACTCATGAAGCTTGTGCGATTTGGCGCGCCAGGTGCGGAAAAGCCCGGCCTAGTCGATGCAGACGGCACGATTCGCGATGTCTCGGCGCACGTGCAAGACTTCGACGGCTCGAACCTCAGCCCCGCCAGCCTGGACAAGCTGCGCCAACTCGACCTGAAATCGCTGCCGGCCGCCCCCGCTGGCGTGCGCATTGGCGCTCCGGTCGCCCGGCCCATGAACTTCATCGCCGTCGGCCTCAACTACGAGGACCACGCCAAGGAAACCGGCTCACCGATCCCAACCGAGCCCATTCTGTTCAACAAGCTCGCCAATTGTATCATCGGGCCGAACGACGACGTTATGATCCCGAAGGGCTCGCAGAAGCTCGACTGGGAGGTCGAGATCGCCTTCGTCATCGGCACGCGCGCCCGCTATGTGGAGGAAAAGGACGCCCTTCGCCATATCGCCGGCTACGCCATCTGCAACGACGTCTCCGAGCGCTACTTCCAGATCGAGCGCGGTGGCCAGTGGATGAAAGGCAAGTGCTTCGAAACGTCCGGCCCGCTGGGGCCCTGGCTCGTGACGCCGGACGAGATCGAGGATGTGCAGAACCTCGACATGTGGCTCGACGTGAACGGCAAGCGCATGCAGACCGGCAACACGCGGACCATGATCTTCTCGATCAAGTACCTCGTGCACTACATCTCCCAGTTCATGGTTCTCGAGCCCGGCGATGTCGTCACCACCGGCACGCCGCCCGGCGTCGGTCTCGGCATGAAGCCGCCCGTGTTCCTGAAGGCGGGCGACGTCATGACCCTGCATATCCAGGGCCTGGGCGAGCAATCGCAGAAGGTCGTGCCGTTTAAGGAGTAAGCGGTCCGGCTGCCGTATCAGCCGACGCCTAATTCATCGTCTCCGGGTGAGGGATTCCGAGAACTCCTACTGTCATATCCCCTCACCCGACCCTTCGGGTCGACCTCTCCCCATGGGAGAGGTGAAGCGAGTGCCTGCTGCCGTTCCAGCTTCGCCGGAACTTCCTAATTCAACCGCGTCGGTGGGCTGTCGGCCTCGAGATGCTCGATGACGACGCGGGCCCGCTTCCAAGGAGCCTCGCTGGCGAGATCGGCAGATTGCAGCTCGCGCAATTGCTCGAGCAGCATTTTTTCGCCCGGCTTTTGGAGTTCATCGGAAGCGGCCGCGGCTTCGAGCCCATCGATCAGCTCTTCGACCAAGCCCACCTCCGGGCTGAGCAACAGAGCGGGAATGAGCTCTGACATGGTCGTCGCCGTCTTCTCGATGATCTCCGCGGCGACCGGATGCTCTTTGAAGCGCTCGAGCAGATCATCCCGGATCCGCTCCAGTCCGCTCCTCCAGCCGCGATCCTTCAGCAGCAAAAGCTCGCGCATGTCGATGTACTGCTCGGCCATGCGGATGAGCGCGTGCCCGGCCGCAACCGCCGCCTCCGCGACCTGGGGGTCCATCAGCCGCTCGTAGGCTGATAGAGGCACGCCCATGCCGTCGAGCATCTCGAGCAGCACTTCGCTCCGGAAGGCCTCATCGATGACCGGCTGCTTTGACGACGAGTGCGTCTGATCCGTAATCTGGCGATGTCCGTTGGAGTGCACTTGGAATTCAAGCGGGTTTGAATCCAGCATTCCGCCATCGAGGGCACCGCCCGCAGGCCGCGGAGCGCCCAGGCTGGCCGAGCTCAACAACCGCCCCCTGATGCGGGCCAGGATGCGGTAGAAATCGCCGTGCACGAGATAACGCATCCCCTCGCCGCCGGCCGGCTTCACGCGGTTGTACGTGGTCGCGGCGTTGAGCGCGCTGCGCACGATCGCTGCGTGCGCGTCGAGCAGCTCGCCCATTCGCACCTCCGCCATGAAGCCATCCTCCTCCTTCATCGGATGCAGATGGCTCAGCACGATGTCCGCGTTCGCGCCGATGTCCGGCAGCAGGGCCACCGAGACGACCCGCTCCATTTCAGCCAGGGCAGCATGCTGCTTGTCCGCCTCGAACTCGCGCTTGGCGACGATGGACAGATATTCGAAGAGCTCGGCGCGCACCTCATAGCGCGGCACGCCCGTGTAGGGCTGGCGGACGGCACCGATGGTGGCGCCCGCATTGAGCACCCGGCGCAGGTCTGCCGCGTGCGGGTCCTCTTCGTGAACGAAAACCTCTGCGATGAAGCCGTTTTCCGGCGTAATCGGCTGCATTGCGCCGAGCACCAGCCGCGCCGTCTCCAGCCGATGCGGCAGCAGCGCCGTATCGATAATGGCCTCGAGCTGCTGGGCGCTGCGCGCCTTGAAAGTGGGGACATCCGAGAGGGGCGAGCGGACCGCATTGGCGCCGAAGAGCCCGGCCATGAAAATCAGCGAGTCGAGTCCGATGGCGATGGCAAGGGCCAGGTAGGCCAGCGTGTTTCCGTCCTCGAATGCGTTCAGCGTGACGACGAAGCGATGGGCTTTGTCGTCACGATTGAGCTCCGCTCGGTTGATACGTGCCCTGAGCGCTTCCGTATCGGCACTCGGCAACCCGCTGTCTGCGAGGCACTTGCGTGCGAACCCGAACAAGTCGTCCGCGGATTGAAGCTGCTCGAGCTTGCTGCCGCCGGCACACTCGGACTCGAAAGTCTTAAGTCCGCTGTTCAGACCGAAGATGACCGCCGCGGCCTCGTGCACCCGCTTCGGGTTGCAGTCGATGCCATGCGCAGTGCTTTCGATCGCCGGAACGCTCGCCAGCGCGTTGGTGATCTGGGAGCAGAGCTGCTGGACGGTCCCAAGCCGCTCGACGGTCGGCTCCCGCCGAAACTCCGCACGCGCCCGTTCGAAAACCGGCAGCATGTCGTCGGGACCGACCTTCGCTTCCTCCCCCGCTACGGTCTCCTGCGCGGCCTTGATCCGCTGATCGGCCGCGTCCATTTCGCTCACCAGTTTCGCGATGTCGCCGTCAATGGACGCAAGCTCGCGCTCGAGCTGCGCGATGCGGCTTTCAACGTCCCGGACGCGTTTTTCTGCGTCCTTGGTCCGCTCCAGCTTGATATCGTATTCGCCCTGAAGCCGATCGAGTTCGGCCATGCGCTGGCGATAGACCGGTCCCCGGCCTTCTTTGCCCGTCCCCTCAACCCCGCGCGCCTCGGCCATCGCCTCGACCCGCTTTGCATCGACCTCGCGCGCCTTGGCGTCGAGCTCGCTCTTGTGCTGAGCATATTCCGCCGCGAGGCCGGGCCGCTCGCTGCGGGCGCGCGCCAGCTCTTCGATGAGCGCCGTTTTGCGGGTCAGCAGACCGGCCTGCCCGCTCTGGGCGGTGGCCTTGCGCTCGAGTTGCTCCGCTACCAGACGGCGGCGCTGCTCCAGCTCCTGAAGGAAATAGGCCTTGAGCGCGCTCGAAGAGGACTGGGCCAGCTGCGCAAGCTCGGTGAGCTGGGCATCGTAGGCTTTCCATTCGGCGGTCTCGAACAAGCGGGCTGCTTCGGTGACCCGGCGAGACGCGATCGTCGCGCCCGTATCGGCCAGGATACCGGAAACCTGGTTCTGCGCCCGCAATTCCGCCGAGCGCCGGCGCTGATCCTCGGGGAAGATCGAGCTGAAAAATGAGTCGAAGGAGAAGAAGACCGAGGTGCCCATGCAGGCCAGGAGCATCACCCACAGCACGACGTTGCGCGCGATGACGCGTGTCCCGCGCACATAGGGTACCGCGAGTTCGCCGCCGCGGCTGAAGCTGAAGGCCAGCGCCCCGACCACCAGCAATGCGATGGCAAAATACATCGCGATGGTCGCGAACCGGCTCCAGTCGAAGGCCAAATCGGCCGTTCTGGTCCAGCTCACCGCGCCGAAGACATGCAAGAGCCAGTAGAAAGCCGCCCCGGAGATCGCGAGCCCCAGCACCATGCCGATCGCGCCATCCATGGGCTTCCGAATGCGCTTGGCGCCGTCTACCTGCTGGCTCATGCCGGTGGCGAAGCTTTCACCGATGAGCCACGCGACGATCAGCATCACGGCCTGAATGCCGAATGTGATCATCAGGGACAGCGCCGACTCCCCGGTGAAGTTGCGCATGCCATCCCAGGTGCGCCAGCCGGAGGCGAGTGACAGCACGATGGCCGCGGCGCCGAGAAGCGCGAGCTGCCAGTTGGTGAGGATTGTGTCCTGGACCGCTCGCCAGACCCGGGCAAGAAAGCCGTTTGCACGCAGAGCATAGAGGATGACCGCAAGGACTGCAGCGAAAGCGGCTGCATTCTGCCAACTGTCGGCTCCCAGCGCCCCCACGGCCGCAAGCACGCTGTCCGCACCCGCCACGAAATCCATGACCGATTACCCCGCACCACCGCAAAAAGCCGGGAGTATCGATGCACTGGAGCCGCGGCTGCAGTGCACGTCCGTCTCCCTCTCACACCATTCTTCCGTATGCATGCGACTGCCGGCACTTTCGCGGCCGGAATTGGGCAGCTATGGGATGAGCGATGTTAGGGACGGTCGCTCTCGACTTGTTCCGGGGATAGAATGACGCAGACGACGGACAGTTCCAAGATCGCGCAGCAAACTTGTCCTGAGCCTCGCAGCAGCATCAGGCAGGCCCCTGTCACGGTCCGTCGTGGGTCCGATCCAAGGAGAACTCGAGCTGCGAGCGTACCGGGCTTTCGAGCGGGCTGTTATCCCACAGCGGCGCGCGGGCGCGGAATTCGGCGATATTCTGCTGCACGACCTGCTCCAGCGAGCCTGTGCGGGCGTAGACCGCCCGTTGACGCATCGAGCTGTTGCCGTCAGCCAGAATCTGCCGAAGCGTCGCAAAATAGGGCTCGTAGCCGAGCGCAGCCACGTTGCCGGCGATCCGCTCGCACCAGTCGAGCACATCGTCACGCAATGGCTTGACCGTGCCGTCGAGGCTGGTGATCAGCTTGGCATCGAGGCCGAAGCGCACGGCCCGCCATTTGTTCTCGCGCGCCAGCCAGCGCGGCGGCGGCGGCACCTTCTCCAGCCAGGTCGCATGATCGCCGAACCAGTGCGCCAGCGCATGGACGAACGCGACGACGGCCAGCGTTTCCGACAAGCTCGCCAGGCCGTCGCAAATGCGGATCTCCAGCGTCCCGTGCGCGGGGCTGGGGCGCAGGTCCCACCACAAGTCCTTCAGTGATTGGATGGCATCACACGCTCTCAGCGTGCTGCAGAGTTGCCCGAACTCCCGCCAGGAGTGGACCACGTATGGCTGACCGGCCGTCGGCAGCGCTTCGTAGGTGGTCGGCCGGCACGATGCGAGCCCCGTATCCTCGCCTTGCCAAAACGGCGAGCTGGCGGACAGGGCCAGCAGGTGTGGCAGGAAATGCAAGAAGAAGTTGTTGAAGCGGATACACTCGTCGCCGCTACTCATGCCGAGATGCACGTGCATGCCGTAGACGGTCATGCGCCGCGTCAGCCATTGGTTGCGGTCGATAAGCTCGTTATAGCGTGGCGTCGGCGTTATGATGCAGTCGGCGTAGCGCGCGAACGGATGGCATCCTGTCGTTGAGAAAGAAATGCCGAGCCTGTCCCCGATCTCGTCCACCCGCTCCAGGATGGCGTGAAGATCGCTACTGATTTCATGCACATCGGCGCACTTGCGCGAGTTGATCTCGACGGTGCTGAGATAGAACTCCTTTGTCAGGTTGGGCAGATCGCCGGCGCACGCCAGCACTTCCTCGGCGCGCGGGGCAAGGTTCAGGGTAGTCCGGTCGACGAGTTGCAGCTCAATTTCGACCCCCAGCGTCAACTGACCGCTCGACTTGAAACTGATGAGATCCTCGCAGCCGGTAGCGGGCCGCAGCGACAAGTGCTCGAGGATCGTTTCGAGTGGTGCAGTGCGCCGAGACTCCACCATGCCGGTAAACCTCCAGGTCTGTTGGCGATGCAAGCGCCGTTAGCTGGGGGCCAGACGGAACCCTCGAGATGATGCACGAGGCCGCAACGCGTGGAAACTGTTTAATGAGCAGCTCATAAACGCGGTTTGCGTTTACGCCTCGACGCGAGGCGGGATTCCCGCCAAGTGATGGACGCTGTCGAGGAATGATCAGCGCTGTTCCGACCCAGGTCGAGATGGCTGGAATCTCGGCAAACAGCAAGTAGCCCCAGCCGACGATCCACAGCCCGCGAAGTCGCACGCCTGCGATCGGCGGTTCGCGGCGCATGTGTAGGGTGGAATTGCCGATCCCTGCCAGCACCCGTGACGGCACCACACTTCCCGGAGATAGGCTGTCAGTGAGCAATTCTGATTTCTTACTGCACGAAATTTCCCGAAACATCGGTATCGACTTGAACAAATATCAGTAAACATTGCTAATACTTAGCTTTTCTGACAACGATCCCTCCAATTTCGCAAGCGTTTCGAGATTTTCATTGGCCAGATCGGTCGCACCTGAGGAACCCGCGCTTTCCAGCCCGGGTTGACGGAGTGATTACGCCGAGAGCTGTCAAGGAGGATCTATGAAAAGCTTGTTCTCAGCGACCATCTTAGCGGGATCGGTCCTATGCGGCGCATCAATGAGTGCGAATGCGCTGCCGGCTTCGCCTGCTCCAGTGAAAGCACAGCCCCAGATCGAGAAGGTGCACGGGTTCCACCGTTCCTGCCGCGGTGCACCAGCTTGGAGGCACCGGCATGTGCGGCGCGGGCGCACGGTGCGCTGTGGCCCCCGGTTCTATCGCTACCCGGCCCCGGGCATCACACTCTACTTCGGTGACAACGATCGACGCGGCCACCGGCACTATCGCAAGCACAGGCACGAGCGCCGCCGACATCGCCGTTAGAGGCGCACTTTGGGCGGAGGGCGGACCACCCGCTCTCCGCTCGAGCTTATCGCGAAAATCCGCAAATTCGCTTGAGCGCTATTTCCCTGTCGGAATCGACGGTCGCTAGGAGGTCACAGGTTCGTCGTCCCACACCTTCTCTGGCATGGGTAAGCCGCGGAACACTTCGCTATGCAAAGGCTGCGCCGGGGCGATACCCATGCGCTCGAGCACCCAGACGAGCTGACGGGCATGCTGGCCGCTGTGCCATGTGGTCCGCTCCAGAAATTCATGAAGTGATTGCTGACCGTAATAGACGTCCGCCTTGCGTGCCCAATCCGCAGTTTCGCCGTGCTCGGCAAACCAGCCGTTGAAGCGCTCGCCAACCTTCTCGCCGTACTCGGCTAGGCCTTTCGGGGTTCGCATTTCTTCGGGCGGCACGCGATAGTAGGCCTCATAAGCCAGCGGAATGCCTTCTTCGTGCTCCACGAAGGCGTCTACGATGTTGAAGATATGATAGACGAGGTCGGCATAGCTGCGTGGTCGATTGGGCAACTGTGTCTGCATCGAGTCTTCCGGCAGATGAAGGACGTTGGCCTGCGTTGCTTTGATGATTGCGTTTACGCGGCGGCATAGCTCATCGGGAGGCAGGATTTTCTCGTTTCCCCAGGCAATGCCGCACAGCTTCGCGACGTCCCGGAGGACTTGCCCATCCGCCCACTTGTCGCCGCGCACGACGATCGGCACCCGGCGCAATCCAAAGCGAGCGAGCTCGTCGAGAGCCTCCTGATCCTCCAGCACGTTCCGCGAGCGGAAAGCAACACCATGCCGGGTCAGAAATTCCTTCGTCCGGAGGCAGCTTGTGCACCCCGTCTGCCAATAGACGGAGATGACATCGTCTTCACTGGTACTAGCCCTCGTCATAGCCCCTCGCTTTCTCCTCTAGGCTGCAAGGCTGCGCCGCCCGCCTTCAAAAGCGAAGTGAGAAAAAGAGCCGGACTGGCGCTGGCGCTTAAGAACAGGACATGTCAAGCGCATTAATCCTAATGGCGATCCCAGCAGGACTTGACCCTGGGTGCACTTGCTTTCAAGAGCTACAGAGATGGCGAGGACACGCGAATAATCCCGCTATCGGCATCACCCTTCACGACGAGCCGGTCAAAGGTTTGGCGGCTCAATCCTCTTCGACGAACACTTCCTTCCGCTTGCGTGAGATCGCCGGCAGGCTGACGACTATAAGCGCAACTACGGCGACGGCGAGTAGGGCAGCGCTGATTGGTCGGGTGACAAGTATCATCGGGTCGCCCCCCGAAAGGCTCATCGCGCGCCGGAAATGCTCCTCCAGCATTGGACCGAGAATGAACCCGAGAATAAACGGAGGCAGTTCGCAGCCGAGCTTCACCAGGATGTAGCCGCCTACACCGGATACGAGGAGGATGTACATAATGAAGGAATTATTGGCAAGGCTGTAAATGCCGATGCAGCAAAATGTGACGATCGCTGGATAAAGGATCCAAGAAGGAGTGCTCAACAGCTTGATCCAGATCCCAATAAGCGGGAAGTTGAGCAGCACGAGCATTGCGTTTCCGATCCACATCGACACGATTACCCCCCAGAACAATTCTGGATGTGTCGTAGCGACATTGGGTCCGGGTGTAATGCCCTGCATCATCATCGCACCAATCATCAGCGCCATGACGACGTTCGACGGCAGCCCAAGGGATAACATCGGGATAAACGATGTTTGGGCTCCCGCATTGTTGGCCGCCTCTGGAGCTGCGACTCCCTCGATCGCGCCTTTGCCGAATTCAGCAGAATTGCGCGAGACCTTCTTCTCCACGTTGTAGGCAACGAAGGACGAGAGCAACGCTCCGCTCCCGGGAAGGACGCCGAGAAAGGATCCGATGGTGGTGCCCCGGACCGTTGGGCCGACCATTCTCTTGAGGTCTTCTATAGATGGCCAGATGCTCTTAACGCTAGCAATGGTACTCCTGGCGATGACGCCTGCTTCGGAATTGCGGATAATCTCGCCGATGCCGAAGGCCCCAGCCGCGATGGCAGCGACATCAATACCACCTTCGAGCTCCGGCAAGCCGAACGTCAGGCGCGGCATAGCGGTGTAGATGTCCGTACCCGTCATGCTGATGAGAAGCCCAAGGCAAATCATTGCCAGCGCGTTGAGGATCGAGCCGGACGCCAGCGCTACGGAGGAAACGAGCCCGACGGTGACCAACGAAAAATATTCTGCCGGACCGAAGCGCAGGGCTATGGCGGTGAGAGGCTGCGCCACCGTGAGGACCAAAAGGGTCGCTACCGTTCCGGCGAAGAAGGACCCAAGCGCTGCAACCGCCAGCGCCGGGCCGGCGCGCCCTCTCCTGGCCATCTGGTAGCCGTCGATCGTTGTCACAGCGGACGAGGCTTCGCCAGGCAAATTGACCATGATCGCAGTCGTTGATCCACCGTACTGGGACCCGTAGTAAATGCCCGCGAGCATGATCAACGATGAGGTCGGCTCCAACTGAAATGTGAGCGGCAGAAGCATGGCCACCGTGGTCGCCGTGCCGATTCCGGGAAGGACGCCGATCACAGTCCCCAATAGCACTCCCAGAAAGCAATAGAGCAAATTCGAAGGCGAGAACGCTGTGGCGAAGCCGATGGCGAGATGAGTGAGGAGCTCCATTATCTAAATGAAACCTCCGAGCCAGGGGCCAACGATGGCGATCGGCAGTCCAATAATGAAACTAAAGATCAACGTGCATAGAACAGCGATTGAGAAGCCGGCAATGGCTGCTTTCGTCATCGAAACATTGGCGCTCCCAAGACAGCTAAGAGAAGCCGTCAACATCACAGTGGGAAATAATCCGAGCGGCCTGATTAGGGAGGCAAAGCAAAGGATCGCAAGGGTGTTCATAGCGATTGATCGCCAGGGGATTCCTTCGAAGGCGACGCTGTACTCCCCCACCACGCTGCGCACGGCGATTGCAGCCCCCAGCAATACGAGGAGCATTGACAGCACGATCGGAAAGTATCCTGGCCCCATGTTGACGGAGTCGCCCACCGGAAGCGACCACCAGGCCGTGAGGCCATAGATGCAGCCCACGGCCACGAATATCCCTCCCGCAAATAGCGATTTTTGATCCTTCAACGGGCCTCCTCCTCATGCCCTGGCCGGATTGCGCGGCGCGAACTCGGGGCTTCCTGGTTATGGGATGAGATAGATTGGGCTCGACCACGCTTGGTGACCATCTTCCTGTGTCACCCTCACATAGATCGGATTATCCCTATCCCTTCTTAGTTCAATGTGATGGGTGAATGAAAGCTGGCGACTGCTGTTGACGTCCGGGAGACGGAAGATCCGCAGGCGCTTGCCCAGCCCACCGGCGTCAACGACCTTATCCTCCATCCCGATCTCTGCGATTGGTACTCGCGCATCGAGAACGTCGCTTGCGAATATCAATTCCCCAGCTTCCCTGTCGTCCAGCCAGAGGTCAAATCCCGCGAAGTTTCCGGTCGTAACGGAATCGAAATCCACCCTGGTCCCATCCTCAGCCACGCGTAGAGGCTTATCAACGTTGAACAGATTGAAGGATTCGGTGCGCGTAAAGCGATTTCCCTCCAGCCGGCAGTGGCCGCGCCAGTAAACCTCCCGAGCCCGTCCCCGATACTCGGCACCCTCCCAAAGGACACGGATACGATGCCCTAGCTCGCTGGAGTCGAAATTCCGGTGAACGGCGATTGGCGACTTTCCGTTGAAGATTGTCACCCGTTCTATTGGCGCCGAACCGATGACCTCAACAGCGAGTCTAACCGAGCTGTCGGTTGTACGCACGATGTCGCCCATGGTCGCGGCACGAACGGATTTGCTCTGCGTGGGCCCAAGCGCCGGGTCTGTCTCGAAGCGTTCGGCGATGCCATCAAACTGCGCTTTCACGTCGAGGTAGAGCCTGGTGCCGGTCGTCCCATAGTGACGGCGCGCACGCAGCGCCTCGAATAAATTGTCGCGGTTGAGCTCAGGCATGATATAACACGTCAGGCCGCCGATCGCGCCGAACGTCGAAGCGCCCGGATATGCGGCGCCCGGCCTCCCCTTGTGATCGTCGCTGTGGCAGACGAGGCCAACGCGGTAGCCCAGATCAAACGCGTCGTGGAGCAGCCACTCAAATGTTCCCCAGCAAGAATGGATCTCGACCGACTGTTGGATGCGCCCGGAATGCCCGATGGAGATGTCAGCGTAACGCCCTCCGACATGGGCAATGACGACTGCGTCCTCCTTTTCGAGTGCCGCGAAGAGCTCGTTAACGTTGAGGCAAACCGGATCTTTCGTTTCCGAGCTGATGAGCACTTTGGACGACCGGTAGATCGGCCTTCCTTCCGTGCGATAGTAGACGTTGTGGTCGCCGCCCATTCCGGTATTCCCCGACCATTCGTACGCCGGGAGTGCAACGAACCGGCCCGGTTCGTCATATTGCGCCGATAGATCGTTGATCTTGGCCCACAGCTCATCATCAATCTGAAAATCGTTACCCTGATGCGCCACGATATCCAGGAATGCGCGATCTCGTGCGAAAGCGAAATACTGTTCAACGGTATTGGTGCCCACGGTTTCATTGCTCTGACCGTGGAGATCGCCCCAATAGTGGAGCATCGGGACATCCTCCGCGAGCCGCAACGGATTGGATGAACCGAGCGGCGAGCCGTCGGCTCCCATCAGGCTAATCTCGAGTACGCCAGCCTTGTCGACTCTGAGGCCATCTATCACCCGAGGACCGTCGCCCCTGGCGAACACTACGCGGTCGGGTAACCCCTCTACTGGCATGTTCGACGAAAGCAGGATCGTCTGATCAGCCTGGTCCGACGGATTGCCCCAACGGTCCTCAGGAACAATCACCAGTCGGAATGCATCGCGCGTGCGCCGTAGGGTCGGCAAATAGGCTTTCCAGCGCGCGGGTTTGCCTGAAATCAGCTTTATTGCGGGCGACAGAGGGATCGGAACGAAATCATACGTGGCGAACGCGTCGACGAACGTCTTGAATTGGAAATCATCATCGCAACACGTCTGTAAGCGATACCCCGGCGAACCGTGCGAGGGGTCTCCGAGTTTCACAATGATTTGGTCACCTTCACGCAGAAATCCGGCGACCACCCGCACAAACAGGGTGTTGACCCAAGGGCGAATATTGTTGCGGTTATATTCAATGTGCAGCTTGGCGCCGTTGGTGGCATAGGCTGTGGTGTAGTTGGGCGCACGAGGATCTGTGAACTGCGGTTTTCCCGAATCTGAAGCGGTGCGCCAGCTGAATTTCAGGGCGCCGCTATCGTCAATGCCAACGACGCCCGCAGTGTAGGTGAGCACCAGGGGAACATGCGATCCCGCTACGTGCGGACCTTTTGGCGAGATTTCCGCCCGGCCGAGACGATCATACAGGTAGTGAGAGAACGGCATTCACAGGTCCTTTCGAGATCTGCTGGAAAGTAAAAGTCTTGGTTTGGAGGCCGGGCGGGGAAGTGGGCAGGCTCGCGTGCGCGGCTTCCACCCTGCTGCGCGGGATAAGAGCTGATCTACTGCCGGGGCCCGTGAAAGGATCTAATCGTCTTTTCCAAGATGCCACACGACAGGCACGCTTCCGCGAGGCGCACTTCGCCCAAGTTTGCCTTCACTGGAGGGAAAACCACATCCTCCCTCCAGTGAATGTCAGCTCATTTCTGCAGGTAATCTTTGAGTCCGGCAGCGGATTTGGCGACCTCCTTCATTCTTTCAAGATAGGCGTCACCAGGCATCCACTTGAGGACCAGATCAATTTTCCGAAATCGCTCCTGGACCGCGGGATCCTCGATAACCTCTTGGAGCGCCGCGCGCAGTACCTTAACGCGCTCAGGAGGCGTATTGGAATTGATAGCTAGGCCGTAATAGAAGTCCACGACAAAGTTTGCACCGGCACTTTTCAGCGTCGGCACATCCGGAAGCCCAAAATCGGCAAGGCCGCCCGGTGTCAGAGTTGCCAGGATCTTAAGACCTTTATCTTTGGACGAAGTCCAGGCTGGAGTTCCGACGCCCGTCTCAGCAAGCATGACATGTCCGCCGAGAATAGCGGCTGAGCCTTCCGCGCCGGATTTGAAAGGCACGAGGCGCATTTTGAGGCCGTTCTGCTTCGCGAACGCCTCCATCACGCGCGCCGACCAAAATGAGCCTCCATCAGCAAAGGTAACATTGTTTTTTTTCGCATAAGAGATCAGCTCATCGAGAGAGTGGAAGGGATTGTCCTGCCGGCCAAATAGCACGCGCTCCTGGGGCATGTAGCCGCCGAGCATGGTCCAATCGTCGAAATTCAAAGACTTGCCCTGGTAGGCGGCGGTGAACGGCGAATCCGAAAGAAAGGTTACGATGGTATAGCCGTCCGCCGGTTCGCGCTTCACAGCATCCAGCGCCAGAAGACCACCAACCCCCGGCTGGTTCTGGACTACGATGCGCGTTCCAAGCTTCTTGTCCAGTTCCTCCGCTATCATCCGTGACGAGGTGTCGGTCATACCGCCGGCACCAAACCCGACGACGAGTTTGATGGGTTTCGAAGGATAGTCCTGCGCACTGGCAGCGACCCCGGTGCCTATGGCAAGAATTGCAGCGCAGATACTCTGAATTATGGGCCGTTTCCACATAATGTCATTCCCCTTTGCTTATTTGCATTCTATCTGTCTTCTATTTGGCTTCTACTTGGCTTTTTCTTCCCTTTCGATCAGCGCCTCAATGTAGGGCGAAACCTCCTTCCATCCATCATCATCCGGCGAGACGCGTTGTGGGTCCGACTACACCTAGTCCGACGCGCAACGCTTCGGTCGCGATCAAGTCTTCCGCATGGATGTTTGCTAAATTGACGTCTGGGCCGAAGCTGGCAATCAGCGCCTTCTTGAGGTCCTGAACAATGGACAACGAAACCCCGCTTATCCAGGGACCTGGCAGCTCAATCATGACTTTGGTGAGATCCAGCGCTTCGCGCAGGGCGTCGAGCTTATCAGCCCTTGGCTTGCCCGCCTCGACCAGTTCAGCCGCTTCCACAAGCACAAACTCGGCGCCGGCTTCGAAAAGCTGGCGCGCCTGCGCGATCAAGAGCCGAATGTCACTATCGTCGTTCTTCGACCCAACCTCGCCCATGACCGCCAGACCGTGCTTCCTCGCCAATTCGACTGCGGAAACACGCTCGTCGTCTCCGAGCGGTATGCAGTTGTCAGAAATTTCAATCGTTTGGAATCCGATTGCCACCGCTTCATCGAAGAAGGCGTCCAGGGCACCCCAGCCTTGGGTGGCAAGGACATACTCGAAGAACTGGCCTCCTATAAAGGACCGGACCTGATGCAACTGGTAGAGCGCCAACTTCTTCTCCAGATAATCGCGCTCATAAAGGCGTGCGGTCCCCGTTACTATCTTCGCAAAATCGATATAGCGGCCGCCCAGCGCGAGAAGGTCCTCCTGATAGGAGATTGGCAGTCCCCAATCCGCCATCATGGTTAGGCCGGTCTTGCGAGGCTTCGCGGCGCTGCGCTCCGGAGGGAGGGTGATCATTGCGAAGGGCGGCTCCCGACTCATGAGCGTCTCCTCAGAAGTTTATTCCTTACGTAACCGGTTGCTAGACTGCCTCCCCGGAGACGGCAGATCGTTGCCGCTGAGCAATTCCAGCTGATTGTCGTTCGGCGGAATGAAGACGCGCTGCCAGGTGATTGGCGCGTCGCGATAGCTGGCCGCGCATATCACCCAGACAAAACCATAGGTGCCATGGGGCACACCGATGACCCGCGCCGCTCGGAGCGGCAGCGGCTGACAAAGCATTGTCTGATGGGTTTTTAACGTGGGAGCGTTAAATCGCTCGGCGAGGCAATCGCGGATCGAACAACCGTCCAGCTCCTCAAATGATAGCTCGGCCAGCGCTCCAAATCGATCGGCCGGGAGGTAGACCTCGCTATAAAGGTCAAACTCGCCGCCAACATCGACCTTACGCTTGATGCGCACGTAGCCTTCGTGCGGTTCGCCGAGAAAATCGGACCAAGGACCGGTATCCTGGATAATAGTTACATCGATTACCTTGACGAACACCGGGAGCAGCCGCACTCCGTCCTCGGCCAGAAAACGGAAATGACGCAGATGGCGAAATGGTGCGCGCCCGCCGACCACGAAGGTACCCAGCCCGTGGCGACGCACCACGATCCCGAGTTCAACGAGATTCCTGAGGGCTCGCTGAATTGTTCCCAGACTAGCGCCGGTCTCCGCGACGAGCTGCTCCTCCGAAGGAATGCGCTCGCCCGGCCCCCACCGACCGGCTTCGATCTCCTGCAGCAGGAGGTCGGCGATGGCCCGATGCTTAGGGATATCGGTTTCCGCTGATTGAGCGACCAGCTTCAACCGGGATGAAGTCCGTTTCGCCTTCATGACCATTTGCTTCGATGGATCTTACATTCGCTATTCCCCAATCGACAAATTGTCAACACCTATAGAGGACTGAAAGACGGCCTCACTGAGCCCAGGGGGGTGAGCCTGACCCCAACTGCCCACCGCCGGAGGGTGAAGTGGGGTGTTGGAAAATTCTGTCTCGGCTCAATCATAATTCGATCTTTTCGGTGCAGGATTTGTAGCGAGCGCCCAGGCGTTCGCGATCGGCATCCATTTCGGATGAGGTGACAGCGAGCTGATCGACGCAATGCTCAAGGTGCTTCAGCAGAAGTGCAGATGAATGACTGACCGCGCCGATCAGACCTATAGCGTACAGCAGCACGCTTCGACGTGACAAAGCACATGGCTGAGGCCGGCATGCTGGCATGACTCGGCCTGCAGCTTTGGATTGGCCAGCGTCATCCCGGTGCCATTGGCACCGCCTGGATGTCGTCCCCCGTCAGCGGCGCAAGATAACGAGCTGACCGAACCCGCCACCAAATTCCTAAACCAGCAAGATGGCGGGTATGGTTTCCGGAACAAAGCCGACGCAAAAGCCTTATTGTGGGCCGTTGCAGTAAGCCGGGAAGGACGGCACGGCCGTAGTGCCGATCGTCGTTTGCAGCGTCTGTAACAGATCCTTGACGACGAATTCAGAAAAGTCGACCTGCTTGGCGTAATACCCGAACACGCCGATTTCGGCCGAAAATAGGTCATGGAAGGGAGTGCAACCGCGTTCCGGTCATCCGCACGCGCAAAGCCAGGCTCGATCGGTAGCAGATCGCCGTTTTCCGACAGGACGAGATCGCTTTTCGGTCCCGCGGTGCGTTCGTCTGATAGCGCGTACCGGCGAAGATGAAGACGCGCAGGGCATCCGCTGTTGCATCCGCTGTATCAGTGTCTGCCTGCGTCAGAAGCTGGCGGGCGGCAGCAACCGTTTCCGGAACCGCGCCCGGCGTTGTCAGGGCCTGCTCGAGGTAGCTCTGCGCGACCTGATTGCCGCCAATGCGGAGATTAAGGCCGCGCGAGCTCGACTTTCACCTCAGCAAGATCCGGGTTGTAGTACAGTACCCGCTCGAGCGCCCCGATGGCCGCTTCGTAGTCCCCGAGCCGCGTGGCGACCTCGAGGAACCTGAAGGTTGTCTCCATGTCCTGCGAGTCGGTGTACATGCGCTGGAACAAGGATTGAAATTCGGGGTCGGCCGCGGCAGCTGCGGCAGCCGATTGCGCCTGTGCACCGTCTCCTGCAGAGGACAGGCACGCCAGGACCGTCGCGGTTATCGCAATGGTACGTAGTCTTATCATGGGCGGCCCCCGAATCCCCTCGACTGGATTAAGTCTTCAGGGTTTGACTAGTAACTCTCGGTTGATGACCGATCATCCCACAACACCGATGGTCTTGAGTCTCGGTGGAGCGACCCAGCTCGGAGAAGAAGCCGACCTGGAGGGCGCGACATTCGACAACTCCATCGACATCGGCACGGCTTCGAGCGGCGATTCCCTTCCGCAACTCTGCTCGGCGTGATAAAGCGCGGCTGGCGGTTACAGGTATCACCTACACCGAGGTAGGAACGTGCCCCGCACGCTCTATGAGAAAATCTGGGACAGTCACGTGGTTGAGGAGCGGCCGGACGGATCGGCGCTTCTCTACATCGACCGACACTTGGCGTACGAAATCACCAGTCCGCAGGCTTTCGCCGCCCTGAGGAAGGCAGGACGCAGAGTCCGGCGACCCGAGTTGACGCTCGCGGTGGCCGACCATGGCGTGCCGACCATCGGATCCCGCAGTCGGCCGCTGGCCGATGCCGGGAGCCGGATGCAGGTTGAGACTCTGCAGGCCAACTGTGCCGCATTCGGCATCACCTACATCCCTATCGACGACCAGCGGCAGGGCATTGTTCATGTCATCGGGCCGGAGCAGGGCTTCACCTTGCCTGGCGCAACGATCGTCTGTGGAGACAGTCACACCTCCACCCACGGCGCTTTCGGGGCCCTCGCGTTCGGTATCGGGACCAGCGAGGTCGAGCACGTCCTCGCCACGCAGACCCTCGTCCAGGTCCGCTCGAAAAGCCTGCGGGTCGAGGTTGATGGCGAGCTGCCACGCGGCGTCGCCGCCAAGGATCTGGCGCTCGCCATCATGGCGAAGGTGGGCCCACACGGGGCAGCGGGTCACGTCATCGAATACTGCGGGTCCACCATCAAAAACCTCTCGATGGAAGGCCGGATGACGGTCTGTAACATGTCCATCGAGGCAGGTGCGCGTGCCGGCCTGATTGCGCCCGACGAAACCACGTTCGCATGGCTCAAAGGGCGGCCCATGGCGCCAAGGGGCAGCGATTGGGATGCCGCTGTGCGCTATTGGTCGACGCTCAAAAGCGATGATGGTGCGCATTTCGACCGCTCGGTGGCGATTGATGCGTCCAGTCTGGCTCCTTGGGTCACTTGGGGAACACGACCTTCGCAGGGCGGAGCGGTGACCGGCAGGGTGCCGCGGCCGGAGGATGCTGAAAACGAGGCCGAGGCAGCCGCCATCTCGCGTGCGCTCTCGTATATGGATCTTCAGCCAGGAACGCGGCTCACGGACATAAAAGTCGACCGCATATTCATTGGCTCCTGCACGAACTCGCGGTTGGAGGACTTGCGCGCGGCGGCTGCCGTAGCGAGAAAGGGGCGCGTCGCAGATGGCGTGCGGGCCATCGTCGTCCCGGGTTCGGGACTGGTGCGCCGGCAAGCCGAGGAAGAGGGGCTCGATCGTATCTTTCAGGAAGCGGGCTTCGAATGGCGCCTCCCAGGCTGCTCCATGTGCGTCGCCGTCAACGGAGATCAGGTTGAGCCCGGGAAGCGATGCGCTTCAACCTCGAACCGCAATTTCGAAGGCCGCCAGGGACCGGGCGCGCGCACGCATCTCATGAGCCCGGCCATGGCCGCGGCCGCGGCACTCGCCGGCCGGATTGTCGATGTTCGCGATTACCTCTGAGTGAAACGGCATGGAAGCGTTCACGGTCCTGAAATCGCGTGGTGTCGCCGTGCTGCTCGACGACATCGATACCGACATGCTTTTCCCGGCCCAGTACTGCAAGACGCTCGAGACGACCGGTCTTGGTAAGTACCTCTTCGCGCGCGAGCGGTTTCCAGAATACAACCCCGACTATGTCAACTTCCCTCTCAACCGACCCGAGCATGCCGGCGCGCAAGTGCTGGTGAGCGGCAGGAATTTTGGCTGCGGCTCCTCTCGCGAGCATGCGGTATGGGCGTTGCGCGACTACGGGTTCCGCTGCATCGTGGCGGAGAGCTTCTCTGACATTCTTTATGCGAACTGTTTCAAGAACGGCATGCTGCCGGTTGTCCTGCCGCGCGAGACCGTAGACGACCTGGCGAGGCTTACCCAGGCTGCTCCCGATGCCGTGTTCACGATCGATCTTTACGAGCAGACGGTAACGGCCGGGGACCTTGGGCCATTTCGATTCTCGATTGAACCGCACCGCCGGCACATGCTGCTGAAGGGGCTCGATGAGGTCGGGCTCACGCTGGCACAGGCTCAGGCCATCGAAACCTTCGAGAAGAGCCATTTCGCCAGCCAACCCTGGCTCCTTCGCGCTGGCTGAAAGCGCTTCGGGCCGCACTCCTTGATCGGCCACGAGGCGCCAGCGCACTTGTCTGCCAGCCAGTTAAATGTTTGATGGGCAAGCACTGATTGGGAGACGTAACCGATCGAATAATGGTGACCAGACGAACCGCCATGCTAAGAACGCGGCGATGGTGCTTCGCGTGGAAGAAGGGGGAGATATGGGAGAGCAGGCCTTGGTCGGACATGTGAGCGATCCGGCTGCGCCTGAGGAGCCGCATCAGAATTCTACAAATCTGGCGGTGTCGCTGCGCGATATCCGCATTACCTTCGCGGATCGATCTGGCCAAAGCTACACGGCGATCGCGGATGCCGACCTTGACGTAAGGGACGGCGAGTTCGTCGCCATCGTCGGCCCGACGGGATGTGGCAAGTCCACCCTGCTCAATGTCGCTGCTGGGCTGCTGAACCCCTCGGCAGGCCGGTGCGCCATATTTGGCAACCAGCTCAAGGGCCTCAACCGGAAGGCGGGTTATCTCTTCCAGGCTGACGCGTTGATGCCTTGGAAGACCGCCCTCGAGAACGTCGCCATCGCACTGGAAGTGAACGGGACACCAGCGGCGAAAGCCCGCGAGCGCGCGGTGGAATGGTTGGGCCGCGTGGGGCTGAGCGCCTTCACCGGCCGTTACCCGCATCAGCTCTCCGGCGGTCAGCGCAAACGTGTGGCACTCGCCCAGGTGCTCATCCTCGATCCCAAGATCCTGCTGATGGACGAGCCTTTCGGGCCTCTGGATGCGCAGACCCGCACCCTGATGGGTGAATTGCTGCTCGATCTATGGTCGCGCGATCGCAAGGCCGTGATGTTCGTCACGCACGATCTCGAGGAGGCGATATCGCTCGCGGATCGCGTGGTGGTAATGGCAGCTGGACCGGAATCCCGCATCATCGGGGATTTCAACGTTGGCCTGGAGCGGCCGCGCGACCCCGCCGAGGTCCGGCACACCGCTGAGTTCGGAACGATCCACAAGGAGATTTGGCAGATCTTGAAGAAGGAAGTGATCAAGGCATACGCGACAGAGGATGAGGCATGAACCGGAACAAGATCCTCTTCTTGCGCGTCCTTACCGCGATCGGAATGCTGGTCTCCTGGCATGTTTTGACGACCGTGCCAGCGCCGAACAAACCGCTGCTCGATCCCTTTTTCTTTTCGACGCCTTTAGACGTGCTGGAGCGAACAGCGGGCGACATCGTCACGTACCAGATGTGGTACGACCTCTACATCACTCTGCTCGAGACGGCGCTCGCTTTCTTCATCGGCGTTGTCAGCGGCATCGCGCTGGGCTTCTGGTTTGCGCGGCGGGAGCTGCTGGCGGCGGTGATGGATCCCTTCGTGCAGGCCGCTAACGCGCTTCCGCGCGTGGTGCTGGCACCGATCTTCGCCCTGTGGTTCGGTCTGGGCATTTGGTCGAAGGTCGCTCTCGGCGTGACACTTGTCTTCTTCATTGTCTTCTTCAACGTCTATCAGGGCGTCAGGGAGGTGAGCCCCACTGTTCTCGCCAACGCTCGGATGCTCGGGATGAACGACCGGCATCTTCTTCGGCATGTTTATCTGCCCTCGGCGATGTCCTGGGTTTTCTCCTCACTGCACACGTCAGTTGGGTTTGCGCTTATCGGCGCGGTCGTCGGCGAGTACCTCGGCTCTGCCGCAGGCCTCGGCTATCGCATCGCGCAGGCAGAGGGCGTATTCGACGTCACCGGAGTCTTCAGCGGGATGCTGGTGCTGATGATTTTCGTGGTCCTGATCGATGGACTCGTCACCGTATGCGAACGGCGCCTGCTCGTATGGCGCCCAACAGCAGCGGCTACGAGAACGACCTGAGGTTAAGCTCTAGGAGGAAAACAATGAGAGTATCTGCAAAACTGCTAACGGGCGCGTTGCTCTGCGCTTTTGCACTGTCCGGCCCTGCGTTGGCGGAACCGGAAAAGAAGGACGTCACTCTCGGCGTCGGCGGGAAGCCTGCGCTCTATTACCTGCCTCTTACGGTCACCGAGGTGAAGGGCTTCTTCAAGGAAGAGGGGCTCAACGTGACCATCCAGGATTTCCAGGGTGGCTCCAAGAGCCTGCAGGCTTTGATGGGCGGATCCGTCGATGTGGTGACGGGCGCTTACGAGCACACGATCCGCATGCAGGCCCGCGGGCAGGATCTTGTGGCCGTGATCGAGCTGGGTCGGTTCCCTGGCATCGTGGTGGGTGTGCGGAAGGAGCTCGCCGACAAGGTCAATTCGGCGGCAGACCTCAAAGGCATGAAGATCGGCGTGACCGCGCCCGGCTCCTCGACCCACAATATCGTGAACTTCGCGCTCCAGAAGGCGGGCCTCTCCCCGCGCGACGTCTCCATCGTCGGTGTTGGTGCAAGCTCGACGGCCGTTGCGGCCATGGAGAAGGGCGAGATCGATGCGATTTCGAACATCGATCCAGCCATTTCGATGATTGACAAGAAGGTCGGCCTCAAGGTGATCGTCGATACGCGCACGGAGGAGGATACAATCAAGCTCCTCGGCGCCCCCTCTCCGGCCGCAGTGCTCTATCTTCGTCCGGAATTCGCCGAGAAGAACCCCAAAACCGTACAGGCGCTCGTCAATGCCTTCTATAAGGGCCTGCAGTGGATTGCCAACGCGTCTGCGGAGGAAATCGCGGCCATCATGCCCGAAAGCTATTATCTCGGCGACCGCGAGATGTACGTGAAGGCCGTGGCCAGCTCCCTGCCGACGTATTCGCGCACAGGCAAGATCACGGAGGAAGGCATGAAGGGCGCCGCTGCGCTGCTTTCCTTCGACGAAAAGCTGGACCTCAGCAAGGTCGACCTGTCGAAGACGTTCGACAGCCGATTCATCGATGCAGCCGCGAGCAAGAAATAGCTTTAAGAGCTCTCAAGTGATCCAGGTGCCCGCCATCAATGGCGGGCATTCTGGTTCAGCGCTCGACAACCGGTTGGGTACGAGGTGTCATTCATACCCTAGGTACGTTCTGTTACCTATGTCTCCGGGCTGGACACTTCTTTGATGGCGATCCCGGCAGGACTCGAACCTGCGACCCTCTGCTTAGAAGGCAGATGCTCTATCCGGCTGAGCTACGGGACCTTTGCCTCACATCATAGCCGACGCGGAGACCCACGTCTCGTGGGTGGGTTCAATGGGTCCAGGCACCGATGCGGCCGTATCTGAAGTTGTCGGCGTAGGACTTGGGCACCGGCCTGCGCGGATCCGGATCTTGGACCGTGTAGGGGATGCCGTTGCGCTCGGCGTAGGCGATCGCTTCTTCCTTGGTTTCGAACTGCAGCTGCACCTGCTCGCGGGGGTCCTGGGAGCCCGTCCAGCCCATCAGCGGATCGATAGTCCGCGGTCGCTGAGGTTCGAACTCGAGCACCCAGTCCCTGGTCCGGGCGGTGCCCTGCTGCATGGCTGACCTTGCCGGCTTGTAGATCCGTGCAACCATATCCGGTCCCACTCGTCATTCCTGCTTCGCGGCCGCAACATACGCAGTCCGGGGCGGCCGTTCAATGCTGCACATCGGCGCCGCAGCAAGGCTACCGCGGCCGCCTTTCCCGCGCTCCCTGCCCGGCTCGTTAGAGGGTGGTTGACCGCCAGTCGTGCTGCTCACTAACGTAGCAGTCCTACCCATCCGCATGGCCGGAGACACACGCAAATGATCGTGGAAGAACGCGACTATCGCGTGAAGGCCGGGAAGCTTGGCCAGTTCGTGAGCCTCTACGAGCAGCACGGCCTGCCGATCCAGCTCGAGCTGCTGGGCAAGTTCATCGGTTACTTCACGACCGAGCTCGGGGAGCTCAACCATGTCGTGGCGCTGTGGAGCTACGATAGCCTCGACGACAGGCAGCAGCGCCGGGACCGCATGATGGCAGACCCGCGCTGGCAGGCGTATCTCCAGATGGTCGACGGTCTCCTCGACGTGCAGACCACACGCATTCTGCGACCGACCTCGTTCTCGCCCCTGAAGTAATCGTCCGAACGGAGCATCCCATGAGCACGGCGATGGTCAACCTCCCCGACGGCGCTGGGCTCGCCGTGACGACGAGCGGCGCAGGGCGCGATCTCGTGCTCGTCACCGGCCTCGGCGGAACGGCTGCGTTCTGGGATCCCGTCGTGCCGTTGTTGGAGCCGCATTTCCGCGTGACCCGCTTCGATCAGCGCGGCATCGGCGCCAGCGACCGCGGCACGGCCGAGGTGTCCATCGGGCTGCTCGCTGAGGATACGCGAGCCGTGCTCGAGCACCTGGACGCGCGCGATGCCGTGCTCCTCGGCCACTCCACCGGCGGGGTCCTCCTGCAGGAACTGGCGCTTCGGGATTCGTCGCGGGTCGGCGGCCTCGTCCTCAGCGGGACCTGGGCGAAGCCCAACCGGTACATGACGGAGCTGTTCCGCTCCCGGTCAGTGCTGCTCGAGAAGGCACCCCAGGAATACGCAGCGATGGGTGCCTTCCTCGGCTATACACCGGACTGGCTGGAGGCCAACTGGACGAGGTTCGAGGCCGTCGTCGCTGCTGCGCCAACCTCACGAGCTGCGCAGAAAGTCGTCGCGGAAAGGATCGCCGCCCTGCTCGCCTTCGACCGCAGCAAGGACGTTGGATCCATCAGCCCGCCGGTTCTGATCCAGGGCGCCGAGGATGACCTCATCGTCCCGGCGTTCCTGCAGCGCGAATTGGCTGAGCTGATTCCGCAGGCCAAGCTGGATATCCTTCCCAGCGGCGGCCACTTCTTCCCACTGACGCGGCCGGCTGAATTCCTGAAGATCCTGACACGTTGGACCGGCACGCTCGACTGAGAGAGCGTGTACAAGGGTTTGGAGCCGCGCGGCCACGCCACGCGGCTCTTTTCACAGGAAAAGCGCCAGCCCTATAGCTGCGGGCAGATGTAGCCCGTACCAGCGGGACTCTTGAAGCAGCCGACCGATTCCGGAAGCAGCATTTTCGGCAGCCACAGCACCACCTCCGGAAAGAAGATACAGAAGGTGATCGTGAGAAAAAAGATGAGGTAGGTCGGCAGCGAACGCACGACGGCTGTCATGAAGCTTACGCCAACGAACTTCGAGGACATCAGAAGCGACAGGCCGTACGGTGGCGTGATCAGGCCGAACGCGAGCGTCACGACGATCACCACCCCCATGTGCACCGGATTGACGTTTCCAAGCTCTGTCAATGCGGAGATGATCGGCATGAAGATGATGATTGCCGGCACCGCATCGATGAAGTCGCCGATGATGACGAACAGGGCCACCAGCAGGAACATGATGACCAGCGGATTAGGCCCGGCAAAGTCGGCAATCCAGCCTGCGACGACGTCCGGCGCCTTGAGGTAGGCTAGCATCCAGCCGAAAGCGGAAGCGGCAGCAACCGCGGCGATTGGGATCGAATAAAGCAGCCCTGCATTCGCAAAATCGCGTGGCAGGTTGCGGATATGGCCACGCTGCACCAGCGGAATCAGCACGAACACGATGTAGGCCACAGCGATGAGGCCGGCCTCGGTCGGCGTGAAGAAGCCCGACAGGATCCCGCCCATGATGATGATCGGGATCATCAGCGGCAGAGCTGAACTTTTAACCGCGTCGCTGAACTGGCCGAAGCTCGCGCGTGGTCGCAGGACCCCCACGGGTCCAACAAAATAACTATAAATCATGAGGCCGACGCCGACCATGATCCCAGGAGCAATGCCGCCGAGAAAGAGACCGCCGATCGAAACATTGCCGGTTGCCCCATAGATGACAGCCATGATGCTCGGCGGGATCATGTTGGCGATTGTCGAGGCCGCGGCGATGAGGGCCGCGGTGAAGGCGCGGTCATAGCCCTCCCGGTCCATTTCCGGCCCGATCGTACGTGCCAGCACGGCAACATCAGCGGTCGACGAGCCCGAAATTCCCGCGAAGAACATGCTGAACAGCGTCACGACCTGGGCAAGCCCGCCGCGAAGATGGCCGACCATCGTCTGGGCGAGCGTGATCAACTGCGAGGTAATGCGTGCAGAGGACATAAGCTCGCCGACCAGCAGGAAGAATGGGACGGCAAGCAACGCCTCCGAGTCGATGCCGTGGAAAAGCTGGCCCACTATCGAGGAGAGACTGACCGGAGTGAAACTGGTCGCGAAGAACACGCCCGCCATGATGGCAAAAGCGACCGGTACGCCGAGATAGCCGAGGCCAAGGAACAGCCCCGCCATCATGAGAATGAGGAGGCCGTTAGGCATCGCTGCTCTCCTGACGAGAGTCGAGCGGCACGGGGAACCCGTTCTTCAGTCCATTGACAATCTGCTCGACTTGAAACAAGGCGATGAGCGCGCCAGAGATCGGCACACTGATGGAGTAGTAGCCGAGCGGAATGAGGGACGGCATGCGGAAACTGCCCATATCGAGAAGGAAGTTCTGATACCCGAACACGACCATGCACAGCGCAACCACGAGCACGACGAGGCGCGAGAACACCTCCAGATTTCGCCGCTTATTCCCGCTCATCGTCTGAACGATTTCGGCCAGATACATGTGCTCGTTGCGGCGAGCGGCAAGCGCCATGCCAAGGAACGAGCCGTGGATGAAGAACCCCGTGGTCGCTTGTTGGAGCCAGAGCCACGGATGCCCGATCTCGCGCGTGATGACATCACACAGCACTGAAACCGAGAAGCCGACGATGCATACGCCGCACGCGATGAATAGAAGAGCCTCCAGCCAATCGAGGGCAGGCCACTTCAGATGCCGCTCCTGCGGCGCTACCAAAGATGCCATTCGTCCCTGCGTGGATACTTCAATTTCTCAGATGAATGTGCGGCAGCGCGCAGCGTTATCCGCGCTGCCCTGATGCCCGTTGGACTTAATTCACATTACGTATCAACTCGAGGATCTTGACCGCGTGCGGCCCGAGCTCTTTTGCGAGCTGATCCTGGATCGGCTTGGCCGCTGCCATGAAGCCTGACTTGTCCACGTCGCGCACTATCTTGACGCCGAGCTTTTCAAGCTTCGCCGCCGAATCCTTTTCGAGCTGCAAGGACTTCGCAGGCTGCACGCGGGCCACCTCGTCGGCTGCCGCCTGAACCCACTTCTTCTCGTCGTCGTTGAGGCTATTCCAGGTCTTGTCGCTCACCCAAATGAAGCCGTTGTTTGCCTCATGCTCGGTCAAAGACATGATCGGCGCGACTTCGTAATGCTTGTTCGACATGTAGACGTTGATGCCGTTCTCGGCAGCTTCGACGACACCGGTTTGCAGGGAGGTATAGACCTCACCGAACGGCATATGCACGGTTTGTGCGCCATAGGCCGGGAAATGCGTATCCTCGGTCTTGGTGGCCTGTACGCGAACCTTTACACCCTTGAGGTCTTCCACCTTCTTGAACTCGCGCTTGGCGTACATGTTGCGCAAGCCGAGCGTCTCGATACACAGAACGTGCGCACCCTGCACCGAGTCGGAAATCATGGTCTTTACCGCCTCGATAACCTTGGGGTCGGCGATGGCTTTCTTGAGATGGTCTTCGTCGCGGAAAAGGTAATGCAGCGACATTACGCCAGACTCCGGCGCCACGGTCGCGGCATTGGCCGATGACGTAATAATGAAGTCGATGTCGCCCGAGCGCAGCTTCTGCAGCATCACGGGCTCCTGCCCGAGCTGTGCGCCGGGGAACTGGTCGATCCCCAACTTACCCCCGCTGACCTCCATCAGCTTGGCATTGAATATGTCCGCAGCGAGGCCGTAACCAGTTGATTTCGGCTGATCATATCCAAAGCTGAACTTGCGCTCCTGCGCGTAGCTGTCGGTCCCGGCGAGGAGCGCGATCGCTGCACCGGCAATAGCCGACCCGAGAATCAAAAGCCTTTTTGAAATTTGCATTCTTGTGTCCTCCCACATAGCCGCCGGCAACTGAACCGACCGCCTGCTCTCTTCCCTTTTGGTGCTCCGATGATCGAACTTGGGCACAATTCACGTCAAGTGTTTTCGGGTAAGCGCTTTCAATTTTTTGCAGCTTGCGGCATGATGTGACGCGACAAGAGACAGGGGAAAGGACGGTCGGAAATGGCTGCAGATCCGGTGCTGTGCTCGATCGAGGACGGCGTTGCGCTGGTCACGCTCAACAACCCACCACTCAACCTCGTCACGCTCGAGCTGACGAGGCAGTTGAACAGCCTGGTCACAAAGCTCGCGGTTGATCCCTCTGTCCGCGTGATGGTGCTCACCGGTTCCGGTTCCAAGGCCTTCTGCGCCGGATCCGACATCAAGGAATTCCCCGACATGATGGCCGCTGGGGCTGTCGTGCCGAAGAAGCTGGCGCTCGAGAACGAGGCCTACAGCCGGGTGGACGACTTCCCGAAGCCGACGATCGCCGCACTCAACGGCTTGGCCTTCGGCGGTGGGCTCGAGCTTGCGGTGTGCTGTGATCTGGTTGTTGGCGAAGCCGGTAATCAGGTCGCGCTGCCGGAAATCAAGCTCGGCGTATTCCCGGGAAGTGGCGGAACGATCCGCGTGACGCGCCGCATCGGCGAGGCGCGCGCGAAGGAGATGATGTTCTTCGGAGACCCAATAACGGCCGAGACTGCCCTCGCTTGGGGGCTGATCAACCGCGTGGTGCCGAAGGGCGAAGCACTCAAGACGGCACTCGACATGGCCCGCAGACTTGCGGCCCAGCCGAACGTCGCCCTGCAGATGTGCAAGCAGTCCGTGGACATGGCCTTCGATACGGCAGAGGAAGCTGCCGTGCGCGCCTCGCTTGCTCTCAGCGACAAGGTTTTCGCTTCCGAAGACTGCAGCGAAGGCGTCCGCGCATTTTTTGCCAAGGAGCAGCCGAAGTTCAAGCATCGCTGATCTCGAACGCACGCCGCAGAAATGCGGCGCTGCGCTCCAGGACCGCATCAGCCGCCTCCAAATGAGGGGCATGTCCGCAGCCCGGCACGAACCAGCTTTCGACCGGGCCGCTTACGCCGCTGACGATGGCTTCGACCTGCCCCGGCGAGCCGTGGTCGTCGTTCTCTCCCTGAATTGCGAGAACGGGACAGCGGATCGCGGGCAGCCGGTCCGTCATTCGCCAGTCGCGCATGGTCGGGTGTTGCCAAGCCTCGACCCAGCCGCGGAACATGGCGTCGACGTTTTCACCGTGGTGCCTGGCTAGCCGCTGCCGCAAATCGCCCTTGTCGTATTGGGCGACCACTTCTGAGAATCCACTGACCGAATGCGCCTCTGAAAATACGTGCGCAGCCTCGCTGATGACCGCGATGGTGCGCTGTGGATACGCCGCCGCGAACAACAGCGCGATCGAACCGCCATCGCTGTGGCCGTAGAGGACGACCTTGGAAAGCCCCAACCGATCGAGCAGCTCAGGCAGGGCGCGCTCGGCCTCATCGCTCAGAAACCCTGGGGATCGGGGTAGCGTCAGCCTGTCCGATCGGCCGTGACCCCATCTGTCGTAGGCGACCACGGCACATCCCGTAACTGCCCCCAGTTTCTGAGGAAAATCGCGCCATTGGGTCACCGACCCGAGGCCCTGGTGCAGCATGACGATGACCGCCTGACCCGGATCTCGCCGCGGAACGCACCACCGCACCCTCAGATCGTGGCCGCACACGCTGACCCATTGATCCCGTTCGTCTTCTGTCATCCGCTTTTCCAAGGAACGCGAGGCCGGTCCTGCCGTTGAAGATAGGGGACGAGCGTATTTCGAAGTAAGCGATTACACAATGTGCTTGTCTAGAGAGTAGCCTGAATGCTAGCCTTCTGAAGTCGCGACGCTCTCGTAGGAGAAAAGGACCATGGGACGCTTCAAGGAGTATCAGCCTGCGGGCGTAATCCCTGCGACGCTGCTGGCGTTCGCCGAGGATATGTCGATCGATGAGGCCGAGTCTCGCCGTCATCTGAGCTACGTCGCCAATACGCGCGGCATTTCGGCCATTACGGTCAACGGGCATGCGTCGGAGGTGCACGCCTGTACCTTCGAGGAGCAGAAGCGAATTCTCGCCGTTTCGCTGGACGAGGTCGGTGACCGCCTGCCACTGATCAACGGCGTTTACGCAGACGGCAGTCTCGAAGCCGCACGCATCGCCAAAATGGCCGAGGCAGAGGGTGCGTCAGCGCTTCTGGTGTTTCCGCCGAACAGCATGGCGATGGGCGGCCAGCTGCGGCCCGAAATGGCAATCGCTCACTTCAAGACCATTGCCGATGCCACGGACCTGCCCCTGATCGTCTTCCAGTATCCTGCCGCGATGGGTCTCGGCTACCCGTTCGACACTCTGATGAAGCTCATCGAGGAGGTTCCGACGATCCGCGCGATCAAGGACTGGTGTGCCGATCCGGCGCTGCATGAGCGTCATATACGGACGCTGCAGGCGCTGCCGCGGCCGGTCAACGTGCTGACGACACACAGTGCCTGGCTGATGGCCTCCCTGACCATGGGAGCCAACGGGCTCCTTTCCGGCGCCGGCAGCGTCGTCGCCGACTTGCAGGTAGAGCTGTTCGAAGCGGTCAAGGCGAAAGATCTCGATCGCGCACAGAAGGTCAACGATCGGCTCTATCACATGCAGCAGGCCTTCTATGCACCGCCGTTCCTCGACATGCATAACCGCATGAAGGAATGCCTTGTGCTGCTTGGCCGGCTCGATCGCGCCGTCGTACGGCCGCCGTTGGTGAAACTGCCCCAGGCCGAGATCGACAGGCTGAAGGAAGCGTTGGCGCTGGCCGGCATCAGGCCGGAAGGAGCGCTGGCGGAAGCCGCCGAGTAAGGAAGATATCAGCGGCGATCAGGTAAACAGGGGGTGGCGCAGCTCCAAGCCGCGCCTCCACCCGTTTGGCATTGCGCCCTGTTCTCCTGCGATGCCGGATCGATAAATCGATCGATAAATCGTCTGATTGGTAAAGTTAAAATTCGAGGAAACGCATGCTCGACCTTCTGCAAGGGATTCGGGTTGTCAGCTTCAACCACTTCCTCCTCGGACCGATGGGGATACAGGCGCTCGGCGATCTCGGCGCCGATGTCATCACCGTCGAGACGACAGAGGGCGCGTGGCAGCGGCACTGGAGCAGCGGTGACATCTGGTCGGACGGCCAGGGCATGCTGCATATGTGCGCGAACCGCAACAAGCGAAACGTGGCGATCGACCTCAAGTCGGAGAAGGGCAGAGAAATCGCGTTTCGACTCATCGATACGGCAGATGTGGTTTCGGAGAATTTCCGTCCTGGCGTGTTCGAGAAGCTCGGCTTCGGATACGAGGTCCTGAAGAAGCGTAAACCCAGCATTATTTTCGCTTCGGCTTCAGGTTACGGTCCGGACGGTCCCTATCGCGAAAAGCCGGGACAGGACCTGCTGGCGCAAGCCCTCTTCGGCATCATGGCCATTACCGGTCAGGCCCATACCGGTCCGCGCCCGGCAGGTGTTTCCGTCGTCGATCACCACGGTGCCGCGCTGCTGGCGATGGGCATTCTTGCAGCGCTCGTTCGCCGGGAGCGCACCGGGAAGGGGTGCCGGGTGGATGCCAGCCTGATGCAGGCGGCACTCGACCTTCAGGCCGAATCGCTCGTCGCTTGGCTCAATGCGGCCGAAAAACCGAAATCGATCAGTGCCTATCGCCATGTCGGCGGCTGGTACTATGCAGCGCCGTATGGCGTTTACGCGACGCAGGACGGTCATCTGGCGCTTTCCATCTCGCCGCTGCCGCTGATCGCCGAAGCGATCGGCGAGCCGAAACTGGCGTCCTACACCGAGAAAGACACCTGGAAAAAGCAGGACGAGATCAGCTCATTGATCGCGGACCGCCTCGTGACCAAAACGACGGCGGAATGGGTCAAGCTCATGGAGCCGCTCAAGATTTGGCACGCTCCCGTTCAAGGCTATGACCAGATCGTCGACGATCCTCAGGTCAAGCACATGCAGGCCTTCGTCACGGTACCGGGCGGCGGCCCCACGAAAGCGCCCGTGACGCTGGTCAACCATCCGGTTCGCTACGACGGCCAGGCTGCCGAAGTGCGCCTGCCACCGCAGCGGCTCGGCGCGCAGACGGCTGAGGTTTTGGGAGAGCTGGGCTTCACCCAGGGCGAAATCGAGGCACTGGCACAGGACGGCGTCGTCAAGTTGCTGGACAGCTGACGAGTTCCTGCATCTGGCGGTCTTTTGACCATTCCGAAGTTCCGCTCCGGGTCCGGCCGCGGATCGAAGCGGATTTCGGAATCGGACGCTATCGAGAGGGAAGGTTCCGCTACTTTGCGCCGAGGTCCGGCGCCCGTGCCGTCGATCCGCGCACGACCACGGAGGCGGAAAGCTCGATAACGGGCGTCGTTGGCCGCCGGAGTATGGTGGCAATCAGCATGTCAGCAACCCGCAATCCGATCTCCCGTGACGGCACATGCACTGTCGTCAACGGCGGGTCGATCTCGGCCACGATGTCGAGATCGTCGAAACCGGTGATCGACAGTCGCGACGGAACCGGAAGCCCCAGTACGCGCGCCTCCGCCACGGCTCCGAGCGCGTGCAGGTCCGTCGTGCAAACCACCGCCGTGATTTCGGGATCGCGCTCGATGGCGCTCCTCAATGCTGCCCGACCCTCGCCGACGGCATAAGGAGCTTCCACCACCTGTGGCGTAGGCAGGTCTGCAGAAGCAATTGTCTCAAACGCTGCCGTGAAGCGTGCTGCGATGCGGTCGTTATTTTGAGTTGGCGTCGTGATGAGACAGAACCGCCGGTGCCCGAGCTGAATGAGATAATCCACCATGCGGCGGCTGGCGGCGCCGTTATCGTAGCCGACGCAGAGCCCGTTCTGATTGGCGAGCGTATAGGTGCACACATAAGGAATGCCGGCGGCATCCAATCGGCGGTAGATTTCGGGGCGCCTCTGATGTCCGACCAGAACGAGGCCGTCAATGCCGTGTTCCAGCAAGCTCCGGATCTGCCGCGCCTCTACGTCCGGATCGTAATGCGCGCAGGCGACGAGCAGGGAGAAACCTTGACTTTCCAGCCTCTCCTGCAGCGCGTCTATTCCTGTGGCAAACGTCGCTACACCAAGGGTCGGCACCACGGCACCAATGGTCTGGAAACGCCGCGCCGCCAGCGCCCGCGCTGAGCCATGGCGGACGTAGGCCAGTTTCTCGACCGCCGCCTCCACCCGCGCCCTCAGTTCGGGGCTGACCTTCTCCGGGGCGTTGAGAACTCTCGAAACGGATGCCGTCGACACGCCGGCGACAGCTGCCACGTGGGCCATCGTCCTCGGCGCAGCGCGCGAGGGCCTACGACGGCGCGAAGCTTTCATGCCTTTGACCGGTTTCTCCAAACGCGAACGTTCCAATGAGTAAACCTCGACTTGCGAAATGCTGGCGAGCCGAATGACGGGTTATCGTGTACCTTGTCATTGCGGCCTCCGCATGTTAGCGCTTACACGAGCGTCTAAAATAGGACAAGAGACGTGTGTTGAACCAGAAAGGAGGAAACATGCTGGAAGGCATCATGCGAACAAGCCGCCGCACATTTTTCGCTGTGACGGCCGCTGCGCTCGCCGCCGGTTTCTCGTACGGCGCGTCTGCGCAGCAGACCGAAATCAAAGTCGGTTACATGAAACACCCCATCCAGGACGCATCCCTGGATATGATGGAAAAATGGGCCAAAGCGCACAACGTGAAGCTCACACGTGTGCCGATGGCCTACAGCGTCTTCATGGAGAAGGTCACGGCAACCCTGACCTCCGAAACCGATCAATTCGACATCATCTGGCACAACGATGACTGGGGCCAGCTCTGGAAGAAGTGGGTCGAGCCGACCGATGACATTCCAGGCATGGAAAATACGGATCCCTGGGTGCTGGAGGCGTTTCTCAATGACGACAAGAAACCCACGGCCGTGCCCATGGCCCACACGGTCGGCACGTTCTTCTACCGCACCGATCTCCTAAAGCCGGAAGAGGTGCCGACGACTTTCGACGAGCTCGTCGAGGTGAGCAAGCGCCTCCAGAAGGAAGGCAAGGTCAAGTGGGGCTATGTCGGCGCCATGGCCATGAACAACACTTGGTTCACCTTCTGGTGGGCCACATGGTCGAACAAGTGCGACCTTCTCAAGCCGTTCTTCGAGCGTGACTACGAGAAGCTCAAGGCCAATAACTTCGAGCCCGGTATTGCTGATCCGTGCAGCCAGGAGGTGATGGAATTCTGGTGGGATGCGATGAACACGCACAAGATCAGCCCCCCAGGCATGACTGCCTACACCCGCAACGAATCGAACGCCATTTTCATGGCGGGTGATGCGGCCTTCACGCTGATCGACTCCACGCACTACGGCGAGTTCAACGACCCGAAGCGCTCCAAGATCGCCGGCAAGGTCGGCATGGCTCCTTTCCCGGTGGGACCACGGGGCGAGCGCCCGACTTCATGGAACGAGGTCTGGGCCTGGGCCATTCCGAAGGGCGTCCCGGCTGAGCGCAAGAAGATCGCCAAGCAGATGCTTGCAGCGATGTTGGCCGACGAGGCCGGTCAGATCGAGATGTGGAAGAAGACCGGCGGCCCGCCGCCGAACACCAAGCTCTGGCCGAAGCTGCGCGCCGAGGACAAGGACTTCGATATGCTGTCGAAGGCCGTATTCGACCACAAGCCGCTGGCCCACTCGGCCTACTACTTCCCCGAGTGGCCCGCGCTGCACAAGGCCTATTCGGACGTGGCGATCGGCGCTCTCCAGGGCAAGCGCGAGGATATTCCGCAAGCCTTGAAGGACGGTGTCGAGAAGCTCCGTCGCGCGGCGGCCGGCAACTAGTCGCCACCACCGACCGGCTGCCTTTTCGAGGGAAAAGCCAAACCTCATCCCAGGATAGCGTTTTCGCCAGTCCTGGGATGAGCCTGATCTGGTCCAATGCGCGCGTACGCTCTCAATTGAGCAGCTTTTACGATATCAACGACAGGCACCTGACCCTGATGGCTTCGCGTCCTTTCCTCGGGCTAGACGAAAAAAAGCGATTCATGCTGGCTCTGATCGCGCCAGCCGTCTTCGCGCTCACCTTGTTCCAGATTGTGCCCATCCTCACCGGCGCGAATGCCAGCTTTCGCGACTGGTCGCTGTACGACCCGCAAAAAACCTGGGTCGGCTTTGACAATTATATCTATGTCCTGACGGACGACGCTTTCCTCTGGACGATCCTGCCCAACACCTTCGGCTTCATGTTTGCGAGCGTTGCCTGCTCGCTGGTCTTGGGTCTCGGCATCGCCCTGTTGCTCAATCGACGTTTCCCGGGCCGATGGCTGGTGCAAACGATCATATTGCTGCCGCTGATGGTGGCCCCGGTCATTGCCGCTATCATGACCCGGTGGATGTTCAACGACCAGTTCGGCATCGTCAACGTCGTCTTGGAATCGCTCGGCTTCTCACCGATCCCATGGCTGACGCAGAAGTGGACCGCATTCTTCGTCATTCTCATCACGGATGTCTGGCTGTGGACGCCATGGTTTGCATTGCTGTTGCTCGCCGGCCTGCAAAGCCTGCCGCCTGAACCATTCGAGGCGGCCAAGATCGATGCCGCCTCGGCTTGGCGCACCTTCCGCTATATTACGCTGCCAATGCTGCGGCCGGTGATCGTGGTCTGTGTGGTCATCCGCGCGATCGACGCGTTTCGGACTTTCGACATCGTTTGGACGATTTCCGCCGGCGGCCCGGCGCGCTCCACTGAGGTGTTCAGTCTCTATGCCTATATCGAGGCCTTTCAATTCCTGAACTTCGGCCGGGGCTCTGCTGCAGCCGTGATCGGCGCATTGATCATCATCGTGTTCGCAATGGTGCTCTACCGCATCCTGAACCGCTGGGTGGAGGTGTCGAAATGAGCGTGGCTGAGGCCATCACCGCGCCGCGGCCGCGCAGCTTTCTCGAGGCGCTGGCCCCAGGCGGCAAGCGCGCGTTCTTCGTGCTGGTAATCATCGCGGTTTGCCTGTTGTTCGCCTTCCCAGTGCTCTGGCTGGTACTGACGTCTTTGCGCCCAGGCTATGCCGTCTACTATGTGCATCGCGGGACCGATTTCACCATCGAGAACTTCTTCGAAGTCCTCAGTCAGGAAATTGTAGTCAAGGCGATCTTCAATAGCTTTGTAATTTCGACACTGGCCACGGTCCTCTCGCTCGGCATCACGGTAACGTCCGGCTACATGCTCTCGCGCTTCCGCGGCCCGATCCCGAGCACCTGGTTCGGCCTGATTTATGTTTTCCGCTGCGTGCCCTATGTCTCCTGGGTGCTGCCGCTCTACTTCGTGACGCAATCCGTCGGCATTTTCGATACCTATTGGGGACTGCTGCTGCCGCACGTGGCCGTGCACATCTGCTTCTTCTCGTGGATCATGAAAGGCTTTTTCGACGGCATCGATCCGTCGATGGAGTATGCCGCCATGATCGACGGCTGCTCGCGCTGGGGCGCGTTCTGGCGAGTCGCACTGCCGGCCGCCGTTCCTGGCATGACCGCGCTGGCGATCCTGTGCTGGCTTTATACCTGGAACGAATTTCTGTTCGCGCTCATCCTCACCGCCCAGAACACGCCGATCCTGACCGTCGTCATGGCCCAGTTCGTTCATGAGCTCGGAATGGAGTGGCACCTGATGAGCGCCACCGCGGTGATAGCTCTCGGCCCGGCGCTGATCGTCACCATTTTCGGGCAGAAGTACGTCATTCGCGGATTGAAGGTCTAGATCATGGCCGAGGTCATTCTCAGCAAAGTGCGCAAGTCATACGGCAAGGTCCTTGCCGTGAAAGATTTCTCGCTCGATATCGCCGATCAGGAATTCGTAGTGCTGGTCGGCCCATCCGGCTGCGGGAAGTCGACGACATTGCGCATGATCGCGGGACTGGAGGAGATCACGAGCGGCACGATCAGCATCGGCAATCGCGTCGTGAACGACCTGCAGCCCAAGGACCGCGACATCGCGATGGTTTTCCAGAATTACGCGCTTTACCAGCACATGACCGTGTACGACAATCTCGCGTTCGGGCTGCGCAACCGGGGCACACCGGAATCCGAGATCGCCGAAGCGATCAAGCACGCAGCGAAGGTATTGTCGATCGAAGCGCTGCTCGACCGCCGTCCGCGTCAGCTCTCGGGCGGGCAGCAGCAGCGGGTCGCGCTCGGCCGCTGCATCGTTCGCAATCCGAAGGTCTTCCTTTTCGACGAGCCGCTTTCAAATCTCGACGCGCAGCTGAGAGCGCAGATGCGCCTGGAGCTCAAAGAGCTCCGCCAGCGGGTCCCCACGACCTCCATTTTCGTTACACACGATCAGGTCGAGGCGATGACTCTCGGCGATCGCATCGTCGTCATGAAGGACGGGCTGGTGCAGCAGGTCGGCACGCCGCTCGAACTCTACCGCCGGCCGATCAATCAGTTCGTGGCGAGCTTCATCGGCTCACCATCCATGAACTTCTTCGAGATGAGAGTTTCCGGCGAAGGCGACAAGATCACGCTCAAGGGCGACGGACTGAGCCTTTCTCTACCGCCGGCACGTTTCCCCGGCCTCGCGCGAAATGGCTCAGACAAGGTGACGGTCGGTGTCCGTCCGCAGCACCTGCGGCTCGGCCGTGCTGAAAACGACGACCAGGTGGGCTTCTCGGGTACGCTGATGGTCACGGAGCAGCTCGGGGATGAGCAGCTTCTCGCCATTCGCATTGGCGGTAACGATGTCCGCGTCGCCGGCGTCGACCCCGAGCTCGCGCTCGCGACCGGCAGCACCATCGAGGTCGCGACACAAATGGACAACCTTCACATCTTCGACGGCACCTCCGGTTCCGCTCTGCGCTGAAATCAGCTTATCCTGGGAGACTTAAAATGAGCGACTTCTACGTGAAGGTCGGCGACTCGGTGAAGTTCGCCAAGACCGTGGGCGAGACCGACGTCTATATGTTCGCCGGCATCACGGGCGACTTCTCGGTCAACCATGTCAATGAGCAGTACATGGCCCGATCGAAGTACGGGCAGCGCATCGCCCATGGCGCACTGCTCATCGGCTACATGTCGACCTGCTCGACGATGATGATCGAGAAGTGCAATGGCACCGGCGGCGAAGAAACACCGGTCTCGCTCGGGTATGACAAGGTTCGCTTCCTCGGGCCTGTGTTTATCGGAGACACGGTGAACCTGACTTATACCATTACCGAAATCGATCCGGTGAAGCGCCGGTCCTATAGCGAAATAAAGGCCGAAAACCAGCGCGGCGAGCTCGTCGGCGTCGCGCGGCACATTCTGGCCTGGACCAAGAACAAGGACTGACTGGTCAGGAGCTGCGGATCGTCATGCGCCTCAAGGACAAAGTTTGCATCATCACCGGTGGCGGATCGGGAATTGGCCGAGCCGCCTGCGTGCTGTTCGCCAAGGAGGGCGCGAAGCTCGCCATAGCCGACAAGCGCCTCGACGCGGCCCGCGCTGTCGCTTCTGAGTGCAAGGAGCTCGGCGCGGAAGTCATTGCGCTGGAGGTGGATGTCTCGAAGTCTGCCGATGCCGCCCGCATGGTCGACGAAACGGTCAAGACGTTCGGCCGGCTGGACGTCCTCCTCAACAATGCCGGCTATGGCATCGCCGGGACTGTGCTGGAAACCGACGAAGCGGCCTGGGACGACCTGATGGCCGTCAATGTCCGCGGCGTCTTCCTCTGCACCAAGTACGCCATCCCCGCGATGAAGGCGAGCGGCGGCGGCTCGATCGTGAATACGGCCTCGGTCGTCGCAAACGTCGGCATCCGGAATCGTGCCGCCTATTGCGCTTCCAAGGGCGCGGTGGCGGCGCTGACGCGGGCCGTCGCCATCGATCACGTTGCGGACAGCATTCGCTGCAACGCCATTGCTCCCGGAACGATCGACACGCCCTACTTCAGCGAAATCCTCAGCAAGAGCCCGGATGCGGCCGCTGTCCGGAAGGGGCTTGAGGAGCGCCAGCTCATGAACCGCCTCGGCACGCCCGAGGAGATCGCCGCCGGCATGCTGTTCCTTGCAAGCGACGAGAGCAGCTTCGCCACGGGCTCGATCCTGACGATCGACGGAGGCATGACCGCACAGTAGGCTGCAACCACAGCCCTGCGTCCCTCCTCCCGGGGGTGTCGCTCAACGACTCTTGGTCACATCGAATCGGTGGCCGCATCGGGCCACTTTAGCGCCAGCGCGTGTCTGGGAAGGCCAAGGAGGCGATCGGCCGTGAAAGCGCGCTGGCTTTGGCTGGTGCTCGGGTTTTTATCGGTGGGTTGCGGCCTCGTCGGCGCCGTCCTCCCGATGGTGCCGACAACCCCGTTCCTGCTGCTGGCGGCCTTTGCGTTTGCACGCAGCTCGCCACGGTTACACCGCTGGCTGCTCTCTCACCGGTATTTCGGGCCGCTCATCACCAACTGGCAGCAGCATGGCAGCATCGATCGCAAGGCCAAGTTTTCCGCGATAGGTGTCATGGTCCCCATGCTGGGGCTGACCTGGTACTGGGGCGCAGCACCCTGGCTGCTGGCGGCGCAGGCCATAGTGCTCGCGGTCGTTGCAGCGTGGCTCCTCACCCGGCCTGATCATCACGCTTCAGGGCCCGACGACGGCCGCGTGGCCCGTTCGAAACGCACGAGCACTTGATTTCCAGGTTGTATCGGGCTTTTTGGCAATCCAGCCACCGGATCGCCACACTTCTCTTGAAGTGGTCTCGCCCCTCGTTCGATCTATTCCGGCGAGCCCCAAACAAGATCATGAGCACGTTCAGGCCATGGAGCCCATCATCTCCCTTTCGAACCTGTCGAAGACCTATGCCTCGGGCTTTCAGGCGCTGAAAGGCATCAGCCTGGAGATCCACCGCGGCGAAATCTTCGCCCTGCTCGGCCCCAATGGCGCCGGCAAGACGACCCTGATCGGCATCATCTGCGGGCTGGTGAACCGCACCGCGGGTGAGGTGACCGTCGGCGGCTACGATACAATCAAGGATTATCGGGCCGCTCGGTCCTTGATCGGGCTCGTTCCGCAGGAGCTGACAACCGATGCATTCGAGTCGGTGTGGAACACCGTCAGCTTCAGCCGCGGACTGTTCGGCAAGCCGGCGGATCCCGCCTACATCGAGAAGGTCCTCAAGGATCTCTCCTTGTGGGATAAGAAGGACAACCGCATCCTGACATTGTCAGGCGGCATGAAGCGGCGGGTGCTCATCGCCAAGGCCCTCGCGCATGAGCCGCGCATCCTGTTCCTCGACGAGCCGACCGCGGGTGTCGACGTCGAGCTGCGCAAGGATCTTTGGGACGTGGTGCGCGGCCTCCGGGCCGATGGAGTCACCATCATTCTCACGACGCACTACATCGAAGAAGCCGAGGAGATGGCCGATCGCATCGGCGTCATCAACAAGGGCGAGCTGATCATCGTGGAGGACAAGGCCACCCTTATGCGTCGGCTCGGAAAGAAGCAGCTCATTCTCGAGTTGCACGAGCCGCTCGACGCCATCCCGGAAAGCCTTGCGCACCATCATCTGACGTTGGCCGCCGATGGGCATGAGCTCGTCTTCACTTACGACACGCAGGCCCAGCGCACTGGCATCACGGCTTTGCTTCGCGACCTTGCGGAAGCAGGGATCCGCTTCCGCGACCTCAGCACCACGCAAAGCTCGCTCGAGGAAATCTTTGTCGATCTCGTGAGGCAAGGCCGATGAACTTGCACGCTGTCCGGGCGATCTACGTTTTCGAAATGTCCCGCATGCGGCGCACGCTGCTGCAGAGCATCGTCTCGCCCGTTCTCACCACGTCGCTTTATTTCATCGTCTTCGGCGCAGCGATCGGCCAGCGCATTCCTGAGATCGAAGGCGTAAGCTACGGCGCGTTCATCGTGCCGGGGCTCACGATGCTCCTGCTTCTGACGCAAAGCGTCATGAATGCGTCGTTTGGGATTTATTTCCCGCGTTTCACGGGGACGATTTACGAGGTGCTTTCGGCGCCGATTTCTTCGATGGAAATCGTCCTCGGCTATGTCGGGGCAGCGGCGACCAAATCGATCATTCTGGGAATCGCCGTTCTCGTGACGGCGAGCTTCTTCGTACCCCTGCAGATCGCGCATCCGTTCTGGATGGTGTCTTTCCTGCTTCTGACGGCCGTAACCTTCAGCCTGCTCGGCTTCATTATCGGCATCTGGGCGGACGGGTTCGAGAAACTGCAGTTCGTGCCGATGCTCGTTATCACGCCATTGACGTTTCTCGGCGGAACATTTTACTCAATCGATGTGCTGCCGCCGTTCTGGCAGGCCGTCAGCCTAGTCAACCCCATCGTGTATCTGGTCAGCGGTTTCCGCTGGAGCTTCCACGGGGTGGCCGATGTCAATGTCGGCATCAGCCTCGGAATGACGATGGTGTTTTTCGTGGCGTGCCTGATCGCCATCTGGCGCATCTTCGCGACGGGTTATCGGCTAAAGACTTGAACTCGGTACAATTCACAGCCGAGCCGCCGAGCCGGGTGTCCACGGGAAATGTCGTTGAGGCCGATCATGGCCTGTCAGACCATATGCTCCCGCGCCGCCTCGCCAATGAACTCCGCCACATACGCTGCGAAGGAGCGCCAGACCTCGATTCGAAACTCCGTTTCATCAGTCCGCCAAAGGACGATTTCTGCCTTACCGAGAAGCGTGCGTGTGCACTTGCCGACCGGAAACGCAGCGAGACTGAGCGGCAGCGGGCAGCCGGCATTGAGCACGTCAGCGGCATGAGGACCGCTGAGAAGGAAGCCAGCATTGCGATGGGAGATATCGACCCAAGAACAAGGCGTCTCGCCCATTGCCGCTGCGACCTGCGCAGTGATGGCATCGGCTTCGCGTTCGTCGGCAAAGAGCAGCCATTCATCTGGCCCGAGCCATAGAGCCGCGCGAGTGCCGTTTGTGGCTGACCGCCAAGGCTCCAGCGGCAAAGATACTCCGAACGCCCGGCCGATTTTTTGGGCCGCTTCCGCATCGCCGCGAACGGAGAAGCGGCTCACGCCGTCAACGCCCTCGAGTCGCACGCTCCGCTTATCGGCTACCAGCGATAGCCCAGCATGCGGTGCACGGCGCAGGGGCAGAATCTCAACCATTGAGCCGTTCTCCCTTCGGATCGTAGAACACCGGCGACGTGACGGTGACGGCGATCGATTTGTCCGGCATGGGCACGTACAGCGTTTCGCCCGTACGCGCCCGCCCGCCGGAGACGAGCGCAAGGGCAATCGAACGCCCCGCGGCATCGCTCCAATAGGCCGAGGTCACGTGCCCAAGCGCGGGCGTGCCCTTTGCCGGCTCCCCCTCCCGCGTAATCTGCGCCCCCTCCTCCAACACGATTTTGGGATCTTCCGTGATGAGGCCGACGAGCTGCTTGCGATCGGGCTTGACCATGTCCGGCCGCGCCAGCGAACGTTTGCCAACAAAGTCGAGCTTGTTCTTGCCGATGGCCCAGGTGAGGCCGAGATCGTCCAGCGTTACTGACCCGTCCGTCTCCTGGCCGACGATGATGAAGCCCTTTTCCGCGCGCAGCACGTGCATGGCCTCGGTGCCATAGGCGCAGCCGCCGACCTTCTCCACGTTGGCCCAGATCGCCTCCCACACAGCGCGGCCGTAATCGCTCGAAACGTTGACCTCGTAGCCGAGCTCCCCGGTGAAGCTGACGCGGAAGAGTCGCGTGGGCACGCCGCAAATGCGGCCCTCGCGCATGGACATGTGCGGGAAGGCTTCGCGCGAGAGATCGATGTCTTCAACCAGCGGCGCCAGCACCTCACGCGCCTTCGGCCCCTGCACGGCGACGACGGCCCATTGCTCCGTTATCGACGTGAGCCAGACCTTCAGCTCCGGGAACTCAGTCTGAAGGTAGTCCTCCATCATCGCGAGCACGCGCGGTGCACCGCCGGTCGTGGTGGTGACGTGGAAGCGGTCGGGCGCGATTCGGGCAACCACGCCGTCATCGATCACGTAGCCCGCCTCGTTGAGCAGCAGGCCATAGCGGCAGCGCCCCGGTTTCAGGTTCTTCCACCGGTTGACGTACATGCGCTCGAGGAACTCGGCTGCGTGCGGCCCCACGACCTCGATCTTACCCAGCGTCGAGGCATCGAGCAGGCCGACGCTGGCGCGCACCGTCCGGCATTCGCGCGAGACGGCGGTGTGCATGTCCTCGCCCGCGCGCGGGAAATAGCGCGCGCGCTTCCAGAGGCCGACATCCTCGAACACCGCGCCATGCTCGACAGCCCAGGAATGAATGGGCGTGGTGCGGACGGGATCGAACAGGTCGCCGCGCCGCTCCCCCGCGAGGACGCCGAAGGTCACCGGCGTATAGGGAGGACGGAAGGTCGTCAGACCGACGGTCGGAACAGGTTTTGCGAGCGTATCGGAGACGATGGACAAGGCGTTCACGTTCGACGTCTTGCCCTGGTCGGTGGCCATGCCCGTCGTGGTGAAGCGCTTCACATGCTCGATGGAGCGGAAGCCTTCTCGCGTGGCGATTTTGAGATCCTTGGCCGTGACGTCGTTCTGGAAATCGACGAACGCCTTGACCCGCGCCGGATCGCGATGATGCGGACATGCCTCGAGCACGCCCCGATAGGAGTGCTGCAGCTCTTCGACGGTGAACCTCACCGCAGGCGGTGGTTGATGTCCCGCTTTCCCCGCGGCATCCCGGCCGGCAGCAGCACCATCCTCCAGAGCGGCGTTGAGCCCGAACACGCCGCGGCACGCTCCGGCAGAGCGCTCCCGCTGGACATGCTCGCCAGGCACAAAGGCTTGCGCCTCTTCATCCCAGACCACCTTGCCGCGCGATTGCGAATAAAGGTGCACTGACGGTGTCCAGCCGCCGGACATCAGCAGCAGATCGCACGCGACGTGCTCGTACGGCACGACCTTGCCAAGGCCATCGACGAGCCCAACGTGAGCGGACGAAACGCGCAGCCGACCGTGCGTGCCGAGAATGGTGGCTGAGCCCATGACCTTGATCCTGGCACGGCGCGCTGCATCAACTGCGGGACCGCTTGGGTTAGGCCGCAAATCGGCTATCAGGCGCACTTCAACGCCCGCCTCGTGCAATGCGAGCGCGGCCTCGTAAGCCGTATCACACGCCGTAAACACGACGGCTTGGTTGCCGGGCCGCACACCGTAACGGTTCACATAGGTCCGCGCGGCGTCGGCCAACATGATGCCCGGCCGGTCATTTTCCGGGAACACCAGCGGCCGCTCGATGGCGCCGGTGGCAATCACGACTTCCTTGGCCCGCACCTGCCAGAGCCGTTCGCGTGGCAGGTTCGGCGACGAGTTGGCGAGATGATCCGTCACCCGCTCCTGCAGGGCGACGAAGTTGTCCGCGTAATAGCCGAAGGCCTGGGTGCGTGGCAGCAGCCGCACGTTGGGGCGGCTTGACAGTATTCCGAGCGTTTGCGCCAGCCATTCGGCGGCCGTCTGACCATTGATGCGAGAGCGAGTGTCAGACAACAGTGAGCCGCCAAGCTCTGCCTGCTCGTCACAGAGGATGACATCAGCGCCCGATTCGGAAGCCGCAAGCGCCGCGGACAGCCCAGCAGGCCCGCCACCAATGATGAGCACATCGCAATGCGCGAACCGGTTCGCGTACCGATCCGGATCGAGCGACCGCGGTGCACGTCCCAGGCCCGCCGCACGGCGGATCAGTGGTTCATAGATCGACTTCCACGCCCGGGTCGCGCCGAGAAAGCGCGGTCCCATGAAGGTCTTGTAGTAGAAGCCCGCAGGCAGAAGGGGAGAGAAAAGATCATTGACGGCATTGGCGTCGAAGGACAGCGACGGCCAACGGTTCTGACTTTCGGCTACCAACCCATCGTAGATCTCGACCTGTGTCGCTCGCAGGTTCGGCGTCTCGCGGCCGTTCGGGCCAATCACACCGACGAGCGCATTCGGCTCCTCCGATCCCGCCGCAATCGGCCCACGGGGACGGTGGTACTTGAACGAGCGACCCATCAGGTGGACGCCATTGGCGAGCAGCGCCGAGGCCAGCGTATCGCCTTTGTAGCCTGTGTAGCTCTTGCCATCGAAGGTGAAGCGGATCGGGTGCGAGCGGTCGATGCGGCCACCCGTTGTTGTCCGGAACGCCGGATTGATCATCGGCGCCCCTCCTTCGCCGCCTCGATCGTGGCCGCGTCGGGCCGCGGCTCGCCGGACTTATAGGTTAACAGAATACGATCACTGACGGTGTCCCGCACCGCGTTGAAGAAGCGCCCACAGCCGTGCACATGCCGCCAGCGTTCGAAGTGGATGCCCTTCGGATTGGTCCGCATGTAGAGAAAATCGGCCCACTGCTCATCATTGAGCGCAGAGGGATCACGCGGACGCGCGATATGCGCCTCGCCGCCGTAGCGGAACTCGATTTCGGGCCGCGCTTCACCGCAACAGGGACAAGGGATCAGCAGCATTGGAGAACCTCAGTGCGCAACGGCCGCCGCTGCGGCCTCGTCGATCAACCGGCCAGTGCGGAAGCGGTCGAGCGTGAAGGGAGCGGCGATCGGGTGCGGCTCGCCGCGAGCGATCGTGGCCGCGAACACGTGGCCGGACCCGGGCGTTGCCTTGAACCCGCCCGTTCCCCAGCCGCAGTTGA